>WBZP01000121.1_pt1 | contig 113734 bp, 84 predicted proteins | sample 5204301 | NCBI WGS metagenome assembly WBZP01 (sample SAMN12412401, study PRJNA552823) | activated sludge metagenome | isolation source: activated sludge from nitrification reactor of wastewater treatment plant... | place: USA: Pennsylvania | collected 2017 | reverse complement strand
CACCCAGCTTGTCCTCCGCGCTACCCCGGTCAGCGACCTGACCCCGCTCGCCCAGCTCCCCACCCTCACCCAGCTTGACCTCCGCGGTACCTCGGTCAGCGACCTGACCCCGCTCGCCCAGCTCCCCACCCTCACCCAGCTTGTCCTCAGCTTTACCTCGGTCAGCGACCTGACCCCGCTCGCCCAGCTCCCCACCCTCACCCAGCTTGACCTCAGCGGTACCAAGGTCAGCGACCTGACCCCGCTCGCCCAGCTCCCCACCCTCACCCAGCTTAACCTCAGCGGTACCAAGGTCAGCGACCTGACCCCACTCGCCCAGCTCCCCACCCTCACCCAGCTTGACCTCCGCGGTACCAAGGTCAGCGACCTGACCCCGCTCGCCCAGCTCCCCACCCTCACCCAGCTTGACCTCAGCGGTACCAAGGTCAGCGACCTGAGTGTGCTCAAGACGCTACCTAACCTGGCGCAGCTGGATATGTAGCGCAGCACGCGCGGGGCCTCCGCGGCCTCACATCCCGCGCCAGGCAGGCAGCAAATAAAGAATACTCGTGTCTGATGCTTACCCTGCGCTCGGTACGCGATCTGCTCGGTTGACCGCTGCCAGCGTTTTGGCATAACGGCGGCATGCGCATCAGGTAGCACGCGTGGGGCCTCCGCGGCCCCACACCCCGCGCCAGGCGACCGCCGCCGGTCTCCTGGACCGCGCCGTCGGGGCTATCGCCCCGAACCCCCTATTTTGTGCCGGTATCGGTTGCACCGTGGGGTGCGTATGCCTCCGTTGCGATGCCAGGCAGGCAGCAAAAAATAAAATGTCGGCGTCTGATTTTCAGGCTGCGCTCGGTACGCAATCTGCTCGGTTGGCCGCTGCCAGCGTTTTGGCATAACGGAGGCATGCGCATCAGGCATTGATCATACCCATGCATCAAATTCGGGGTCTGGGGCGCACGCCCCAGCGCCGGGTGCCGGGGCGGCGCAAGCCCTGGCGGCCCTGCGGCCCGAGCAGCTAGCATTCAATCGGTCACCAGCTCGAATATCGCTCTCAGCGGCCCTGCGGCCTGAGCAGCCAGCATTCAATCGGCCATCAGCTCGAATATCGCTCTCTGCGGCCCTGTGGCCCGAGCAGCTAGCATTCAATCGGTCACCAGCTCGAATATCGCTCCCAGCGGCCTTGCGGCCCGAGCAGCTAGCATTCAATCGGTCATCAGCTCGAATATCGCTCCCAGCGGCCCTGCGGCCCGAGCAGCTAGCATTCAACCCACACCCAGCAAAACCATAGACCGGGCGCGCAGCCCACACCCCCACGCGCATAAGCGCCCCCAAAATGTCGCACCACTTCGCTGCACGCCCCACCAACGACACCCATAAGAGACCCTGACCCTACACTGGCACCAGTGGTTACACAGGCGCGCCGCCGCTTGCCTGCGCCCGCACACCGCGAAAGGAGCCGCGATTCGCACAGCCTGATCAGCTGCCCGGCGATAGCAACAATTAGCGCAAAGGAGGCACGATGCGGTTTTTACCTAAAAAAAGCAGCTGGCTCGTGGGAGGAGTTGCCGCCTATCTCATCCTGGCCGTGGCCTTCGCCTACACCCGAAGCGCAGCGGCAAGCACGCACCAGCTTGCTCCAGGGCTGGCAGCCTTCACCAAACCCACCAGCTCCAGCCCGATCGCACTCTCGGCCAGCAACGAGCTGCTGTGGGTAGTCAACCCCGACAGCGACACCGTCTCGGTGTTTCGCACCAGCGACAACAGCAAAGTTATTAGCGACATCCCGGTGGGCGACGAGCCGCAGAGCATCGCGCTCCACCCGAACAACACCTTCGCCTATGTCGCGAACGCCGCTGGCAATAGCGTAACGGTGATCAAAATCACCAACCCGAGCACCACCAGCTTCCTGGCCGCGCCCGACACCAGCGCTGGCCCGCGCGGCGAGATTATTACCGGTGCCGAGCCATGGAATATCGTGATTTCGCCCGACGGCAACCGCGTGTTTGTGGCGAATAGCGCGCAAGACACAATTAGCGTGCTGCGCACCGACACCAACGCCCTGATTGGCGTAGTGAACATGCGCACCACCATCTGCAACGATGTGACGGGCGATAACCTTGGCGATGCCGATTACCACTTCCAGCCGCGCGGCCTGGCGGTAACCCAGGACAACACGCGCCTGTATGTAACGCGCTTCTTCTCGTTTACCGGCGGTGCCGCGCCCAAGCAGGCCACCGATAACGGGAAAGTTGGCGTGGTGTGCCGCTTTAGCGTGAACACTGGCGGCGCGAATGCGAGCGCAGTGCTGAGCGCGCCAAGCAAGATCACGCTGGCGCCGCAGATCACCGGCTTCAAGCTCGACACGAATGGCGATGGCGTGGGCGATACCGACACCTCGGCCTACCCCAACCAGCTGCAAAGTATCGTCATTCGCGGCAACGCGGCCTACCTGCCGAATATTGCCGCCTCGCCGACCGGCCCGCTCAAGTTTAACGTCGATACCCAGGCATTTCTCAACCGCATCAGCGGCGTAGGCGCGAGCGAGGCCGACGCGGGCGCGCTGAACCTGCACCTGGGCGCGCGCACCCCCGAGGCTGGCAAAACCAAGCTGTTCTTCGCCAACCCCTGGGCGATCGCCTTCACCAACCAGTCGGGTACGGGCGCGGCCTACGTGGCCTCGGCGGGCAGCGACCTGCTGGTGAAGCTGAATGTGGCCGCCGACGGCACGCTAAGCTTCACCGGCGGCGCGGCCACCACCCGCTATATCGACCTGAACGACGCGGCCAACCCCCAAACCAGCGGGCCGAGCGCGGGCAAAAACCCGCTGGGCATTGTCATCTGCGACAGCGGCGCATGTGCGGGCCGCGCCTACGTCATGAACTACGTCTCGCGCAATATTTCGGTGGTCGATACCGCCAGCGACGCGGTGATCGCCGTGCGCGCGACCACCGCGCTGCCACCGCCCGGCACCCAGGAAGAGCAGCTACACGTCGGGAAAGAAATCTTCTTCTCGTCGCGCGGCCTGTTCGATAATGGCACGCGCAACCGGCTTTCGAGCGAGGGCTGGCAGAACTGCGCCAGCTGCCACTTCAATGGCCTGACCGATAGCGTGGTGTGGAGCTTCAATGCTGGCCCGCGCAAATCGGTGCCGCTGAATGGCACCTGGAGCCCGCACAACCCCGACGACCAGCGCGCCCTGAATTATTCGGCCATCTTCGACGAAGTGCAGGATTTCGAGCTGAACATTCGCAATGTTTCTGGCCCTGGCCCGAAGAATGGCGCGCTCGACCCCGACCACGGCCTGATCATCCCCGATAGCACCGCGCTGACCGATATTGTTGCCTTCAATAAGCCCAACGCTGGCCGCTCGCAGCAAACCGTAACGCTACCGGGCAGCGGCACCGCCTGGCCCGCGCTCGACGCGATGAAGGAGTGGGTACGCTTTGCCGTGCGCACGCCCAATGGCGCGCTCGACGACACCGAGGTGAGCGGCGGCATTAGTAGTACCGACATCAGCGCTGGGCGGCGGCTGTTCTTCCGTGCGGGCTGCCAAACCTGCCACGGCGGCACGAAATGGACAATTAGCAGCCGCGATTTTGCCCCGCCGCCCGACGCCGCCACCATTGCCACCGAAACGACGCCGCCAGCACCCGCCGGAGTTAACCCGGTAGGCGCGCAGTTCCTATTCGAGAAGCTGCGCAATGTGCTGACGTTTGGCTTTAATGCTAGCAGCATTGGTGCGCTGGAAAAAGCCCAGGATGGCAAAGACGCGCTGGGCAAAGATCATAACGGCGACGGCAAGGGCAATGGCTTCAACATTCCCTCGCTGCTCGGCATCTGGTCGCTGCCGCCCTACTACCACAACGGCGGCTGCGAGACACTGGCCTGTGTGCTAGCCGATACTAACCACCGCGCGGCGGGCCGCCCGGCGCTCAACGCCGCCGACCAGGCCAAGGTCGTCGCCTTCCTGCAATCGCTCGACGCCGCGACCGCCTTCCCCAGCAACCTGTATATCAACCGGCACGACATTTTCTTCGACCCACCGCGCGTGGTGCGCGGCACCACCGTGACCGTGGGCGCGAATGTGTCGCTGTTCGGCACCAAAGCCGACCTGACCGACCTGCTGAATGGCGGCACACTGACGGTGAAGTTCAGCGGGCCGGGCCTGAACAAAACCGTCGATATTAGCGCCAACGACTTCAACCAGGACTTTGGGCAGGCGCGGGTGACGACGACCTGGGATGTACCCAACACGCTGGGGCGCGTGCCCATCGTCGTTGAGGTCGATAGCGGGAATGTTGTGGTTGAGGCCAACCGGCGCGATAACATCGCCACCCGGCGCGTGCTGATCAGCAACCCGGTGCCCGATAGCACACCGCCAGTGCTGACGCCCAACAGCGTCAGCATCAGCGACGACAATCCCTTCAACCCGAACGACCCGCTGGCGGTGACGCGCAATGCGAAAGTGCGCTTCCAGGCGACCGATACGGGCGGCAGCGGCGTGGATGCGGCCTGTGTGGTGCGCTATTCCTACAGCACACGCGAGCGCCGCTGGGTTGAGGAAGAGTGCAAGTTCCGCAGCATCACGCCCGATGGTGGCAGCGGCGATACCTTCACAATCGACGTGCAGCTGCCCGACAAAATCGGCACCGCCTACGCCTTTGTGTGGGTGAAGGATAAAGCCGGAAATATTTCGCGCACGCCGGGCTTCGATGTCATCAGCTTTATTCCGGGCGCGCAAAATATCAATATCGAGCGCAACGACACCCGTATTTTCCGCATTACGCTCGACGCCGGGCAGAGCATCTCAATGGCGTTCACCCCGTCGGTAGGCGATATCGACGTGCTGGTGTTCAAGAACGGTAGCTTCCAGAGTGCCAGCGCGAACACCGGCACCCAGCCCGAAACCGCCGTGCTCAGCTCGACAGCGAACGGCACGCTCTTCCAGATCGAGGTGCGTGGGGTGGTGAATAGCCGCTTCAGCGTGGGCCTGGCAGCTGTGGTCAATCGGCCACAGGCCGCAGGTGCGGCGGTACCCTCCGCGAGTACGCCGGTGCCGCTGGTCAGCGGCCCGCCCGCGCAGCAAGCCGCGATCGAGGGCATACCCGAGCTGTTCGTGCCAGTGGCAGTCCGGTAAGTACGCCGAAGCCGTGCGCGCCAGGCAAACGACGCCATTGTCGTTTGCCCGGCGCGTGCTGCTAGCACTACACTGCGGCTATGCTACAATACGCGCTATGCCGCACACAAACGACATCATGCTTGAGATTGAGAATCTGGGCGCAGGCTACGGCGCGCGCCGCGTACTGGCGGGCATCGGCCTGACGCTGCACGCAGGCGAAACGCTGGTGATCGCCGGGCAGAACGGCATTGGCAAAAGCACACTGCTGCGCCTGCTGTGTGGGCTACAGCGCCCCAGCACCGGCAGCGTTACCTACCACTACGGCGGCCAGCGCTACAGCCCCGATCAGGCACGCCACCTGGTGGGCTGGGTCGCGCCCGATTTACAGCTCTACCGCGAGCTAACGGCGCTTGAGAACTTGCAGTTTTTTGCCCAGGTGCGCGGGCTGCGCCTGGCCCCCACCGCGCTTACGGCGCTGCTCGAAGAAGTTGGGCTGAGCGGGCGCGGCAACGACCTGCTGGCGGCTTACTCTTCGGGCATGGCCCAGCGCCTGCGCTACGCCTACGCGCTGCTGCATCGCCCACCGGTGCTGCTACTCGACGAGCCGACCGTCACGCTCGATGAGCGCGGCGCGCAGCTGGTTGAGCAGATTGTGCAGCGCCAGCGTACCAGCGGCATCACGATCATCGCCACCAACGACCCGCGTGAGCTGCGCTATGGCGATTACGTGCTACACCTGGAAGGCGCGACTACGGCAGCAACATAATTTTCGCGGCGCGCGCCCTGCCGTCCACCAGCTCATCGAACGAGGCCGGGCCAGCCGCCAGTGGGCGCTCTTCAAGCCAATCGGCAGCAGGCTGCACCACACCGCCCACCAGCAGATCGAGCGCGCGCTGGAAATCGGCAGCGGTGTACGAAAACGTGCCGGTGAGCGTCACCTCCTGGCGAATGATATAGTTCGCTGGCATCACCGACTCTTCGTCGTGCAGACCAATTAGCGCCACGCGGCCACCCGGCACCACCGCATGCACCGCCTGCGCGCGCACCGTCGTCGTTCCCACCGCGTCAATTGCCACATCCGCGCCGCCCGCGTAGCGCTCCTGCACCGCCGCCACAACATCCTGCTCACGTGCGTTGATGTTAGCATGCGCGCCCCACGCCGCAGCAATCGCCAGCCGCCCCGGCGCAATATCGCTCACCACGATCTGTTCAACACCGATCGCGCGCGCGGCGGCTACGCAGCACAGCCCGATCGGTCCTGCACCCAGAATCAGCAGCCGCTGACCGGGCTGCACTTCAGAAAGGGCCACGGCGCGCACCGCGCAGGCCAGCGGCTCGGTGAGCGCGCCCGCCACCAGCGACAAATCATCGGGCAGCGGCCAGCACTGCGCGGCGGGCGCAGCCATATAGCGCGCAAATGCGCCAGGCCGGTGGACGCCCAACAGCTGGCGGCGGCGGCACAGGCTCGTGCGCCCGGCGCGGCAGCGATCGCACTCGCCGCAGACCATCAGCGGGTTGAACGTGACGCGCGCGCCTATCCGCGCCGGGCTGCCATCGGCGAAGGTACCACCCTGTGACGCCGCCACGCGCCCGGCACCCTCGTGCCCCATAATCAGTGGCGGGCGGCGCAGGCTGTTATGGCCCAGGTAGCCGCTCAGCTCCGAGCCGCAAATGCCAACCGCACCAACTTCGAGCAGAATCTCGCCGGGCGCAAGCTGCGGCACCGGCTCGTCGCGCTGCACCATCGCACGCGGGCCAAGCCACACCAGCGCGGGCATCGTGTCGTGTGTCATTGTCAATCCTTTATCTGCTGGCCCTACTGCGCGATCCAGCCGCCATCGATCGTCAGCACGGAGCCGGTCATGAAGCTGGAGGCTTGCGAGGCGAGAAAGACAATTGCGCCGCCCAGCTCGTCGGGGTCGCCCCAGCGGCCCAGTGGGATTTTATCGACGAACGCCTGGTAGGCCGCCGGGTTATTCATCAGCGGGCGGTTCATCTCGGTGAGGAATGGGCCGGGCGCGAGCACATTGACGGTTACGCCACGAGTGGCCCATTCTAGCGCCAGCGTGCGGCTCAGCTGAATGACGCCACCTTTGGCAGCGGTGTAGGCCGGGCGCTCGGCCAGGCCCACCTGCCCAAGCATCGAGCTCACATTGATGATGCGGCCCCAGCCCGCCGCAAGCATTAGTGGGGCCGCCGCCTGGCAGCACAGGAAGGTGCCGGTTAAGTTAATGTCGAGCAAGCGCCGCCATTCGTCCAGCGGGAATTCGAGCGCAGGCTTACGGACATTGACGCCCGCGCTATTCACCAGAATATCGAGCCGCCCAGCCTCGGCTTGCACCTGCGCCACGGCTGCCTGCACCTGCACCATATCCGTCACATCGGCGGCAACGGCCAGCGCGCGCCCGCCAGATTCGCGGGCGATTGTGTCGGCAGCGGCCTGTACGGCATCGAGCCGCCGCCCCAGCAGCGCAACAGTTGCGCCTGCACCCGCAAGCGCCCGCGCAAACACGGCACCCAGGCCGCCCGCGCCGCCAGTAATCAGCGCAACGCGCCCACTAAGATCAAACTGGTTCAAAGGATAGTTCATCGCCGTCCTTTCGCTTCAAACCTGCGCCGGTGCTGCCCTGCTTCAGCGCAAAGCATTGAGCGGGAGGCTTTTGCAATTGGTGTAGGATAGCGCAACATTGCCGAATGCACCAACAGCGCACTGGCAGCATGTGGTACGATCGCGCGACAAGCCATAGACACAGGAGTACTGGCATGTTCACCATCGAAAAGCTCGCCGCTCGCATTCCCGAGATCAGCGCCGCCGCCGTGCGCGCCCGTTTCCCCATCGCCGATGTCGTAACCTGCGTTGCCCCTGGCCCGGTGGCACAAAGCGCGATGGCCCCACCGCCACCGCCCGCTGACCCGGCCTGGCGGCGATTGGCACCGGGTGAGCGCTGGAGCGGCGCGCCCGGTGCCGACCTGAACGCACCGCGCGAGGAGATTGGCTGGGGCATCCCGTCCAACGGCGGCGGCTCGCACTGGCTGCGCGCGTCGTTCAGCATTCCCGCCGGGTGGCGCGGCCAATCGGTGCATCTGGCGCTCAGCTGGGAAGGGCGCGACCAGAGCAGCTTGGAGGCAATTGTGTACCTCGATGGCAGCGCGCTTTCCGGGCTTGATGCCTTTCATCGCACCGTGCTGCTGCCAGCCAGTGCGCACACCGGCACGCACGAGCTGCTCATTCGCTGCTACACACCCTACCCGCATGCATTCGGCGGCCTGAGCCTGCTGCTGCGCGATGAAACCATCTTCCGGCTCGGGCAAACGATGCGCGCCATGCTCGAAGCCGTACCTACCTACCGCGAGAGCGACATCGCCCGGCACGCGCTGCTCGAACGGCTGAACCACGCCTACAACACGCTCGATCTGCGCGCAGGCTGGGCCAGCCCACAGTTCGCCGATTCGGCAAAAACCGCGTTGGCGGTGTTAGAGCGTGTGGAGGAAGAACTAAGTAGCGATACCTCAACCCCAACAATCATCGCTACCGGCCATGCCCACCTAGATGTTGCCTGGCTGTGGCCGCTGTGGCGCACGCGCCAGAAAGTCGCGCACACCGTCGCGAATGCGCTGCACCTGATGGATCGCTACCCGAACTATCATTTCAGTATGTCGCAGCCGCAGGTATACGCCTACCTCAAAGAAGACGACCCGGCGCTCTACGCGCGTATGCAAGCGCGGATTGCCGAAGGCCGGTTCGAACCAGTGGGCATGATGTGGCTCGAAGCCGATTGCAACGTGACGGGCGGCGAATCGCTGGTGCGCCAGCTCACCCAAGGCGCGCGCTTCTTCGCCGAAGAGTTTGGCCGCACTAGCGCGATTGTATGGCTGCCCGATGTGTTTGGCTACTCGGCGGCGCTGCCCCAGCTGATGCGCGGCGCGGGGATTGCCTGCTTTATGACCACGAAAATCAGCTGGAACCAGTTCAACCGCATGCCCAACGACACCTTTCGCTGGCGCGGCATCGACGGCAGTGAGGTGCTGACGCACTTCATCACCGCCTCAAGCCAGCCGCCCAAACACCTTTCCGAAGCGCAATTCTACACCTACAACGGCAACATGAGCGGCGGCGAGACATTTGGGCTGTGGAACAACTGCCGCCAGAAGCCGCTCAGTCCCGAGGTATTGTATAGCTTTGGCTGGGGCGACGGCGGCGGCGGCCCGACCGAGGAAATGCTTGAGGCTGCGCATGTATTCAAGCACCTACCGGGCTTCCCGCGCATTGAGCTGGGGCGCGCCGATGAGTTCTTCGCGCGGCTGTACGAGCGCGTGTGGAACGACCCGCGCCTGCCAACCTGGGCGGGCGAGCTGTACCTGGAATATCACCGCGGCACGTACACCAGCCAGGCGCGCGCCAAGCACAACAACCGTCAGGCAGAGCTGCTGTACCGCGAGGCCGAGTGGCTGAACGCCTGGGCCGTGAGCAACGGCGCAGCCAACCAGCAGCCCGCGCTCGATGCAGGCTGGCGCACGATTCTGCTCAACCAGTTCCACGATATTCTGCCAGGCAGCAGCATTCGGCAGGTGTATGCCGACAACAACGCCGACCATGCCGCAGTGCAGCGCATTGGGCAGGAAGTGCGCGCGGAAGCTATGGCGGCACTTTTCGCCGCCGCCGACCGACCGCCAAGCAGCAGTCAATCGGAAGAGGGTGGTGGTAGTGCCTGGTCGGTGGTTGTGCTCAATAGCCTGCCCTGGGAACGCAACGAGCCGGTGGTGCTGCCATTCGAGCAGGGCGCGGCCGTGCCCGCAGGCGCGCAGGCCATCGCGCATGCAGGCGAAGCCGCCCTGCTGGTAGCGGCTAGCATCCCGGCGTATGGCTACGCGCCCCTGCCCGCGCATACACCTGCAGCATCGCCACCGCCGCTTGTTGCAACCCGCGCATTGCTTGAGAATGCCGAGCTGCGGCTAGAGCTGGACGACAACGGCGAAATTGCACGCCTGTATGATAAAACTGCGAGCCGCGAGGTGCTGCTGCCGGGCGCGCCAGCCAACCAGCTGGTGGCGTATGAAGATCGGCCTATGCAGTGGGATGCATGGGATATCGACATCTTCTATGAAGAAAAGCCCTACGCCGTGCGCGAGATCATCGATTGGCGGGTGAGCGAAGCCGGGCCGCTGCGCGCGGCGATCACGATTACTCGGCGACTCGGCACCAGCACAATCACCCAGCACATCCGCATGTGGCGCAATTCACGGCGCATCGATTTCGCCACCGAAGTCGATTGGCGCGAGCGCCAGACCTTACTGCGCGCGCTGTTCCCGCTCGATATCAATGCCACGCGCGCGACCTGCGAAATTCAGTTTGGCGCCGTCGAGCGCCCGACACACCGCAACACCAGCTGGGATTGGGCGCGCTTCGAGGTGTGTGCGCAGCGCTGGGTTGACCTAAGCGAGGGCGATTATGGCGTGGCACTGCTGAACGACGGCAAGTACGGCCACAGCTTACACCACAACACGCTGGGCATTTCGCTGCTGAAGGGCGCGATCTTCCCCGATGCCACCGCCGACATCGGCCAGCACAACTCCACCTACAGCCTCTACCCACACCAGGGCGATTGGCGCGCAGCCCAGGTGGTGCGCCGCGCCTACGAGCTGAATGCGCCGCTCTTTGCCCACACACTGCCTCACGCAATTGAGCGTGGTGCATGGTTCCTGGCTCCTGGCACTGGTGCCGAACATATTGTCGTCGAGACGGTGAAAGTTGCCGACGACGGCAACGGGCTGATTGTGCGACTGTACGAGACGCATAACCAGCGTGGCCCGGCTAGCCTGCGTTTCGCCCGCCCGGTGGCGCGCGCCGCCGAAACCGATTTGCTTGAGCACGAGCTTGGCCCGGTTGAGGTTGCGGGCAGCGAAGTACGCTTCAGCGTGCGCCCATTCGAGGTCAAAACGCTGCGCGTGCAGCTTGGGTAAGCGAAAGCCGACTATAGCACAGCGTGGCGGTCGGCGCACATGCGCCGACCGCCATGGCATACCCGAGCTGGCACGGTTAGATCGGGCGCGAACCGCCGTGCATATCTTCCACTAAGTGCGAGCGGGTTTCGACCTCTGCCAGGCGCATTGATGCGTACAGCGATGCCGCGCGCATCAGCTCGGTGGCCTGCGCCTTTGGCAGGGTCTCAACCTCGGCCAGGCTATGCCCAACACTGTGCAGGTATTGCTCGATATACGCGCGCTCGAGCTGCCCTGGTACGACCGGCACTGTCTCAGCCGTTGGTTCAGGTGTCATGGCGTGCCTCCTTCGCAAACGAGCTGCCGGCCCGCACAATTGCGCTACCGGCGCCGTGGGAGATGCGACTCAATATGAGTATAGCGCATGCACCCTTTTCTGGAGAGAACGCTTCGGTACAGGCCGTGAACGCATGACTACTCAGCGTTTAGCGCGGTGCTACGACCCAACCAGCACCGCACTAGCCCACCAGAATATGTTCGATCTGGGCCAATTCGTCGTCGCTGAACGCAAGGTTCGCAAGCGCACCCACCGCATCATCGATCTGCTCGGGGCGGCTCGCGCCAATCAAGGCCGACGTTATGGCGCTGTGGCGTAGCACCCAGGCCAATGCCAATTGTGCCAGCGTCTGGCCGCGTGCCTGCGCCAGTGTATTCAGTTGGGCAACCTTCGCGAGCTTCTCATCGGTCACATGCTCGGGCCGCAGGAAGCCATGGGGCTTCGCGGCGCGCGAGCCTGCGGGAATACCACCAAGATATTTGTCGGTGAGCAAGCCCTGCGCCAGTGGCGAAAACACAATGCCGCCAATGCCTTCGGCGTTAAGGGCATCAATCAAGCCATCTTCGATCCAGCGATTGAACATGCTATAGCTTGGCTGGTGAATTAGGCAGTGCGTACCAAGCGCACGTAATATCTGGGCAGCGCGGCGCGTTTCAGCCGGGGGGTAGTTCGAAATACCAGCATACAGCGCTTTCCCGCTACGCACAATCTGATCGAGTGCGCCCATCGTCTCTTCAAGTGGCGTATCGGGGTCGGGCCGGTGGTGGTAAAAAATATCGACATATTCCAGGCCCATGCGCCGCAGGCTCTGGTCAAGGCTTGCAATCAAGTTCTTGCGCGAACCCCACTCGCCATACGGGCCGGGCCACATATAATAGCCCGCCTTGCTCGAAATAATCAGCTCATCGCGCCAGGGGCGCAGATCGTGCGCCAGAATCTGGCCGAACGTGCTCTCAGCCGAGCCAGGCGGCGGGCCATAGTTGTTCGCCAAATCGAAATGCGTAATCCCCAGATCGAACGCGCGGCGCAACATTGCGCGGGCAGTCTCCACGCGATCAACGCCGCCAAAATTATGCCACAAACCTAGCGAAATAGCCGGAAGCCGCACCCCACTTTTGCCACAGCGCCGGTATTGCATGTGTTCGTAGCGAGCATCTGCTGGCGTATACATCGTTGCCTCACTGTACTATGCGGAAATAATGCTAGCGATTGTACCACGCCAACAAAAAAGCGCGCTGCCTACGGCAGTGCGCTCCACAAACAGCATCTGACATATTATTAGGACTTTCGCTTACGTGTTTATGTGCCTGCGGCAACAAAGTACTTTTTTCGTTGTTCTTGGTGATGTTTTGCGCTCCGCGCAAAACATCACCAAGAACAAGAAGAATTTGCGTGAGTAGGCGAAAGCCTTAATTATGCCTGGGATACGGCTGCGGCGCTATAGATCACCTCAGCTTGCGAAAGGATCGGTACGCGCGCCGTAAATGTTGCGCCGTGCCCTAGATCGCTCTCAACCCGCAAATCGCCACCGAGCAGATGGCAAAGCCGACGGCTCAAGGTAAGGCCCAGGCCGGTGCCGCCATATTTGCGCGCGTTATCGCCCTGCAAAAACTCAACAAAAAGCCTGGGCAGCAGCTCGGGGTCAATACCAATCCCCGTATCGATGACATCGAAGCACATCCACCCATCGGGCGCTGCGGGGTCGGCCGGGCTTGGTATTTCGTTCCGCACTCGCAGCGTAATCGTACCGTGTTCGGTAAATTTTGCGGCATTGCTCAATAAATTGAGAAGCACCTGGCTCATTTTCACAATGTCGGTATACACAATTTTGCTAGGACATTCGCTTTCTACCACCAGCGTATTATGATTTTGCGCCACCAGCGGCTGCACCGTCGTTACCACACTATCGAGTAGCTGCGATAACAGTGCTGCCTCAATAAATATTTCCACCTTGCCAGCCTCAAGCTTGGCTAGATCGAGCAGGCTATTGATCAAATTGAGTAAGTGTGCGCCCGAAATTTGAATCGCATCCAGATCGCGCAAAAGGGCGGCATCCTCGCGCATCGTCGCTTCCAGGTGAATAAGATTGGTATATCCCAAAATAGCCGTGAGCGGGGTGCGCAGCTCGTGGCTCATATTTGCCAGGAACACGCTTTTGGCACGGTTCGCAGCCTCAGCTGAATCTTTTGCCTGCACAAGCTCGGATTGAAGCGCCAATAATTCGGCATTTTGCTGGCGTAGCGCCGCCTCGCTGCGTTTGAGCGCTGAAATATCGCGCCAGCTCAGGAGCCAGCCGCTTACCTGGCCCTGCCGATTCAAAACCGGCGTACTATACACTTCGAAGAAGCTCATCATGCCGTCACGGGCTGCAGTTTCCTCGGCACTCAGCTGGGTATAGGCACGGAGGTGACGGGCTAGCTCGGGCCATTCTTGCAGTACTACGGCAATAGACTGGCCGACGGACGGACCCGGCTGTGCATTTAAAAAACGCCAGGCGGCGGCGTTTCCGTCAACCACGCGCTGTTGTGCATCGAGCACAAGAATACACTCAACGATCTGATCAAGCACCAGATCGCGTGCAATCGGCACAATATCAAGCACGCGGTAGCGCCAGAACCCAAATGTAGCAACAATCGCCGCTACGGCAATTCCAAAGGGCGTCAGGTCGAGGTTCTTCAGTGGGTTGAGACCGAGAATATAGATGACATTGCCCAGCCATGGGGCCATTACGATACTAATGAGCGCCGCGACCTGGCGAACAAAAATGCGCGGCGCGCGCAGAAACCCACGCACCAGCAATATTGCGCCCAAAAGCATACAGATTTGGGCATAGATATTGTTGATCCAGAAGACCGGGCCATGCGCAAACTTGAGGACGGGAATAAGGGCGCTGGTGTCGAGCGAGATATTCGGCCACACCAAATGATGCAGCTCGTTGGTCCACACCAGCGCAAGTGTCACCAGCGGCACAACCCAGAGCAACAGCAACACCGTGCGGCTAGGCTGGCGCGTGCGCCCACCATACCCCCATGCGAATAATAGCCAGGCCACGGGGACAGTAACAATACCAACGTACTGGAACTTTGCCCAGAGCACCGCAATCGGCTGCGCGGCCATCGCCAGCTCAAGCGCATAGAATGCTGACCAGATCGCCCCGGCACAACCTAACAGTATCAGCTGCCACGCGCCCGGAACATGGCGACGACGCCAAATATAGCCAATCAGCCCGAGCAGCAGCGCTGTAGCAGCAATAAGCGGGAGTGTATACAGTAATGTGAGCTGCAAACTAAGCGATTGTTCGAGCACAACGCGGCCCCAATCGAACCAAACACTACAATGCTTACACAAAAAATAGTATACCAGAATTACTCAAAGTAGCCTACACACATGCAAACAGTAAAAGTGACAGGATGGGTACAATTTTTATGGTTTTCGCTGAACCAAACAACTGATTCGCTTCCTTTGGGATGGTTTACGCGATACGCAAACCATCCCAAAGGAAACTTTGTCCCACCGTATCGGCTTTAGCTAGGTTGTATGGCGCGCGAGCGCCTGACGCAACGCCGAGGCGGGCTGCGCCCCAACCAATCGTTCAACGACCTGACCGCGGCGAAAGATGTATAGCGCTGGAATGCCAGTAATACCAAAGCGCTGCGCCGTATGTGGGTTCTCATCGACATTGAGCTTGGCTACTACCGCGCGCCCGGCAAATTCCTCGGCCATCCGCTCGACGGTGGGAGCCACAGCACGGCACGGGCCACACCACGCCGCCCAAAAATCAACCAGCACCGGCTTATCGCTTGTGGCTATCATCTGATCAAAGTTAGTGTCGGTAAGCGTCACAGGCCGGGCGGCGCTGCCGTTGGTAGGCGGCGGGCTGGCAGGCGGCGGGCGCGGCGCTGCCGTAGGATGCCCGGCAAGCACTACGCTCGGGCCATGCGGTAGGGGCGGCTGTGCGCCGCCTTCGGCCAGGTAACGCAGCCATGCCTCAAGCGCTGCTTCGGGTGCGGCACCAGCGGCCTGCGCTGCCGGTTTACCCGCGCGTACAAATACCAGCCCTGGCAAAGCGGTGATACCGAAACGCTGCACTAATCCTGGTTGAGCGTTCACATCGACTTTGGCAACCAGAGCGCGGCCAGCATATTGCTTTGCTAGGCTTACAAGTGCCGGTTCGAGCTGCTGGCATGGAGCACAACCAGCCCGCCAAAATACTAATAGCGCCGGCAAACCGGTGCCCAACACTCGCTCGATGCTCTGCTCATTGGTATGAATAGGGGTATCAATGGTCATATATATCTCCAGATCTATGTATGCTATTGTTGGGGGTATTCGTTTAGCATTTCTGCGATTGTGGCAGCGACGCGCTGAACCACGCGCAAACCATCGCCCAAAAAAGAAGTTGTAGTTTGGGTACGCGAACGCCCACACTGTTTTCTTTCTGCATAGTATCATACTGCTGAAATGTTAGAAGCGCAGCAGCGCTGTATCAGCGAAGTGTTAACGCCCACGCCTACCCAAGAAATATAGCTGCCCCTCACCGTGCGCGCGACCCCATGGGGCGCACCACGCACGATACGCCCGCGCTAACATTCGATACAAGCTCGTCGTTCCACGATACAAGCCCGTCGTTCCACGCTTCAGCTGTATCTCAATATTCTGCTGACGAAACACGCACGCCCCTGCGGCGTTATTTTGGTATCAAGTGACATACGCGCAAGAGGTAGCACAAAACAATAGTTCATTCATAAGACGTATAGGCGCACCCTTGACAGTGCCCGAACGTCTCGCTACAATTCCTTATAACGATTCGCAAGATGAGTACGAGCTGTGCTCACCCAGAGAAGAAGCGCCAGAGGCTGCGAGCGCTTCGTGAATGCCAGCTCCGAACGTGGCTTGTGGCTAATCGCACCAGGGAAGTGCAGCGCCATAATGGCTAATGCATGGTAGTTGGTGCCGGGGGTGCCCGTTACTGCACGCACGAGGGTAGCGGCAGCGCTGCTACTGAATCGGGGTGGTACCGCGAAGATGAAACTTCGCCCCTGGCAGGGGTGAGGTTTTTTTGTTGGGAGAAAACAAACATCGTGCAAGCTCTGTTACGGACAACCCGCCGTCTCATTCTCGGCGTGGCATTGATCTACTGCATTGCCGTTACTGCCCTGGCAGCGCTGTGGGCGTTTAGCCCGAGCCTCGCCTGGTGGGTTGAGCTGAGTAATATGCTCGCGCCATTTTTCTTCGTACCGCTGGTGGTGCTTATTCCGCTTGCGGCGTGGGTGCGCTGGCGCCCATTACTTGGCGTTGTGGCCGCGCTTACCATCGTTGGGGCGGCAATGTTTGGTGCGCGCCTATTGCCGCGCGCGGCGGCAGCAACCGGCGGCACATCGCTGCGCGTCATGACCTTCAACCACCTGTTTGCGAACACACGCGTGGAACAAATTGTCGATGAAATTCGCGCCCAGAACGCTGATGTTATCGCCCTGCAAGAGCTTTCGAACCCGGTGGCGCAGGCACTGGCCCAATCACTGCACGACACATACCCGTACCAATACCTGCGCCCATTCGATAACCCACAGGGCCTGGGCATTATTAGTCGCTTTCCGTTTAGCACAACCGCAGAAACGCAAAATAATGTGCGCGGCCAGCAGGTAACGCTAGCAATTGGCGGGCAATCGCTCACCATCATGAATATTCACCTGGGTGCGCCAGTGATCTACGGCCGGAAGATCGCTGGTATACCGATTGTGACGGGCTACGATGCGAGTTCGCCAACTCGCCAGGTTGGCCGCTTATCGCAGCTCATCGACGCGATTGATGGCCCGCTGGTGGTGATGGGCGATTTCAATACCAGCGACCGTGAGCCGCGCTACCAGCAGCTGGCCACGCGCTTGCACGATGCCTTCCGCGAGACAAACTGGGGTTTCGGGTTTACCTTCCCCGATCATAAACGCTTTGGGCCGATTACTATCCCGTTTCCGGTGATGCGCATCGACTATGTGTGGAGCAAAAATGGCGTATTGCCCACTGCCGCCCGTGTGGAATGCCATAACACCGGCGCAGATCACTGTTTTGTGGTAGCCGAGCTACAGGTGGGCAACACCACCGGGCAATAAGGCCCGGCAATATTGAAAGGGGGTGAGCGCCATGACTGGCGATGACGTAGGTGTAGTAGAACGTTGTGCATCTATCCGTCGGCAATGTTTCCCTGGTGACTCGATGCGCTGAGCGAACCGTTGAGTTTTGTGCTCAGCTCGGCGCGCAAAGCTCACAAGGCGCATTGCCCATAGTCAATAAGGAGTATTCTATGGGCCTTTCACAACGCTATAATGCCGCCGAAACCGAGCGCCGTTGGCAGCAAACCTGGGCAGAATCGCAGCTCTATGCCTTCGATGCGACTGACCCACGCCCAATCTTCGCAATTGACACCCCGCCGCCAACTGTCTCTGGCGAAATTCATATTGGCCATGTCTATTCCTATGTGCAGGCCGAAGCCATGGCGCGCTTCTGGCGCATGCAGGGCTACAATGTCTATTACCCGTTTGGCTTCGACGATAACGGGCTACCAACCGAGCGCTATGTCGAGAAAACACGCGGGGTGCGCGCCCGCGACCTGCCGCGCGATGAGTTCATCCGTATGTGCCTCGACGCCTCACGCGCCGTGGAAGACCGTTTCGAGATATTCTGGAAAAGCCTGGGCTTCAGTGCCGACTGGCGACTGCGCTATTCGACGATCGACCCGCAGGCGCGCCGTATTTCGCAGTGGTCGTTTCTCGATCTCTACCGCAAAGGGCACATATACCGCGCCCAGGCACCGAATCCCTGGTGCATCGAATGCCAGACGGCGATTGCCCAGGCCGAGGTGGATGATACCGAGCGCGAGACCGTGTTCTATACGCTGGCCTTTACGACGAGCGGCGAACATTCGGCAACGTTATTGCCCATCGCCACCACCCGCCCCGAGCTACTGCCCGCCTGCGTGGCGGTGTTTGTGCATCCCGACGACTCGCGCTACGCTGCGCTGGTGGGCAAGCAGGCGCGCGTGCCGCTCAGTGGGCGCAGCGTGCCGATTCTCGCCGACAGCGCGGTTGACCCAGCCAAGGGCAGCGGCGCGGTGATGTGCTGCACCTTCGGCGACGCGACCGACGTGCGATGGTGGCAAACGCACGCGCTGCCGCTCATTCCACTGCTCACGCGCACCGGCCAGCTGGGCACCGCAGGCGGTGCTTATGCCGGGCTGAGCCTGGCCGAAGCGCGGCGGCGCATCCTGGCGGATATAGCGGCGCAGGGCCAAGTCATCGGCCAGCAGGCAAGCCGCCAATCGGTGCGCATCCACGATCGCTGCAAAACACCGCTGGAAATCCTCGAAACGCGCCAGTGGTTCGTGCACGTGCTCGCGGCAAAAGATGCGCTGCTGGCCGCCGGGCGTGCAATCACCTGGCACCCAGCGCATATGCAGGCGCGCTACGAGCACTGGGTTGCCAACATTGGCTGGGACTGGTGCATCTCGCGCCAGCGCTTCTATGGCGTGCCCTTCCCGGTGTGGCACTGCGCGGCGTGCGGCGGTATTGTGCTGGCCGACGAAACCCAGCTGCCAGCCGACCCAACCACCGACGCGCCGCCACACGCCTGCGTCTGCGGCAACCCTGATCTTCAGCCCGAGACCGACGTGATGGACACCTGGGCGACTTCGTCGGTGAGTCCACAGATCGCGGCGCTGCGCTGGGATGATGTTGCTGGCGAACGCCAGAATATGCCGCTCGGCGAGAGCGCTCAGGCGACGCTGCTGCGGCCAATGCAGCTGCGCCCCCAGGCGCACGACATTATTCGCACCTGGGCGTTTTACACTATCGTCAAATCGCACTATCACTTTGGGGCATTGCCGTGGGAAACCGTGATGATCTCGGGGCACGGGCTAGACGCAGCGGGCCGCAGCATCCACAAATCGCTGGGCAACGCCCCAATTGCACCCGAAGCGCTGATTGCCCGCCATAGCGCCGACGCGGTGCGCTACTGGGCATGCAATGGCAGCGTCGGTGCAGACCAGTCGATTGACGAGATGATGATGAAGCAAGGGACGCGCCTAGCCAACAAGCTGTGGAGCGCCGCTCGGCTGATTGAGGCGCATAGCGGCGGGCAGGGGCAGCTGCGCGCAGAAGCGCAACCGATCGCGTTCGATACATTGGAATGGGCCGACCGCGCGCTGCTCGCGTGGCTACAAGAGCTGATCGCACACGCCACCGCAAGCTTCCGCAGCTATGACTATGCCAGCGCACTCGCAGCCACCGAGCGCTTCTTCTGGCATACCTTCTGCGACAACTACCTGGAATGGGTGAAAGGGCGGCTCTACGATGGCAGCCCGACCGAGCGCAGCGCCGCACAGGCAACGCTTGCGCGCACGTTTGCAACTATTCTGAAGCTGCTCGCGCCGATTCTACCGCATGTCACTGAAGAAATTTACATGCAGCTCTTCGCGGGAGATGCGCGCTCGATCCATACCAGCGCCTGGCCGCAAGCCGACCCAGCGTTGCGCAACCCGGCTGCCGAGCAGCTGGGCGAGGCGCTGCTCGCGATCACCTTGGCGGTGCGCCGCTTCAAAAGCACCGAGCAGATCGGCCTGGGCGCGCCATTATCCCGGCTGACAATCACCGCAACGTCAGGGCTGCGCGCCCAGCTTGAGCAATGCAGTACCGATATTCGCAGCGTGAGTCGCGCGCAAACACTGGCATTCACCAACGAGCCTGGGGTAAATAGCATCGAAGCTGCGCCGGGGCTGTGGATTGCGATCGAGCGATAGACGCAGAGGAGTGAGCGTGAGCCAGGTGCCGGGGCATACTGCTGCCTGGTTCACGCCGCAGATTCCTGATTCTTATTGCGGCGCAGGCGCCGTTGTAAGGCAGCCACAAAGAAATCGAGCGCTTCAATGCGCAGCAGCAGGCCGGTGCCAAAATACAGCACCGCGCCAACGCCGCCCGCCAGGGCAAGCTGCACCAGCGGCCCACCCGGCAGCCAGCGCGCCAGCAGCACAATCGCACCAACCATCACCGCACACGCCGCCAGCGATTTCAGCAGGGCCTCACCTAGCCTCACGCCGTGCAAGCTCACCAGCCCACGCGAAAGCACCAGCAGCAGCAGCATATGGCCAACCCACTGTGCCGAATTGCCTAAAATCAGCGCGCCAACCCCCAGATTGAGCGCCAGCAGCCCGAATGCCGTAAGCGCATACAGACCAACCGCCGCACCCTGCACCAGATTCGGCGCGAGTGTACGCTTGTGCGCATAAAACGCAAACAGCAGCATCTGGTCGATGGCGGCGGCGGGCAGCCCTGGCAGGTAGAGCAGCAGCGCTCGCGCCACCGCATCGGTATCCTGCGCCGCGAAATTGCCGTGCTGGAAGAGCGCCGCCACCACTGGCCGCGCCAATGCCGCCAGCCCGGCGGTAGCTGGCAGAATCAGCAATAACACGACTTTCAAACCCATGGCAAGCGTGCGCTGAAATGCGCTGTCGTCGCTCGCGCTGGCCTGGCGCGAAAGCGTGGGCAGCACGGCAAACGATACCGCCGCCGCCACCAGGCCCAGCGGAAACTGGATGAGGGTGGTCGCGTAGCGCATTGTCGAGAGCGCGCTGCTGGGCAAGCGCGACGCCAGGTTGCGATCGAGCACAATGCCCATAATCGAGAAGCTAATGCCCAACGCCACCGGCGCATACAGCCGCAAAATGCGCCGCACGCCCGGGTGCCGCAGATCGATCACTGGCCGGTAGGCCATGCCGCGTAAGCCCGGCAGCTGGAGCAGCACCTGAAGCAGCGCCCCCACCAGCACACCGGCAACCAGGCTGAACGGGCCAAGCGCCGGGGTCAGCAGCAGCGCACCGAGAATGATGCCTGCGTTGTAGGCGCTGGTGGTAAACGCAGGCAGCAAGAAACGCTGGCGCGCGTACAGAATAGCGGTAATCAGCCCCGACAGCGCCATAAAGAGCACGGCGGGCAGCAGCCAGCGCACCATCTGGGTTGCCTGCGCGCGGATGTCGTCCTTGAAGCCACCTGCCAACAGTGTTACCGCGAGCGGCGCTTGCCAGATCAGCACAGCCGTGACCAGCGCAACGACAACCAGCGCAAGGTTAATAATGATCGAGGCAACATGCCAGAATTCGCGCTCGTCACCTTCGGCATACTCGCTGAACACCGGCACAAGCGCGGCACTGATTGCCCCATTGATCAGCAGATCGTAGAGGGTCGTGGGGATGGTTGAGGCAGCAGTGAAGACATCGACGGCGGTGCCACGGCTGAAGGTGCCTGCGATCACCGATTCGCGCACCAGCCCGAGCACGCGGCTAGCGATATTCCCGAAGGCAATGAGCAGGGCGGCAATTGCAATCCGCCGCGCCAAAGTAGCAGCGGCGGATGGTGGTGTCGGAGCGGCAGCTTGGCTCATAGGTTATCGCAGGCGCAAGCGAAGGCGACGGCGAGGCGCGCCCTTAGTGCGCAGGCTCCTCACCACCAGCAGAGGCAATGCTCGGGTCAATCATCTGATTGACCAGGCGGCGCAGCGCTTTTTGATCTTTTAACAGCAGAACCGCAGGTTGTGTGCGTGCCGTAACCATTTTTGCATCAATCGCAAAGCGCTGCACATCTTCAGCATGGAGGCGCGCCCCAACGCTCGCAAACGAGAGCATTTCGCTGCGCGAGATATCGGTGCGAATATAGTTGCTTAGCACATCGGTATAGTCATCGAGGCTGGTGAGCTGGCCGAGCAAGCCTTGCTCACGCAGGCGCTCAAAGATTGCCATCAGTACTTGCTGCTGGCGCTGGTTACGCCCAAAATCGCTATCGGCGTGCCGGGTGCGCGCATAAATCAGCGCCTTAGAACCATCGAGTAGCTGGCGGCCAGCATCAAAATGAATCTTCATCGTGCGCACGTCGCCTTCGTACTCGTCCATCGGGTATTTATTATCGTCAATGACCTTAGGAACATCAACGTAAATACCGCCGATCTTGTCGATAATGGTTTTGAAGCCTTCAAAATTCACCAGAACAAAATGGTCGATCGGCACGCCTACCAGGTCGCCAACGGTTTTTTTCAGCAGTGCCGGGCCATACCCTTTGCCAAGTTTGGTTTCGCCGGTAAGGTATGCCGTGTTGATGCGATTTTGCCCATAGCCAGGGATATTCACCCACAGATCGCGCGGGAATGACATCATGCTCACGCGATTAGCCTGCGGATCGAGATGCACCCATACCATGGTATCGGTACGGCTCACATCCTGGCCAATGCGCGCATCGGTGCCAACCAGCAGAATATTCTGCACGCCTTTGGGGTCGGGTATAACTGTTGGTAACGGCTGGGCAGGCGGCGCGGCGGGTTGCTCGGCCACGCCTACTGGCAGTGTTTCTGGTGTAGCTGTTGGCAGCATTACCGTTGGAACAATCATTTTATCGATATTCGCCATCGTGCGGTTCCATTTCATCCCTAGCCAGATAGCTGGAACCATTGCGATGAGCACAACGAATGTGATACTTGCTACAATCACCCGTCGTCGCGTTAAAGGCATTGCGTCACTCCATACATCAACACATTTTCTGCCGCGCTACCGCCAGCTTCTAGGGGGCATAAGTCGTGCCACCAATCAGCATATGCCAGCGTGGGCGCCGCATCGTTGCGTCATGTATTGATAGAAATTGCTCGGCTCGCCATGAGCTACATACCAAGCGCAGTCAGGGGGCATTGGTATCGATACATAGTACTCCAAGTATTCAGGCTACTATACCATATCTTTCGCGCAAGTGAAGATGCCATAGCTGATGGCAAAATGATAGCTGCATCTGACGAGCTATGGATGCTCAACCGCGCGCGGGTCGATCGGGGTAAGGCGGGGTAGAAAGCGCGGCACCAGCTGGCAGTAGCGCACATAGGTGGCCCCGAAGCGTGCGCGCAGCTCGCGCTCTTCTAGCCGCAATTGCATAACAAGCTGGGCAATGTAGGCGAGCAACAGCACCACAATGCCCCAGTTTTGCGTTAGCAGCGCCGTCGCGGCGATCAGCGTCATATCCGTATCGTAGAGCGGGTTGCGCACATACCGATATGGCCCCGACACCACCAGCTTCTGCGGAATTTTCTGGGCTTCAGCGCGCTGGCCGGGCGGGAAGAGCGCCGACGCAAACAACACCCGTGCCCAGCCCATCTGGCCCACGGCCCACACACCAATAAGCACCGACACGACCAGCAGGAGCGCGCCGAGCGCTTGCAACGCCCACGGCCCGTGCCAGCTCCATTCGAGCCAGCGCGGCCCAGCCAGACCCACAATCGCCAGCACAATCGTTGTGCCAATCCACATGATGCCAACTTCGACAATATACCAGGCCCACACACCACGCGTGCGCAGCCAGGCCCGCCAGCGCTCAAGCATTGGGTAGGTGAACAGGTCAATCACGATCATCCCACCGTAAAAGCCAGCAATATACAGCGGCAGCAGCACCCAGCGGCCTAATACCCAATCGCCGCCAATACACACCACGAACGAAAGCAACCAGAGCCACGCCGGGCTATGGTGCCAAACAGGCCGAGCCGAAGGCCGTAGGGTGGTCTGCGTCGACATACGCCCCTCCTTCTCAATCGGGATGAGTATCCGCATCTGACGCTAGGCGTAGAGCGTGCGCCGAGCTGAGTACTATATGAGCTGCGCAATTAGCGTGCTGCATCTGCGGCAGAGCAACCCGCTGCATTGTACTGGTGTACGATAGCTTCGCACTGCGCACAGAAAGCTATGCACAACCTGAAGCGAAAGTTCTTATAGTTTAAGGAGCGTTATGGCTCACAAAAGACCTGATCACCAAGCCGCAACTCGGCAGCAGGCACTTCCAGGCGCGCATAGAAACCGCGCATTCCGCAATCGAGGAACTGAAGCGCAGCACGAATCTGCTCAGGGAGCGGCGGTGTATCGCCGCCCAGCGCAAACTGAGTGAACTCAACACAGGGCGGGGCAGCAATAATTTCCCCTAAACGTACCACTCGCCCATCGTCGCCCCAACATACAATTGCCGCGCCAAGCTCGGCTTCAGTTACTACGTATGGGCACTCGATCAAGATGTTTTCGCCCGCAATGCCATTGTTGAGGTATGGCCCGAACTCGGCCCGCATGGCTGCGTAGTGCCCGGTAAAACCAAATGAGAGGCTATTATTATTGCGATTGCGGGTATGCGGGTGCAGCGCGTGATGAATATCGCGGATGGTCGCGCCGTCGTCGCCTGGGGCACACGCACCGTCAGGCGTAAGCAGCAGGCGCGTAACTTCGAGCAGGGGAGTGGGATCGTAGTAGGCGTATGGGCGCTGACCAGCTTTGAGCGACGCGCGCTGAATCTGTAAGCGCACGATCCGACCAAGCTCACGCATGCGGCCCCTCCAATGGCGGCTTCAACCGAACCTCGCCAAATTGCTCGGGATGCCTACCCGTAATTCCGGTGTAAAAGGCACGCAGCTTGGCCATATCGGCATCCATATCGCCGCTGGGTATGATCATGCTGCCGATGCCGCCTTCTTTGCGCTGGTAATCGGCGAAACCGAGCACAATCGGCACCTGCGCGCCCTGAGCAATATAGTAAAATCCACTCTTCCAGTATGCCGTGCGCTTGCGGGTACCCTCGGGTAACACCGCCAGCACCATCCGGTCGGCGGCATCAAACGCTGCGACAGCCTGGCCTACAACATTATGTCGTGCCGTGCGGTCGATCGGCACACCGCCCAGCCGATGCAGAAACCAGCCAACTGGCGGGCGAAACAGTGTGTGCTTACCCATCCATTTGGCCTTAATGCCAAGTGCCAGCGCCAGCAGCAACATGATTGGGAAATCCCAATTCGAGGTATGCGGAGCCACCACGAGCACCACTTTTGGTGCGGGCGGCATTGCGCCGACCACGCGCCACCCAATCAGTCGTAGTAGCAGTCGCGCTAGCCCGCGTTTCACTGGGCATCCAGCTGATCTAGCCGCTCGCGTAGCTTCGCGGCAGTTGCCTGCGCAGCGGCCAGGCCATCCCGCTCGCGCTGCACCACGTTCGCCGGCGCTTTATCCACGAAGCCTGCATTGCCAATGCGGGCCATACGCCGTTCAACGTCGCTTTCAGCCTGCTCCAGATCCTTCGTCAGGCGTGCGCGCTCGGCGGATAGATCAATCAAGCCCGCCAGCGGCAAAAACACCTCAACATCGCCGCCCACCACCAGCGCCGCCGCCTGGGCAGGCTTAGTAGGCAAGCTCTCGGTTATCACCAGCTGGTCGTTGGCAACACGAGCCAGGCGCACGAGGAAGGCGCGCTGTTCATCGAGCATGGCCGCACGCGAACCGGCAGCGATGGTTGCTGCAACCCAACGTGCTGGCTCGACTTTATATTCGTTGCGTACATTCCGCACGCTTACAATCAGCTCTTGCAGCAGCGTTATATCGCGCTCAGCAGCCACATCAAGGGTTGTTTCATCGGGAGTAGGGTAGGGCGCAATCATAATCGACGGCTGGCGATCGGCAACCGACAATTGGGCTGCTGTCAAATATTGCCAGGCCTCCTCGGTCACAAACGGCATGAACGGGTGCAGTAGCCGCAGCGCGCCTTCAAGCACGGTATAAAGAAGCGCGCGCGTGGTCTGCTGGCGGGCGGTATCACCTTCGAGCTGCACCTTGGCAATTTCAACATACCAGTCGGCGAATTCACTCCAAAGGAATTCTTGAATCTGGCGACCAGCCTCGCCAAAGTTGTAGGCGCGCATGGTGCGATCGACATCGCCCACCAGCCGGTTGTAGCGCGAGAGAATCCAGCGATCGGCCAGCGTTGCCGCGCGCGGTGCGGCTGGTTGCCCATCTTCCGAAAGCGCGGGAGTAAACCCTTCGAGCTTCGAAAGCACAAAGCGGGTAATATTCCACAGCTTGTTGGCAAAGTTGCGCGCCGACTCGATCCGATCCGGGTTGAGGTTGAGATCCTGGCCGGGCGTGCCGCTGGTCGCCAGCGTAAAACGCAGCGCATCGGTACCCTGCTGGTCCATCACTTCGAGCGGGTTCACCACGTTGCCGAAGCTTTTGCTCATCTTGCGGCCCTGCTTATCGCGCACCAGGCCGTGCAGGTAGATCGTGTGAAAGGGCGGCTTATCGGTGAGGTAGCAGCCCAGCATCATCATGCGCGCCACCCAGAAGAACAGAATGTCGTAGCCAGTTTCCATCACATCGGTGGGGTAGAAGCGCGCCAGATCGTCGGTGGCATCGGGCCAGCCGAGTGTGGAGAACGGCCACAGCCCGCTCGAAAACCATGTATCGAGCACGTCGGGATCCTGGTACACGCCATCGCCCTGCGGCTCGGGTTCGTCGGGGCCGGGTACGATCATCGCGCCATCGGGCGTGTACCACACCGGGATGCGGTGACCCCACCACAGCTGGCGGCTGATGCACCAATCCTGAATATTCTCAAGCCAATGGAAATACACCTTCTCGAAGCGCTCGGGCACAATCTTGGTGCGGCCCTCGCGCACGGCAGCCAACGCGCGCTCGGCGAGCGGTTGGGCGCGTACAAACCACTGCTCGCTGAGCAACGGCTCAATCACTTCGCGGCCACGCTGGCTAATGCCCACCGACATGGTGTGCGGCACGGTTTTGACCAGCAGCCCCTCTTTTTCCAGGTCGGCGACCAGGTTTTTGCGCGCATCGAAGCGATCTTGCCCGGCGTAAGGGCCAGCCTGCTCATTCAGCGTTGCATCGCGGTTCATGATGTTAATCATGGGTAGGCGGTGACGCTGGCCAATGGCATAGTCGTTCGGGTCGTGCGCCGGGGTCACTTTCACCGCACCCGTGCCGAAGCTTGCATCAACATAGCTATCGGCCACGATTGGGATGCACCGCCCAAGCGCGGGCACAATTGCCATGCGCCCAATCAGCTGCGCATACCGCTCGTCTTCCGGGTTCACCGCAATCGCCGTATCGCCCAAGATCGTTTCGGGCCGAGTGGTGGCAACCGTGATCCACTCGGGCACGCCTTTGGCCCATGCACCACTTCCCCACACCCCCAGCCCCGCTGGCTGGTCGCCATTGGTGGCTGCCAGTGGGTAGCGCACATACCACAGGTTGCCCTGGCGCTCCTCGTGTTCAACTTCCAGGTCGCTCACCGCAGTTTGCAGATTCGGCGACCAGTTCACCAGGTAGGTGCCTCGGTAGATCAGCCCATCATCGTACAGCCGCTTGAATGCCGCGCGCACCGAGCGCGACAGGCCAGGGTCGAGCGTGAAGCGTTCGCTCGACCAATCGCACGACGCACCGAGGCGGCGCAGCTGGCGGGTAATTTCGCCGCCATATTTCGCCTTCCATTCCCAGGTGCGGCGCAAAAACTCATCGCGCCCAACCTGCTGGCGGCTAGTGCCCTCGCTGCGCAGCAGCTTCTCCACCTGCGATTGGGTTGCAATCCCCGCATGGTCGGTGCCGGGCAGCCAAAGGGTCGGCTCGCCCAGCATGCGGTGCCAGCGCACAATTACATCCTCAATCGTCACGAACATGGCGTGACCCATATGCAGCTCGCCGGTGACATTTGGCGGCGGCATCGAGAGTGTAAAGGGTTTCTTGGCCGGGTCGCCATTGGGCTGGAAAAAGCCCGACTGCTCCCACCACTCGTACAGGCGCTGCTCGACCTGCTGGGCTTCGTATGCTTTCGCCATTTCGGCGGGGCGCTGCGTGGCTGAGTTCGTCATGGTTGCCTTTTGCCTTTTACGCTGAACCTGCTGTCGGTGGGATTATACCCGGTTTTGGCGCATCCGCAACGCACGCTAGGCAGCTGCCAATACATCCGAAAGCTTCCGTACCTCGAAGCCCAATTCCGCAAACCGATCGAGGATAGCGGGTAGTGCGTCGGCAGTGGGGCGGCTGCCGCAGTGCGCCAGAATGATTGCGCCGCGCAGCTGCGCAGGGGTAAGCTTGGCCGTCACCCGTTCGAGCAAGAATTCGGGGGTTTTCGGTTCGCCAACCGAATCCAGGCTATCGAGCGTCCAGTAGATTGGCACATAGCCCTGGGCAGCAGCCAGCGTCAGCACCCGCTCATCGTAGGCGCCATAGGGTGGGCGGAAGAAGGGCCGCGTGCTGGCACCAGGAGCAACCGCCGCCAGTGCCGCCTCGGTGTCGCTCAGCTCCTGGGCAATTGCGACGGCGCTCAGGTTGCGCATATCGGGGTGGTTGAAGCTATGGTTGGCGACCTCGTGGCCGTCGGCAACAATCTGGCGCGTAAGCTCGGGGTTCTCGCTAATCCACTTGCCGGTGAGGAAAAAGGTGATCGTAATATGATACTGGCGCAGGGTTGCCAAAATATCGGGCACCGGCTCGGCGCTGGCACCCGCATCAAGCGTCAGCGCGACCCACGGCTTAGCGCCTGGGCCTTTCTGTACAAGCATCGGCTCATTCGCCAGGGTAGCCGTTGTTCCGGCCAGCTGCGGCACAACCAGCGCGCGGCCCGGCTGTGGCTCACCGGTGAGCAAGTTGTAGCGCGTGATCAGATCGGGCGTGCTGCCGCCAGCTGCTGCAATCGTTTCAAGCGTCTCGCCTGCGGCCACAATATGCCCGATGTAGGATGCCGCTGATGGTGGTTGTGTAGGTACTTGGGTGGGCAGTGGAGTAGGCACTTCGGTTGGCGCAGGGGCTGGTGTTTCGCTTGGCACAGTTGTAGGAACTGCCGTAGGCTGCGCGGTTGCCGCCACCGTTGCCGTCGCGGTTGGCGCAATCGTTGGCGCAATCGTTGGTACAGCGGTTGGTTGCCCAGCCACCGAGGTAGGCAATGAAGACGGAATAGCCGTCGGGGTAGGTGCATTCGGCGTAAACCACCTGCCCGTCACATCGTGCAACAGCCAGCCCAAAGCGATGCCTGCCAGCAGGGTTATTACTATCAATGGCAGGCTGGTTGCGGCTCGCGATGTACGTTCGCTATCCATCAGGGAATAATTAGCTCCTGGCCAACCCGCAGCGAGTCGGCTTCGGCAGCGGTGAGCTTATTCGCGTCGATGATCGCCTTCACCGAAACATTAAACTTCTCGGCAATCGAACGCAGGGTATCGCCGGTCTGCACCGTATATTTGCGCGGGCCAGCCGGTGCCGGGGCGGCGGTGGGCAGCTCGGTTGGGGCAGGTGTGGCAGTTGGCGGCGCAGTTGGCACAGCGGTAGGCGCAGTCGTCGCGGTTGGCGGAATAGTAGCGGTGGCCAATGCGGTCGCAGCCAGGGTTGCTTCAGCTATGGCCTGGTCGCCTGCGGCTGCGGTTGGCGGCACGGCGCTGGGGGCATTGGTAGCTGGCGTCACCTCGGCAGGTACGATCTCGGTTGGCAGCGCAGCCGCCGGTACCTGTGGAGCTGCATCACCTGGCGATGTGACTGGCAGCAGCACCGACAGGCCGCCAAGCTGAAGGCTCGGTATATCACCGCGCGCTAGCACCGCTACACTCAGCAGCACTACCCCAAACAGTCCCGCCGCCGCACCATAATATTGTGTTTGCGTCAGGCGCGGGCCAAACACTCGCAGTGCTAGCGCGCCAAATACGGGCAATGCCAGCGCGAGTGCCAGCAACAGATAGACAAGTAGTTGGTTCATTGTACTATACAACACGGGCAGTGCACACCTTTGCCGGGTAGGGCAGCCCTGCATTGTTCTAAGAATTCGCCGGTATGATTAGCGCTCGTTCAGGCGCGCAACCGTCACGCCTTCGCCGCCATCGGCGCCGCCGCCGCCAAACGATGCCACCAGCGGGTGCGATTTCAGGACATCGCGCACAATCTGGCGTAGCGCGCCAGTGCCTTTCCCATGAATTAGCCGCACATACGGCAAACCGGCCAGGTACGCATCGTTCAAGTAGCGCTCCAGCCGTTCGGCAACATCGCCCGCACGCCAGCCGCGCATATCGAAGTTGAGTGAAACATCCGGCGCGGGCGGCAGCGCTGTGCGGGCTGGCTCGGGGCGGCGCGCCTCGGCACGGGCGTTATTGCGTTCGCTGCGGGTTGGGCGGCGCAGCTCGGCCAATTCGGCCTGCATACGAAAGCCACCGACCTGCACTTCGGCAGTGCCATCATCGGCGTCAATCGAAAGCACTTCGCCCTCCAGGCCCACCGAGCGCACCAGCACAGTGTCGCCCACCTGAATCGGGCGCGGCGCTTGCGGCTGTTCGGCTGGGGCAGGTGCGGCTACCGTCGCCACAGTCGCGGCAATCGCGGGCGGCTGTGGGCGCTGCACTTCCTTCGCCTGTGCCTGCGCCGCCTGTAGCCGCTGCTCGGCCTCTTCCATCCACTGGCGTGTCACCGAAACCGAGCGAAATTCATCGCGCAGGCGGCGCAGCTGGCCGCGCACCTCGCGCAGCTCAGCGTCGATCTGATCGCGCGCGGCCTGCCATTCGGCATCGCGGCGGCTTTCAAACTCGTGCAGCTCGGCGGCCAGGCGGTCGCGATATTTCTCGGCGTCGGCGCGCAGCTCTTCCATACGCTGCAACTCGGCTGCGCTCGCCGCCCGCTCGCGGTGAATACCTGCCAGCAAATCTTCCACCTGGGCATCTTCACGCGCCATCATGCTGCGCGCGCGATCGACCAGCGCAGGCTCCAGCCCAAGCCGGGTGGCAATTGCCAGCGCGTTCGAGCGGCCAGGGATGCCGATCGTCAGGCGATATGTCGGTGCGAGCGTTTCGACATCGAACTCCACCGAACCGTTCTCAACCCCATCGGTAGCATAGGCGAATGCCTTCAGCTCGGCATAGTGCGTCGTCGCAACGCCCAGCACGCCCAGCTCAAGCAGCCGCTCGATAATCGCGCGTGCCAGCGCTGCACCTTCTACCGGGTCGGTACCAGCCCCCAGCTCATCGAGCAGCACCAGCGCAGTCTGCGGCTCAACCGATTGCCAGTCGGCGCGCGCGGCCTCGAGCGCGGCCACAATGCGAATAATATTGGTCATATGCGACGAGAAGGTCGAAAGGCTCTGCTCGATGCTCTGCTCGTCGCCAATATCGGCAAAAATCTGGCCGAACACCGGCAGCCGCGCTGGGGCCGTGGCGGGAATATGCAGCCCGGCCTGGGCCATCAGCGCCAGCAGCCCGGTCGTCTTCAGCGCAACAGTCTTGCCGCCCGTGTTAGGGCCAGTAATCAGCAGCATGCGGAAATCGCCACCCAGCCTTAGGTCGGTGGGCACGACCGTCGCCTGCTCTAACAGCGGGTGGCGCGCCTGATTCAGCACCAGCGGCACGGCGGGCAGCTGCGGGTCGGGCGAAGCAACGACTGGCGCAGCCGGGTCATCGAGTGCAACAATTTCGGGGGCCACACACTTCAGGGCGAGCGCATATTTCGCCTTCGCAAAGGCCAGGTCAATTGTGGCAATGGCCTCAATTCCGGCGACAATCGGTGTCGCATATTCGCCCACTCGCCCCGACAGCTCGGCCAGAATACGCGCAACCTCTTCCTCTTCGGCCAATTGTAGCTCGCGCCACTTATTGTTCAGGTCAACCACTACCATTGGCTCGATGTACAGCGTTGCACCGCTGGCGGACTGATCGTGTACCAGGCCGCGCACCGTGCGCTTGCTGCCCGCCTTCACCGGCACCACATAGCGCCCATTCCGCACCGTAATAATCGGCTCTTGCAGCGCTTCGGCATACTGCGACGAGTTGATAATATTTTGTAGCTTCTCTTGCAGGCGGCCAAATGCTACGCGCACCTCGCTGCGCAAGCGGCCCAGCAGCGGGCTGGCGCTATCGAGCACCGTACCATCGTCGCCAATCGTGGTCGTAATAGCATCTTCCACTGCTGGCAGGTTTGGCAGATCATACGCATATTCTTGTAGCAGCGGAAACTGCGCCGCGTCGAGCTTGAGCAGCGTAGTACGCAGCCGCCGCCCACTCGCCAGCGTGCTGCTCACCTCCAGCAGCGTCGCGGCTTCGAGCATGCCGCCCCGGCGAGCCAGCCCCACTGCGCCGCGAATATCGCGCGCACCGCCAATCGTGGTGTCGGGTCGCTCATCGAGCAGGCGGCGGGCCTCGCCGGTGAGCGCAAGTGCGCGCTGAATCGTCGTCACATCGGTGCTGGGCAATAACCCCAGCGCAAGCTCGTGCGAAGCCGAGAAAGAGGTATGGCGGGCCAGGCGTTCGAGGATTTTAGGAAACTCGAGTGTTTCGAGCGTTTGCGCACTAATTGGCATCTAGCGTACTCGGAAAATAATGTCGGCTTCGCGTGGCAGCACTGGCCGCACCGAGTTGTACAGTAATGGCAACACATTTTCGCTAAAGAAACGCACCAGGGTTGAGCCGCGCACGCTACTTTGCGTAGCAATCATGAACGGCAGGCTCGCGCTACTCGCTGGACTGCGAAAGACAAACAGGTCTTTCAGCAGCACAGCCAGCATTCCCATAAACAGCGCCGCCATCAGTAAACCCAGTAGTGTCCCCAGGATTTTGTCGAAGAAATCCAGGCTGCTGGGCATGCGAAAGTAGCGGAAGGTGTAGAGCCCGGCTGCGGTTAAGAGCATAAAGGTTAGCATCAGCACGGTGGCAAATGCGGTTATCTGCCCCACCTCAGCACTACTATTAAAGCGCACACGGAAGAAATTACCGACCGATTGGAAATACAGGCTGGCGAGCACAATGCCAACATAGAAGGCAATGATCGTGATGATCAGCCTGATTGTGCCCTGGAAAAACCCCAATGCCAGGCCACCCAGCAAAATAAGAATAAAGACAATATCAGTAACGTTCATCAAGCCCTCCGGCGCATAGCCAGCCGCACAACGCCGCGTCATTATAGCATAGGGCTTTTACGACCGTACAATCGAGGTGCTACGCGCCTGCATAGGCGCTGTTCCTGCCAACGGCGCGCCCCGCCCTGGCCGGTTAGCTATGACTCAACCGGCCAGGGCGGGGCGTTTCGTGCTTAACGCGGCTGCACCGCCGGTGGCGGAAATAGCGCTTCTCCTGCGGCAAAACCATGGGTGAGAGTACCAAAGCTCACAAAACCAGGGCCTTCGGGCCATTCATCCTGGCGTTTGAGAATGCCGGGTAGGTCGTGCGCTAGTAGCTGTTCGTATTCAGTACGTTTAGCAACATCGCTTTCTACGCCAGCCTGATAGCGGTAGAAGTGATTAACCATTTCAAGCATCGAGCCGCGCGTCAGCGTGACGTTATTGTCGATCAGGAACCGCACCGCCCGGTAGAGTGCGCCGCGCCCGGTTTGCTGGTCGATATGGGTATAGAGGCTAGAATCACCACGCCGCCAGGCTATTTCCGCCAGCGATACCATTGCCTCAATCGCAAACTGCGAGTAGCGCGCCGCTGCGCCGTAGGCATCGTCAATTCGCGTAGCATCACAGTCATATTGGCGGCGCAGCTCATCGGGAATACCGCCATCGGGGCGAATCATCGACTTCGAGCCGCTGCCATCGCAGCTCGAAAAGCTAAACTCGTACATTCGGCCATCGACCGCATCATAATGCAGCCGAAGAGCATCGGCATACATGGTATGGGCATCGACTTGCACGCAGCCCGCTGATCCGCCCGATTCACAGGCCAACTCTGGATCGACCTCATATGCGCCATCCTGGTTCTTCACCAAGCCCTGAACATAGAGCGGCGCATCATCGCCAACATAATCAGCAATCGCCGCGGTAGAGAGGCGCGCCCACGCTCCCCAGTTATTCACCCGGGTAAATGCGGCATTGTATGGGTAGCGCACAATCACTGCGCCCAGCCATTGCTTTAGCAGGCGCGCATCGGCACTCGCGGCGAACGGTTCAGGCCCACCAGCAGGCGTCCAATCGGCCAATAAATCGGCAGCATACACAAAATTCTGCATATACACCGAAAGATTCAGGCGGGTATTATGGTCGTAATCTTTCACCTGCGTCTGATTACGCGGCATCGCCATAATCCAATCGCGGGCCTGTTGAGCATAGGCAGCAGCCTGCGCCGGGTCGGTATCGCGCAGCAGGTTGTACGCCAATGCCCAGGCATACACATGCTTTGCGCCGGTTGAAATGTACTTCGGCGAGTCGATATCGCTATTGATATTAATTATCTCGGGCACATCGATCGGCTTGCGTTGCAGCGCATCGTCGGCAAACGCTAATAGCGCCTTCACCGCTGTAGCATATGGTTCGCGCCCAGCAGCTGCCAGGGCAGCCACCCGACGCAGATCGTTAGGCGAAGTGAGATAGCCGCGCGCCTGTGTGGGCAAAGCAAGGTAGGCATCGGCATCGAGCGGATCGACAGGCCCAGCCGCGGCGGAGGTAGGCTGAGCAATGCCTGGTGGCGATATAATCACCGCCGTCGGCGCAGCTGCCAGCGGTGAAGAGGTACTTGCCGCAGTTGGCGCTATTTGCGGGGTTGGCACCGCCGCCGCCCCGGCGCAACCAGCTAGCAGCGCACTGAGCAGCAACAATTGCCCATAGATACGCGCCAGCGAGTGCCAAGCGTTCGTTTTTGGCCCATCCTGTCGCATGGCTACTTTACAGCAAGAGCGCTCAAGGTGAATAGCGGCATCAGCGCATCGCGCCGATCGATGGCGGCACGCAACACATTGAAGTAGTGTCCCCGTGGGAGCATCGCTGGTGTCAGGCGAGTGGCTTCTTTCAAGCCGCGATGCATCCAGCACGTATAAAAGAGTGGTTCGATAAACTCAGTCGGTAAACCTACGCGTTCGCAATAGCGCGCCGTTGCCTCAACCAGCAGCGCATTGAATGGCGAAGCCGACAGAAATTGCTCGGCGAACCCTTTGGTCACATCGCCCGTCGTTGTCGCGCGCGCCGCCCACGAGCCATAGGTGCGGATGAAGTAGAACAAATCCCACAACGGCATGCCCTGAACTTCAGCTGCCTCCCAATCTAAAAAGGCAGTCCGCCCCGCAGGGGTAACCCAGATATTCCAGGTGCCTGGGTCGCCATGCTGGAACACCAGCGGAAACGCACTGCTACTCTGTCGCAGGCTATCAATCTGGTCAGCCAGAAAGCGGCGTTGTTCAGGCAGCAACGGGTAAATCTGGGCAAAGCGCTCAAAAAGGTTGTTTAGCGCATCCGCAACCTGCACAGGCGTTGCCGCCTGCCAGTCGGCGGTCGCCACGCTCATGTCGGTTAGCCAATCGGCGGCATTCCGCATAAAGGCGCAGGTTACTGCACCAGTTGAGCGTTGCTCGAAGGGCACGCCCTCTACAATGGTTTCGCCGACAATTGCCAGCTCGTTGTGGTGACCAAAGAAGGCAATCTGCGGCAGCGTCTCAGGGTCGCCAATCCCTTTTTCAGCCAGTAGGCGTAGTGCACAGTATTCATTTTCGAGGCGTGGGTTCAGCGCCGGGTCGCGCGTCATCTTCACGATATATTCCGGGCTGGTGCTGCCAGGGTGGAAGAGAAACACCAGTACTTTTCGCGAGCTATATTCACCGCGGGCCGAAAGCCCCCAGCGATATTGCTCAATATCCACCCCCGCCGCGTGCGCAATGGCGCGAAGGTATTGCGGTGGGCATGCTATTTGCTCATTCACCCCGCGCTGCAGCAATAAGCCATAGCGCCGCGTAAGCTCACCGAGGACACCGCTGCGATTCAGGCGCTGCTCGGCCCGGTCGAACGCCTGCTGCACCTGGTTATACACCGACACCAGTGTCGTTCGTGCCGAGCGCTTCACCTGGGTTTTCAACCCACGGTGTGGCCGGGCCGTAGAGACCGCTCGCGTTGGTACAGCATTCTTTGGCCCACGCTGCTTTTGGCGCCGCGCACGTACCGCCCGTTTCAGTGTCGAAAGATTCACCGAGCGGCTGGTAAGACTATAGCGCAGAAAATAATTTGTCGTTGCCTGATCGCCAGTAGCGATGGCCGTGTGCATCTCGCCGTTCATAGGCGTCAGCCAAAAACGCTGTGGTGTTCCAACCGCCGCCACCAACCGCCGAATGGCAGCCTGGTCGCGTTTGCCTGCAATCAGGCCGGGCTGCTCGACATACACCACCCCATCGGGCGCGAGCAAGCGCTGTAGCTCGGCCACTGCCGCAGCATCGCTGCCAAAGTTTGCCAACGCATCGGGGTCAGCAATCAGCACCAACCCGGCACTCGCTGCTGCGAGATGCAGCGTTCCCTTCACCAGATCAACATTCGTTAGCTGGTACTGCTTCGCTTGTTCACCAATGTAGTCGAGCGTGCTGCCATCGGCACACACCACTACTTCGGCAGTAGCGCGGGCCAATGCTACTAGGCCGCCGATGGCCGGGGCACCAAAGCACACCACCCGCGCAATATCCATCTTGGGCAGCAGAAACAGCCAGTTAGCCCCTGTCACCTCACCCTTGACATTTGTACCAGGCAAAAACTCTGTCGCTAAAGTAATATCAAGCATTTGTTTTCTCGTTAAGTAAAGAATTTGCGCATCAGCGGAATTCGCAAGAGCTCCGGGAAGGTCTGCTCGATATTCAACGATTTACGATTCAGCGCTACAACTGCCAGCGCCACAGCGCCCGTCACTGCAAAGCTAATATAGATGTATGGCTGCTTCCACGAATAGTTCTGCGGGAGCACCCACTGGAATGCCAGCAGACCCAGGGCCGCAATAATAATGCTGGCATACACCTTCACATACTTCCAATCGAAGAGCCGAATACCAGTGCCAAAGCGCAACCCGGCTTGTTTCAACAGATTGTGGATGACCATCGTGCCGCAGGTGCCACAGGCCGCACCGAGCGCACCATACTGCGGAATGAGCAGCAGGTTAATCGCGATATTAATAATTGCTGCAAGGATGTTGATGATGACAATATAGCGCAGTCGCCCATAGACCTTAAGCGTCAAGCCATTAAAGCCAAGCGCCGCATTGAAATAATACCCAAACGACAGCAGCGCCAATAACACTGCCGAGCTAGCGTATTTCTGGCCGTAAAGAATGACGGTTAGCGGGTTAGCCATCGAGAATGTGAGCGCGAAGATTGGGAACGACAATACCGATGTCCACACCGCTGTTTGCCAGTACAGGTTATTGATGCCTTCATAATCGTCACGCGCAAACAGGCGCGATGCAATTGGCGTAAAGAGAATGGTAAAACTCTGGAGCACAAACTGGTTCAGCACCGCCGAAGGGAGAATTGCCCGGAACGCCGCAACATCAGAGGTGGATTTAAAATGCCCCAGCAACACCGCATCCGACGAGCTCATCAACACATACACCAGATCCGAGGTCAGCAATGGGATGGTAAAGGCAAACAATTCGCGCGCAGGCACCGTCAGTGATTTGAAATGGAGTTCCTTAAACAGCTGCTGTTTCTGGAGGGTGCGAAATAGCGTAAAGCCATAGACAGTGGTGCCCAGAATGCCAGCAGCGAGGTATCCGCTTGCCAGAAAAAATTCGTCGCTGCCAAACAGCATCAGCAGCAGCACGACACTCAGCTTCAAGCCGGGCGAAAGAATATACTTGCGAAAGAAGATCGCGCGCGGGCTGGCAAAGATTGCAAACATCGCAGCAATCAGGTCGTCGAGCGCCTGCACCGGGGCTAGCCCGATCAAGATCAGCAGCAGCGCAATAACCTGCGCTTTATCACCCTCCTTCTCATTGAGCAATGTCTGGCCAATTACATCCTGAAAGGCATACGCCGACAACACCATCAGCGTGCCAAGCGATACAATCGTACCGATCACCAGCAAAATGGTGCCAAACATCTTATTGTAATCGCGGCGCTCGTGGTAGATCGGCACAAAGCGCGTAATCGCGCGATCAAGCCCAAACGTAGCAATCGTCTGCCCCAGCGTCACAAACGACATCGCATAGGCAAACGCGCCATAGTTCGCCTTTGAAAGATAGCGCACAATCAGCACCTGAATCGCGAAATTTGCAACCATTGAGATGGTGCGTCCCACCAGCATCAGGCTCGAGCCACGAATCTGGCGGCTGGTCGAATTATGCTTTGTGCGCGATTTCGTGTCGCTCGTCACCGCCTCCACCGGCGGAGTTGAAGCTGTTTCCATGAAGTCTTATCCTTCGGGAAAGAGGCTGCCGTTGTGGCAGCCTCCTTCGGCGTATGACACGTGCATTAACAAAAAGGTATAGTTATGTTAGGCGCGCACAAGCGCTGCGTTTGGCATTGTTGCTTCTGCTTCGGTCACGGCTACATGCTGCTCACGCTGGCTCGCAATATAGACAACCGCACCCGCCAGAGCAATAAACATCCAGAAATACCGAATAAAGGCAAAATGGAGGAACACCCCAGTTGTCAGGTAAGTGACAATTGAAAGCATATAGGCCGTTGCCATATTGGCAATTTCGGGGTCGGCAGTAAGCCAGCGTTTACGTGCGCGGGCCAGGCCCATCAAAGTAACATACAGCACCATTAAGAAACAAGCCAGGCCAGCAATGCCCGTTTCGGCGGCAATACTAAGATACAGGTCGTGGGCCTGGCGATCGGCATTGAGCGTGCGCAAGCCAATCAGCTCGGAATATTGTTGATAATAATTGGGGAATGTACCTGGCCCCACCCCAATCACCGGGTGATCGAGGAATACTAAACCTGCGGCGCCCATCTCGGTCAAGCGGCTAAGCGTGGCACCGTCGCTTGAACCCACCGCCTCGGTTCCATCCGAAAACAAGGCGCTAAACCCTTGGAGCGACACAAGCCGATCGCGATACTGCGGTAATGCCAGCAGAAGTAAATACAATCCAAGCGCAATCAACAGTACCTGATAAATCTTGATATAGCGCATGAAAACCATAATCACCAGCATCAGCACAAAGCCCACAGCCGCGCCACGCGAAAATGCCAGCGCTGCGCCTGCCGCGCTGAGCGCGGTGCACAGGCCTGCCAGCGCGCGCAGCGTGAGTTTGCGCTCGCCCCACACCCGAAACATGCCTAATGGCACGAGCATCAGCATAACCTGCGCATAGCGATTCTTCTCACCAATTTGGCCTGCAAGCCGCCATTGGTTCACAGCTCCGGTAATCGCGTCTTTTGCGCCTGCATTAAATACAGCTTCACTCGGTTGCGCAAAGCCCCAATAAGTATTATCGAAAGTTTTGGTTATTTGTTGATATACCGACAAACCGCCAATCAATGCACCGGCGATCAGCAGCGCCCAAGTGACACGCCGCAACGTTTCGGGCGTGCGTACCACGTTCGTTAACAAGAAGAATAGGCCCAAACCTTCAAGCACAAATGTTTGTACATTATCAATCGATGTCCCCTTATAATCGGAAAACAGCGCACTGACAACCTGAACGGCGAGAAACAAAAAGATCGGTAGCAAAATAGGGCTAACAACCAGCTTTTCGCGGCGAAACACCAGATTTGTTGCTAAAGGAAATACCAGTAGCGCTGGCAGCGCGGCACCGATTAAACTTGGCACATTATGAAATTTCACTGCGATAACTGCGGCATTGGTAAACAGCACAAACACAACCACCAGCGTCCCTAGCTCGGGCCATGCAAGAATCGCCAGGGTAAGCAGCGCGGTGAGAATAATTGCCGTAGCCAGAAATGCCTGGCCTAGCATAATCAGCCCGAGCATGCCAACCAACCCTATTAGCAACATGGGAATGAGCATCGCGCTGCGCAACGCAGGGTAGCGCTGATACAGTGAATCAACTTGAAACATGCAAACCTCCTCAGCAGGACGTGCTAACGTTACTGTGAAATAGCCTGGCCACGATCCGATACGGTACTTGCCGAGTTAGCGGCATCTGGTGCCGCAGACACTGGCCGATCCTGGCGCTGCGGTTCCCAAAAATCAATGCGATGCCCACGGATCAAGTTGATAGCTGCAATGAGCGAGGCCACGTTCACCATGCAAAAGAAGAATGGAATAGTAAATATTTTCAAGCGGCCCAATGTGCTCGAATGGAATAGCATTCCTACCAGCGCGCACCCATAGAATACAAGCTGCGCCACCGTCGCAATCTGGTAGATCAGGCCAGCATTCCATAGGAATGGGCTTACAATCAGCAGTAGTACCAGCGGAAATACTACGAGCCGCCGCAATACTTTATGCGAAAAAAGCTGGAATGCGTAAAATCCATAGCGAAATGGGTTAAGAAGCTCGCGCCGTACCACTAAGACTCCGCGCAGGCCGCGGGTAATGACGCGCGTCTTTCGGCCAAACTCAACGCCGCCGGTACCCGCCACCGGCTCGTATGCAATCGCATCGGGGGCAAACACCAGGCGCTTCCCCTGCGCAATCACATCGGTCGATACCGCAAAATCGTCGGTTACTCCCACTGGCACGCCACGAAACAAGGCGCGGCGAATGGCGTAAATCGCGCCTGTCGCAGAGATTGCATTGCCCGATTTACTCTGTGATTGCTTCAGTTTCCGGTCGAAACTCCAGTAGCTCTGCTCGCCATCGCCACTCAGGCTACCGCTCTTCTTCGAGGTATAAACCTGGTTGCCTGCAACGCCGCCAACATCAGGGTCGGCGAAAGGGCGAGCCAGTGCCCGCAATGCTTGCGGATGATACATGCTATTCGCGTCGGAGAATACCAAAATCTCACCACGCGAAGCTGCGACACCAGCATCGAGCGCTGGAGCCTTTCCCTGCCGGGGCAGCGCCAGCAGCCGTACATTCTGGTCGGCATACCCTTGCACAATCTCATTCGTGCCATCATTCGAGCCATCCGAGGCGACAATAACCTCGAACTGCTCGCGTGGGTAATCCATTGCCAGCACATTATCGAGCTTGGCAGCAATATTGGCGGCCTCATTATGGGCGGCGATAATCATACTTACTGGCGGGGTAATATCGGCTACGGCATAAGGCTTTCGCACTAATCGCCCGCGAATGAAGATCAGCGCGGGGAATACAATATATGTAAATAGAATCACCGCAACTGCAGCCCAGAACAGAAATTGCAATATCTGGGTCATGATGCGCCTCCAATCATGAGCTGAGCGAGCATGGCAGTATTGTCCTTCAGGTCAAACTCGCGGAGCACCTTTTCACGACCGGCCTGCCCCAATCGGATGCCCAATTCAGGGTCATTGGCCAGGCGTTGCAGTGCATTAGCCAGTGCTACCGGATCTTCAGGAGCAACGAGCAACCCGGTCACCCCATCTTCAACTAGCTCGGGAATACCCGAAATACGGGTTGAAACGACCGGCACTTCACAGGCCAATGGCTCCATCAGTGCAACCGGAATACCTTCCATTTTGCCCGATTTGGTGCGGATACTTGGCAGCGATACCACATCGGCGCGGGCAAGCATCTTCAATACTTCATCGCGCGGGCGACCACCTTCAAGCTTTACAACATCGGCCAGGCCATCGCGGCTAATTTGCGCCTCAAGCGCCGGGCGTGAAGCGCCATCGCCAATCAAATGGCATACAAACGCCAGCCCACGCTGTTTTAATATCTTGCATGCTTCCACCAAGTAGGTCTGGCCTTTTTTCTCTTCAAGCGAGCCGACACACACAATGGTAAAAGGCGCTTGCCCGGCAGGCTTTTGGCGCGGCTGAAATAGCCGCGTATCGACACCACAATGCACAATCTTGATTTTATTGCGCATCGCTTCGCCTGCATACTTAGTAATCAAGTTTTTGTTGTATTCCGAAATAGCAACTACAAATTTGGCCGCACGCACTTTCTCTTTAAGCATATGCTGATCAACATACAGGTCGTGCGCATGCGCCGTGAAGCTAAAAGGGATACCAGTGAGGCGGTTGATCACAAATGCTGCGACCGTCGGGTGGTTGGCAAAATGCGCGTGGACATGCGTGATACCCAGGCGCTGCATATCGTAGGCAAATTTTGCAGCTTTCGGAATAATGCCCAAGCCACCAGCCATATAGTTCAGGCTACCAAAGGTGCCGCGGAGCACTGCCAACCACATACCGAGATACGCAGCCGGTTTTTTCATTAGAAAATAGAGGTTAGCAAACAGAATAGACAGCGAAAACACCGGCAGATAATGTGCCCGCGCAACAAAAGGTTTGGCCTCAGCGTGAATAACCTTGGCCCGCTCATTGATCAGCGGAAAAACTTCAACCTCGATCCCTTGCTGCTGCAACGCCAGCATTTCATACAGCACAAATGTCTCGCTGAGCTTGGGAAAGCGCGACATGATATATGCCACTTTTACGGTTGAAGCAGCGCCCAATCGAGGAATCGGCGAAACCTGCTGCGTTTCAATTTGTTGCTCAACTGTTGCCATTACTCATTCCTCAATCACAATGCCAAGACTCATGCTCGTCTCTAAATTGAAACATTATCTGGGCTTAAAAGATACTCTGATGAGAACTTTGTCATGTGGCTACGCCTATGCACATGCACATCGCCGGGTATATCCGAAACGATGCGCATGTGCATTCCTATGGGTCTACTATTTAGCGACGCGCGCCTGATTTGGGTTCGCCGATACAACCGGGGTAGGCTGCACAACCAAACGTCGATAATTTAAGTAGGCAAAAATAAGCAAACCGGCGGCGAAGCAGAGTTCAGGCCACTCGCCATATTTTGTCACCGTAAAATCAGAAGTAGGAAGAAAGATGAAGCGCACCACTTTATACGCAAACATTGTAAAAAAGCATGTCACCGTGAATATCGGCGGTACAAACAGAAAATCGCCCTCACTCCAGCGTTTGCCAAACTCATACTTTTTATTCAGGAACGGCATCGCCGCCGCAACACCGCTTGCAATCATCAGTAAAAAGCCCAATAGCTCTTGCACCCAGCGAATATTGTGAACTGTTGTTTCGCCCTGATGGTTAATCGCCGCCAGATCAGCTGGGGTTTGCCAGCCAAACAGCCGCTGCCCCCAGGAAATCTCTTCACCGGCAATCAAGAACGCAGCTAGCCCAAATCCTACGTACAGCAGCCCCTGCCAGGGATGACCAGCGCGAAAGCGCTTCCACGCCACCATAACGCCTGCTATCGACGCGCCCAGGAAACAAAAGAACTGAGGCCACTCAATTGGGCCATCCTCCATAGTTAATACGGTGAACAGCTGCCGATTCACACGCGCAGCCCCCACCAGCACAGCGCCAATTAAAGGTAAAGCAATAATCCACCAGGCCAACCGCATTGAAATATTCCACTTTTTTGCTGACTCTTGAACAGCTGCTACAAAACTTCCCATCGTAAGCCCCCCCTTGTTGTAGATTGTTATACTAAAATGTACAAGCCATCTCCCCTTCTCTGTGCTGCTGTTGCCTCACCCCTCCTTACTGTACAGCTTTGAATTACTTACTACGACCATCGGGCACATATACAGGTGCCGGAACCGTATAGTTGCGCCGCGCTGCAAGCTGTGTATAGATAGCATCATAGCTAGCTGCGCAGGCATCCCAGGTATAGCGCCGTAATACAAGCTCGCGCCCGGCTGCGCCAATCCGCTGGCGCTCAGCACTATCGCGCAACAAGCGCAGCAATGCAGCCGCAAACTCGGCAGGATGGTCGGCCACGACAAGCTCGCGCCAATTTGTTACCTCTAATGCCTCCATCCCTAAGGTGGTTGCCACAACCGGGCGTGCCATAGCCATCGCTTCAAGCACCTTATTTTTAATCCCGCTTCCGCTCGTCATGGGGCAAATCATGACACACGACTGGGCCAACCAGGGGCGAATATCCTCCACAAACCCGGTCACTGTTACAAACGGATCGTTGGCGAGCGCCGCAATCTCAGGTGCCGGGTCGCGGCCAGCTACAATCAACCGCACCTGAGGTAGCTCTTTACGCACCAAAGGCAGAATATTGCGGTAGTAGTGCAACACGGCGGTCACATTCGGAGGGAATGACATAGCACCGGTAAATACCACCGTGTCGGGCTGCTCAGGCAGCGATAATGGGCTAAAATAGGTCGCGTCAACGCCATTGGGAGTGACATAGACGGGGAGGTTTGGCGCTAAGCCCCGAATTACCTGGGCATCCGCCTCGGCCACAGTAGTGCAGGCATGGAATTTCTGCACGGCCCGCTGTTCCATGGCGCGAGCTACTGTTGCGCGAAGCTGCGTTTTTGGTGCGCCAGGGCGCACGCGCCGCGCGGCTTGCAGAGTCTCAGAGTCAATCAGTTCCAGTAGCTTTGCGGGGTGTGGAATGCTCGCGCTGAAGGCCGCCATTGGTAGCTGACGGGTATGAATAACATCGAACGCACGCTCACGCAACACCTGGCGCAGTTGTGCGGCAAATGCCCGCGCCGCTGCCGGGTTAGCCGAACCAGCCCGCGCAACACCCAGCCGCCCCAGCGTAGGCTCAACCATGCCCACAAGCGCAGATACAGCACCATCGCGCGGCACCAGATGCACAACATCAAACAAGTCAGCAAGCTCTGTGCGATATCGTTCTATCTGCTCGGCTGGGGCCGGGCAAATCAGCGTCAGATGATGATGACGCAGACGCCGAAACACATGCTGCCCAATCAGTGCATTTCCTTGAAGCAGATTACACGGTGGCGAACGATCGATCACCAGGATATTCATGGCAAGCCCCGTTTCAATACAGTAAACACATTTTTGCTCAACCAAAACGTATCGCTCTGTAACCGCTGATAGCGCACAATATTCGCAGTAGTAAACCGCAGCCAATATAATAAGGTCGCTGCGTGCCAAAAATCCCGATCCGCTGGTAGCCCGTAATGCTCTAACGTCTCATCTACCAGCACTTGCTCTTGCCGATCAAACGCGGCTGGCAGCAGGTACTCGACGATTTGCTCGCCCAGCTCGGTGCGCTGCTGCATCTTGCGTAGATAGGCTAAAAGATGCAACACATCGAGGAGCGGCAGCTGATTAGGAATTGCGCGATCCCAATCGATGATGCCACTGACGCCACCGCCGGCATGCACAAGAATATTCCCCGGCCAATAATCACCATGCGTCCAGGCAAACGGTAATGTAAGGCCCAGAAACTTCCGCCGCAGCAATGCCTCAACCGATTGCAGGGCATCACGCATCCGCGCAGAATCAGTCCAATGCTTGCTCTCTTCATAGAGTCGCGCTAAATCATCGCCAGCAAGCCGCGCAAATCCCACACTATCTACCACCCGTCGCTGGGCTGTTCCAATATGTAGCTGGCGTATTGCGCGCACTGCATCCTGTTTGAACATCGCTGGTGCGGTTCCCTGACGCACCAGATCGCTGGCAATTCTGCCACCGAGCGCGGTTTCGAGGTAAAAATGTTGCCCTTCGAAATCGCCCCACGCCAGAGCACGCGGAATGAGCGCAACGAAGCTCCGTAGCATTGGCATACTATGGAGGGTGCTGACAACCTGGCGGTGCGTTGCGGTACTCTGCACGGCTTCAGCAGAAAGGGGAAGCTTGAGCACCCGGGTCACAGCATCACTCGGGGTGTCGGCCACCAGCATTACTGCTACATCGCTGCGCGTAAGGAGCGACGAAACCGCGCGCGGGGTATCACTGCCAAATTCGCCCTGGCCAGTGCGCGCCAGTTCGGCAAGTAACCGCTCAGCGAGGGCATCATTGCGTTCAAGCACCCGCCGTGCAACCATTCGCGACCATGGCCGTTGCACACGCTGAAGCAAGCGCTGGATGCGGGCGCTTCGCAATGCTGGGATAGCCATTAGCGCTCTCCCATCACGGTATGCGGCTGGGTCTGAGCCGAGCTATCGCCGCGCACCCGCTTGGCATACCACTGCCAAATTAAGGCAGTTACCTTGCGGCGAACCTGTTCGGCAGTATTCGTTGCATCAACGACAACCATCTGTGGCAGCTGCTGCTGCAAGCTCAGATAATGCTGACGCTGCTGCTCAAGAATTTCTGGACTATGCTCGCCCTTTCGGGCATATAAAACCGCGCCAGGTGCATCAAGAAACACGACAAGATTGGGTTCTGGCGCAATCGCTACCAGCATCCAGCGGCGCAAACGCGATTTCAGCGACAGGCGGCGATTGTTCCCCGGCGCATCGTACATATACCGATCGAAGAGTACCAACCGCCCGCGCAGCATATGATAATAGCTCATACCATAGCGATACCATTGTTCCACAACGTTATTGGGGAAGCGAAGACCGCGTGCTAGCAGGCGAAGAGGTTTAGCCGCTTGGCGCGATCGGGTTTGTAGCCAGCGGGTGGTTGGCAGCCCTACAGTACTCGCATCGATATTAGTACCCATGTAGATATAGCGGCTAGGCAAGAAAAATCGCCGCACCAGCTCGGTAGCTAGCGTCGTTTTGCCGCCCCCATCAGGCGCAAGAAGCGCAACCGTAAGCGATCTTGGCTGAACCAGGCCCGCAACCCGATCTAATTTGCGCAGGATGCGCCCACGCATTCGCCGCTGCAACACTGATCGGCGCCGCTGCTGTTGTAGCTGTTTAGTTATGCCCCGCGCCGCGCTCAAGAGTGCCGACCAGGCTTCACTATCAATCATCGAGGCCAGCCGCACCCATGTCATATCTGGCGACCAGCAGGTGCGTAACAGCCGGTTTAACAGCGCTTCATCACGTACTTCCTGGCGCAAAGCCTGGATACGCTGCAAACGATGGGGGGCAAATGCCCCTTTATCAAGCAGACAATGGAGCAATAAGGTTACAAGCTCGTCTTCTGGGGCAGGCACATAGGTTGGCCCACAGTGAATACGACGCGTCAGGCAGCCATCGGCGAGCTGCGTTTCAAAAACTGGAAGAGGGTTACCGTAAACAATTTCAGAAACAATATCAAGCTTTAACCAGCGATCGGTCGCTTCATCATATGCCACGAAGAACTGATGTGGATCGTATCCCCAGCGCGGTAGACGCACAAACTGTAATTGAGCCAGCAAGTTTTTGAGGGTATGAAGTTGCGTAGCCTGAACTAATATATCAACATCGCCGGTATCATCAAGCGCCGCAAGTTCTTCATAGCCACGCACAACACAATAGCGAATATCGGCTCGTTCAAACTCTGCAAAAACACGTAATAGTAATGGATGCATAGATAAGCCTACATTTTAGAACAATGAGGACGCAACAAATAACGATAGAGGCAATATTCCGGTTACGCCCGCTCAATCATGGGCATGGGCCAGCAAGCAATAAGTATCGTTGCTGGCCCACACGGAATACGAGGTGTAGGGGTTATTTCTTTCGCGGGTTCTTGGCGTCGCTAGCCGCGTCGGGCTGCATACCATTGGTATAGGTCGCAGCTGGTTCTACCGGCGACACAGGGTCAAGCACTACTGTTGCGCTTGGGGCAGCAGTATTGGTGCTATTCGCCATCGGTGCCGCCGGTTCGGATTTTCCCAACGCACCACCTGTCGACTGTGTCGACGGCTTGTTCGATTGGGCTGAACCTGTGCTCGGCGAGCCACTATTCAATGCGCGAACTGGTGCCGAAGCGGTTGGGCCTTCCAGTGCCGGGCGGCTCGCGGCAAATGTCGGGTAATATTGGTACGCAGGGCCAGCCTTCACCCGATTCAGCACGGTGCCAATGATATTCGCACCAACCAGGCGCAAGCTCTCAACAGCGCTGATGGTGGTTTCACGGCCAGTAGTGCCGCTGCCGACAACCATCAACACGCCATCAACCTGGGGTGCCAGTGCAAGCGTATCGGAGTACCACAACGACGGGCTATCGATAATCACGATATCGGCACGGGCCTTGCACGCCTGAAGCAGCTCGTACATACGCTGCGAGCCAAGGATCTCGGACGAATTGGGTGTGCTGTTACCCGCCACCAGCACCGACAGGCCGGGTACCGCCGGTACCGCCACCGGCTCGGGCAAACGATCGCGCTGCTCGAACAGGGTGGATAGCCCGCCTTTTTCGGGCAGACCGAAGAGCGCAGCGATCTGCGGGCGGCGCATATTTGCATCAATCAGGATAACACGCTTGCCAGCCCGCGCAAACGACACCGCCAGGTTCGTGGCCACGTCGCTCTTACCATCGCCGCGCGATGGGCTGGTAATCAGCAGCGAAGGCAAGTGCCGATCGGTACCGGGGATCTGCAAGTTCGTGCGCAGCACCCGGAAGCTTTCGGCAGCCAGCGTTTCCGGTGCAGCAAGCGTCACCAGCTGTGCGCCATCCTTGCCAGTTAGCTTTTTGTGCTTGGCCAGGCCACCCAGGTAGGTTAGCCCGGTTACATTGCGCAGCATCTCAGGCGTATGAATGACATCGGTGAAGAACTCAAGCAGCATCATCGCAGCCAGGCCAAGCACCAGGCCCGCAATCACTGCGGCCAGCACATTGCGCTGAATATCGGGCGCAATTGGTGTTGGGTCGGCTACCGCCGGCTCGACCAGCGTGATCTTATTGACATCACTGGTCTGTAGAAGCTGGTACAAGTCGGTATAGGCACGCTGGGCTGCCGCCAACTGCGCGCGTCGGTCGTCCAGGCGAATAATCAACGCGCGCTGCGCAGTCGCCTCGGTCGTCTGCTGAATCTGGTTGGTCAGCTGATCAATCTCGGCCTGGGTCGCACGGATCGTCTCCTGTAGGCGCGCAATCTGCGCTTCGCCTTCCTGGCGGCGCGCTACCTGCTTACTGCCCGGGCCGCTCGGGCTAACCGCGATCAGCTCATCACCGACTGCGTTCGCAATATCGGCGGCCAGCTTGGGATCGTTCGCATTCGCGCGGATACTCAAAATTTGCGTCGTATCAATCCAGGTACCGCTCACCTGCTCGGTAAGTGCATCTGGCGTCGTATTCAAGCTCAATTTTGTAATAACATTTTGCAGTATCGGCCGACTATTGACCAGCGAATCGTAGGTTTGCCCAATTTGTGTGCTCGCGCGGAGGTCGTTTGGCGAAACGTTTGGATTATCCAGCACCGACCCAATCAAGTAGCGCGAGCGGGACTGGTACACTACTGGCAGCTGCGATGAATACCAATAGCTTGTAATACCAGCCAAGGCGGTGCATAACAATACAATCCATCCCCACCGTTGAAAAACTGAAAAATAATTCTTGAGATCCATGCTGTTTTTTTTCCTCCGTCGAGATGGGGCCGGCAACGTGCCAACCCGCTTCTTGTTGCTCAATTGAGCTCTTTTGTCTGGCGTATCAGCACGCTATCCACAAACAACAATGCAAGGAATAGCGCGCCGACCCTCTCGAAACTACCAACATTTGCGATGTTAACGAAGCTACGATGCCGCACTGTTGATACTACTCTGCCACCATACCGACTACAGGCTTCCAAATTCCCTGATCAGTAGGCACCTCGTTAATAAGCGCCTTCACCAATAAACACCTGGGCAGCAGTTAAGAAGATAATCCGAATATCCATCATTAAGCTCTGGCGCTCAATATAGGCAATATCTAACTTTAACCGCTGATCGAAATCCAGGTTGCTACGGCCACTCACTTGCCCAAGACCAGTCAGCCCTGGCACAACCTCTAACCGCTCGGTATGCCACAGCCGGTACGTTTCCGGCGAAAATGAGGTAGGCCGTGGCCCAACCAGTGACATATCGCCTGTCAGCACATTCAGCAGCTGCGGCAATTCGTCGAGGCTGGTTTTGCGTAAAAGTTTACCGACGCGTGTAATCCGTGGATCGTTTGAAATTTTAAAATCCGGCCAGGTAAGCTCATTCAAATGGGCATACTTAATTTTCAGCTCCTCAGCATTCGGCACCATCGAGCGAAACTTATACATTTTGAAGCGGCGCCCACCCTTGCCAGTACGTAATTGCCTAAAGAACACTGGCCCTGGCGAATCGATATAAACCAGCACGGCAATAAGCAGCAACAGCGGGCCAACAATCGGCGCAACCATAAGGCAGGCGGTGATGTCCATCGCACGCTTAATGAAAAAATATGCTTTTCCGCGAATGATGCGGTGCTGTGGATCGATAGCGAGATACCATGGTGAGGCAGTTCTCGATCGGTTCGTCACATCCTGTACCATTGCTTCACTCCTTAACCCCCACACACGCGACGTGAGCAGGTGAAATCTCTTCCTCAATACTTTGATGCACGAGCACAATGGAGGAGAGCGCTAATACTTTAAGTATCAGCGGTGCGCGTCGTTACCGCCGGCTCAGGTTTCGAGCGCTGGTCGTTCGACGTCTCTGTCTCACGCCGTAACTTTTCGGTAGCTTTATGGATCAACTCTTCCGAGGTAAGGGCTGTCTTCGGGAAATCGGCCACGTGATAGCGGAAGCGTAGGCCTAAATGCTCCTCAACTTGATGCGACAGGCGGTTCAGCAAGCCTTCGGTTTGATCAGCTGGTGTTTCAGGTGCTAGCAGCAAAAAGTGCCCATTATCATCCTGATGTGCAATTGCGTCGGTTTCACGGGTATTCTTGCTCAGAAAAACGCCAAACTGAACCTGTACATACCGCTTGAGCAATGCAAGCTGCGCGTCGCGCACGGCCCGATGTAAAGCCGTTTCCGACGTCGAAGCATCAATTTCAATCGCAGCCAGGCTCATTGGATGCTGATGCCGACGCGCACGGCCAAGCTCGGTGCGAATACGCTCTTGCATCTGGTCGTAATCGAGCATACCGGTGTGGCCCTTAGGCAATGAAATCGCCTCGACTGCCTCCTCAAAGTCTTGCAGCCCTCTGTTTACGAACCACGTCAGGCCCATTGTAATAATGAGGGCAACAATTTCGGTGATAGTAATGTATTTATGAAACCCCTGGAATACTGGGATTGTGCTGGCAACCTTCAGGATCGTGTACACAATAAAAATGCCAACTCCCAGCACGAGCATTGCGCGCTCTTTTACACGTACTAGCAAAAAGAGTGCTGTCGTCGCAGCGATAAGGATATAAAATGGCGAGCTAAGATTAACGTTTGTCCCTTTTTCAAAGTCAAATCGTTCAATATTGAAGAGCAGGCTGAGCCACAGAATAGTGAGGGCTACACGCCAGCGAATTGATTTCATGGTAATGCTTCCTCTTCAGTATAAACATCGCGATGGTGAGGCAAAGGGCCAGCCCACACAGCACGAAACAACAATGCAAAATTACAACACTCTTGTTTTCAGTTTGTATTGCACACGAGAGTAGTACCGCATAACTCTGGTTAAAAGCACTAGTAGTTCAGTATTATCATAGGGTTAACAGGTAAATCCCCTATGAAGCTAGGCAGGAGCGAAATAACAAAATGTTTATACGAACACCTACTACACAGAGCATCAACTAGTTTTCGCGAAAAATAAATCGTAGCACCCAGCCACTTGATATCAGCATGGACGCCGGTAACTAGCGTCTGGTTTCTACCTTTTTACCCCGACACTTTTCCTTGCTGCCTGTACCATTGCCTGGGTGACATGAAAATTCTTCGCCTGAATCTTAGAACGTACAAAACACTCGCTTTATGAGCGGGGAATTCGGTATTCCTTCACATATATTTGACACATCTGATGGAGTGCTTCTTGGCACAGGCGCTGCGTGGGGCCATGTTGTCGGAGGGCATTTGCACTGGTTTCTTTAAGTACAGGTTATATGATATAACGCAAGCTACTCAAATTTAGATATGAGCTAAGACAACGATTTTTACAGGCTGCTAAAAAATAGAACGATTTTTGGCTTTGTTATGCCGTAAAGGCAATGATCATACTGGCTTTGTATGACAAAAATTCAATAATACGCCCCGTTCTAAACCAATACGTTTCATTGGAAACACTCACGTTGTATCTATTTTTAGCCTATATACTTCACGCATTTTGTAACAATCTGTATCAATATAAGTATGTATAGTTATAGTACGTTCTTTTGACGGAGCTAGTTCTCTGTGGTACACTGATGCCAGATCATGATACGTTTTCAAGCCTCGGCCCGGCGCGGTCGAGGTCTTTTGTGTGAAGAGTATGCAACGAAACGATATTCGCAATATTGCAATCATCGCCCATGTCGACCATGGGAAAACCACCCTGGTTGATGCGATGCTGCGCCAAAGCCATATTTTCCGCGACAACCAGCAGGTCGCCGAGCGCGTCATGGACTCCAACGACCTGGAGCGCGAGCGCGGCATTACAATTATGTCGAAAAATACAGCGGTGACCTACAAAGGCGTGAAGATCAATATTGTCGACACACCCGGCCACGCTGATTTTGGCGGCGAGGTCGAGCGGGTTATGAATCTCGTCGATGGCGTACTGTTGCTGGTCGATGCCATGGATGGCCCAATGCCGCAAACGCGCTTCGTGCTGCGCAAAGCGTTGCAAGCCGGGCATCGCGCGATTGTGGTGGTGAATAAGGTTGACCGACCCAATGCCCGCCCGAACCATGTCATCAACGAAACATTCGATTTGTTCGTTGATCTGGGTGCAAACGATGAGCAGGCTGAATTCGCAACCATTTATACTAACGCCATTACCGGGCAGGCTGGCCGCTCGCCGCTCAAACTCTACGATACGCTTGAGCCGCTGTTCGAGGCAATTCTCGATAAGCTGCCCCCACCCGAAGTAAAGCCCGACGAGCCAATGCAGCTGCTGGTGACCAACACGATCCATGATGCCTACAAAGGCAAAATCCTGATCGGGCGGCTGCTGCGCGGGGCGATCAAGCGCGGCCAGGCAGCGGCACATATCGACCGTAATGGCGTGCTCAAGCCAGCGAAGATTAACCAGCTATTCGTATTTCAGGGGCTCGAACGTATTGAGGTTGAGCAAGCCGAGGCTGGCGATATTATCGCGCTGGCAGGCATTGGTGATGCTGGTATTGGCGACACGATCGCCGATGCCGATTTTCCTGAGGCGCTGCCAACCATCGCCGTTGAAGAGCCAACCGTGCGTATGACCTTTAGTATTAACAATAGCCCATTTGCAGGGCGCGAGGGTACACACGTAACGTCGCGCAAGCTGCGCGAGCGGCTTTATAACGAACTCGAACGCGATGTGGCACTGCGCGTCGCCGATACTGAGACCAACGATGCTTTTTCGGTAAGTGGCCGTGGTGAGCTGCACCTCACTATTCTGATTGAAACCATGCGCCGCGAAGGCTACGAGTTCCAAGTTTCGCGGCCCGAGGTGATTTTTAAGGAAGTCGATGGGCAGAAGCTCGAGCCAATTGAGCAGGTCGAGATCGAAGTTTCCGAGCAATACCAAGGCACGGTGATTGAGCTGATGGGCGCGCGGCGCGGCATTATGCGCGACATGAGCTACCGCGAGGATGGTACCATCCATATGGTATTCCATGTGCCCACGCGCGGCCTACTGGGCTTTCGCCAGACGTTCCTTACCGCCACGCGCGGCGAGGGGATTGTGAACTCGCTGTTTATGGGCTACGAGCCGCTCGCCGGCGAGCTAAGCACCCGAACGAATGGCTCACTGATTGCCTCGGAGAGCGGTACCGCCACGACCTTTGGGCTATACGGCGCGCAAGAGCGCGGCCAGCTGTTCATCACCCCCGGCACCGACGTTTATGAAGGGATGGTGGTGGGCCAGCATATTCGCAACCGCGACCTTGAGGTAAATGTGTGCCGCAAGAAGCACCTGACGAATATGCGCTCGTCGGGAGCGGATGAGGCATTGCGCCTGGAACCGCCGCGTGTGCTGAGCCTCGATGATGCGATTGAGTATATTGGCGACGACGAGTTGGTAGAAGTGACACCCAAGAGCTTCCGCCTGCGCAAAAAGCTACTCAGCATCGACGACCGCAAGCGCGAGCAGAAGCGCCGCGATATGGCGCTGCAAAACGCGTAACGCTCGGCTTCGCTTAGAGGATCATAATAAAAGCGCTCGTCATGCAGCCTTCACTGCATGACGAGCGTTTTTTGCTGATGTGTTACTAATCGGCTCAGGTCATACGCCGCACTAGCAAGCGTAAGCCATTAGCAACTACGAGCAGAGTACTGCCTTCGTGACCAACCACGCCCAGCGGCAGCGCAATATTTCCTACAATCGCCAGCACCATGAGCGTTGCCATAACCGCAAAGGCAAAGGCCAAATTCTGGCGAATAATCTTCCGCGCCCGGCGTGCCAGGTTCAGCGCAGCTGGTAATCGGGCCAGGTCGTCGCCCATCAGCAGCACGTCGGCGCTTTCGAGCGCGACATCGGTACCGGCTGCACCCATAGCGACACCCAGCGCCGCTGTCGCCAGCGCCGGCGCGTCGTTCACGCCATCGCCCACCATTGCCACCGGGCCATAGCGCTGCTGCAAATCTTTAATGGCTTCGACTTTCTGGTGCGGCAGTAGCTCGGCGCGAATCTCATCCACGCCAAGAGCATTGCCTAGCGCGTGCGCAACGTTCGTGTTATCGCCGGTGAGCAGCACCACATGCTCGACGCCAGCTGCCTTGAGCTGGGCCACGGCGGTAGCAGCCTCGGGGCGAACCGTATCAGCAATCGCAATCAGGCCCCATGGCTCGTCGTCGCCGATCACAACCACTGTGCGGCCCTGGGTTTCTTGCGCGTGGATTTCGATCGCAATATCGGGCGTTAGCTGCCCAAACAGCGCGGGCCGACCAATGCGTAGCGTGCGCCCACACACCGTAGCGGTCGCGCCCGCACCAGTTTGCGCCTCAAAGTCGTCGGCCTCGGGAATAGGCACCTCGCGCTCTTCGGCACTTTTGACAATTGCCCGCGCCAGCGGATGCTCAGAAGCATGCTCAATCGCCGCTGCCACCGCCAGCAGTCGGAATTGCTCAGGAGTCAGGTCGCCCAGCTCGTCGTCGTGTGGGCGCGGGTAGCACGCTAGGCAGGGCAAATTATCGGGCAGGCGGCCCGGCCCGCCCACGGGAATAAGCGCAACCACACCCGGTCGGCCGGTGGTAAGCGTACCAGTCTTATCGAACGCAACCACCTTTACGCGCGCAGCTGCCTCAAGGTGGCGGCCACCTTTGAATAGCACACCGCCGCGCGCCGCACTCGCCAGCGCCGAAAGCAACGCGGCTGGGATTGAAATCACCAGTGCGCAGGGCGACGCAACCACCATCAGGGTGAAAGCGCGATACAGTGTAGTGGGCACATCCCAGCCGAGGAACAGCAGCGGGATGGCAATCGCCAGCAGGGTAATACCAACCACTGCGTAGGCGTAATATTGGCCGATGACACGGTCGGTAAAATCTTGGCTCTGGGCCTTCTGCTCACGTGCATCGCGCACTACCTGCACAATTCGGGCCAGCGTCGAATCGCCGACCGCTGTAGTGACACGCACATCCAGTGCGCCCTGCCCATTCAGCGTGCCAGCGAATACGCGTAATCCCACACGCTTCTCCACCGGCATCGATTCACCAGTAATCGAGGCTTCGTTCACCGCCGACTCGCCTTTGATCACCAGGCCATCGGCTGGAATTTGCGCGCCGGGGCGCACCAGCACCACCTCATTCACCTGAACATCTTCTACCGGCACGCGCACTACCTGACCATTGCGGTAAACATCGGCTTCTTTCGGCGCCATATCGAGCAGTGTGCGAATAGAAGCATGCGTGCGGCCCATAGCATAGGTTTCAAGCGTATTGGAAAGCGAAAACAAGAACATCAGCACCGCGCCTTCACGCGGCTCACCGATCGCCGCCGCCCCGAGCGCAGCAATAATCATCAGGAAGTTTACATCGAACTGGCGCTCTTTCAGCGTCTGCCAGGCATCTTGAATGCTGTAGTAACCGCCCGAGGCATAGGCGATTGCGTACAACACCCACGACACAACTGGCGGTAAACCGAGCGCTTCGATGCCACTGATCCAGCCAAGAATTGTCGCTACCAGGCATGTGACGGTCAGGCGAATCATCCAGGGAAGCTGGGCAATTTCCGCCTCTTCATTAGTAAGCTGTAGCATACCGGCTGGCTGCGCGAGCTGGGTGGTCGCTTCATTCAGCGCAAGCGAATTGTCTGACAGGGCCATGTATTCAACCTACCTTTCGCGATATTCGTAGTGTCTAATAAGGTGATGTTGTAGATCATATCGCCGGGTATTAGCATCTACTAAGAATCATTCTAAATCCCAAAAGCACAATATTACAGCAAAGTGTAACGTAACGTACCCTGCTGAACGCAAAACGAAAGATGTAGTGGCACCGGGTAAAGAAGCCGCTACAGTTTAGCCGAACATGCTGGGCATAACCCATACACAATGACGCCATCCTGCGGGGCAAGCTGGTAACTACTACGCGCGCTCACCAAACCTAACAGCGCTTCCAGGGTATCGGTATGAACATCAGCAATTGTGCCACAGCGCGTGCAAACCACATTGACATGCGGATGTACGCATAAATCATAATGGGTATGATTTTCACCAACAATATCGAGGGCGCGAATAAGCTGCAATTCTTCGAGCGCGCTCAGGGTATTATAGACAGTGGCCTGGCTCATTGCAGGATGCTGACCCTGAAGGTGTTGCCAGATTTCAGCGGCTGTAGGGTGCCCATTGTGCGCCAACAGCGCTTCACACACAGCAATACGCTGAGAAGTAACGCGCTTGCCAGCCTCTTCGAGCTTCGCAAGCAAGCTATTCAGTTGTGGTTTCGCTGGTTCCACATCCATTCCTTATGCCAGTTATTTATAATCATTCTAACATGATATAGTGCAATGTCAACCCCGCCTCAAATGCTCAGGCGCACCAACACCAGGTACAGGCCCACCTGGCCGCTTTTGCGAGCAAATCATAATGCACAATGGTTGACGCCCCTATGTGACCGTGCTACCATCCATACCATATATCGCTGTGCCACACACAGCACAGCAGATGGAGCGCACCAAACGTTATGACACAGGTCATTTTGATCTTCCTCACCGCCCTGATATTCTCAATTGTAAGCACCCCGATTGCCCGGCGGATTGCCCTGGCAGTTGGCGTTGTGGATGCCCCGGCAGCGCGTAAGGTGCATACCGACCCGGTGCCACTGCTCGGTGGCGCAGCTATTTATGTCGCCTTTATGGTTGGCCTGATAGTGCTGGGCGACCGTGCGTATATTCGCGAGCTGATTGGTATTATGCTAGGCGCGACGTTGGTATCGCTCTTTGGCCTGGCCGATGACCATTGGGGGTTACACGCCTACCTGAAGCTGGGTGGGCAGCTGCTGGCAGGCATTATCTTGCTGCTGGGCGGCACCCAGGTCAACCTGTTCCCGCATCATCCCTGGGTGAACTGGGCCATTACCCTGCTCTGGGTGGTTGGCATGACCAACGCGCTGAATTTGCTCGACAATATGGATGGCCTCTCGGGCGGAGTAACAACCGTCGCTGCGGCGTTTTTCATTCTACTGGCAGCGATGGGCAACCCACCGCAGATATTAGTTGGCGCCATGGCTGCGGCTCTGGTTGGTGCCTGCGTTGGGTTCCTGCGCTACAACCTGAACCCGGCCACGATCTTCATGGGCGATACCGGCAGCCTGTTTCTTGGCTTTGTGCTCGCTGCCTTGGGCATTAAGCTGCGCTTCCCAAATAATGTACCCTGGACGACATGGCTCGTGCCGATTTGCGTGCTGGCACTGCCGATTTTTGATACAACGCTGGTGTTCGTTTCGCGCTTACGACGCGGCAAAAACCCACTTACAACGCCGGGGAAAGACCACCTTTCGCACCGCCTGGTGGCGCTGGGATTGACCCGCCGTGAGGCAGTGTTAACCTGCTACCTGATTGGCGGCGCGTGCGGCATGGTTGCGATCTATATTGCGCAATCGCGCTTCCCGAATGGCTATGTCGCCGCCGGTCTGCTCGGGTTGGCCGCAGTTACGAGCATCATCTGGCTCGAACGACGCTGCCCGGCGGGTATTCCGCGCACATAATCTCACCCACATGCACGAAGCGCCGACGATACTGCCCAACTGGCTGGCACAGCGCGCGGCTAGCGCGCCCGAGCGGCTGGCATTGCAATGTGAAGGGCAGGAATGGAGCTTCCGCGCGCTCGATGCCTGGGCGACTGCGACGGCCCAGCAGCTTGCGGCGGCGGGCGCGCAGCCGGGCGAACGCATGGCGTTGCTGCTCAACAATCGGCCCGAGTACGTTGCCCTGATTCATGCTGCGCCGCGCCTGGGTATCTCGTTCGTGCCACTCAACACGCGGTTGGCTGCACCCGAGCTAGCCTGGCAGCTTCACGATTCCGGGTCGAAGCTCCTGATCTACGACGAAACCACTGCCGCGCTTGCCACCGTCACGCTTGCGGCCATGGCCGAAGCGCCGCGCGCCCTAATGCTCGGTGATCTGGCGGCACAGCCCAGGAATGCGACCAAACTGCAAGACACCATCAACCTCGATGATATTTTCACGATCATCTACACCTCAGGCACAACCGGCCGACCCAAGGGCGCAATGCTGACCTACGGCAACTACTGGTGGAGCGCGGTTGGCTCAGCCTTGAACCTGGGCACTCACACAACCGATCGCTGGCTGGCAGTGCTGCCGCTGTTCCACGTCGGCGGGTTGTCGATCGCAATTCGGGCGGCGATATATGGCATCCCTATGCTACTGCACCGCACCTTTGACGCCGCTGCCGTAAACCGCGCGCTCGACACCGACGGCGTGACGATTGCCTCGGTGGTGAGCACAATGGTGCAGCGCATGCTGGCAGCCCGCGGCCCGCAACCTTACCCACCTGCGCTGCGCTGCCTGCTACTAGGCGGCGGCCCGGCCTCGCGTCCGCTGCTCGAAGCCTGCGCCCGGCTGGGCGTGCCCGTGGCGCAAACCTACGGCATGACCGAAACCGCCTCGCAAGTGGCGACGCTTGCCCCTGCCGATGCCCTGCGCAAGCTCGGCTCAGCAGGTATGCCGCTTCTACCAACGACTCTGCGCATCGAGCAGGATGGGGCTGAAGCTGGCCCCGGCGAGATTGGCGAGATTGTGGTACGCGGCCCGACAGTGATGCGCGGCTATATCAACCGCCCCGAGGCCACGGCTGAGGTGCTGCGCGACGGCTGGCTCCACACTGGCGATTTGGGTTACCGCGATGCTGAAGGATTTCTGTTTGTGGTGAGTCGCCGTACCGACCTGATTATATCGGGTGGCGAGAATATTTACCCCGCCGAGATCGAGGCGGTGCTATTAGCTCACCCGGCGGTGGCCGAGGCTGCCGCGCTAGGCATTGCCGATGCACAGTGGGGCCAGGTGCCTGCCGCTGCGGTGGTGTTACACGCGGGCGCAACTGCTACCTCGGCAGAACTTGTCGCCTACTGTCGCACCCAGCTTGCCAGCTACAAAGCCCCGCGCCATATTCGCCTGCTGAGTGAATTACCACGCAACGCCGCTGGCAAGGTTGTGCGCGCCGAGCTACAGGCGCTGTTCGTAGCCTAATATAGCGTGCAGCGTGCCTACCGAATAGCTCCGCAGCGAGCTATCAGCCATCGTACAAATATCTTCCCTACCGACTGATGGTGCCATTGTGTGCGTTTCGCTTACGTGTGTCAGGAGAATCACGTTGACACCACCTCTCAATACTATTATAGAACCGCTCATCGGGCTGCCGTGTTGGCATGTTCAATGGGATGTAAACATAAACCTGGCAATGAACTTTGGAGAACCATCGCTCTCAATCCGCGAGCCGAAACAAATACAAACAGATTCATCACGGCTTAGGGAAGTCTTCAGCTACCGAGATATCACGATACGTGGCGAATGGTTCCTGTGGATTCTGCAATCGTACTGGAAGCTCACGCTTCGCGAAGGTACAAGCACTACTATTCGCTCAGGTCAGCGCCAGATGCAGCAAGCGCTCGCGCGCTTGGATGGGCAGCGCTTGCTCGGTGTGATGATTATGCCGATAACCGGCCACACAACCTTATCGTTCGATCTTGGAGCGCAACTGACGCTACGACGTCAACTTAAAAAACTCGAAGATATGTGGATACTCTATACACCAGAAGCGTATGCACTCACAATGCGCAGTGATGGGCATGTAAGTTATCAGCCCATTGATCAAGATGAGCAATGGCATCCAATCGAACAGAGGACAGTTATATCAACATAAATGGCAAAACTCTGTTGTCCAATTAGCGTTAGTTAACCGTTTCTCCCTCAGCAGTAAAACCCTTGGTGCCAGATGAGCTACCTCAATCCTGCCCTACGCCTCGATCCTTACGCAGTTGGTTATTATTACTGCCGATAGTATGTCTAAACATTCATTTTTCCGAATAACTAAAACCGTATCATTCTGCGTTTGTATAGGAAAGCAGAGAAATATCCATTCAAAGTGAGGAAAAATGAAATCGTTGTTTGGGTATATGTATTTCGGCGCTTTTACCATCTTCAGCGCGCCGTTTCGCTGGAACCGCAAAGCTCAGCCACACGCGCCAATGGATGCAGCAACCTATGCCGCAATGGTCGCCGAAGCCGAACGAATCGCGTCGCCCTACACTCGCCACATTGCTGGGCAGCGCGCGAGTGCGCTAGAAGAAATCGGCGGGTATTTCCCAGAAGTAGATGCTATGCTTGAGCGCGCAGGCATTGTTGTTTAAGCGCGCATTTCTCGGCCCGCACCAACCTGTATTGAGTTTTAACCTCGGGGTGGAATAGACACCGGCCCCATACCGGACGCAGTAGAGAAAAATAAAAGAATTGCCGGTGTTCGCCGTTTGGGTATTGGGCGAACACCGGCTTTTTATTACCTTTCGCTATGGGGTCAGGCGGGTCAAGTCGCGCGGGAAGAGGGTTGTTTCACGAATATTAGGCACTTCTACCAATCGCGCCACCCAGCGTTCCAGCCCGATTGCAAAGCCGCCGTGTGGTGGCATGCCATGCTTGAATGCCTCAAGGTAGCCGCCGAACGAAGCTGGATTCATGCCCCGCTCGGCGAGCACCGCCAGGTAATCGCTGTAGTGGTGCAAGCGCTGCCCGCCCGACACCAGCTCAAGCCCACGAAACAGCAAGTCGAAGCCGCGCGAGTAGCCCGGCCGCGCCGGGTCGGGGTGTGTATAGAAGGCGCGCTTGGCGGTTGGGTAGCCCCACACAAACAAGAAATCGGAATGATGCTCGCGCCGCGCCCATTCGCCCAGCCAGCGCTCGTGCGCGGGTGCTAAGTCGGGTTCGCCGCGCAGATCTTCGCCGGTTGCCCGACTGATCATCTCCAGCGCGTCGGCGAAATGGATGGTAGGAATAGCCGCTGGCACCTGCGGTAGCACCAGTGCCTCACCCCGGCGCGCCCCAAGCAGCGCAAGCTCGGGTTGGCATTGCTCGGCAATCGCGGCGACCATCCCTGCGAGGGCGCGGTTGAGCACCGCCATCACCTCGAAGTGATCGCGGATAAAGCCTAGCTCGACATCCAGCGATACAAATTCGTTTGCGTGGCGCGGGGTATCGTGCGGCTCGGCGCGAAAGGCTGGCCCGACCTCGAACACCCGCTCAAACACCCCAACCATGATCTGCTTATACAGCTGCGGGCTTTGCGAGAGGTAGGCAGGCTGGCCAAAGTAATCGAGCCGAAAAACGTTCGCGCCGCCCTCGGTTGCCGCCCCCACAATCTTGGGCGTCTGAATTTCGACGAACTGTAAGGCGGTGAGCGCCGCGCGAAAACCAGCCATTGAGGCAGCTGCAACCCGAAAGATCGCCCGCTGGCGCGGGTGGCGCAACCCCACCGGCGCATGATCGAGGAAGGTGGGCAGCTGCGCATTGATTGCCGGGCGAAACAGATCGAAGGGCGGCGGCGCGACCGCTGCGGCGAGCACCTCAACCGTCGGCTGGTGGATTTCAACCCCGCCAGGAGCCTGCGGTTCGGCCACCACCACGCCCTCGATCGCCAGCACCGTCTCAGCGTGCAGTTCGGCCAGCCGCGCGATCAGTGCAGGATCTTCTACCACCACCTGCGCCAGGCCCTGCCCATCGCGCACAACCAGAAAGCTAAGGTTGCTCAGCTGGCGCAAACGGTGCAGCCAGCCAGCGATGCGCACACGTTCGCCAATATGCGCGCCAAGCTGAGTCGTCCAGACTCGTTCCATGATGACACCTCCAACTACAAAGCCCCCACTCGCCGCGCGGACGAGGGAGGCCCTGCTCGTGGTGCCACCGCACTTCGCCGCTGCCACGAGGTAATGGCAGCAGCCTTGTGGCCCAATAACGGGGGCGATCCGGCAGGGCTTACTTGCAGCAGCAGTAGCGGCGGGTGCGCCAACGGCTGCTTACGTTTTTCCCCGCGCTCAGGAGAGTCTTCGCAGTGCCCTGGGGCCGCCTTCTCAGCAGCGGCGGCTCTCTGCACCCAGCAACGAGCTGCTACTCGGCTCCTTCAACGCTTGTGCCGGGCAGCATACCAGAGCGGTGCTGTAGCGTCAATCGGCCAAAAGAATGAGGCGGCGTGCCAGTAAGCACACCGCCTCACCGAGTTTACTGCGCTAGAATACGTTAAAACTGATTCCAGAGCGATTGGTTGTACACTTCGTGGTGGAATTGAATTTCGCCAGTCTTGATACGTGTACCCAGCAAGCGCGGGCAGCGGTCGGCAGATGCCTGCTTCAGCTCAGCGTAGCGCTCGGCCACATCGGCACCGTATAGATCTTTCACATACGCGCTCGCGCGGAAGTTATCAATCGCGGTGTAGATGTTATCGGGCAGGTAGCTCTCGGTCTGGCGCACACCTTCGGTCAGCGGGCCTTCGGTACCAGTCTTGAGCAAGGTGTAGAGCACCATGTAGGGGTTCGCGTCGGGGCCAACCGAGCGCACCTCAACGCGGGCCGACTTCTCGTTGCCAAGCGGGATGCGCACCATCGAGCCGCGATCCACCGGCGAAGCCTTGATCTGGTTCGGAGCCTCGAAGTGCGGGTCGAGGCGGCGATAGGCATTCACGCTCGCATTCAGCGTCAAGCAGATATCATTAGCGCTCGTCAGAATGCGATCAATAAATGACCAGCCGCTATCCGAAAGCCCTTCTGCGCCAGTGCCATAGAACTGGTTTTTACCGTCCTTCGTGATCGACAGGTTGGTGTGCATGCCATTGCCATTCACGCCGGTCACCGGCTTGGGCAAGAAGCTAGCGGTCATATCCAACGAGTACGCGACCTGGCGACAGATCAGCTTGTAGAGTGCGATCTGGTCGGCGGCGATCGCGGCTTCGGTGTATGAGTAGTTCACCTCAAACTGCGAAGGTGCCACCTCGGGGTGATCCTTCTCATTCGCGAAACCCATCGCGCGCTGCACTTCGGCCACGGTATCGATAAACGAGCGTAGCGGATCGCCTGGCAGTGAGTGATAGTAACCGCCCTCGTTGACGAAATCGAACTTACGCGTTTCGTAGTAGCGGCGCTCGGCATCGCGGCCCCTGAACAGGAAACCCTCGATTTCATTTGCCGCGTTGAATGTCAGGCCCTTATTAGTATACGCATCGTTGGTAAAGCCTTTAAGCCGGGCGCGCATATCGGCTGAGTAGGGCGTGCCGTCTTTCTCAAGCACATCGCCAAATACCAGCACTTTGCCTGGGCCAAAGAAATCGGCGGGCAGCCAGTAGAACGCCGCCCAGTCGATTGCAAGCCGCAGATCCGATTCGGACTGGGCGGTGAAGCCACGGATCGACGAACCATCAAAGGTCAGGTTATCAAACGATTTGAGCAAGAATTTCTTATCGTAATCGAGCATGTGCAGGCGGCCTTCAAGGTCGGTGAAGCACACCGTTACCGCCTTAATATTCTTCTGATCAGTCAGGTAGCGCAGGCGCTCTTCGGCGATCTGCCCCATTGGCGTGCGTGCTGCGCGCTTGGCTTTGGCTTCGAGGTTCAGCTCTTCAAGCTGATCATACGGGATTTCGAGAAATTCGCGGAGAGGGCTTGTCATGGTTTCGCACCTTTCAGTAACTCAATGCTATCGAACCGTATTGCGAGTATGGCTCGTATTCACAAGCCAGGGTTACACGCTATGCTGTGTGCGGCTGCCACACGCCTGCGTACCGCGCAAGCTGGCGATCGTCGAGGCGAACACCAAGCCCTGGCAACTCAGGCAGTATCGCAGTACCATTGCGAATATCGATTGGGTGCATCAGCAGGTCGCTGGCTAATAGCCCACCCGTGGCCAGGCCACAGGCAAATGGCATCGTCGGCAGGGTTGCGGCGAGGTGCAGTGCCGCAGCAACGCCGACACCAGCGTCGATCGTTGTGGTAACCAGGGTTTGAACATGCGCCGCTTGCGCCCGTGCAATGATCTCACAACCGCGCCGCAGCCCACCAGCCATCATCGGCTTGACGACCAGGGTATCGGCAGCACCTGCAGCCAGCACGGCAGCGGCTTGCTTGGGTGTGCCAGCCGCCTCATCGGCCGCGATTGGCGTGTGTACCGCCGCGCGTACCGTTGCCATTCCAGCCAGATCATGCGGCGCTACCGGCTGTTCCACCAGCTGAATACCATACGCCTCGGCAGCGCGCATGATCGCGATAGCAGCTTCAACTTCCCACGCGCCATTTGCATCGAGCCGCAACTGTGCGTCTTCACCAATCGCCGCGCGTACAGCGGCAATGCGCGCAAGCTCGGCAGATGGCGTTGCAGCAACCCCAACCTTCAGCTTCACCGTACCAAAGCCTGCTTGCACTGCCTCGGCAGCTATGCGGCAGGCGGTATTCGTATCCGCCGCGCCAACCGTCGCATTCACAGGTACCGAGCGCGCCGCCGCCACTGTAAGGAACCGCGCCAGTGGCAAACCGGCTGCCTGCGCCGCGACATCCAGCAGTGCCGTATCGAACCCGCACAGCGCTGCCGACATCCCTGGTGCATCGAGCGCCAGGCCATCGAGCAGTGCCGCCGCTTCGGCTAGGAACTTGCCAGGCAGCCAGCGCGCGATGTGGGCAACCGCCGCCAGCGTATCGTCGAGCGTTCCGCCGCCAAACTCCGGCAGTGGTGCGGCTTCGCCTAAACCAACCAGGCCATTAGCCAGCCCAACCCGAACGATTGCACCCGCCCGTACCGTCGCTTGCCCGTGGGCAGTCGTAAATGCCGCCACGTACGGAATACGAAACGGCAACCAGTCGACTTGGACGATCGGGCTATGTATAGGTTGCCAATGGTAATCCACGCTAGAGAAGTATACAAAAGGTTAGCCAATTACGTCATTGTATAAAACGCCGAATCTCTGCGGCGAATTTGAGCTAAAAAGAACAAAGCCGCCAGCTAGCATCGTAGCACCAGCGCCTATGTACCCAGCCACAACCCAAGCGCAAACAGCACGCCAAACAGCATGTGCAGCCGCCCGGTGCCAGCCAGCGCGCGGTTCAGCACGCGGCCCTGCTGGGTGAACACGGTGCGCACCAGCGGTACCGCCAATGGCAGCGTCAGCAGTGGCAGCAGCGCCCATGCCCCCACCAGCCCCACGAGCACACCCACCGGCAGCAGTAGATACGCGCCAGCTACCAGCACCAGATACTCAATGCGCGTAGCACTACGCCCGAGCAGCACCGCGAGCGTGCGCTTGTGCGCCACCCGGTCGGTATCAATATCACGCAAATTATTCACTACAATAATTGCGGTGACAATCAGCGCTACCGGCAGGGCAGCAAATACCGCAACTGGCGGCACGCTCCCAATATGCAAAAAGGCCGTGCCGCACACGGCTACCAGCCCAAAGAAGATAAATACGAACACATCGCCCAGGCCATTATAGGCCAGTGGGAATGGCCCGCCGGTGTACAGCACCCCTGCGGCGATCGAGAGCAGACCAATCACCAGGATCGGCCAGCCGCCCGTAAACACCAGGTACAGCCCAACCAGCGCGGCCAGCCCAAAGGTGCCTATCATGGCGTTGCGCACGGTATCGGGCGCAATCAGGCCGCTTTGCGTCACGCGCACCGGCCCCAGGCGCTCAGCAGTATCGGCCCCTTTATGGAAATCGAAGTAGTCGTTGGCGAAATTCGTGCCGATCTGGATGAGCACCGACGCAACCAGTGCGGCGAGAAATGGCAGCAGGCGAAAACCCAGCTGATAGACCGCAGCGGTACCTACCAGCACCGGAACGATGGCGGCAGGCAGCGTGGGCGGGCGCGCCGCCATGACCCAGGCACGGAGCGGGCTGGGGCGCGCCGGTGTCGCTTGCACAGACATGAATTCACCTCAGAGCTGCAAAGAACCGAGAACCAAGAACTCAGAACCATCGGTAACTTCTTAGTTCTGAGTTCTTGGTTCTCAGGAATTACGGGAAGCGGCGGAATTTGCGGAAGTTCGGGCGGCGCTTTTCAAGAAATGCCTTCTTGCCTTCCTGCGCCTCTTCCGAGAGATAGTACAACAGCGTGGCATCACCCGCGAGCTGCTGCAGGCCGGCGTGCCCGTCGGCGGCGGCGTTGATGCTGGCCTTGAGGAAGCGCAGCGCCATCGGGCTTTTTTCTAGCATTTCGCGCGCCCACTGCACGGCTTCGTCTTCCAGGCGCTCAAGCGGTACCACCGTGTTTACCAGGCCCAGGGCGAGCGCCTGCTGGGCATTGTACTGGCGGCACAGGTACCAGATTTCGCGCGCCTTTTTATCGCCAACCATGCGCGCCAGCAGATTCGAGCCATAGCCGCCGTCGAAGCTGCCGACCTTGGGGCCAGTCTGGCCGAATATCGCATTCTCGGCAGCGATTGTGAGATCGCACACGACGTGCAGCACATGGCCACCGCCAATCGCGTAGCCCGCCACCACCGCAATCACGGGCTTGGGCAAAATGCGAATCAGGCGCTGTAGATCGAGCACGTTCAGGCGCGGCACTTTGTCTTTGCCGACATAGCCGCCATCGCCGCGCACGCTCTGGTCGCCGCCCGAGCAGAAAGCCTGCTCGCCCGCCCCGGTGAAGAGGATGACGCCAATGCTCTCGTCATCGCGGGCGCGCGAGAAGGCGTCGATGAGCTGCTCAACCGTTTCAGGGCGGAAGGCATTGCGCTTTTCGGGGCGGTTGATTGTGATTTTGGCGATGCCTTCGCCCGCCGCGTCGTGCTCGTAGATGATGTCGCTATATTCTTGGATGCGTTTCCATTCAATTGGCATTGGGGTTCTCCTTATATTACAAGTAAAGTTTACGCTGTTAGCAATTCAAGCCTTCGGCAAAGCGGTACTTTATAGTTTTTTGTACGAGAGTTGCGCGCAATGCGCGCAACTCTCGTACAGAAGAAAGTGATGCGCTCAAGAAATTACAACCAGCAAAATAAACACGATGCTGGTCAGGTACATACCTGCTGTTCAAGAAATACGGCCACGCGCTGCCCAAAGATCTCGGGCTGCTCAAGGTGAATGGCGTGCCCGGCCGCGGCGATAATTGCCAGATCGGCGCACGGCAGGGCAACGGCCATGTGCTGTGCAATCGCGCTGAACTTGGCGTCGAGCGCGCCCGCCAGCAGCAGGGTAGGGATAGTGAGCGTAGGCAACATATCCCACAGCGCGCGCTGGCGACCGGTGCCCATGCCGCGCAGGCTATTGGCCAGGCCCTGCGGGCGGTTGGCGAGCCGCTGGGTACGCTGGCGCGCGCGTAGCTCGGCAGGCAGCTCGGCCTGGCTGGCCCACAGCGGCAGCGCTTCCCAATGCGCGACAAACGCTTCAACGCCATCGCGCTCAATCGCAGCCGCCAGGGCGTCGTCGGCGGCGATGCGGGCGGCGCGCTCAGCGGGGCTGGCCAGGCCCGGCGACGCGCTTTCGAGGATGAGCGCGCGCACCCGGCCCGGTGCGGCTACGGCGAATTGCAGGGCCAGCCGCCCGCCGAGTGAGTAGCCGAGCAGATCAACGCGTGATATGCCCAGCACATCAAGTAGTCCCGCAATATCCTGAACGGCCTGCTCCATGGTATAGCGCGCAGGGTCGGCGGGCGCGACCGATTTCCCATGCCCAATCAGATCCTGCGCGATGCACTGGCGTTGCGGTGCAAGCTGCGCGGCCAGCCCGGCCCAGGTGGCGGCGCTGCCGGTAAAGCCGTGCAGCAAAAGCAGCGGGCGGCCTGCGCCGAACAGCACGGTGTGCAACGCAAGACCGTTTATTTCGAATGTACGCTCGGTGATATCCGCCATAATTACACTCAAAAAGAAAACAGCTGACACCGCTATCGCCGCATTCGTCTGTGTCAGCTGCATACGCCACTTGAATTGGCACAACTAAGCTTATGCACCCACCTGCCTGCCGATAAGGCTGGCGCCCTGTAACGCAGCGCTGACACGCGACCAGAACTCGCGGTGCAGCGCAACATTGCTGGCGCGTTCGGTTGGCACCTCAACGATATGCAGACCAGACGCGTGGATGCTCGCACCGACCGCGCCGCGGAAATCGCCCCAGCCAGTAACGCGAGTATAACGCGCGCCATACAGTTGAGCAAATGGCGCGAAGTCTAGCCCGGTTGGCGTGCCAAACAGCGTTTCGAAATGCTCGGGTTCGTTCGCTTGCGGCAGGAACGAAAAAATCCCGCCACCGTTGTTATTCAGCAGCACAATCGTGGCGTTGAGCTGGTGCAGCTTGGCAGCCAGCAGCCCATTTGAGTCGTGGTAGAACGAGAGATCGCCAATCACCAGCACGGTTGGCCCTGGCGCAGCCGCCGCTGCGCCCAGCGCGCTCGAAATCACCCCGTCGATGCCGTTCGCGCCGCGGTTGCCCAGCAGTCGCACGGCGCGCTCGCTGCCCGCGAAGAACGTATCGAGATCGCGGATGGGCATGCTGTTGCCCGCGTACAGCAGCGCGCCCTCGGGCAACAGGTCACGCAATTCGGCAAACACTTTGCCTTCGAAGAGGCCCGGTATGTCGCGCATATGCGCATCGATGGCGGCTCGAGTGGCGGCCTGCGCGCTTTGCCAGCTGCGCGCCCAGCCGCCGGTACGCTGCGGTGGGGCGTCAATCACGCCCACCAGTGCGTCACACAGCAGCCGCGCATCGGCATGAATAACCTCGGATGCGAGCAGCGTCGGCTCATTCCAGCCGCCATCGCCATCAATCAGCACCTGGCGCGCAGAGCTATGGCGCTGGAGGTAGAGCAGCAGCGGCTTGGCAACCGGCATCGCGCCGCAGCGCAGCACCAGCTCGGGGGCATACTGCTCGACGAAGGCACTATCGCGCAAAAACGCGTCGTAGCTATCGATGATCAGCGCGTGGTCGTGCGGGCCACAGCGCAAGCCCGAAAGCGGATCGGCCAGGATGGGGAAGCCGAGTGCTGCGGCGAGCTGCGTCATCGGCCCGGCCAGCGCCGGATCGTCCTGCGCGCCACAAATGATCAGGCCGCGCTCGGTGCCTGCGGCCAGCGCCGCCAGCTGCGCGACGGTTTCGGCGCTGGGGGCGCGCAACCCTGCGTTCACGCGCACATAGGGCGCACCAGCGGGGCGGGCAGCAGTGGCCTGGGCGGACAACGCCGGGTTCGGCAGCAGCGGCTCGCGGAACGGACAGTTAAGGTGTACCGGCCCGGCTGGCCCGCGCAGCGCCGTCGCAACCGCGCGCCCGGCGACGGTGCGTACATAGCGTAGCAGCTCGGGCGCGGCATCAGGCTCGGCCAGATCAACGAACCACTTGGCGTGCTTGCCAAACAGATCGATCTGGTCGATGGTTTGGGGTGCGCCAACATCGCGCAGCTCGTGTGGGCGATCGGCGGTCAGCACAATCAGGGGAATGCGTGCGTAAAACGCCTCAACCACCGCAGGCAGGAAGTTCGCCGCCGCCGTGCCCGAGGTACATACCAGCGCCACGGGCGCGCGCAGCACTTTCGCCATACCCAACGCAAAAAAGCCCGCCGAGCGCTCATCGATATGCATCCACAGCCGCGCACCAGGCTGGCGCGCAATTGTTAGCGCCAGCGGCGTTGAGCGCGAGCCGGGGGCAACGCAAAAATGTTGCACACCTGCGCGCACTAGCTCATCGACGAGCGCGCCGACCGTGGCCGAAAGGGCAGCTTGAGCGTCATTTGCAGACATATGCGTTCACTTATGTAATTTCAGGCACCGCCGCCCAATACCGAAAGCATTGGGCGCAGCTTCAGGCACGATTCGGCATACTCGCGCGCCGGGTCGGAACCGGCGACGATACCGCACCCGGCGAACAGCACCGCCTGTGCGCCACGTAGCAGCGCCGAACGAATGGCTACGGCAAACTCGCCCTCGCCGCGCGCATCCATCCACCCCACCGGCGACGCGTACCAGCCGCGATCCATGCCCTCGAATTCACGGATGAGTGCCATCGCTGGTTCGCGCGGCGTGCCACCCATTGCTGGCGTGGGGTGCAAGCGCTCAACCAGATCAAGGATGTTGCGCCCGCGCGAAACCCGGCCCACAATTGGCGTGAACAGGTGCTGGATGTTGCGCAGCTTCATCAGCGAGAGCGGGCCGGTCGAAAGCCGACCGCCACACACTTCTGCCAGGTTATCGCAAATTGCGCGCACCACGAATTCGTGCTCGGCGCGATCTTTTGGGCTGGCGAGCAGCTCTTCGCCCAACCGCGCATCTTCCTCGGGGGTTGCACCGCGCGCGATCGAGCCTGCCAGGCAGCTTGCGCGAACATTTTCGTGGCGCAGCCGCACCAGCCGCTCGGGCGAAGCGCCGAGAAAACAACGCTCGCCGCGCGCCACCGCAAACAGAAAGCAGTCGCTATATTGGGTGCGCAGCCGGGCCAGCACCCGGGCAGGGTTGAAGATCGTGCGGCCTTGCACGCGATACTGACGCGCCAGCACAACTTTCCCCAACTCGCCGCCGCTACGTAGCTGCTGCTCAACCTCACGAACAATTGCTTGCCAGGTTTCAGCAGCAGGCACATCCTCGCCCTGGCGGATACTGCCGCTCGGTGCCGCTGACAAATCGCCGGTGACATCAAACAGATCGTACAGGCGCAGCGCAACCTCGGTTTCGGCAGCCAGGGTGCTTTCGGGCGTTACGACCATATTGAGGGTCAGCCAGTTGGCACCATCAGCGCAGGTAAGCACGTAGCGCGGTAGCAGCAGCAAGCCATCGGGGAAACCGGCCCACAGCTCAGTGGTCGGGCGTACCGGGTCGAACGAAAAGCCGCCCATGAGGATTGGGCCAGTGCCGATTATTCCGAACGGATCATCGATCAATGCGCCCGCGCAGAGCTGCTCCCATGCGGCTGCGGCATCGGCAAAACGTGCGCGGCCTTCAGCTGTTACCGACCACGCGGTATCAACCCCGGCGAACGTCAGATCGCCGCCCGGAGTCGACCAGAACACGCGCTCGTCGGCCAGGCGGCCACCCTGATCGAAAAATGCCAGGGGATCGTGCTGTGGAGCGCGTAGCACCGCACTTACCAGCACCGACTGATTACGTTCGCGAGCAAGCTGTAAGCCTTCGGACAGCAAGGCCCTCAGCCGGTGCTCTTGTATCATAATTGCAGTATCGAGTATCATTCCCATGCCTTTCTAGGCAGATGTATAGCAATAATTGTACCAAAAATCACAACTTTTTCAAGCCTCGCTCTGCCGCACTACAATGGGGAAAAACCGTGGTTATATGCGCTACACGGCGTCGTTGAATATCACATGATGGATATGATCTTCCCAGGTGCCATTGATCTTCAAGTAGTTGCGGGCCAGCCCTTCCGCACTGAAGCCCAGGCGCTCGACAACGCGCCGCGAGCGCAGATTGTGCGGCATAACATTTGCCTCAATGCGGTGCAATAACAGCTCATCAAACGCATAGCTTATCGCGCAACGCAGAGCCTCGCTCATATACCCCTGGCCTTGTGCAGCAGCATCGAGCTTGTACCCCAGGTGGCACGATTGAAACGCACCCCGCACGATATTATTGAACGCCAGCTCGCCAATAATCGGCCCTTCTAGCGCATCGCGCCGCAGCAAGTATAGGCGCAAGCCACGGCCCTGCTGCCAGAGCATAGTATCGTCGTACAAGCGGGCACGCTGCACTTCTACGGTATAAAACTCATCAGGCGTCAACGGGTTCCACACCCGCCAAGGTTCGCGATTCCGCAGCTGGTACGCCAGCAATTCGCTGGCCCACGCCTCATCGAGCATCGTGAGCTGAAGGCGCTCAGTTTCAAGTACAATGGTAGTGCTCATGCAAACCTTTATCGTACGCTACGAACGTTATAAGCGATCGGGATGCAGTATAACACGGCACTTGACCATGCTCCACCCGTGCGGTAGAGTGAAACAGATGATCGTTGAAGCTGCGTACTATTTACAGCGGAATGAACATAGAACTCATACCCCCGGCGCTCAGCGCCTTAGCTGGCCTACCCTCGCTTTATGCCCAGTGCGCAGCTTCATTAGCGGCACAGGCGCAGCGTATCGCCGAGCGGGCAGCCCTGGCGGTGCCACGTTTGGGCACCTTGCGCCAGCTTGAAGAGCAGATTGGGCAGGGCGGTGGGCGAACAATTGCGCTGAGCGGGCTGCCCGGCAGCGGCCTGACCACGGTGCTCTGCACATTGGCGGCGCAACGCCCCTATGCCTTCTGGCTACCTGGCGACGATGCTGGGGCCGGGCTGGCAGCCTTGTGTGCGCAGGTTATTGCGCTTGGTGCGCTACAGCCTGCACTGCTACCACCTGCCGCCGGGTGCGATAGTTCCACGCTCGAACGGCTGCTAGCCGAAGCTGGTGACCAGCGGCTGAACGGCGAACCGCTCGTAGTGATCGTAGGCCGCCCACCCAGCGACCAGGATGCCCCACTGCCACCACATTGGCCCACGCACATTCCCCCAGGCATCGTACTCGTGCAAGCCACCGCGCCCGATGCGCCACTATCATTAGTACCGAACGCCACGATTCATCTTGGTGATGCGGCGTCGCAAGAGCTTACCGCAATTGCGCGCGTCGTAGGCAGCCAGCCCGAGCTCGCTACGGCGATTGCGGCGAAAGCAGACGGCTCGCCACTCTACGCCCGGCTCGCGGCAGAAATCTGCCAGCACAGTAAAGCGAAGCTCGCAAAGCTCCCAGCTGGACTAACTGCACTGCACGAGTACTGGTGGGGCAAACTAACCATCAGTCAGCGCCAGATAGTGGCGTTGCTCGCTGCCAGCACAACACCACTCGATCTGGATTTTTTGGCCGAGCTTAGTGGCAGCGCTACCGCCGAGAGCAGCCGCCTGCTTCAGCGGTGGCAGCCATTCTTCGAGCAAGATGATGACACACTGCGGCTATATCACCCATTCACGCGGGCCTTTGTGCGCACCCAATGCGGCGATGACCTAGCGAGCGCACACAGCCAATTTGTAGCATATGCCCAGCGCCTCAGCCACGGCGTGTTCGCAACATTGAATAGCTCACCCGCACACCAGGCAGTGGTGCAAGAGCTTGCCCGCCATAGCGCACTTGCCGCATCCCACATTCGTGCCGCGACCATTCCAGCGCTCGCCACCCGCAGCTGGGCAGTTATGCGCGAACGCATCAGCGGCACCCTGGGCGAGGCCGCCAGCGACAACACCTGGCTGTTACGCGCCGCAATCGGCGCAGCCGAACCAATAGTGCTCGTGCGCCTGGCCATGCTTGGCGGCGTACTCACCCACGCTGGCCGCCAACTGCCGCCCGATGCTGCCGCCGAAGCCTTCAGCGCAGCCATTGCCAACCAGGCAGCGCGCGAACCAACCCTACGGCGCATCCGCGCCATAATCGGCCAGCTCCCCAACGGCGCACCCAAAGCCCAGGCTCTGCGGCGGCTTGGCGAAGTATGCTATGCGCTACGTATGCGCGCCTCGGCGATGCGCTTACTTTCTGAAGCAATTGATATTGAGACACCCGGGCCATCGCGCCAATGGAACGACGAGCGCGAAGAATCACTGGCCGCGTTTGCCCGCACCGCAATTGCGTCGGGCCAGCCGCAGATTGCGCTTGGTATTACCGCCCGCATCGGGCACGCCGAGCGGCGCGGTATGGTCGAAACCGAGGTGGTACGCTGGCTCCTGGCACAGGGACAACGCACGCGCGCCGAAGAGGTGGCGTATGCCATTGGGCACACGACCATGCACGAATGGGCTATGGCCGAAGTTGCCGTGGGCCATACCCGCGCTGGCGATCGCGCCCGGGGCGAAACGGTGCTAGGAACCTTACGAACCGAAACGGCGATCGCCTGGGCGCGCACCGAGCTCGCCTGCGATGCCGCACGCCTGGGCGGCGAACATGCAATCGGGCAGCTCGCGCCACTCAAGAATACCAGCCTGCTCGACCGGGCGCTGGCACTGGTTGCCCCAATGCTGGCAGCTGGCAATCACTTCGATGCTGCGCTTCAGGCCGCCAATACCATCGAAGACCGCTCTATCCGCACCAACGCGCTCATTACGCTGTCGTTGCAGCCAATACCACACGCAAGCCAGGCGCTGGCCGCTGCTACCACCGAGCTTGCCGAGCTTTCGGGCGATGAGCGCGCACCGCTCGTTGCCGACCTTGCCGCCGCTCAAGCAACCTTTGGGCAGCTCGAAGCCGCCCTGCACACCGCTGCGCTGCTGGCTGAAGATGAAGAGCGCGACCGGGCGCAATCGCGGGTGGCGGTGGCCCTGGCGCGTGTAGGCAATGCCGACGATGCGCGGCTGGTAGCCGAAGCGATTGGCGACGATGATGAGCGCGATTGGGCCTTCGATGAGCTAGCGCATATGGCGGCAGAACAAGCCCAGTGGGACGTGGCCCTGGCACACGCACAACAGATCGCGGCCAGTGGGCAGCGCGCGCGCACCACCGCCGATATTGCCATTGCCCAAGCGCGGGCTGGTGAGGCCGCTGCTGCGCAGGCGCTAGCACACCGTATCGAGCTGCCAACCGAACAGCTACGCGCGCTACTGGCGATTGCCGAGCCACTGATCGCGCAAGGACAGCTCAATACCGCCGAGGCATCGCTCATGCGCCTGCCCGATCCTGACAAACGCAGCCGTTACGCCAGCGCTGTGGTAGCGGCACTCGCAGGCCAGCAGGCGATTACCGAGGCTGAAGCATTTGCCTACCAGATCAGCCGCCCACTTGAGCAGGCTCGCGCACTCAGTGCAATTGCGCGTGCCGCAGTCCCAACCGATCGCGCGCGGGCGCAGAAGGCGCTGGGGCAAGCACTACTACTTGCGGCTCAGCTGGGCCGCGCCGAAACCCTACGCTGCCTTGAATGGGTTAGCACTACCCTCACCCAGCTGGGCGGCCCCGATCTACTCCTCGCCGCTGCGAGCACAATCGATGAGATCGATCATTGGTGGCCGGGATAGGCTGGTTCAAGCATTCATTCAGCTCACACTCAGCCAAGCATGCCCAGTGCCTGTTCCACAATCGCGCGCACTTGCGGGTAGGTGAGGCGGGCCAGCGCAGCTTCGGCGGGGTACCACTCCGCCGCACGAATGCCCTCTTCGGCACGCGGTGTGGCTACGGCAGCATCGGCGCGCATCAGGAAGAACGCCACCTGCTTCAGGCGCGGCTGGCGCTGCTTATCCAGCATCTGGTAGGTCACACGCCCAACCAGTGGGCCAAGCACACCGCGCACACCAGTTTCTTCCCACACCTCGCGCACGGCCGCCGCCGCTTCCGTTTCGTCGCCTTCCAGATGGCCTTTCGGCAGCGACCACGCGCCGTACCGATCGTGAATGAGTAGCAGCAAGGGCGTACCGGCGGCATCGTAGCGATAAACGACACAGCCAGCCGCATGCTTCATTTTGCGCTTTTGTTGTTTTTCGGTTGCCACAGCCAAAGCCTAATTTGCCTGAATCTGCTCGAACGCTAGCTCGTAGTTGCGCGACGCGACGCTGCCCAGCCGCGCAGGCCAGCGCCCGGTAATCGCCTGGGTAATCTTGCCCGCGTGCTCGTGGCAGTTCTCAATGAACAACGTGTAGCGCTGCTGCACACCTGCCGCCACAGTTCCAGCCAAATACAAGCTAGGGACATTCGTCTCCATCGTCGCCGGGTCGAACACGGGCACACGATTCTCGCCGCGCAGCTCAACGCCCGCCATCCGCAACAGACTCTGATCGCCGTGGAAGCCAGTATTTAGCAACACAAAATCGGTTGGGTGCGCGAAGGGCGCGCCGCCGCCCACTGGTGCCAGCAGCGCGTGCGTGGGTGTAATCTCCAGCAGCGTAGTCGCAGGCAGGAAACCAATCACACCGGCCTCGATCTGCGCCTGCAAATCGGGTAGCAGCCAGTGCTTAATACGCTCGGAATCAAGCTGCGGGCGACGGTAGCTGATTGTCACCTCGGCCCCTGCGCGCCAGCAGCGCAGCGCCGACTCAGCCGCCGAGTTTTTGCCACCCACAATCAGCAGGCGGCGTCGGAAATATTCATGCGGATCGCGGAAATAATGCGAAACATGCGGCAAATCCTCGCCAGGAATATCGAGCCGATTGGGCCATTCCATATCGCCGATCGCCAGTACCACTCGCGCGGCGCGGTAGTGGCGCGGGCCAGCCAGTGGCGCGGTTTCCAGCTCGAAGCCGTCGGCAGTGCGGATGAGCGTTGTTACCGGCTCGTAGGTGTTAATCATCAGGTCAAACTGCTCAACCACACTGCGCAGGTAGGCCAGGTAATCTTCGCCGGTAATACGCTGCTGGTGATTGTTCTGAATTGGAACCCCGGCAATTGCCAGGCGCTCAGTAGTGCTAAAAAAATTGGTGTTGCGCGGCCACCAGCTCATGGTATAGCCAAGCTGATGCGCATCGAAGTGAATATAGCGCACACCTGCCTGCTGCAGGCATACGGCTAGCTCAATCCCAATCGGCCCGGCACCGATAATCGCCACATCGTAGCTTGGGCGCTCGCCCACTTGAAGGTCGTTCATACTCGCCTCTGATACTATCGATAACTGCGCGTTGTAAGCCTTGTTGCGAAAAACTATACCACCAAAACAATGCGCCGGTATCACGAATGTGACACCAGCGCTGGAAGCGCAGAGGCTGTGCAGCAAACATTAGCGCCCGAAAAATAGCTGCTCGATCCACTGCTCAAGGTTCACGGCCCACTCGCCCATACGCGTCTGCTGCGACCACTCGCTTAGCGCGGTGAGCTGGCCGGTAGCCAGCAGCACACCAATGATCACCAGCAGCACACCGCTGGCAATGCTGGTCGTGTGCAGGTACAGGGTGGTAAAGCCCAGATTCAGCTCAATGCCGCGCCCACGCATCAATTGCCAGAAACGTGAGCCTTTGCCCAGCCGGCTAAAGAACGTCGCCATAATAATCAGCGGCATGCCCAGACCCAATGCGTATATAAACGCCAGCACCGCGCCCTGCACAATTGCCACGCCTTGGGTCGCCAGCAGTGTCAGCAGCGCGCCCAGAATCGGCCCGACGCAGGCTGTCCAGCCCAGAGCGAAGGTTGCGCCATACAGGTACGAGCCAGCCACGCTCGCGGTCGGGCGATCGAGCAGCTTGGCACCGGTGAAGCCCTTGCCCAAAATGCTCATAACCCCGAACGCAATCACGATCAGGCCGCCAATCGTGGTCAGCGCGCCCATATAGCTGAACAGCACCCGGCTCAGGGCGGTGGCTGTCGCACCGAGCGCCACCATGGTGGTCGCCAGCCCCAGGAAGAAGGCAATAGTCATCAGCACCACCCGTTCACGGCGCGCCTGGAAGGTGAATGCGAAGTAGGCGGGCAAGATCGGCAGAGTACAGGGCGAGAGGAAGCTGAACACTCCCGCCAGAAACGCCGCCGGTGCCAATATCAGCACACTCCCGCTGCCAGCTGGTGTCAGGCCCGCCGCGCTGCTGCGCAGGCTCAGTACCGCCACCAATGCTAGCACCAGTGCAATGCCCAGGCCCAGCAGCAGGCCGCGATATGGGAAGGTTCGCTGCGCGGCGGGCTCACGCGGGGGCGCGGCGTTAATCTTCGGAGCCGACATAAAATTCCTCTATCTACGAACAATATTCATTCAATCAATTCGTGTGATGAGGGTATTATACATCGCACATTCTTACCAGAGTCTTAAGGTGGGCTAACAAAATCTAGGCATCAAGCCACTGTTCAATCGCTTCGGCTACGCGCCAGCCGCTTTCAATTGCCAGGTGCACGCGGCCCAGCCCGGCGGTGTAATCGCCCGCGAAGAACAGGCCGCTCCTTGTTGCATTGAGCGTAGCGAAATCGGCCCCGGCATCGGGCAAGGCGTAGCGCCAGCGCTGCACATCGCTCCATAATGGCGCGCCCAGATCTGCGGCGAGCAGCGCGGCTACGGGCGGTGCAATCAGCCGCTCTAGCTCGGCAGGCGCAGTTTCCCAGTGTTCACTGCTCCAGCCCGGTGCCATCTGCGCAATCAGCAGACTGGTGCCGGGCGGGCAGCGCTCGGGGGCTTTGCTATGCTCAAGCGCTAGCCAGGTAATCGGGTGGGTGCGGTCGATGTTCAGCAGCGCATAGTATGGCCGCTCGACGCGCTGCGGGTATGCCAGCGCCAGCGAAATGCAGCGCCGGTAGCGCACCGGTGCGAGCTCAGCCAGCAGTGCCTGCCGCAGGTCATCGTTCAGCGCACTGGCGACGATCAGGTTGGCGACCTGTGGGCCGGGTGGCGTAAACAGCACCGCGTCGGCGACGCCAAGTGCCGTTCCTACGTTATCGAACAGCGCCCATGGCGCCTGCCCGCCTGCTGGCTTAGGCAGCTCGTTCACCTGCCCAACCTGCACTTCGTGCCGCACTGGAATGCCCGCGGCCAGTAGCTTGCCCAGGCGGTTCATTCCATCGCGATACACCCATTTTGGCTCGGCGTTCAGGGCTGGGTCGCCCGCTGCCAGCGCACCTGTGCCATCGAACACCCACACAGGCAGGCCAATATCGTGCAGCTGGTCGGTGGACAGCTCGGAGGTAAGCAGGTGTTGTAGCGCAGGGGTGGGCGCACGTACATTCTGCGCGCCATGGTCGAAGCTAAAGCCATCGCGGCGGCGCGTTGCCACCCGCCCGCCCAGGCCACGGCTTTTTTCATACACGGTAATTGCCAGCGCAGGGCGGCGCTGTTGTAGCGCCCGCGCCGCCGCCAGCCCGGCCATTCCCGCACCGATAATTGCTAGCTGTGTCATTCGCGTATCATTCGCTACGATGATAGAACTTTCGCTTAGCGGATTATTTGCCTGCGGCAGCAAGGTACTTTCTTCTTTATGCTTCGTGATTTTTTACGCTGCGCGCAAAAAATTACTAAAGGAATGAAAAATTTGCGTGAGGAGGCGAAAGTTCTATAGGAATATTGCCTGCGGCAGCAAGGTACCTGGCTCCCTTTTGTGCTCAACGCACCTTCATCGAAATGTACCGCGCTGCCATAAGCGAAAAACGCCCACCGTGTAATTCGTGTCATTAAAGTAAATCGGCTCAGCTGAGCGGAATAACATCAAGCGGAACATCACCCTCGCCCAGGAAGCGCGTGACCATGTCGGGCCGGTAAATACCTCGGTGCGTAATAATTGCGCTGATCTGGGCGGGCAACACAATCGTATCGGCTGCACCAAATGCGGCGCTGGTCGCTATTGCTGGGTCGGGGCCATCGAGTGTTACAAGGTAACAAGGCAAACCAGCGCTACGCGCCTGCGCCGCCAGCGCTGACCCACCCGCAGCCACCACAGCGCTGCCATCCATGGCGATATGTTCGGCTGTAAGCAAGCACAGCGTTCCAGCCACACCATCGGTAGGCGCGCGGCGCTGCACCGCCACTTGCAACCGCGTGGCAATGTACTCCATCCACGGTGGCGCATTAGCGGGAACCGCATCGGCAACAAGTATCAGGCGCAGCTGCTTATCTTCCGCGCGAGCCGCCGCGAATGCCCACCCAAGCGCAGTACTCGCATTCCCCAGTGTTAGCAGCTCGTCGCCATCGTCGAGCAGGCCAGCAGCAATCCGCCCACAGCGCTCGGCCACACGGTCGGCGCGGCTGAGGGTAGCAGCCGTATGCGCCACGATCGCCGCCTCGGCATCGCCGCCAGATAGCAGCGCGCTATCGGCCAGCGCAAGCGCGGCATCGAGGAAGGTGCCTACCCGTCGGTCGAGCGGGCGGGATTGGCGCAACCATTCGGCGGCCTGGATGAGCGCCGCGCGCCGTGGCTCGGTCGGGCGGCTGGCCCATTCGTGGGCAGCAAGCGCCAGGCCATAGCCCGCCAGGTACGCCGCGCCATCATCGGCCAGGCCAGCGGCAAGCTCCCGCGCCAGGGATTCAGCCGAGCTAAATTCGGCCCACGCTGGCGCAGCATCTACCCGCCAATCGCGCACTGCAACGACACCGCGCACAGCATCGTAGCGAAGACGGTTGGCATAGTGCAGCAGATTAGCTCCATCCATTGCTCGGCTACCCCTCAGTTGCTGGAAAAAACAGTATTTTCACCACGCTTAACTGCTCACGCGCAGCGCAGCAAACACCTCGCGGTGGACAACCGCCCGAAAGCGACCCCAATCGCGCCACGAGCCACCGATCTCCGGGGCGATGACATCGGGCACATGTTCCAGTGTGTCGGCCAGCGCGGGCAGCTCATCAACCGCCAGAAAACGAAATGCACCAATGCGTTCGTTGGGATCCTGGGGCGCTAGCTCACCACCTACAGCGTCGAGTAAAAAAGCGAAGGTGGCGAAGTTTGTAGCGCGCGGGCCGAGCGCAGGCAGCTCATATTCAATCACCGCCAGAAAGCGCCGCACCAGCACATCTAGCCCGGTTTCTTCAGCTACCTCGCGCAGCAGCGCATCGGCAATTGCCTCGCCGTGATGAATACCGCCGGTAAGTAAGCGAAATGCACCTGTTGGATAGAAGGTTTTAATCGCCGTTATCAGCGTGCCGTCAGGCTGGCGCACCACCATGCATACTTCGCCATAGCGGTCGGGCATCGACACTGGATCGAACGGTGCGCCCGTGAGCGCGACAACCGAACGATTGGGCGTGCCATAGCGCAGCGCCAACGCGGCAATTTCGGCTTCAGTTTCGGCAGAAAGCATGCTGCACCTAATTCTATGCTCCTAATGTTTCAAACCGCGCGAGCTGTGCCACTCACGCGCCTATTATAAATCACCCGGTGCCACACGCGCACAGCACAAGCTGTATATAGCAAAATCACCCTTGTGATGAAGGTGCATAGCCATTCACAATTGCTTCAAAATTCCCCAAATTTGCCCATTACTTTTCGCAACCGCCCACGACTGTATCAGCGTAATCGATTATTGCCCGGGCAATGCGCACTCAACAATGAGCACTTCAAAGGAGCGAACCTTGAACACCAAGCCACAACATACCCAGCGGTTTATGCGCGTCGTTCGCGCTAGCATCCTCACACTCATTGCGCTACTGTCGCTCGCGCTCGCGGCATGCGGCCAGGCCGTACAAGCCCAACAACTTGCTGCTACTGCGCTTCCGACACCGATAAGCACCGCGACTGCCGAGCCAACTGAAACGGCCGAACCGACCGAAACCGTCGAACCATCTAAAACAGCTGAACCAACGGAGACCGCTGAGCCAACCGCCGAATCGACTGCTACCGCGCGCCCAACCGACGACAGCGCGAGCGACGATCAGGGGCATGGGAACGGCAACGACGATAATACCAATGTGGTACCAACCCCACGGCGTGTGGTCACGGTGCCAGGCATACCAACACCTGACAACGATACAAACGACGACCATGGCGGCACGACTTCCGGCGGCACCGATGATGGCGCGAACCACGACCAGAACGACGACCATGGCGGCACTAGCGGCGGCACCGACGATGGCGCGAACCACGACCAGAACGACGACCACGGCGGCACGACTTCCGGCGGCACCGATGATGGCGCGAACCACGACCAGAACGACGACCATGGCGGCACGACTTCCGGCGGCTCCGACGATGGCGCGAACCACGACCAGAACGACGACCATGGCGGCACTAGCGGCGGCACCAGCAGTGGTGGCTCCAATGACAAAGGCGGCCATGGTGGCGACGATAAAGGCGGGCGCAAGAAGTAAACGCACGAGCGCAGTGTAATGATACAATAGCGCCCAGTGTCCAGCCATGCCCTGGGCGTACCGAACAACCGAAACGTATAGGACTTCCGCTTACTCAAGCAAATTTTTCATTTTCCTGGTGATTTTTGCGCTCCGCGCAAAAATCACCAGGAAAAAAGAAAAAAGTACCTTGCTGCCGCAGGCACATACACAAGCAAGCGAAAGTCCTACCGCAATGCAGCACTTGTACCAAACACTGCCGAAAGATCGCCACCGTGCAGGATGAAGTTGCGCTGCTCAAGCGCGCGCGACAATTTGATACCGACGCGCTGGCCCAGATCCACGATACCTACTACGGGCCGCTCTTCCGCTACATCACCTTTCGCATCAGCGACCGAGACGTAGCCGAGGATCTTACCAGCGAAGTATTTACCCGTTTCCTGAGCGCCCTGCGCCAGCGCAACCCACCCGAAACGACCTTACGTGGTTGGCTGTACGGGGTCGCCGCAAACGTTGTGGCCGATCATATGCGCAAGCGCTACCGTGCGCCGCAGGTCGAACTTGATGAAGGGCTCATAAGCCACGCCGATGGCCCGCACGAGTTAGCCGAAGCGGCAATGACACGCTCGGATCTGCGCCAGGCGCTCACGCACCTTACCGAAGAACAGCAACATGTGATTGCATTGCGCTTCGGTCGTGAATTACCAATTCAAGAAGTGGCCCGCGCCATTGGCAAAACCGAAGGCGCGGTAAAACAATTGCAGGCCCGCGCGATTGCAGCGCTCGCACGCAAGCTCATGCCTGGGACGGTGGAATAATGGACGCGCAGCTCGAGATTAAACTGATCGAATGCCTCAGCTTGCTCGATGAGGGCGAGCCGATCGAGCGCATTCTGGCGCGTTTCCCCGAAGATGCGCAGCGCTTGCGCCCATTGCTCGAAACAGCTGGCTTGCTGCCAAGCCTGGCGCTTGAGCCTACCGACAGCGCCCGCCTAACTTCGCGGCGCGCCTTCCTCAACCAGGGCGCTGCGCTGCGCGAGCAGCGGCAACAGCGGTGGGGCTGGCTACCACAGCGGCATATATTCACCTTGGCATCGGTGCTGGTTGTCTTCCTGCTACTGGGTGGGGCCGGTGTGGCCGCACAAAGCGCCTTGCCCAACAGCATGCTCTACCCATTCAAGCGCGCCATCGAAGGCACCGAGCTACTGCTAGCATCGCCAGGACAGCAGGCAACCCTCTCAGCCAGTTTCGCCCAGCGCCGCCGCGACGAAATCAGCGCGCTCCTTGCGGGTGGAGGCAGCGCCGATGTGAGCTTTACTGGGCCGATCGAGGCAATTGCTGGCAATCGCTGGCAGGTTGGTGGGCTAAGCATCCAGATCACTCCGGCAACCGCCATTACCGGCACACCACTGATTGGCGCGCAGGCCAGCGTACAAGGGCATGTTGCCAACGGTCAGTTTGTCGCTTCGTTTGTGACGATGGACGACGGCAGCACACCAGCGCCATTGCCAACTGCCACCGCCAGCGCCACGCCCGCGCCAACCCAAACGGCTATGCCCACCCAACTGCCAACCGCGCTACCCACAGCTGTGAACATTTCGACGGCACAGCCAACCGCGCAACCGCCGGTGCAGCCCACTACGCAGCCAACTGCGCGCCCAAGCAATACATCCGTACCCACTGCGGTGCCGCCGCCGCCAACGGCCGTGCCACAACCAACCGTCGTGCCGCCGCCGCCAACCATTCCACCACCCATACCCACCGAGCAGCCACCAACCGAAACCGAGGTTGAATTTGAGGGCAGGGTCGATGCCATTGGCGGCGCAGCCTGGCAGATCGCCGGCCAGACCGTGACAATTGATGGTGGAACCGAAATCCGTGGTTCCATTAATGTAGGCGATACCGTGCGGGTAAAAGCGCGCCGCCTAGTCACCGGCCAGCTTATCGCTGAGCGCATCGAGCTGCGGACTGATAACAGCGGCAGCGGCGGCGGCGATAATAGCGGTAGTGGCGGCAGCGATAACAGTGGCGGCGGTAGCGGCAACGACGACCACGGTGGCAGCAGCGGCGGCGGAAATGATAGCGGTGGTGGGGGGGGTGGCGGCGGCGGCGATGGGAGCAGCGATGGAAGTGGTGGAGGCGGTGGCAATGACAGCCACAAAGAAGACAGTGGCGGTGGTGGCAGCGATAATAGCGGCAGCGGCGGCAGCGACAATGACCAGCCCAAAAACTAATCGTTACGCATGATACAAACACCGAATAGCATATGGCTGCCCGCCGCTATTGTATATGGCATCGGCGGGCAGTCGTGTATCACACCCCTATTTCTGAGGGAGCCTCACCCAGCGGCAGCCTGTTCAACCAACCCCAGATACTCGACATCGTCGAGCGGGCTATACCCAGGGCGCAGGTGCTGCCGCACAAACAGCTCGGCCAGCGCCTGGGTTGGCGCATCCGCGGCCCAGGTAGCATCGCGCAGCAGGTAGGCAGCCTGCGCCACCGCAATCAGCGCATCGGCCAGGCGGCGGGCATGCGCCTCGGCGGCGCGCGGCTCAAGCGCCAGCACTCGTTCGGCTAGCGCCCGCGCCGCCGCGATTGCGCTGGCAATTTCGGTGCATATATGCCCTAGCTGCGGGCGCTGGATGGCGGCAACGATGGCTTCTAGCTCAGCCAAAAATGGCTCGTGGACGCGGTAGCGCGCCATATCACGCAGCGCCTGCAAGCACAGCACATTGTGCGTCCCCTCCCAGCTTTCGAGCACAATCGCATCGCGGTAGAGGCGCGGCAGCACCGAGAAATCCTCAATCGCGCCGTTGCCGCCAAATAGCTCAATTGCCTGGTGTACAGTGGCGGTTGCAGCAATTGAAGTAGCGTACTTATTCAGGTTCACCAGCAGGCGGTACGCACCCTGCTCGCGTGCGCTGGCTACCCCCGTCTGCATGCGGTCAACCAGCGCGGCCAGGTGCAGGCTGCTCGCCAGTGCCGCCGCGTGCGCCACCGCCATATCGGCCAGTGTTTCGCGCACCAATGGGTAGGTATTGATTGCCTGACCGAACGCCTGACGCTGGCTGGCATAGGCGCGCGCCTCAAGCAGCGCCCGCGCCATCAGGCCGCAGCACGCCAGCGCATTCAGCTGGCGCGAGGTATTCAGCACCAGCTCAACCACGATCTTAAACCCTGCTTCAATTGGCCCAAGCTGGTACGCCAGCGCGCCCGCAAAATCAACCTCCGCCGAGGCCATCGTGCGCGTGCCGATCTTATTTTTTAGGCGACGGATGCGAAAGCCATTAACGCGGCCATCCTCACGCGTGCGCGGCACCAGGAACAGCCCAAGCCCGCGCGTACCTTCTGGCGCACCTTCCGGCCGTGCCATCACCAGGAACTGCTGCGCGTTAATATTCGAGCAGAACCATTTCTCGCCACTGAGCTGCCACACATCCGGCTTGCCCGCGACTGGCGCAGCGGCGAGCGTGTTCGCGCCTACATCCGAGCCACCCTGTACCTCGGTGAGAAATTGCGCGCCATGCTGCAATTCGTCGTAGCGATCGCACAGCAGCGGCGGCAGAAAGCGCGCGCGAACGGCTGGATCAGCGCGCTGCTGCAGGGCCAATATCAGCCCGGCGGTGCATGCGATCGGGCAAGCGTGGCCCATTTCGCCATTGTGGCATAAAAGGTAGAACAGTGCGCCCTGGAACAGGATATTACCGGGCTGTGCCTGCACCGCCAGCATGCCCGATTCGTAGGCAGCGCGACCCGCAATGTAGTAGCTGGGGTGAAACTCAATCGCCTCGGTCTGCTCGCCAATGCCAGTATAAGCGTCAAGGCGCGGGTGGTTGCCGATGCGGTCGTTCACCCGCGCGGCCTCATCGATGGTGGTAGCGCTCGTTTCGCCAAAAGCGCTCAGGCGCGGGCGTAGCGCGGCAAAGCGCTCGTCGCCCCAGTGCATGCGCAGGGCGCGCTGCAGCGGCTGGTTCGCTTCGAAGAAGTTTGCTGGCCGCGAATCGAGCCAGCTACGCAGCGCCGCGCGGCCGGGATGATCCATTGCAGTGCTCCTTATGTTTAAAACGCGTTATTCCGAGCGCGTGCATTGTAACACGTACCTAACCAAAACCCTGCCTCATCAAGCGATTTAGTCTGTTTCTCGGTGCCTGGCTAACAATAGGGTATCATTGTGACAGAACTTCTGCGGTCAGCATTTTTGCCTTCGGCAGAGTGGTACTTTTTCATCGATAGTGCTCCGCTGATGGCGCTCTGTGACACCAGCAGAAAAGTTCGGTACCGTGCTGCCGCAGGCGCAATCAATGCGCTATGGAGATAGCGCGGAAGCCCGGGCATTGTGATGGGACTGTTAGGTTTTGTGCGGGCATGGATGTGGTATGGTGCATATGTTGGAAAGTTACGTACAGTGAGGCGAACAATGCGTTCATTCCTTCTATACACGGCACTGCTGCTGGTTGCAGTAAACATATTGAGCAGCCACGCCGCCCCGTCCACACAAACGAGCAGCACAAGCGTATTTTTGCCCATTATTCAGGCTGGCGGTCGTTCGGTGATTGTGACGCATAACATCCAGGCCGCGCTAGATCAAGCCCAACCCGGCGACACAATTATTGTGCCCGCCGGAACGTATGGAGAAAACCTAGTAATTCACCGATCGGGGCGGGCTGGCGCACCCATTACGTTGCGCGGCGCAGGCGCAAGCGCCACCATCATTCAGGGTGCTATACGCATTCAGGCCCAGCAGCTTGTGATCCAGCAGCTTGCGGTCGATCCTGCCACTGATGATGATGCAATCTGGATTGAGCCGCCAGCCCAGGGCATTACCCTGCAACGTCTGCACCTGTATGGCAGCGCAATGTATGGTATTCGGATCGAAAATGATGTGCAGAATGTGCTGATTGAATCAAGCGAGATCAATAACTTCGATGCGGGTAGTAGCGATGCGCATGGCATTGGCATTAAAACCGCGAGCAATATTACCATTCGCGGCTGCAATATTCACAATAACTCCGGCGATGCTATTCAAATCAACACGCCCGATTATCCTGGCTACGGGCGCTTTGCGCGCAATATCCTGATCGAGAATAATGATCTGCACGATAATCGCGAAAATGCGGTAGACATGAAAAGCACGCATACCGCAGTGGTGCGCAATAATCGCGCGTGGGGGTTCCATGTGGTCAATTCTTCCGATGGCATGGCGATTGAGGTGCAGTATGATGCCCAGGATATTCAGGTAATTGGCAACCATATCTGGGATGCTGTTCAGGGTATTGAAATTACCCGTGGCAATAAAAACGGTGTGGCCTACCCGCTGGCACCCAGTCGTGTGCTGCTCGCCGGTAATCTCATCCACGATATCATCAGCCAGGGGAGCGATAGCGGGAGCGGCAGCGGCATTATTGTGCGTACCAGCACCCAGGCCCGTGTCTACAACAATACCATCCTGCGCGCTGCCGGGTCGGCGGTGTACCTGAGCTACTCAGCGGAGAATGCCATACCAACCGGGGTTGATGTGCGCAATAATGTTCTTCAGGGCCAGACGAACGACCTCTACATGGCACGCGATGCCACGCTGTTTGCCAATATTGTGGTTGATTATAATCACTATATCACCAGCCAGGTGAACGGTGCGCCGCTGGCGGCATGGCTTGCCAAAGGCTATGAAAAACACGCCACACAAGGCGACCCGCTGCTGAGCGCCGCCAATCTGCCGCGCGCCGGAAGCCCGCTGATTGATAGCGGTACCGATGTTCATTTGCCGTTCACCGGGCGCGCTCCCGATCGGGGCTGGGGCGAGTTTGCTCAGGGGCAGTAAACCCAGGACTTTCGCTTCCTTGTGTATTTGCCTGCGGCAGCACGGTACTTTTTCTTTGTTCTTGGTGCTTTTTTGCGCGGAGCGCAAAAAAGCACCAAGAACATGAAGAATTTGATTGAGTAAACGAAAGTCCTAAAACCATTATTAGGGCTTTCGCGTGCCTGCGCAACTGCTCCACTTCTCGATGAGTGTCTGCGCTCCGTACAGTGAAAGCCCTACATTTGCTATAATGCACACCCGAACACCCAGCAGCTAAAGGAGGCTCGCGATGCAGCGCGTTGTGTATTTGCGGCGGCCCTTACATATACGCAACCCACGCGGGCTACAGCAGCAGCTTGAGCGGGCCTTTCAGCGCACCCAGACTGGCGCGCTCTTCATGATCGCCCACCAGCACCAGGTGTGGCAGCCGCCAACCGATGTGTACGAAACAGCACAGGTGTTTATTGTGCGCGTTGAGCTGGCGGGCATGCGCGAGGCAGAAATCGCCATTACCCTGGATGATCGCGGGCTGCGCATCGAAGGCCAGCGCCCCGAGCGGCACGAACAGCCGCTGGTGGGCTACCACCAGATGGGTATTAACTATGGTGCATTTGCGGTTGAGGTGTTTCTAAGCCAGCCCTTCGATATCGAGCGCGTAACGGCGCACTACGACGATGGGTTTCTGTTTGTTGAGCTGCCACGGCTCAGCCCGGCCCGGGTGTACGTTCATAGCGCCGAATAATCTACCCGCGTGGTTCACCACCAACATTGCCGCCCGCATAGCACAAGGCAAGGGAGCAGCACATGAGTGAGGAGCACAGCATCCCCGAGCCGCAGCCCGACGAGCCGCGCGCGCCGTCACCACCGATCCCCAGCGAGCTGGCAATCTTGCCGCTATTCAATATGGTCATCTACCCACTGACGGTTATTCCACTGGCGGTTGGGCAAGAACAGTCGATTAAGCTTATCGACGATGCCGTGCTGGGCGAGCGCATGATTGGCCTGATGACGCTGAAGCAGGAAGATGAGCGCCCGGCGACGATTACCCCCAGCGATTACTACCCCATTGGCACGGTCGCTATGGTTCATCGGCTGCTGCGCCTGCCCGATGACACCTTACGCGTCGCAGTACAGGGCCTTGAGAAGATTGAGATCGTTGAAATTCTGCAAACCGAGCCGTACATTCGCGCGCGCGTACGGGTGCTGGCCGAAGAGACGAGCGACGATTTAGAAACCCAGGCGCTAATGCGCAACCTGGTAAGCCTGGCTCAGCAAATTTTGCAGCTGTTACCCAACCCCGGCGAAGAGCTGCCTACCCAGATCATCAACGAAGACGACCCGCGCCGCCTGGCGTATTTGCTGGCTGTGTCGCTTATGTTCCGCAGCAGTGTGGCCGAGCGCCAGGAGGTTTTAGCGCTTGGCAGTGTGCGCGAGAAGCTCAGCCGCCTGACCGAGATTCTCACGCGCGAGCTTTCGGTGCTTCAGCTTGGCCAGCGTATCCAGTCGCAAGTGCAGAGCGGCATCGACAAGAACCAGCGCGAATACCTGCTGCGCGAACAGCTGCGCGCGATTCGCGAAGAGCTGGGCGAAACCGACGAGAATGCGGCGGAGATTACGCGCCTGCGCCAGGCCGTCGCCGATGCCGGGATGAGCAGCGAAGCCCAGGCTCAGGCCGAACGCGAGCTGGGCCGCCTGGCACAAATGCCGCCCGCCGCCGCCGAATACAGCGTTATTCGCACCTATCTCGAAACGCTGCTGGCGCTCCCCTGGCAGCAGCGTAGCGACGATCAGCTCGATGTGACGCACGCACGCCAGGTGCTCGACGAAGATCACTACGATCTTGAAACGATTAAGCAGCGCATTCTCGAATATCTGGCGGTACGCGCGTTGCGCCAGCAGCGCCTGGGCCTTACCGCCAACCCGCATGGCGCGATTTTATGCTTTGTGGGGCCACCGGGCGTGGGCAAAACCAGCCTGGGTCGCTCGATTGCGCGCGCGATGGGCCGCCAATTTATTCGCCTATCGCTCGGCGGCGTGCGCGACGAGGCCGAGATTCGGGGGCACCGCCGCACCTACATCGGCGCAATGCCTGGCAGCATTATTCAGACGATTCGGCGTGTGCAGGTGAACAACCCGGTGTTCATGCTCGACGAAATCGACAAGCTTGGTGCCGATTTTCGCGGCGACCCGTCATCGGCGCTGCTTGAAGTGCTCGACCCCGAGCAGAATTATAGCTTCCGCGATCACTACCTCGACGTAGCCTGGGATCTCACACCAGTAATGTTTATTGCTACGGCAAACACGCTGCAAACCATTCCGCCGCCCCTGCTCGATCGCATGGAACTGATTCAGCTGGCGGGCTACACCATGCGCGAAAAGCTTGAGATTGCGCGGCGCTATCTATTGCCCGAACAGCTCGCCGAGCACGCACTTTCCGCTGCCGACATACATGTAACGGATGCGGCGCTGCAAGTAGCGATTGAAGAATATACTCGCGAAGCTGGTGTGCGCAACCTTGAACGTGAGATTGCAAACCTATGCCGTAAAGCCGCCGTCGCCATTGCCCAGGCGCTTACCAGCGGCAACCAGGCAGCGCAGGCGCCAATCGTCATCGATGCCGAGCAAGCCCGTGCATACCTGGGCCGCCAGCGCTATTTCCCCGAAATTTCCGAACGCATCGATCGCCCAGGCATTGTGACCGGGCTGGTATGGACTCCGGTAGGCGGCGATATTATTTTCATCGAAGCGACATGCATGCCGGGCGGCAAGGGCTTTACCATCACCGGGCAGCTGGGCGATGTGATGCGCGAATCGGCCAGCGCTGCGCTGGCGTATGTCCGTTCCGAAGCCGAACACCTGGGCATCGACCCACGCTTTTTCGATCGCAGCGACCTTCACCTGCACGTACCGGCTGGCGCAATCCCTAAGGATGGCCCATCGGCAGGGATTGCCATGGCCACGGCGTTAGTATCCCTGCTCAGTGGCCGCCCAGTGCGCGATAGTGTCGCAATGACTGGCGAAATTACCCTGCGCGGCAAAGTATTACCGATTGGTGGGGTGAAAGAAAAAGTACTGGCCGCACATCGGGCTGGCCTGCGCACCGTTATTCTGCCGCAGCGCAACGCGCCCGACCTCGATGAAATACCTGAAGAGGTACGGAATACGCTGCAATTCGTGTTTGTCGATCGCGTGGAAGAGGTGCTAGCAGCGGCATTAGCACCCACAGCAAGCGCGGCTGCGCCCGGCGTAGCTACTGCTTAAGGCGTTATTTCTTATCCCGCAAATATTTTGCACTAATTATGAACAGCCTTGGCACACGACTTGCTTCTTCTTATCTTATGTAGCAAGGGGCTACAACGTAGTATGAAGAGAGGAAGCAGGTTTATGCGCACCAACGAAGACATTCTGCAACAATATGTGAGCGACATGGTCGCGCTCGACAAGCATATTATCGAGGCGATTGAACGCCAGCTGGGCGATGATCGCATCGACGCGTATGCGGGCGTCCGGTCAATCATCACATCAATGAAAACAACGCTTGAAACCCAGGTTAGTGGCCTTGAGCAGCAGCTCTCTAGCGTCGGCGGCGAAACGAGCGCCCCGGTAAAAGAAGCTATAAGCGCAATTGCTGGTATTGCGGCTGGATTGTACGATAAAGTGCGTCACGATCCTGTGTCGAAAATGCTGCGCGATGACTACACCGCGCTAAGCCTGGCTTCGGTAGGCTATACTATGTTACATACTACCGGGCTAGCACTTAACCATAGCGGTGTTGCAAATATGGCACTGGCAGCGCTGAAGGAAATGACGCCGCTGGTAGTGAAGATAAGTCAGGTAATTCCAGGCATCGTCGTTCAGGATCTGGCCGAAGAAGAGGTGCAGATTGCCCCCGGCGTGGAAGCACAGGCAGTGCAAAATACTCAAGTAGCCTGGAGTCGTGAATCAATCAACATCTAACATTGAATTAATACCCCGCTCATGCAACCGAACAGAGCAAGCCAACTGGTTTGCTCTGTTTACATTTCTGGCGTTTGCTTTGAAACCATCCTCAATAATGTCGATAGTACGCATCCAGGCAAGCCCGACACTCCGCATATTCGAGCAGAACAACCTGGACGTGATAATACACTAGCACCACTGCCAGGGAAAAGCGTGCTGGTGATACGTAGATTAGGAGACGAAGGGTGAGAACAGACGCAATATCAGCAGAACGAGCGGCGCAGCTCGAAATGTGTGAAACCAATGCCTGGCTCGATATGTATGCGGCGGCTCCAAGCGAATTTGTTCGCCAATTTCAGCTAGAGATTATGCGCGTGGGGCCGGTGGTCTTCACCCGCTGTAAGCATATTCCGTTCATTCATTTCAACTGCGTCAAAAACTTTGGCGTAACACAGCCCGCCACCGAGGCGATCCTTGACCAGATTATAGCGACCTATCACGAAGCTGGCATCCACGATTTTACGTTTTATCATATCCTTCAAGCGCAGCCCGCCGAACTCCCTGCATGGTTTCAAGCGCGAAAGCTACGACTGCGCGGCGGTTGGGATCGCATTTATCGCACAGGCGCACCGCTGGCAGCAGACCCAATCGCTGTGCCCGCCGATATGCACGTAGAAAAGGTGACATCGACCAATGCCGCAGACTGGGCCACCTTCATTGATAGGCTTTATGGTTTACCCACAACGCCATGGCTGCTTGCGCTCGTCGGGCGGCCCGGCTGGCACCACTACCTATTGCGCCAGAGAAGTGAGGTAGCTGCGGTTCGCACGATGTATGTTTCTGATGGCATGGCGTGGTTTGGAATCGATACGCCTGTTCCCGGTATTATGGCACCGTCGTATGCGCTCGATGCGCAAGTGTGCCAGGTGATGGTGCGCGATGGGCTAGCCTTAGGCGTACAGCTCTTCGCAGCCGATATCGAAGCACCCAGTGTAACCCAGGACACCCCCGCCTACGATTACTTTGGCAAACTCGGCTTTACCTGCCCATATTTTAGGGAACATTACGGTTAGTGAGACGCTCGATAGCCGCTTCGTGCAATCTACTGATTGTTTTGCATAAAACGTTCGGGGGGTGATATGCTGCCCCGAACGTTTTGGTACTTTGACGCGATGAGCCCACGAAACACAGGGTTTCTAAGCCTTACTCATTAACAGTAAGCATACCCAGCGTCTGCCAGGCACTCGCATTGCCAGCATAATCGAGCGCCTGCACGCGCAGCACATAGCTCCCTACCGGCAGCGCAGGCACACTCGTTTCAGGCGTTGCGACCATGGCATCTGCCGTTCCATTCGGGTCGGTGCCAATGTACACCTGGTAGCCCGCCACACCTGCGCCATTATCGGTCGCGGCTTGCCAGCGCACGGTGGTAGCCTGGCCACTATGCAACGCGATTTCCCCCAACGGCGCGGGCATAGCTGGCGCAGTGGTATCGTACCCCACCGGGCCAAAACTGGCCGTCTGTGTCGTGCCAGCCGCATCCCAGTAGCGAATGTACAGCGTATGCAGGCCCTCGCCCGCCCACACCGTCTGCACATAGCCTTCGAGTGACTCGCCAAATTGCGGCACATCGCCGGTTGGCGGCGTATCCCAACCCTGGCTAAAACCACGCACATCATCAGGCAGGCGGAATTCGATCCGCATATCGCTGTTGTACCAGTGCTCAGGCTGCGCCGTAGTGCTGAACTGTACACTCGTAATGCGTGTGTCTTGCGCACCCCGCGTCGTAAGCACCTCGCCGCCGTGCTGGTTGCACCCACCAGTATCCGGCAGATCATAGCCTTCGTTAAAGCTTAATGGCACCGATTGGCGACCGCTTGCAGCAATGCCATGCCCGGTAAATGCCGTGAAATGCAAATGCGCCAGACCATGCGCGGCGCGATCGCCAGCATAGCCAATCACATCGCCGCGTTTCACAGCACGGTCGAGCGCGATCGATACGGCACGATCCAGATGCGTATACATTGTGTAGAACCCACCGCCATGCGCAAGAATGAGTGTGCCGCTCTTGCTCGTCCACGACCAGATCGTCCCATCCGCCGCAGCGCGCACCGGCGCACCGAACGTGCGCCCATTGCTATTCACTAAATCAAGCGAATAGCGATCCCAACTGTTGTGCGTACCACAACCATACCCCTGAATAATCTTCCAGGATTCACCTGATGGGATAGGCAACGAGAGCGACGGCGTGGCGGTAACCGGGGCAGCGGGCAGAACGAATGCGAGCATGAGGGCGAAGAGAATAAGCGTTGGGGCAAACTTGCAATGCGAGCAATATATTTGGTGAAAGTAATAGTGAAATGCGTTTTGTTCGTCGCTGTGCAATCGTGGCACACTCGGCGATTGGAGCATGCAACCTCCTAGGCTCAAAGAAAAACCTGCTAGCAGCGCCCTTGGCCGCCAACGGTCGCGGAGGATACCACGGCCCATCATAATAGTCAAATTTTGGTAAATAAACAAAATGACAATTTGTATTATTACGGTTAATGAGTTTATGTAGTTTTGTTGGGTTGCTCAATCCAGGCATAGCATATCATTCAACACATTCTGAACGGTATAAACCATACTTATTGCCCTTCATCATGCCAAATCTGGCCGATTGGCATGTATCAAAATTGTAATCCTACAGACTACTAATTTGCTTGCGACACCAAGGTTGACCTTATATACTCAAAGTGGCGCTTTCAGCCTACATTTATATCAGCACCTCCGACACATTCCATGTGCCTCGGTAAAGGGGTACGACCAATGCGCCTGATCCGTGAGCTACGCTCACATCTGCAATACAAAATAATCCTCCCGTTCCTGCTACTGACCCTCGTAGTCGCGCTGGCAGGCTCGGCGGTGGCCTTTTTGTTCATTACCGGCAATGCGCAGGAACGTCTCAATAATCAGCTGGTACAGGTCGCTCGTGATGTGAACGACAAGCTCGTTCAGCAAGAGAGCGACAACCTGGTTTTTCTGCGCCTGATAGTATTTGCACAAGCCAACCCGCAGGCCAACGCCCCTGCCGTAGCCGATGCCCTGTCCACCGTCGATCGTGCGGGCCTGGCACGCGCGCTCGATCCATACTTTCGCATTAGCTCGCAGCGAACCACCCAGCGCATTGACCGCATGATTGTCTTCGATGCTAAGGGGCGCGCGCTGGTAGACTGGGAACGCCCTACGACCGAGCCAACCGATCGTGTGAGCCACCCTGAACGATCGCTTGAACAACTCTGGTTTGTCCCGCGCATTCTCGCCGGGCAGCAAGATGCACGCGGCGATAAATATGCTGGCTTACTCGAACTTGACAGTAGTAGTACCCGTTACCTGTTTACCGTTGCCCCGGTGACGCAGAACGGCAAAGTTGTTGGTGGTATTGCGATCGCCACCCGGCTCGACACACTGCTGCAAGATCTGCGCACACAATCACAGGCGGCCATGCTTGCCCTATACCAGGCCGAAGATGGCGTAGCCCTGGAAAGCACCTTAGTGCCAGCCAATGGCCTGGCCGACCTCAATATCCGCCGTGATTTGATAGCGTCAATCCGCGCGCTGGAAATAAACCAGCAGCAAGCCATCTTCGATGTAGTGCAGGTTAATCAGCGCGAATACCAGTTTGCCTATGCACCGCTGCGCGTGCGTAGCGATGTTGTGGGTGTGCTCTCGGTATCGCTTGCGCGCGATTACGTTACCGGCACCTGGAGCGATGTGCGCTGGCCGTTGACACTTTTGACCCTCGTGCTGATGCTTGCGATTACCGGGCTGGGCATTTTTATCGCCCGGCAGATCACACGCCCACTGCAAGAGCTAGTAAGTACCGCTCAGGCGGTGTCTGCGGGCGATCTCGGGCGGCGAAGCAAAGTGTCAGTCACCGATGAAGTAGGCTTGCTATCGCAATCCTTCAACGATATGACCGGGCACCTGCTCAACTTATATCGCGTCGTTCGCTCTGAATCCAGCCAGCGCGCAGCAATCGTCGAAAGTATTACCGATGGCGTGGTCGTGTGCGATCCCGATGGCCGTATTTTGCTCATCAACCGCACCACGCGGCAGCTACTCGCGCTAGAAGAAGGCCACCCTGGCCCCCAGCATTTCGATGATCTGCCGGTTACTCAGCTAGAAACAAACGCGCTCACGTTCGGCGGTGGGCACGCCGTCGATTTATTCAAAATCGGCGATCGAGTGGTGCGTATCAACTCTGCCCCGGTACAAAGCGATGACGGTACGCGCCTTGGCGATGTATTTGTGCTGCAAGACCTCACCCACGAGGTAGCGATCGACCGGGCAAAAACGAATTTCATCGCCACCATTTCGCACGAGCTGCGCACACCGCTCATGGTACTGGGTGGCACCTCCGAGCTACTGCTGCGCAATTTAGCTGGCCCCATTCCCGAAGATCAACGAACGCTGCTTGAGGCCATGCGCAAAAATGCCCAAACCGTTACGGCCCTACTCAATAATGTCATCACCATCGCCGGGCTGGAATCGGGCACATTACACTTGGTTCTTGAACCTTTGCACTTGCGCCATGCACTCGATAACATTTTCTGGCCAATCCGCAAAGCGATGGCAGCAAAAGAGCTGGAACTTATCGTTGATATTCCGGAAGATTTGCCTGATATTCTCGCCGATGAACAACACCTGCGCATCGTTGTGCAGCAACTGCTCGATAATGCGCGGCGCTACACCGAGTGTGGAACCGTGACGTTGCGGGCGCGCCAGGTGCAGGGCCTTATTCGCATTGATGTTGTTGATACTGGCCCAGGCATTAGCCCCGAATTCGCTGACCATCTCTTTACACGATTTGCGCGTGGCGCACAGGGTATCAACTCAGCCGAGCGCGGTATTGGGCTTGGGCTGGCAATTGCACGCGAGCTAGTCGAACGCCAGGGCGGGCATATCTGGCTAGAGCGCACCTCAGAACGCGGAAGCATCTTCAGCCTTACCTTGCCCTGCTCGCAATCGGTAGCGGTAGCGCAAGATGCGAACCTGGCGACGGCTGCGTAGCCGAAACGTATGATGCGTGGTTTACAGTGAACGTTGTTCGTTTGAATACAACTTGGCAACGCCTCCGCTATCGCTATCGCGATCGGCGTGACCGTATTACCCTGTTGCTGCTCGTGTATGGGGCGCTGGTGCTGGGTGCAATCGGCGTTGCGGTAATGGCGCGCTGGATATTATTGGTTGTATCGCCCTATGGTGAGGTATATCCGCATAGCTTATTAGCCCAATTTCAGGCCGATTATGAAGCATGGGCCGCACCTGTAGCGCCACTTGCCCCGGTTAATCCCGCGGCAGCCAGCGCGATTGAGCAAGATGCCGCCGACGCGCGTAACGCAAAAGAGAACCCGATTACGATTCGACCTGAGGTTGTGCCAGTAGCTGTGCTTGCGCAGCCAACCGATGTACCTGCGCCAACACGCAGCACGCAACCACAAAAACCATCGGCAAATAGCACTGGCCCAATCGCACGCCAGCCGAGTGCAACACCAACTAGCATTCGCGTCGCGCCAACCGAGATACCTGGCGAAGGCGGAGCGCCCCCGCAAGGTGCTGCCAGCGCAACGCCCATCGCGACACGCGCACGGCCAACTGCTCCTGCGCGTCCCAATACGCCTGTTCCTTCATCGACACCACGGCCAACAGCAGTGACGGTGAGCGCAACGCCTTCGGCTGTTCGTGTATCGCCAACCAATACCGTAACGCCTGCGCCAACACTAACAGCAACGCCAAAGCCTACCAAAACGCCGCTACCAACCGCAACAAAGGCACCTACACGTACACCAACGAGTACGCCGACGCGCACGCGCACGCCCACGAATACCCCAACCCATACATTAACACCTACGCGCACACCCACGAATACGCCGCGCCCTACGCACACGCCCACGCCAACGAGTACGCCGACGCGCACGCGCACGCCCACGAATACCCCAACCCGTACATTAACACCTACGCGCACACCCACGAATACGCCGCGCCCGACGCGTACACCAACACCAACCTGGACGCCAACAACACCAGCGACACCAACGAATACGCTGGTACTAACAAATACGCCCACCAACACATCGGTGCCAAGCAATACACCAACCAACACATCGGTGCCGAGCAATACACCAACCAATACACCCGTGCCAACCGATACATCGGTACCAACAATACCGCCAACCGATACGCCAGTGCCCACGGCACCACCAACCGATACGCCGGTACCAACGACACCGCCAACCGATACGCCGGTGCCGACCAACACACCGCCTGCCGCGCCAGCACAATTGCAAATGCGGGTGTTGTTTTTCTGGCTATTCGATTGGTAAATAGCCTTGGCAGATCACAATCTTTGCTAACCTACGGTTCGGGGCGTAAGCTCCGAGCTTTTTTTGATATGAACTCGACACTAATCCCTTTCAGATACTGTACTATGTACGGCCAGTGAAATTGCCTGTATAGGAGAAACCATATGAACTTACATGGAGCAGGAGTGCTGGTAACAGGCGGAGCACAACGACTAGGGCGTGCAATTGCCCTTGGGCTGGGGCGCGCTGGCGCAAACGTCATGATCCATTACCATCGTTCAGCTGAGCAGGCACAGGCAGTTGTGGCCGAATTGCGCGCGCTTGGTATCGAAGCCGCGGCGGTACAGGGCGACCTCGCGCGCGTGGCTGATGCCGAGCGGGTTGCAGATGCGGCCATCGCGCAGTGGGGCCAACTCAATCTACTGGTAAATAATGCTGGTATTTGGGGGCGCACGCCGCTTGGTACGGTCTCAGCCGAACAATGGGATGAATTGCTGGCAACAAATGTGCGCGGCGCATTTTTCATTGCTCAACGTGCGGCCTCAGCGCTGCGGGAAACACAAGGGGCGATCGTTAACATTGCCGATGTTGGGGCGCTACGGCCCTGGCGCAACTACACGCCCTATCTCGTAAGCAAAGGCGCTGTGGTTACACTCACCGAAACACTGGCTAAGGATCTCGCACCCAATGTACGCGTTAATGCGGTAGCACCTGGGCCGGTGTTATTGCCCGATCATTGGACAGCCGAGCAGGCCGAGAAAACGGCACAGAGCGTGCTGCTTGGGCGCGTGGGTCGCCCAGAAGATATTGCCGACGCGGTACTGTTCCTCGCACGCGCCGATTATATTACCGGGGTAATTCTGCCGGTGGATGGCGGGCAGCGATTGGTATAAGCCCGGCTTAGTCGCGCGGGCGCACCTGGCCGCTCCGGCCTTTCGCTGCAGGTGCTTCGGTAGTGCGTGTAGCCAAGCGTTCGCGGCGCGCTTCGGCCTCGCTAATGAGCGTGAGGGTTGCCCGAAAACCCCACAATGCCAAAAATGCGGCTGTGACAACAATGAACAGTAGCGGTAGCACGATCGAGAGCGCGGTAATAAGCAGCATAAGCACCAGAGTCACCAACGTAAAAATCGGGCGACCTAGAACCATCAGCCCAGCGTTGCGCGCAATCGTGCGAATACGCTTGTCGATCTGAAGTATCATAAGCGGGCCAATATAGATCAGCGCGCTCAGCCACACAACGAGTAGGTACAAGAAGAACACAGTGATAATGCCCGAGATTGTTGAGCCGTTCAGCTGGTAAAATTGAACATTGAACAGCATCATCACCAGGCCAAGCATCCACAACCCATAGACTTTCCAGCTTAGCCGGGCGTAGGTACGCACGCCTGCAACAAAATCGCGCCACGACGACGCCCGCCCCTCGGTAATGCGCTGTGCGATGGCATACAGGCCAGCATTGGCCGGGCCAAATGCGATGGTACTCGCCAGTAACACTAAAAACGAGAGCGCCGTTGCCCCGCCACCAAGCGTAACAAGCAACAACAGAAGAAATGGAACATTCATTAGCAGCCACAACACATTAACGGTAAATAGCAAAAACATTTCATCGAATGTTTCGCGTACCGATTTCCAAAAAGTCTGGAAAATATTCATCGCTGCCTCCGCGCTGTGATGGGCCGCTATTATAGCACGAGTTGCAAGGCACTAACCGGGGCGCGCCGCCAGTAGGGCATCGAGCTGGCGCTGCGCGCGGAGCGTGTGCCATGGCGGCGGCACCGCCTCAAGCCAGTGCGTAAGCGCCCCAGGCGGGGCCGTGCGCCGCGCCTGAATGATGCGGCGCTGCTGCCACAGCAGCGGTAATTCACGTAGCGCTTCCCACCGGCCAGCCAACATAGCAGGTTGGCGCTGTGTCAGGCCATAGCTGGCCGCCATCAGGTCGTAAGCCAGAATGGCAGGGAGGCAGCGGCCTAGCAATTCGCCTGGGAAGCAGCGGATAATAGTGCGCAGCCGATTACGGCCAAGGAGCCGCTGTTTGAAAGGCGAGCCCTGCCCCGAAGTCGCCGAATAAACGTGCCGGGCACGCGCGGCTGGCACAATCAGTGTATCCCAGTTGCGCAACCGGGCGCGCCAGGCCAGGTCGGCATCTTCGAGGTAGTTGAAGAACCCCGCCGCCATCAGCCCAACATCCTCCAGTAGCGCGCGGCGGTATAATGCCGCACCGCCGCTTGCGCCAAACACTGGTTGCGGTGTGGTAGGTAAATCAGCAACCCGGTGGCCTGTCCACACATCGAGCGCCAGGCCGTCGCGGCGCACACGAATACCGGCTGCCGCCACGAGCTCGGGGCGATGATTGAATAGGAGCACACCGCTGGCCGCGCCAACGTTGGGGGTTGCACGCATCGTAGCGAGCAGTGCAGCAATACATTCGGGCTCAGCAAAGGCATCGTCGTTAAGGAGCAATAATAGGTCGCCGCTGGCCGCACGTAGCCCGGCGTTCACGCCGCCCGCGAAGCCCAGGTTGCGCGGTAATGCCAGCACGCGTGCCGCTGGGTAGGTCGTTTGCGCCCAGGCGGGCATACCATCGCTTGAGCCATTATCAACAAGCAGTAGCTCAGCGTCGGCAGGCAATTGCGGCTGGAGCGCAGCCAGGCATTGCGGCAGGTAGCGCATGCCATTCCAGCTAACAATGATGACCGACAGTAACGGCGTTGGCATAAGCAGTTGCAGTATTCATTGGGAAGGCGTATGGTGCAGCCTTCAGAATCTTGCATGAGCAGCTATGCTATCATACCTGCCCGATGGGCGCTACTTTGGTAGAAACCGCAAACCCTGACCGTGCAGGCAGTATTGGAGAGACCCGATGGCGACAACAACTGTGCCCGCGCAGCGCGCATACTCAGTTACACCCAACGCCGTGTTTGGTGCTTGCGTAACCGTGCTAGGCCAGATGCGGGCAGATATTAGGCATGCCGACGCCGAGCAAGGGGAGATTATAGCGCAGGTGGGTCAGGGTTGGCTGGCGCGTATCAGCGAACTGAGGTTTCAGCTGCGCCCGGCGGGCGATAGCACAACACAGCTGCTGGCCTATTTCCGGCCTGTACGGTGGGGTGGCGATGCGCGATTGCTTACGCATATACTGCAAATGCTAGACACGCGATTGCCGCGCACCTAATTAGGATCCATCTGCGAACGCGCCAATGAAGCGGGATGTACCAAACGCGCACGGGCTAACCAGAAGGCCACAAAACCGAGTAGGACATAGATCGCACCAACGCCCGCAAACACCAGCTGGCCGTGCTGTAACAACGCGCTACCAATCTGGTACACACCATACAGCCCCAGGCCCGCACCAGCCATCAATGCGCCGAACTGCACCATAAGTGCATTGCGCACCAAGGCACCAACCAGCGCAACGACGCTATTCAGCGCAATCAGTAACGCAAGCGCCAGTAGAATAATCGCTCGAATGGTTTCGGCGCGCACCGAAATGCCTAGCTGGGCCGCTGCTGCCGTTGGGTCGCCCAGAGTTATCACCAACCCAACCAGATCGCCAATTTCGGCCAGCGCAACCAGCCCAAAAAACACAATTGCGCCTAATCGTCGATTCATCGGCGCACCGCCGCGCGCAGCCAATCGTTATGTTGCTGCAGCATTGGGTGGAACATGAGCCCCAGGCCAATCCCCGTAATCAGGCCAGCGATGGTAGTGACAGTATTATCGAAACGCCACAAACCGACTACCTGCCCGGCAAATTCTGCTGCATAGGTAAAAATCATCAGGGCGAAGATCGGCAGCGCGCGCAGCCCATAGCGCGGGAGCCAGGCCCGGCTACTGCCAGCATCGTAGGCATACCACAGCCGGGTGAGCAGCAGCCCCAGCACAGTGCCATAGCAGCGCATACAGACAGCCATAAGGTAATTATCGTAGAGCGGCACTGCCATTGCCGGCTGTGGGCACACGAAGCTACCCATGGTGTAAATAATGCCCGAAACAGTGCGCGGCGCAAACCAGCCCCAGGCATAGAGAAATGGTGCAGCAAGTGGCCCCGACAGCATTGCCACGAGGACACTATCGGCAACAATCCCGCGCCAGTTGAGCGGGCGAGTGATATGAGCAGAAAGAGTTGCCATCGTTTCCGTCCGATCCTAGAAGATACCCTTCTAAAGTTTCACTTTGTAGCTTGGGAAAGCAAAATAGGGTGTTTCTCACCTAATCGTTTGTTACGTGCAAAAATAGCGCGCTGGATGTGTGCCTATGATACCGCAACATTGTAGCGCGCGCCAACGTCATACGGGCAGATGCACATCCCGCTTGAGGGGGTGGGATCACGAAATAAGGAGCACTTCGATGAAATTGAACAAGCAACAGCCGGTTGCTGTCGGTGTATTTTTGATCGGCCTTGGCCTAGTGTGGTGGCTGAACTTATGGTGGCTGCTACTACCCGGCGCGCTGCTCGCAGGCGCAGTGGTAGGCTACCGGCAGCGGCGCGCGATGGGCCGCTTAGCCGAAGCTGTACAGGTTGGCATATGGGGTGTGGGCCTGGCGCTGCTGTTCTTGCTCCACTTTGTATGGCCGGGTATTCTGTTCCTGGCAGGTGCTAGCTTCCTGGCGCGTGGCCGCGAAGGCCAGATCGAGGCCGCAGTGCAGCAGATGAGCACACGGTTCAATCGCCGGACAGCCAGCCGCCCAGTGCCTATGCAGCAGGTGCAGATCGGCACAAGCTACCCGACACCCATTGCTCCCGTGCAGCCGCCAGCGACCTACGAGCGCCCGGCGACTACCGGCGATACAACGCGGCTATAACAGGCAATGGTTGCCATAAAATCAAAAGGAGCGGGTGGGTTTCCATCCGCTCCTTTTGATTGCTCTGCTCAAGCGACGTTTCAACAACACAAGTTATGCCAAGTTCGGTACGATACTACGCATCACGAACTACGTTCTTGGCGTTGTAGTGCGTAATACGTAGGATCGTATCCGTGTGTCTTTAACCAAATTTCGTATTACGTGGCGGGCGTTTTTAGCCTGCGGCAGAGCATTACTTTCTATCTTTCTTTTTATGTGGTTTTTCCGTGCCACGCACGGAAAAACCACATAAATATTGTCGAAGTACCATGCTCCGCAGGCAAAATGCCTACAACGCAGGAACAGCGTAATACCAAATCCGGGTGAATACGTGTATAGTGCGCATTACGCATTACCCATTACAAAGCGAAACGCTCCATGTGTCGTGCGTATTACTAGTGGCAAGGTGGTGTAACTCGTATCAAGAACGGGCTACAGAGGCGCTAGGGGTTGTCGGCGGGGAAGAGGGCTGCGAACCAGCGCTGCCAATTTGGCGCTGGCACTGCCGTAGGGGCAGCCTGGCTAGGCGGTGGCTCGGGTGTAGCCGTTACCTGGGGAAAGCTCGGCAATAACACCGTGTCGCCTTCGCGGGCATAGCCACGCTGCTCGCGCAGAATACGCTCGGCGTAGGCGGGCGATTGCGAATCGGCAACCTGGGTAGCGAGCTGGGCGTTTTCGGTAGCAAGCTGGGCGTTCTGGGCGCGCACTTCGGCCTGGTTGCGCTGCATCTGGGCACTAGTGAGCACCTGGCTCACAAACCCCGAAAGGGTCCAGAGCGACAGGACAATCAACACCACAGTAAGAATGCGCACCCCGGAACGCCCGAATCGCGCGGGACTGGAGGCTGGAGGTACGGCAGAAGCCGGGCCTCGGCGTTGAGAAGTGCGACGCATAGCGGCTTCGCTTTACTCGGTGCGGGTCGTGCGCGGCGCTTCGAGCAACAGCGGCTCATCAACGTTCGTTGACATTGCGCTCTGCCCTCGGAACAGCCCACCGGGTTCGATATGGAGTGCGGCGGTCGTAATATCGCCCCAGATCTTGCCCGTAGGTGAGATCTCAAGCTGCTCAACAGCGGTAATTTCGCCCTTTACAGCGCCCGAAACATGAACGTTCTGCGCCTTGATAGTAGCGATAACCCGGCCAGTTTCGCCAATGATCAGATTCCCGAGGATTTCAATATCGCCTTCAACCGTGCCATCGATCCGAATGTTACCATCGGATTTAATCGTGCCAACAATATTCGTGTTAGCGCCAATCACAGTTTCAGGTTTGCCATTCAGGGCCGAGGGAGCCGCTGCTTGGGGCTTTTTGCTGCCGAACATTGGACCTCCTATATTGTCCCGGCTGGGAGCAAATGTGCGTTGTGATGGGCCGGGCGACCGTCGGGCCCAGAAGATGATTAACAATACCGCTACGACCGCGGCCGCACCGGCAATTATATAAGACGTTGTAGGTTCAAGCAAGTTCATTGTGTTGTTCCAAAGACCATCCTAGCGATTGTAGATAGTTATAATCGGCTGCGTCGAGCGCGGCGCTAGCGAGCAAATCGGGTCGCCGCGCCAGGGTGCGGCGCAGCTGCTCGCGGCGACGCCAGCGCGCCACCTCACCATGATGCCCCGAGAGCAGCACGGCGGGCACTTCGCGGCCTTCCCACACGGCAGGGCGGGTGTAGTGTGGGTACTCAAGCACGCCGCCGCTATGCGATTCCTCGCCGATCGATTCAGCGTCGATGACGCCCGGTACCAGCCGCGCTACCGCATCGACGATCACCATGGCCGCCAGCTCGCCGCCGGTAAGCACATAATCACCAACCGACAGCTCGCGATCAATCAGTGCCTCACGCACGCGCTCGTCGATGCCCTCGTAATGACCGCACACCAGCAATAGTCGGTCGTAGCCCGATAGCTCGTGCGCAATCTGCTGGCTGAATACCTCACCGGCAGGCGTCATCAGCACGGTAAGCGTGCGCTGCTCTGTATCTTGCCCACCTTGCACCGCACGAATGGCGGCGGCCAATGGCTCGGCTTTCATCACCATACCGGCGCCACCACCATAGGGTGCATCGTCGGCAGTATGGTGCCGGTCGGTCGCATATGTGCGAATATCGTGCAGGGCAATATCAATTAGGCCAGCCTGTGCCGCACGCTTGAGAATGCTTTCGGTCAGCGGCCCGGTAAACATGCCCGGAAATAGTGTCAGAATGTCGAACTGCATAGCTTCAGGCGAGGTGCTGCGCGAAGAATGCGCTCACGCGATCCACATAGGTCGCGCGATCGGCAAAATAGCCGCCACAATGATCAACACCATCGATAATCAGGCATTCCTTCGGCTCGCGCGCCGCCGCGAAAATCGCGTGAGCATGCGACACGGGAATAAGCGAGTCGGCACTGCCGTGGATGAGTAATAGTGGGCGCGGGCTAACCGCCGCCACCGCCTCAATCGGGCGCACCGCGCCGAAACGATAGCCATAACGCCAGTTTGTAATCGCATCGGCCAGGGGCACCACCAGGCGCGCGGGTAAGCGCCGCTGCGCCGCCGCATACGCAACGACTTCGGCAATGCCTGTGAACGGGCTATCGGCAGCCAGCGCACGCACACGCGGATCGCGCGCGGTGAGCAGAATACCGACCGACGCGCCCATCGAGTAGCCAACCACCCCGAGATGCGCGCCCGGCACCCGTTCTAAGGCATAAGCAATAGCCGCCTCGGCATCGCGCAGTTCGTAGTAAGCCAGCGAATGCTGGGCAATATCGCTCTGCCCGCGTGAGCGCCAATCGAATAGCAGCACATTATTCCCGGCGCGCCACAGCCCGCTACCAATCCCGAGTAGATCCGATTTTGAGCTGCGATGCCCGGCCAATCCCACCACTACCCGCTGCGAACCAGGGCGTGGCAGCCACCAGCCGCTTAACCGCAAGCCATCGGCGGTGCGAATGGTAACGTCTTCAAACCCTTCAACGCGCGTCTCAAACGGCGAGAACGTATACGTGGACATGAAATTATCGGGGGGGCGACCATGAATGCGGTCGGTAGCATAGGCCGCTGCGCCCAAAAGCACGCCAACTGCGCCAAGCGCAGCCACACCAGCTACCCCGGCCAGGCGGCGCGGTAAAAGCGGTAATCGGTGACTCTGATGCTGTATGTGCATGGCTGCTATTGTAGCACAAGTTCTGGGGCAGCTCGAAGCTGTGCTCGATTACAAGCTCGTAACAGTTGCTTACACGCGTTACGCGGTTGCCCGCATCACTGGCTTGTTCTGCCTGCGACAGCGCGGTACATTTCAATGAAAGTACGCTACCGCAAGCGAAAAACGCCCACCGCGTAACGTGTGTTGCTCACGAAGGTGGCACCAGCTCGATTTCAAACAGCTTCGGCCAGTTCTTGCCCGTGACAAACAGGCGCTTACTGGCGGCATCATACGCAATACCATTCAGCACATCCACCGGCTGGGTGCGATCGTCGGGGCCAAGCACGCCGCTCAAATCGATCCAGGCCGTCACCGCGCCGCTCTGGGGGTCGATCCGCGCGATCCGGTCGGTCTGCCAGATATTAGCGAGAATTGCACCATCGACATATTCCAGCTCGTTCAGGTTCACTACCGGCCCATGGTCGTCATACACGGCGACGCGGCGCGTCTCGTGCAGCGATTCTGGGTCGAGCCAGCGCAGTGTGGGCGTGCCATCGCTCATAATCAGCTGCTGGTCGTCGTTAGTGAGGCCCCACCCCTGGCCTGGGTAGGTAAACAAGCGCAGCAGCCCGAAGCTGGCCTGATCGTAAACCATGCCAGTGCTATTCTGCCAGGTGAGCTGGTAGATCTTGCCATTCAGCACCGTAATGCCCTCGCCAAAGGCCTGCTGCGGCAGGGCACAGCGCCGGAGCACGGCACCGTTTGCCAGATCAACCTGGCGTAATTCCGATTGACCGTTCAGGCCAGTGCCTTCGTAGAGCTGCCCATCGACATACTGCAAACCCTCGGTAAACGCACCTCGATCGTGCGGGTAGCTCGCCACCACGCGGTAACCCAAGGTGGGAACTGGCGCACGAACGGTAGTGTTACCTGGCGGCTCAGGCGTTGGCAGCTGCACGTTAGCCGGCGGAATCTGGTCGGCAGCCAGGCAAGGGGGAATAAACGCCAGATTCGGAGTCGCCGTCGCCTCGAAAGGCGTAGGAGTGCAGCCAGAGCAGGGCGCGGCTGTCTGGTTTGGCACAGTTGTCAGTGAGATATCGGCAGGGGTGCTGGCAATACCAGTTGTAGGCGGTGGGTAGGCTGGGTAGGCTGCGTCAGGTGGAATATAGGCTTCAGCCGGTGGTATGTTTGCCATCGGCGGCGTAGGCTCAGACACAACGGTTGCTTCGGCTGGCACAATGGGGATCGGCGCAGCGGTAGGGACGCTTGCAGGCGCATCCGGACGTCCGCAGCTGCCCAATGCTAGCGCAATCGCCAGGAAAAAGACAATTCGCCGCATCGCGTACTCCTTCCTCATACACCTAAAAGTCTGATTCTATGTACCACAGTGCGGGCGCTTGCGCAAACACCGGCCCCCACATATAAAGCTTTTGCGCATACTAGCTGGAGGTTTTGCGCGCGTTGAAATCGGGTTAAGCCGTGCTATACTCGGAATACACATCCCTTTGAAGCATGCTGACGCCGTGTGCGATAGTGCCCTGTGTGCAAGCCGCACACAATTGCCCGCCTGAGGTTACTATGACTACCCTGACTTTTATCGCTGGTATGGAACGTTTCAATGCGCATGTGTGGGATGCAGTCACCCAGGCGCTTCAAGCTGGCGGCGTGAATATTCGCCTGCTGCGCTTCAACGATGATCATGTTGAGCGGCGCGACCCAGCGCTGGCCGCCGCCATTGCCGAGGCCGATGTCGTCTTCATTACGCTGATTAATATGCGCGCGAATGCCGATTGGCTGACCGAACAGCTTGGCCACGCCAACCCGCGCGCTGTGTTTGCCTTCGAAAGCATGCCCGAGGTCATGGCCCTGAACCGCGTTGGCAGCTACCGGGTGCAAGGCGGCAAGGGCAGCCTGCCCAAGCCCATGCAGCTAGTGCTCAAGCTGCTCACTCAGGGCCGTGAAGAAGATACGCTCTACGCCTACACCAAGCTCACGAAAATTACCTCGAAGCTGCTGCCGCTCATGCCCGCCAAGCTGCACGATTTTCGCACCTGGCTCTCGGTCAATATTTACTGGAACCAGCCCGACGCGGCGAACATCACCCAGATGATTCGCTTGATTCTGCGCGATTGCCTGGGCCAGCCGCTCGATGTCGCGCCGCCACGCCTCATCCCGATGATGGGCTGCTTCCACCCCGATACCGACGAGCTGTTCGCCAACCCAGATTCATTCCTGCGGTGGCGCGCAAAGCAACACAAACAGCGAAAAACCGGCAGCGCGCAGAAAGCGAATGGTGCTGGTGCGGCGACCGTCGCATTACTCGCCTTCCGTAAGCATGTTGTCCAGCAGCAGCACTACCTGGGCGAGCTGGTGCGCGCGCTTGAAGCCCAAGGGCTTGCGGTATTGCCGATCTTCGTCAGCGGCATCGAGGCGCATGTCGCCGTGCGCGAGTGGGTTACCCGGCAGCCGGTCGATCTCATTCTGAGCACTATGGGCTTCCCGCTGGTAGGCGGGCCAGCTGGCTCAACCAAGCCCGGCCATTATCAGCAGAAAGCCAGCGACCTGCTAGCAGGCATCGATGTTCCCTATATTATCGCGCAGCCCTTGCAGATGCAGAGCGAGCACGAATGGCACGCGCAGGGCGTTGCCCCAATGCAAGCCGTGATTATGTACGACCTGCCCGAGATGGATGGCAGCATTGCGCCGGTGACGTTGGGCGCCATCCGTGGGCAACAGATCGTTGCGACGCCCGACCGGCTGGCACGCACTGCTCGGCAGGTGGCTGGTTGGGTGCGCCTGCGCCATACCCCACCAGCAGCGAAAAAGCTGGCAGTGGTGCTGTATAACTACCCGCCGGGCCTGGGCAAGCTCGGCACTGCCGCTCTGCTGGATGTCCCGGCTTCGTTATTGGCATTGCTACGCCGCCTGCGCGATGCGGGCTATACCGTCGGCCAGCTGCCCGAAAGCGCCGAAGCACTAGCGGCCCAGATTGCCGAATGCGAACCAGCCAGCGGCGGCTCCCCGGCAGTTACCCTAAGCACCCGCGAGTATCGCCAGATCATGCCCGCCGCCCAGGCCGACCGGATTGATCAGCGCTGGGGGCCGCCGCCCGGCGATATTGCGCCGGTTGGGCGCGATGGCATACGGCTGGATGGGCTATACTTTGGCAATGTGTTTGTGGGCGTGCAGCCGCCGCTGGGCGTTCCCGGCGACCCCATGCGCATGCTCTTCGACCACGACTACGCGCCACACCACCAATATGCCGGGTTCTATCGCTGGCTCAGCGAAGGCTGGCACGCCGACGCGGTGATTCATTTTGGCATGCACGGCACCGCCGAATGGACACCCGGCCTCAAGCTCGGGCTTACCGAGCGCTGCTGGCCCGATATGCTGCTCGGCGATTTGCCCCAGCTGTACTGCTACCCGCTGAATAACCCAGCCGAGGCGCTGCTGGCACGGCGGCGTGGGTATGCCACCATTGTGAGCCATGCCGTGCCGCCGTATGCCCGCGCTGGCCTCTACAAGCAGCTGGCCCAGCTGCGCATGCAGCTTGCCGACGCGCAAACCACCGCGCAAGGTGAGCTACCCGAACTGCCTGACCTGCCGCGCGCTGCTGGAGAGTCGGATATTGACTACAGCGTGCGGCTGGCGCACTACCTCGACGAGCTAGAACAACGCCTGATTCTCGATGGCCTGCATGTGCTGGGCGAGGTGCCAACACCCGCTCGCGCCGCCGCGCTGCTTGAGGCGGCACTCGATGTGCCGCGCGATGGCATGCCTGGCCTCAGCCAGGCCCTGCGTGACGCAGGCATACCCGCCGAGCAAATGAGACAGGCGCGCGCGGCATTTGTCCAGCGCTTTGTGCTACCGAACGGCCAGGCCGCGACAGCAAGTGATAGCGATAAGCGGCTTTATCCCACGCTTAGCGCCTTTGCGCACACGCCACAGGTCGCCGCGCTGATTGCCCACGGGCGGCAGCTGCTGGCGAATATGGCCGCCAGCGACGAGCTGGGTGTGCTGATTCACGCGCTGGCGGGCGGCTATGTGCGCCCGGCCGTGGGTGCCGACCCGGTGCGGGCCGGAGCTGGTGCGCTGCCAAGTGGGCGCAACATCCACAGCATCGACCCGTGGCGGCTGCCGAGCGATGCTGCCCTAGCGCGCGGCGCGGCCATGGCCGAAACGCTGCTCGAACGCCACCTGGCCGAACACGGCACCTACCCGCAAACCGTGGCCCAGCCGCTATGGGCACTCGACACGATTAAGAGCGAGGGCGAGAGCCTGGCGGTGGCGCTGGCCTTGGTTGGTGCGCGCCCCGCACGCGATGGCCAGGGCAAACTGTGGCGCTACGAACTGGTGCCACTCGCCGAGCTAGGCCGCCCGCGCATCGACCTGCTGCTCGATATTAGCAGCATCTTCCGCGATACATTCCAGATGACGCTAGATCTGCTCGACGACCTGTTCCGCCGCGCTGCCGCTGCAGATGAGTCGCCCGCACAGAACTTCATTCGCGCGCATGCCCTGGCGCTGCAAGCCACAGGGCAAAGCTGGGAACAGGCTACCGCGCGCATCTTCACCCAGGCACCTGGCCAATATGGCACTGGCGTCGAAGACCTAGTAGACGAAAGCGCATGGGACGATACCAGCCAGCTCGCCGACACCTACCAACGTCGCAGCAGCTACACCTATGGCGGCGGGCGGGCAGGCACCGCTGCCCCCGAGGCGCTGCGCGGGCTGCTCGGCACCGTCGAGCATGTATTCCAGGCGATTGACAGCGTGGAATATGGCCTGACCGACATGCAGCACTACTACGGCCACAGCGGCGCAATTCAGCTGGCCGCTAGCCAGGCACGCGGCGCCAGTGTGCCGCTGAGCTATGCCGAAAGCTATACCGGCAGCATCAAGCTTAATAGTGCCGCCGAGCTACTACGGCTTGAGGCACGTAGCAAAATCCTTAACCCGCGCTGGTACGAAGGTATGCTGGCGCATGGCTTCGCCGGGGCCGCCGAAATCGGTCAGCGCTTCACCTACCTGCTGGGCTGGAGCGCCACCAGCGACATTGTAGAACCGTGGGTGTTCGACCAGGCCGCCGCGACATTTGTGCTCGATGAAACGATGCGCCAACGGCTGGCTCAGGCCAACCCACAGGCCGCGCGCAATGCTGTCGCCCGCCTGCTTGAGGCGCACGGTCGTGGGTTGTGGCCTACCGATGACGCAACCATTGAGCACCTTCAGGGCCTATACGCCGACCTTGAGGATCGGCTGGAAGGGCTGGCGGTATTGGAGTAAAAATGACGAAGCCACGCAGGCAGCCCACACCTGATGCGTGCCTGAGAACACCAGAAGAGGGGTTGGAAAACCGGAAGATCATGCTATACTAGGCCCCAGAACGTAGCGAATAAGGGCGCAGATGGAGGTGCATCGCACAGGAACGACGAATATAAGCGCATGGACTGAGGCACAGCGGTGCTTCAGTTGACGAGGTGGAGGTTCCCTGGCGCACGCCAGGGCTAACGCGCCCATTGCCGCTCTCAATGGCGGCCCGCGCGGAACATCGATAGATCAGCGGATGCCTCCCAGGCGCGCCACCGCCTGCAAGCGGCCCAGTGAAATCCCCCGGCGACGGGCGAGACAAGCGGGCTAGCAGTGCGCATACAATATCGAACACCATGTACGCGGCCAACACAGCGCCCCTGGCTCGCGTTCATTCTCAAACCACACAGCATTCTTTTCGCAATGTCAGCAGTGCATACCCGCATAAGGGTGTGCCCGCTATGTGTGCGCCTGATACCGTCGCGCGGCCCGATCGGCTAGCGTGCAGTGGTTATGCGCACCCGTTGGCAGCGCCATACTTCTCAGCCTGAAAGAAAGGTATACCTCATTATGTGCGGCATCGTTGGATATATTGGCCCGCGCGAAGCCACCGACATTGTGGTGGGCGGGCTGAAGCGCCTGGAATATCGCGGCTACGACTCGGCAGGCATTGCGATTGATGATGGGAAAGCCCTGCAGCTGCGCCGCAGCGTTGGCAAGCTGAACAACCTTGTGGCCCAGCTCCGTGAGCAGCCAACCCACGGCACTAGCGGCATCGGCCATACCCGCTGGGCCACGCACGGCGGCGTCACTGAGGAAAATGCCCACCCGCACCACGATGCCTCGGGCGACATCGTCGTGATTCAGAATGGCATTGTCGAAAATTACCTTGAGCTTAAGCACGAACTGCTCGCGCGCGGCCATACCTTCCACTCCCAGACCGACACCGAAGTGATTGCACTGCTACTCGGCGAGCACTACCAGCGCACCGGCTCGCTCGAAGCGGCCATGCGCCTGACGCTGGCACAGCTGCGGGGCGGTAACGCGGTGGTAGCAATGTCGCGGCACGAGCCGGGCCGCCTGGTGGCGGCACGCCTGGGCAATGCGGGCGGCATTGTGGTGGGCCTGGGCGATGGCGAAATGTTCCTGGCCTCGGATGTGCCCGCCATCCTCGATCACACCCAGCACATGATCTTCCTCGAAGACCGCGAGCTTGTTGTCCTCACCGCGCAGGGCGCACAGGTATCGCGCCTGGATGGCACGCCGGTTGCGAAACAGCCGGTGAGCGTGCCGTGGGATCCGGTGGCGGCAGCCAAGGGCGATTACAAACACTTCATGCAGAAAGAAATTTTTGAGCAGCCGCGGGCGCTCACCGATGCGCTGCGTGGGCGGATCGACCTGGACGACGGCGCGGTATTGCTCGACGATCTGCGGCTCACCAATGGCGAGCTGCGGCAGCTAGGCCGTATCTACGCCGTGGCCTGCGGTACCGCATGGCACGCCGCGCTCGTTGGCAAATATATGATCGAAACGCTGGCAAAAGTGCGCGTCGATGTTGATTACGGTTCGGAATTTCGCTACCGCCAGCCCTTGCTCGGCAACGACACGCTGCTGCTCACCATCACCCAAAGCGGCGAAACGGTGGATACGCTCGCGGCCATGGAAGAAGCGCGGGCGCAGAGCATAAAAAGCGCCGCGATTGTGAATGCGGTTGGTTCGCAAGCCGCGCGCCTGGCCGACGCCGGTGCGCTCTACCTGCATGCTGGCCCCGAAATCGGCGTGGCCTCAACCAAAGCCTTCACCTCGATGCTCATGGTGGAATACCTGCTCGCGCTGCGGCTCGCCCAGGCGCGTGCCACGCTTTCGCCCGCGCAGATTCGCGAGCATTTGCAAGCACTGATTGAGCTGCCGGGCAAGGTCAGTACCGTGCTCGAAACCCAGGCAATCTACCGCGATCTGGCCGAGCGCTACCACCGCGCAGGCGATGCCCTGTTCCTGGGCCGCCAGATCAACTACCCGGTGGCGCTGGAGGGCGCGCTGAAGCTGAAAGAAATTAGCTACATTCACGCCGAGGGCTACCCCGCTGGCGAAATGAAGCATGGCCCGATCGCGCTTATCGATGAAGATTTGCCGGTGGTGTGTATTGCGGTGCGCGATGCCATCTACGAAAAGATGCTTTCGAACATCGAGCAGGTGAAGGCACGCGGTGGGCATGTGATTGCCATCGCTACCGCTGGCGATACGCGCATCCGCGAGAAGGCCGATTATGTCATTGAAGTGCCGGAAACGCTGCCGCTGCTCACACCGCTACTTACCAGCATTCCCATGCAGCTGATCGCCTATCAGTTCGCGCTGCGCCGGGGTGCGGATGTTGACCAGCCGCGCAACCTGGCTAAAAGCGTGACCGTGGAGTAGCCCACTGATTTTCATAACGCCAACATGTGGAGCGAGAATTAAGTTGGTAACTAACGTCAGTTCGGGATAAGGAGAGGCTCACTTTCGGCTACACTGTGGGTGCTGAAACCAAGCGCATAGCCAAAAGGAGCCTCAGCCATGAGTGTACTCGAACTCTTCTGCCATGTCGATGACTTTT
>WBZP01000120.1_pt1 | contig 114093 bp, 97 predicted proteins | sample 5204301 | NCBI WGS metagenome assembly WBZP01 (sample SAMN12412401, study PRJNA552823) | activated sludge metagenome | isolation source: activated sludge from nitrification reactor of wastewater treatment plant... | place: USA: Pennsylvania | collected 2017 | reverse complement strand
TTGCTAAGGAAGAGGGCCAGGGCCTCGTCGAGTACGCGCTCATTCTGGTTCTGATCGCAATTGTTGTCATTGGTATTCTGACCGTACTCGGTGGCAAAGTCAGCCAGGTCTTCAGCTCAATCAATAGTAGCCTGGGCTAAACTATTCAGCAATGTACAGGCAACGCCTCACCTCATGTGGGTGGGGCGTTTCTTTATTTCTCAGCCAGCTTTCCTTACTTTAATCCTGCGTCTCGCGCCCGTACAATCGCCTGGGCACGGTCGGCTACTTGTAATTTGGTGAAGATATTGCTGATGTAATTACGCACGGTTTTAGGGCTAAACGATAACTGCTGCGCAATGGCATCGTTGTGCAGCCCCTTCGTCATCAGGCGCAGCACATTGCGCTCGCTCTCGGTCAGCTCGGGGAACATTGGTCTGGGTTGGGCCGACGTGATGCTGAAAAAGTGCATTATGCGCGTGGCGATGGCCGGGCTGAAAATTGCATCGCCGCGCCCCACCGCCAGAATTGCGCGAGTGATGTCGTCGTCGTCCATATCCTTCAGCACGTAGCCGCGTGCCCCCGCGCGCATCGCCGCGAAGATCGAGTCGTCATCCTGAAACATGGTGACGACCAACACGCGCACCGATGGCTGCGCCGCGACGATGGCTCGCACGGCGGTAAGGCCATCACCATTCGGCATTTGCAGATCCATCAGCACAACATCGGGCTGTAATTGCGCGGCCAGGCGCACCGCCTCAGAACCATTCGCCGCTTCACCAACTACCTCAACTTGCGGCAAGGTCGCCAGCAGCGCACGCAGCCCCTTACGAAACAGCGGGTGATCATCAGCAATCAGAATCGTCAGCGGTTCACCGTTCATACGCGCACCCTGCAAGGAATCGTTGCCATAATGCAGGTGCCACCGCCAGGAACAGGCTCAATCACCAGCTGCCCGCCCAGCTCGGCGGCGCGCTCGCGCATCGAGGCAAACCCGACACCAGCGGTGTAATCATTGGGCAGGCCTGTGCCATTATCGGTGACACGCAGCGTTAACATGTGCACATCGAGCGCAAGCTGAACGGTGCATGCGCTGGCATTGGCATGCTTCGCTACGTTTTGCACTGCCTCAGAGGCAATCCGGTAGACCGCCACTTCAACAGCGGCGGGCAGCAGCGGCAGGGTGGCGGGCGCATCGAGCGTGAGGGTTGCGCCATCGAGGATGTTGCTCAGGTGGCGGATTGAACCCAGCAGGCCGTGTTCGTCGAGCAGCGGCGGGCGCAGATCGTACACCAGGCGGCGAATGTCGGCGGTGGCAGCGCGGACATCATCGCGCAGGCTATCGAGCACTATTTCGGCGGTATCCGGGTCGCTGCGTAGGCTGTGGCGCAGCGCGCTGAGCTGCATGCGCAACCCGGCCAGCGTCGGCCCCAGACCATCGTGCAGGTCGCGGCGAATACGGCGGCGCTCTTCTTCCCGCGCGGTAACGATCTGCTCGCGCGAGGCTTGCAGCGCCTCGTTAAGCTGCGCGGCGTGCAGCGTGATGCCGACCTGGCGGGCGAGATGATTCAGCAATTGATATTCACCATTGGTAAGCGGCTCGCCGGGCAGGCGCGAACCTACCTCGAGCCAGCCAACTAGCACAGCGCCATAGGTAATATCGACGCGGGTATACACCAAAGCCGGGCGCGCTGTACCAACGGCAGCGGTTGTACCATCGAGCAATCCAACCTGCACATACGGCACTTTCACGATTTGCGCGATTGTTTCAGCAATGGTGGCAAGCATCGACGAATCAGAAGGTGCGCCCGCAAGCGTATTGCTGATTTGTCCAATGACATCAATATTTGGCTCATCGGCGGCGTACACTACATGATGCACGCGTGGCTGCACCCAGCGCCACACTGGCTTGTATGTCGCGAGCAGCACTACCAAGGCTAGTAGGTTCAGCGCTAAGGGTGGGGCAACATCGTGCAGGGGAAAGGTTTGCGTGATCGCGACATAGACCGGTGCCATATATGCGAAGAGCACCAGGCCAATCAGCAGCCAATATAAAAGCGCAGAGCCATCAAACCAACGGCGCATCATACTATGATGCCCTTATTGCTATGCTGTGGGTCGATGAATGTCAAGGCACACACCTCGCCTACCCACAGCATAGCACACGTTGCCGCGCCTGCCTACGATACGTGCGCAACCTGGCCTGCTGATTTTCGCTCGCGCCACAGGCACAGTACAATGATCAGAATATCTAATATAACACTAACAACCGCATATATGCGCGTTCCAGGGCTTGGCGCGAACAATGCGCCGAGCAGCCCGGGAATAATGTTTAATACGCTAAGAACAATAAGCAGCACCACACCCCAGCGCTGACCACGCCAAGCTCCATACGCAGCAACAAGTGCGATGGCATGAAGCGCAAACTGGATTGGAATCAAAAAGAACGGTGGGCCACCAGTCTGGGCTGCATCAAGATCAACGGCTGTCTGACCGCGGATTAAGTATGGGAGCTGATACACAAATATTTCGATCAGACTCAATACTGCGGTGATTCCAGCAGCAATTCTGAGGGCGGTCGCGCGGGTGAGTCGGCTCATTGGTGCCTCCATATACATGAGTACTCCTAGTGAGCACCAGCATACCCGCCCAGCGTCCCAATGTCAGCAGCCTGTTGTCACAACACGTTGGGAAATGCTGCAGCTGCGTTTGGGACAAGACGATAACCTGCGACTGACTACTGACAACCAACCACGAAGCGCCGACGACCGACATACAACTTGTAACCCGCTACAACCCCTCCGCGCCTCGGTGCTGCCGTGGTTCATTCTCTCGTCCGTCGTCCGTTCACCCAAACACATAGGTATCGATGAACGCGTTGCGGAACTTGCCCTGTGGGTCGTACTGTTGCGCCAGCGCGCGGAAATCGCCGAGGCGCGGGTAAAGGGCCTGCACCTGCGCGGTGGGCATAGTGAAAATCTTGCCCCAATGTGGGCGCGGCGCGAAAGGCGCGAGCTGCGCTTCGAGCGTGGGCAGTAGCGCCTGCACTGCCGCCACATTCGGGTGCCAGGTGAAGTGGAATGCCACACAATCTTGCTGATAGCATGGGCTGAGCCATAGCGCGTCGGCGGCGATGGTGCGTACCTCGGAGATCATTAGCACTGGCGCAAGCTGCTCGCGCAAGGCGGCAACAGCGCGCATCGCGGCGAGGGCATGCTGGCGTGGCACAAAATATTCGGTTTGCAGCTCTTCGCCGCTGCTGGGCGTAAACTCCATACGGAAGTGCGGCAGGCGCTCGTGCCATGGGCCAGGGATGCCCTGCTGAGCCGTGCAGTTTTCGGCGGAGAGCGCGGCGATTGGGTGCAGTTCGCGCGCCGCGCGGCCCGCATCAAAGAAGCTCGCTGCAACCGGCTGCGGCACGCCATCGGGCAGCCGCCGCTTCAACCAGACTTCATTGACTACATCGCGCTGCCAATCGGTGAATAGGCTGACGCTGTAGGCATGCGCTTCAATCGCGTCAAAATTGGCTTCCAGCTGCACCATGGGCAGATCGACGTAGGCTTCTTGCTGAACAGTGAAGGTCGGCTCGATCGCCAGCGTCATGCTGGTAACAATGCCGAGCGCACCGAGACTCACGATTGCCCCCAGGAATGCCTCACCATCGCGCTCGCGCGCGAGCGACACTAGCTCGCCGTTGCCAGCCACAAACTCAATCGCGGTAACAGCAGTCGCCAGGTTGCTGTTGCGATCACCCGAGCCGTGGGTGGCAGTGGCACACGCGCCCGCCACCGAAATGTGTGGCAGCGATGCCAGATTGTGCAGTGCAAGACCTTCGCCGTGAAGGTAGGTGCCGAGATGGCCGTACTTAATTCCTGCCTCAATCGTCACCGTACTGCGCTCGCGGTCTAGCGCAATCACCCGATTGAGCCGTTCCAGCGATACCAGATCGCCAGCTGTATCGGCGATGGTATTGAAGGAGTGGCGCGAGCCAAGCGCCCGCAGCGCCTTGCTACTACGCACAATTGCCTGCACTTCAGCCACTGTTGTTGGGCGGTGAATGTGGGCAGCGCTGTAGGTAAGGTTACCGGCCCAGTTACGTTCGTTGGCACGCATTGGTATGCTCCTACTGCACCGAATATTGTTTAGCACTCACGCATTACGGGCTGTTGCATTTCAAAGCAGCCCTGTTCATGCACAGCCTGGAACAACATGACAAAAGTTTGCCTACAACGTCCCTTTGGTGCTTGGTACTGCTTCGCTTGCGCGGGCATCAATGCGGGTAGCGGCATCGAGGGCGCGGCCCAGCCCCTTAAACAGCGCCTCAATTTTATGATGATCATTGCGGCCATACAGCACACGGGCATGCAGATTCAGCCGACCATGCGCCGCAATGCTTTCGAAGAGGTGTGGCACCAGGTCGGTACCGAGCTGGCCAACCCGGGGCGTGGCGAAGTCGGCATCGAAGACCGCATACGCACGCCCACCCAGATCAAGCGCCACAAAGCCCAGCGCCTCATCCATGGGCACATAGCTATGCGCGGTGCGTACAATCCCACGTCGCTCGCCAAGCGCCTGATCGAGCGCCTGGCCCAGGCAGATACACACATCCTCAGCGGTATGGTGTTCGTCTATATGCAAATCGCCGTGTGCCTGAACGACGATATCAAACAAGCCATGTTTGGCAAACAACGTCAGCATATGATCAAGGAAGCCAATACCTGTCGATACATCAGCGCCCCCGGAACCATCAAGCGTCAACGTTAGAGTCACGTCAGTTTCGCCAGTACGGCGGTGAATCGTTGCAGTTCGCTCGCTCACACTCTACTCCTGAGGTTGTTAACCGAAGACTACGCCATTGTACCATTCTCTCAGCATAGATAGGGGCGCTTCTGCACGGTAAAACACACAAGCCTGGCCGAAGATGATACAATACGCCACATGCAACCATAGGCTGCGTTATGCTTGAAATCACCTTGTTGCCCGAACTTGACCGCGATGTTCCCGCCCTTACCGAGCATCAGCCGGTCGAATTCGTCTGCGCAGCGGCGCGCGGCAGCAATTTAGCGCTCACCGTCGATGGGCTGGCGTTAGAGCCATTTCTACGCCCCGGTGATGCCGCCTGGCGCTGGCGCTGGAACCCTGGCACCGCAGCAGGCTTACACCAGCTTGAGCTGCTTATAACCGATTCGCACGGCAACACAATCCGGCAGCACTATTCGCTGCGCGTATACACGCGCAAACTCGATCAGGAGCGCTATGAGGCCCTGATTGATGATCTACAGCGCGTGATGTATCGGCTGGTGGCGGCGCTTTCTGGCGCTGGTGCCGAAGGTGCAATACTTGAGCGCGGCACTAGCTGGCAGCACAGCCCGGCAGAAACGTTCTACGCACTGCTTGAAACCCGGCTCGATACCTTCGCCAGCGCGGTTCGCCGCATTGCAGCCAGCCCACGCGAGCATTTGCGCCGCACCAGCGCGTCGACCCCGCTCGGGCAGGCAAACGAGCTTAGCGAGTCCGCTATAGCTGAAATACCGCGCGGGCACTTCGAAGTAGCACCGCCGGAAGCAGCAGCTGATCTTCAAGCCGCCCTACGCCCCGGCGGCGGGCTGCTACCGCGCGAGGTCGCGACTCAGCGCGCCCACCCAACGACCGACACCTACGAGCACCGCCTGCTCAAGCAGCTATTGGCCCAGCTTGCCCGCCGCGCGCGCGCAACTGGCGCACTGGCAGCCCGCGAGGCCGCGCGATTGGCGGCGAGCGAAGCGTATATCGAAACAGCCAGTACCCGCCGCGTGCGTGCCGAGGCGATTGTAGCAGGCTGCCAGCGTGCAGCGGCGACCCTGCGCGAGCTACGCGCGCTGCCATTCCTGACGGAGGTAGGGCCACTACCAGCATTTCGCGGGGCCACGCCACTACTACAGCGCGATGCCGCCTACCGCGAGGTGTATCATATGTGGCAGGCACTTCGCCAACAACCACAATTAGCTTTCGACAGCCCGCTGTTTGCCCTGCCAATAGCCGAGCTGCCGCGCCTCTACGAAAGCTGGTGCGCCCTACAGGTAGCCGCAGCGCTTCTGACATTAGGCTGGGAAGTGCGTGCGCAAATGCTGCTTGAAACGCGCCAGGCCAACACCGACGAAGCACTAGAGCAGCTGGTAATGCTGAACGAACGCACGCCGCTGCTCACCCTGGCGCGCGGAAGCGATACGCTGATATTACGCTACCAGCCGCGCTACCGACCGCCCCGAGCCAAACCGCCAGGGGCAAACGCACAGCAGAGCATTGAAACGCAGGATTCGGAAGCAAGGATGCCTTACGCTATGTCGTTAGGCTCACTCGATCGCTATACGCATATTCCCGATCTGGCAATTGAGCTGTGGCACGCAGGCACCACGCCACAGGTGTTACTGCTCGACGCCAAGTATCGGCGCGATGCCGATGGGCGCGGCGTACCGCCCGATGCCCTGGCCGATGCGTACACCTACCTTAGTGCCATTGGCTACGCTGGGCAGCGCGCAACGTTGGGCGCAGTGTTACTCTACCCTGGAATTGGCGCGCCTGAACGTTTTTTGAGTGGGGTAAGTACACTCCCCACACTGCCGGGAAACAGCCAGCAGATTGCAACTTTTCTGGCTGAATTATTGCCAAATTCTACGTGAAACTCTTTACAAAGTTATCAGTGTTTATCCCACAGTTGTGATTTGATTCTTGAACTGTTATAAAAGATATGATATAGTGACTGCTAAGGTTTGGCCCCCGCGAAGTGCCCTGGATGCTTTGCCCGCTGCAAGCGCACCCCAAGAGCTTGTCGTTAATCCAAACCCCCGTTCGGAATACTGGTTAGGAGTGGATCGTTGTCGATCCAAAAGGAGCATGGCGAGCGATGAGCTACGCTGACAAAACGTTAACGTGCCGGGATTGTGGCACGCAGTTCGTCTTCACGGCGGGTGAGCAGGAGTTCTATGCGCAGAAGGGCTTTACCAATGAGCCAACGCGCTGTCCTTCCTGCCGGCAGGCGCGCAAGCAAGGCGGTGGCCGAAGCAGCGGCGGCTACAGCGATCGCGAGAGCTACAGCGGTGGTGGCTATGGGGATCGGGAGGGCTATGGCGGCGGATATGGCAATCGCCGGGGTGGCGGTGGCCGCAATTTTGGCGGGGGCGACCGCGAGATGCACACCGTAACCTGTGCTAGCTGTGGCAAAGAAGCGAAAGTTCCGTTTATACCGCGCGGCGACAAACCAGTATACTGCGACGAGTGCTTCCAACAGCAGCGCCGTTCTAGCCGCTGGTAATCGTAGCGATATTTCAACAATAACGGGCCGGTGCAAATTTGCACCGGCCCGTTATGTTTGTGGCGCCTGGTTTCCGTGTTGGTACGAAAACCAGGCATTACCGATCAGAACAATGGGTTGTTGTCTAGCTCCCGCTCATGCCTTCAGCTTCGCGCTTGCTCTGCCAGATCGCCCAGATCAGCGCGGCCAAGCACACCACCATCGCAATAATGGTGCCAATGCCCAGGCCCTGCCCAGGAACACGAATAGTGACAATGATGGGCGCAATGATCAGCGATACCAGGTTAATCACCTTGATCATCGGGTTGAGCGCCGGGCCAGCAGTATCCTTCAGCGGGTCGCCGACGGTGTCGCCCACCACAGCGGCCTTGTGCGGATCAGAGTGCTTGCCGCCCAAATTCCCTTCCTCGATATATTTCTTGGCATTATCCCAGGCACCACCGGCATTCGACTGAAACACAGCCATCAGCTGGCCCGAGAGGATGATACCGGCCAGGAAGCCGCCTAGTGCCTCGACACCCAACAAGAAGCCAACCAGGATCGGCACCATGACCGCAATCAGGCCCAGGCTCACTAGCTCCTTCTGGGCTGCCGTGGTCGAAATGCTGACGGCACGGGCATAATCGGGCAGCTTAGTGCCTTCCATAATGCCGGGGATTTTGAACTGGCGGCGCACCTCGTTTACAATCTCGGCAGCGGCACGCGCCACCGCCCGGATGGTGAGCGACGAGAACAAGAATGGTACCGCGCCACCAATTAGCAGGCCGATAAACACCATTGGTGAGGCGACATTAATGCCGCTCAGCGGTGCCTGGTTTAGCTGCTGCTGTACCTTGCCCGTATCGGTAAGGAACGAGCCAAAGAGCGCCACCGCTGCAATCACCGCCGAACCGATCGCGATACCCTTGGTAACGGCTTTAGTGGTGTTACCGACGGCATCGAGATCATCCATCACGTTGCGCGCGTTCTTGTCGAGGCCGCTCATTTCGCCAATGCCGTTGGCGTTATCCGAGATTGGGCCAAACGAGTCCATCGAAATGGTATTCCCGGTGAGCGTGAGCATACCAATGCCGGTGAGCGACACACCATACAGGATGGCAGTAAACTGGAGCTTCGGGTCGGCGATGCCGCCATAGATGAGCACCGACGACAGAATCGAACCGGCAATGACCACCACTGCCCATACACTCGATTCCATACCAAGCGACAGGCCAGAGAGAATGTTTGTTGCTGCGCCAGTGAGCGACGCTTTGCTGGTTTCCTTCACCGGGTGGAAGTGCGTTGAGGTGAAATACTCGGTGACTTTATCGAGCACAATCGCCAGCAAAATACCAGCAACCGTCGCCATAAACGGTCGCCAGTCGGCGGCCTTCGTCACCGGGTCGATCATGTAGAACATCGTTACTGCGGCAAAGCCGAGCACTGAAACGACAGCCGCAAGGTAGAAGCCATTATTCATCGCCCGCATTGCGTTGCGGGTGCGCTCGTCGGTGCGCACAATTGTATTGCCGATTACCGAGGCAATCACACCAATACCGCGCAAGATCAGCGGGAAGATCACGAAGCGCATATCGTAGCCTTCGAGGCCCTGCGCAGCATTTGATGCGCGGCCCAGCACCAGGCCCAGGATCAGCGCCGAAACGATCGTTACCTCAAAACTCTCGAACACGTCTGCAGCCATACCGGCGCAGTCGCCTACATTATCGCCCACCAGGTCGGCGATCACGGCGGCATTGCGGGGATCGTCTTCTGGGATACCAGCTTCAACCTTCCCCACTAGGTCGGCACCGACATCGGCAGCCTTGGTGTAGATACCGCCACCCACGCGCATAAAGAGCGCAATCAGCGAACCGCCGAAGCCAAAGCCTAGCAGCGCATCAGGCGCGGCGATACCAAACACCATAAAGATTAGTGTGCCGCCGAGCAAGCCGAGGCCGACGGTGAGCATACCGGTGACGGTACCCGAGCGATAGGCTACTTGCAAGGCCGGGTTATAACCCTTCCGCGCAGCAGCGGCCACGCGCACATTACCTTCAACCGCCACATTCATCCCAACAAAGCCCACCGCATACGAGAAGAGCGATCCCATAAGGAAGGCAATTGCGCGGCCAATCGCCACCCAGGTAACTGCGCCGGTCCCAAATACTTCGGTGGCCTCGGCAGATGGCGGAATGATCAATACACTCGCCGCCAATACGAAGGTCAGCACAACGATCAAAATCATAATGGTGCGGAACTGGCGGCTCAGGTAGGCATTTGCGCCCGCCTTGATGAAGCCCCACACTTCCTGCATGCGGGCAGTGCCTTTATCCTGCGAAAGAATCTGGGCGCGCAGAAAGAACGCATACCCGATCCCCAGCAGCGCAATGAGTAACACGACCCATACAGCGCCCTGTTCAAAGCTGGTTAAACCCGACATCATCTCCGGCATGGATCGACTCCTTCAAAACTGGCTTGACATCTACCATTCATGAAACATATAGGTGGGCAACACCGCCCAGAACGCAACAATGCACCATCTCCTTCGCTATCGACAGCCAGAATACCGTAGGCCCTAACGATAGTTGGCTACCACACGCCCTGGCGACAAACACATACAGAAACAGCGCAGTTGTACGTTACCTGTGCTGGTGGTGCCTGGGCGGCAAACCGCTCGGTTCGCCGGGCAGTGATGACACTAACTACCCATCGGGAGTGCCGTATTGTAGCATAGGGACGGGTGGCTTGCAAAAAAGCTCACAAGCCGACCAGCGTTCAGGCTGCTCGTGGCACGCAGATTGCTAGCTATATCGTTTATATAACTGATGATGTGGCGGGCATCAGAAGCGCACCTGGGCACAAATGCGCTTATCGTAACTTCACCGTCACCTTCCCCTCACGGCTGCCAAATGGCAGCCGTTCCTCATGCGCCCAGCCATCGATCGTACTACTGCGTTTCCTGATCTTTTTTTGCGCTACGCGCAAAAAAGATCAGGAAACGCATAATATAATTAGGTACGCTCTATGCGAAAACCAAATTTAGCTTTGCAGCGCCGCTACCAGGGTACGCCATAGCACATCGTGCGTACCAGGCACAAATGGCACATAGCTGAACACGCGGTCGAGGATGCCTCCGTAGCGCGTGCGCAGGGCTGCACCGATTGTATCGATGGGTGCCTGTACCGTAAATACGTCGAGCATTTCGTCGGTCACCAGCGCACTCATCTGGCTCCAGCGCTTCATCGCAGCCAGCCGCGAAAGCTGCTCGCCTATATCTTCCCAGCCGTGGCACGCCAGCACTACGCGGTAGGTCGGCGTCGAGGCATAGAACGAAATCTGTTCGCGCGCCATGGTGCGCATCGCATCAAGCTCGGCATCGTTCCGCCCGGTGACAACAAAAGCACTGCTCACCAGCGTTACGTCAACCAGTGTGCGGCCAGCGCTCGCGGCCCCGGCGGCAATCTGCGGGCGTACAACGTCGCTAATGTATTTGGTGCTATGGAAGGGATGAATATGGAAGCCATCGCACACTTCACCCGCCAACCGCGCCAACCCTTCGTTCACGCCAGCGATGTAGATTGGGATCTGGGGATGATCAATCGGCCCCGGGTTGAAGAAGGGGGTCATCAAAGTGTGCTGATAAAATTGACCTTGATAATTGAGGCGATCGCCGGTTTGCCAGCTGTGCCAGATGGCCCGCATCGCGGCGATGTAATCGCGCAGGCGAGCAACTGGTGCCTCCCACGGGGTGCTATAGCGCCGCTCGATATGCGCTTTTACCTGAGTACCCAGGCCCAGAATAAAGCGCCCACGCGAAAGCGCCTGCAAATCCCAGGCGTTTTGCGCCATTACCATCGGGCTACGCGGGAAGGCAATCGCCACTGCCGTGCCCAGCTCGATCCGCTGGCTGTGCTCGGCGGCTAGCACCAGTGGATAAAAGCCATTATGTTGAGTTTCGGGTGCCCACAACGCCCCAAAGCCAATATCTTCGGCGGCCCGCACAATACCTGCCACATCGCGCAGGTGGGCGGCATCAATCGCTAGCGCAGCATCGAGCTTCATCGCTCTCTCCTTTGTAAGCCACTCCCAGTATTGCTCATGGCGATGAGCGCCGCGATTATAGACGACATCGCAGCTCTACGCAATGCGTCATGAGGTACATATATGGTAAGGCTTGGGTTCGGCTAGCTCGATTGTACGCGCGCGAGTTACAAAACAGGGTCGCGCTGCGCCTTGGGCCTGGCTATTCCGTAGCGCTTGCCCTATCGCTGAGCGTTTCGCCCGCTGCGATCATTCGCCACACACCTTTCCCAATTGCCAGTGCCACCGGCTCGCCGTGTTCTACGGTTATGGCGATGGTGGAGGGCTGAACAACCACACGCAGCTGCCGCCCGCGCCATTGTAATGAGAGACGTAGCGCGCCCCAATGCGGCGGAATGTGCGGCTCGAAGCGCAAGCCAACATCGCTGGGACGCATACCGGCGAAGCCATAGGCCAGCGCCTGCCAAATGCCCCCCAGCGCGGCAATATGTACGCCGCCCGTTGCGCCAGCCCAGCCCTTGCGCGTGAAATCCAAGTCGATGCGCGCCGCTTTCCGCAAATACATATCGGCCAGTGCAAGGTCGCCCAGGCGTGCGGCCACCAGTGCATGAAAGCTTGGGCTGAGTGAGCTATCGTGCGTGGTGCGTGGCTCGTAGAAACGGAAGTTGGCCGCGCATACCTCGTGCGAAAAGCTATCCCACAGCAGGAACAGCAGCATCACGACGTCGGCTTGCTTCAGCGCTTGAAGTTTTTGCAGTGCTTCCCAGCCTAATTTCACATCTAATGTCTTCTCGGCAGTGTCGTGGTCGCGCAAATCGACGGTGCCGAGCTGGTAGTAGCCAGCAAATTGCTCGAACAGGCCGGTGCGTGTATCAAAGCCCGTCACCAGACCATCGGCTACTTCATCCCAGCTGTGCAGCTCGGCATCGCTGAGAGCGAGCTTCGCCGCCAGCGCCGCCCATTGCGTGGGATGTGCGCGCGCTAGCTCGGCCGCCGCCGCCACTCCCTGGCGCAGCGACCACTGAGCCATCACATTGGTATAGGCGTTATCGTTCACCGAATCGTGATATTCGTCGGGGCCGATGACGGTGAGGATGTGGTAGCGCCCATCGTTGCCACGGCTGGCACGGCTGGCCCAGAAGCGTGCAATTTCTAGCAGCATCTCGGCACCATAGCCAACGAAAAATGCGTCGTCGCCGCTAGCCTGGCGGTACTGCACCACTGCATACGCAATATCGGCGGCCAGGTGGTGTTCTTGCACACCCGTGAGTATTTGCTGGCGGCCCAGCCCGGGCACAGTAATGAATGGTGGCGTCGTCTCGGCACCGGTATCAGTCGATTCCCAGGCATACAGCGCCCCGCGATAGCCAAGCGCATGGGCTTTGGCGCGCGCACCATCGAGCGTGTGGTAGCGATACATTAGCAGCGCGCGGGCGGTGTTTGGCTCGGTGAACAGGTAAAACGGCCACACGAATGTCTCGGTATCCCAGAACACATGGCCGCGATAGCGCTCGCCGGTAAGCGCGCGCGCCCCCACCGATGCGCGCTCGTCGGGGTGGGCTGCACCAATCAGGTGATACAGCGCAAAACGCACCTGGCGTTGGGTTTCGGCATCGCCCTCGATCTGAACATCGGCAGTGGCCCAGCGCGCCGCCCACGCGCGAATATGCGCCGCCAGCAGCGTACTACCGCCCGCTGCCGCCAGCTGTTCAAGCAGTTGCGCTGCCTGTACCTCGGGCTGTGCGCTATCGCGCGAGGTGACACAGGCTACCAGCTTGTGCAGCTCGTAGGTGTGCCCAGGCGCCGCCTGCCATTCCCAGCGCATACCCACGCGCTGTTCAGCCAGCACGGGAGTGCCTAGGATTGCATCGCCCGTGGGGCCGTGGAGAGCCGCGTGGGTTGCATATGCCAGCGTATAGCCCGATTGCCGGGTTTGCAGTGCAAGAAGCTGCCCTACGGGAATGGCCTGCGCCGCGGTCTGGTCAAGATGAATTGTATGGTTCTCGTTACTCACCTGGCCATCAACCAGGCTTTCGAGCGCGATCGTGCCGCTATAGTTCTCAGCTGTAAGGCGCAGCTGCTGCACCAAGACATGCCGGTTATCGAGCGAAGCGAAGCGCAGGCTGCGCAGACTAGTGATGCGCCCGACGGCATCGCGCACGCGCCACTCGCGGAGCAGCACCCCCTGGCGCATATCGAGCACGCGCCGCTGACTCAGCAGTTCAACCTCGCCAATACGCAGCGGCTGGCCTTCAACCTCAATGTACAGACGCGACCAATTGGCGGCAACCACCAGCTCAGAGATCGGCGCTTCGAGCTCGGGGGCTTGCGGCTGGGCGGGTGTATTAAACACTCCTGCAACAAACGCCGCCGGACGCGATACCGGGCTGCCTTCTTCAAGCGCCGCACGCGTGCCGCTATAGCCATTAACCAGCGCACACACCGCCTCAATCGTTGGCTCTAACGCAGTATCAAAGCCGTCGATCGTGAGCAGCCAGCGTGGATCGTTCGTTAGCATAAAAGTGCGATGTTCTTCATACGCGTTCATCGTTTATGCTCCTATAGAATCAAGAAACGTGAAGCGTGAAAGTGCTTCACGTTCACGTTCCCGGTAGAGTTCTGCTTGAAAAGCGGCCCGTGCTCAGCCAAGCGGCTGAAATGAGAGCACGGTGATAATCTCGGTATCGGGTGGAGTAAGGCAGTTTGGCAAGCCATGTGCAAGCATATATTGCCATAAGCCATCCCAATTAGTCGCTCGCTGCCGACGCATTTTGATCTTGGTTGGGAAGCCCGATCGTGCATCATACTCGGCCTGGGCAAAGCGCTGCTCGACACACTCGCAGCCGTTTGGCCCGCAGTATTGCTGGTTGGGGTTGGCATTCATCCGCTCGACCAGCGCAAACAAATCTGTCACAGCTTGCGCCGGGCCGGGGCACGAGTTTTTATAGACGTGTAAAACGCGCTCGTTCTGAATCTCGGCATCAATGCGACACCAGGCCGGGGCCTGCATCACCAGGCGATAGTGGGCCACACCCTGCGCATGCCATAGGCGGCGCGCATCGTTCAGCGCGGTAGCCCGGCTGGCCGCAGAGGGCATGCGCGCGCTGGCTAAACCCGCCGCCAGACTCATTACCAGCAGCACAACCACTACCACCAGCACAGTGCGGCGCACCCATACGGGTAGCTCATGCCTTACCATCCCCAATCCTCCTACGAGTGGTGAATTGGGGATGAATGTACATCGGGCCTCGGTGAATGTCAATCACCTTTTTCAACACCTCGTATCGCCGCAGACGGCAGCGCATCCAGCTGCGGCACGACCCAGTCGGCACCAGCGGCGCGCAGGGCAGCGGCATCATCGTGGCGCGCCACCGCAATGCAGGCCATCCCACCAGCTTTGGCGGCCTGCACGCCAGCTGGCGCATCTTCCACCACCACGCACCCCGCTGGTTCCAGGTGCAGCGCTGCCGCGGCCAGTAAGAAGATCGCCGGATCAGGTTTGCCGTGGGCCACCGCGTGGCCGTTCACATTTGCGTCGAGCATATCGAGCAGCGTAGCACCCGGCGCAAACAGGCCAAATTCACCGGCGAAGCGCGCCAGCGGCACCCGCTGCAAGAATAGATCTGCATTGCGCGACGACGAGGCGCTCGCGATTCGTATGCCCGCCGCCTTGAAGCGCAGCAGCAGGCGAATAGCATCATCGAAGGCTGTGAATTCGCCGCGCGCAATCAGATCGAGCAGTTGCGCTTGCTTGGTATCGCAGTAGGCTTGTACGTGCGCCTGGTCAGCAGGAATACCGAAATACTCCAGCGCGGCATGTGCACCAGCCTCACGCGGCTTGCCCGCCACATGCTGCTGGTATACCGCGCTGGTGAAGCGCCCCGGGGCATAGCTTGTCTGGCCCACGATACTCGCCCATGGCCCGGCCATCAGTCGCGCCAACGAGTCGCGCCAGGCCTGCTCGTGCGGCGAATCGACCAGCACGCCATCGACATCGAAAATAGCCGCCCGAAATGCCATCGCTACCCCACCTGATGTTTGGCTAGCGCTATCCTTCATTGTACGCATTGCCAGCTGCTATTGACCCGCCAGGCCGCTATAGCTAGCACCTTCCATGTAATACTTATTGAAGATGAAGAAGATGATCAGGATTGGAATCGCGTTGAACATCGAGCCGACCAGGATTTTGTTCCACTCAACCGCATACTGCGTCTTAAAGAAATTCAGCCCAACCGTGAGCGTGAGCAGCTTGGCATCGCGTAGGTACAGCAATGGGCCAAGAAAATCGTTCCACGAACCCTGGAACTGAATAATCGCCAGGGTGATCAAGGCCGGGCGCGAGAGCGGCATCGCCACATTCCAATACGTGCGAAAACGGCTGGCACCATCAATATAGGCCGCCTCTTCCAGCTCGCGCGGGATCGACTTGAAGAACTGCGTGAGCATAAAAATGCCAAACGGCACGACTAATTTGGGCACAATCAGCGGCCAGTAGGTGTTGATCCAGCCCAGCTTGGCAAAAAACACATAGCCAGGAATGAGGGTTACTGCGCCGGGAATAGCCATGCTGGCGATAATAAACGCGAAGATCAGATCCTTACCGGGGAAGCGCATGCGCGCAAAGGCATAGGCCGCAAGCGAGCAGAAGAACAGCTGCGTCACCATATTTACCACCGCCAGCCAGAAGCTATTGAAGAACCAGCGCGCAAACACGTATTGCCCGGCCCCGCTGATCTCGACGCTCCAGGTCTGCGCCCAGTTTTCGGGGTGCCATTCGCGCGGCAGAAACGTTGGCGGGTAGGCGGTTACCTCGGGGTTGGTTTTGAACGTACCCAGAAAGGACAGAATAAACGGCATAAACACGAGTATCGCCAGCACAGTGATCAGGATATAGCGCAGCACCACGCTAACACTCGGCCGTGGTGAGCCCCGCCGCGACGATACGGCCAGCGGGCGCTGTTCAATAGAAACAGCCATACGAACGCTCCTTGCTTCACAGCGTGGCGCTAAAAGCGCTCGCTCGAACTTTCGATATAGCGGCGCTGGATGTAGGTGAAGAAGAAAATAATCACCGCGAGAATAAATGCCATTGCCGCCGCCAGCGCGGCATTCGAGGATGTGCCTTCACCAAGGGTTTTGGTGTAGATCAGCAGCACCGGGGTCAGCGTCGATTTCAACGGCCCACCCTTCGTCATAATGAAGGCCTGGTCGAACACCTGAAAGGTGCCGATGGTGCCGAGCACAATCACCAGCGTAATCACCGGGCGCAGCAACGGCAGGGTGATATTGAAAAAGGCATGCAGCCCGGTCGAACCGTCGATCTCGGCAGCTTCGTACACATAGCTAGGAATATCTTGCAGCGCCGCGAGGAAAATCACCATCAGCGAGGGGATGGTCGTGAAGATATTCATAGCCATCAGCGCCATCCAGGTGATGCTCGGGCCTTTCAGGAAGGTCGAGGTGATTTTCACCCCAAATGGTGCAAAAATGAGCTGAAACAGGCCACGCGCATCATTGATCCAGGCGATGTCGGTGCCAAGGAAGTAGTTGATCCAGCCGGTGCGCAAATATAGCCACAGGAAGATCATTGAGATCACTGCCGATGAAGCTACGCTAGGGGCATAAAATAACGTGCGGTACAGCCGCTGGCCGCGCAACTTGGCATTTAGCAGCATGGCAACAGCTACCGCGCCAATTGTCTGAAATGTTGTGACGATCACAAAATACCAGAAGACGTTGATCAGCGAGATTTGGAATTCGCTATCGCGAAAGGCATTGATGTAGTTGCTAATGCCAATAAAATTCGAGCTGCGCTGTAACGACGATTTCAAATCGGTGAAACTGATGTAGAACGCATATACCAGCAGCGCGACGGTGAAGATGCCTGCGATAATCAGGTAAGGCGCAATAAAGGCATACGCGGTTAATGCCTCGCGCCGCGCTAACGAGCGCTGACGAGCCGTGCCGCTGCGCGCTACAGTGGTGGAGGTAGCCATTCTTAACCCTCCTTGGTTTAGTGCCAGGGCCAGCAGCGCCCCGGCATGCCACCACAATTGCCGATCGGGATTCCCCCAAAAATTAGCCCAGGATAAGCCAGCAGGAACCATGAATTGTTCTGTGCCGCTGGCTCGGTGCTTATTGTTCGCGTGTCGTTGTTGTCGGGAACGCTGCAGGCGGATTGCTTTACTCACCCACAGCGCCCCGGCAGTATTTCTAGCGCAACACGCGCTGGCGAACTACTGGCTTAATACCTGATCAACGCCTTGCGCACCCTGGTCGAGCGCCGACTTAACATCTGCGCCGCCCGAGAAGATCTGCTCAAGTGCATCGCCAATCGGCTTCAGCACATCGTCCTTCTTGGCTGGCCCACCGAATACCAGGTCGGCAACCTTGCCATACGATGGCGCTTCAGCCAGCACCTTGGCGTTCGGGTTCTGGTCGAAGTAGGGGTCATTCAGCAAGCTCTTGATCGTTGGCAGCGCAAAGCCAGTCTGCAAGATCGGCTGCTGATTAGCCGAACTCGTCAAGTACAGCACCAGCGCTGCGGCAGCTTTGGGGTACTTACTGCGCGCCGAGGCAGCCCAGCCATTGGTGAATACCAGCGTCGCCTGCTGGCCGCCCTGCGGGACGGGCAGCGCCACCGCGGTGTACTTCATGTTCTGCGCGCCGTTGTTTGGGTCGGCCAGGTAGGGCAGCATCCAGCCGCCTTCAACGGCCATACCCACCTTGGCCTTGGCAAACGCCTCGCCACACCAGCCTGCGCCTAGCTCTTTGAACAGCTCGCCAGTGCCGTCCTTCTTAAAGCCATACCACCATTCAATCGCCTTTACGGCATTATCCTGGTTGAATACGGCCTTGTTATCTTGAATAATCGGGTTGCCGGTTTGGAGAATAAAGGCCGTGCCGCGCTGGCTATCGGCGTTGGAGCACATGCCATACACCTTGGCCGGGCCGTCGCCGCTGGTCATTTTCTTCGCGGCTGCGGTCACGTCATCCCAGGTCTTCAGGCTGGCCGGATCGACGCCCGCCTTCTGGGCAATGTCGTTGTTGATGAACAGCGCCAGTGAACCCTGATCCTTGGGCAGTGCGTAGGTCTTACCATTCTGTTGGAACAGCGTCACCAGATCGCCAACATAGTCGCTGGTTTTTACTCCAGCCTCGGTCATGGCGTCATCGAGCGGCAGCAGCAGGTCGTTCGGGGCCAGCGCCGTCATCAGCGACGAGTCGAGATAGAAGACATCTGGCTCGGTACTTCCTGCAAAGTCGGCCTTAATCTTGGTCTGGAAGTTATCGGGCTGCGGCTCGTATTTAATCGTAACGTTCGGGTAGAGTTTGTTGAAGCGCGCGAACGAGTCGGTATTGACCTTCTGCTCCGAGGGGTTGCCCCAGCTCGAAACACGCAGCACAGCCCCGTCTTCCACAGCAATTTTCGGCCCTTCTGCCATTGCGCCGCCGCTTGCAGCGGTTGGCTCGGCGGCCATGGCAAAAGTCGGCCTTAATCTTGGTCTGGAAGTTATCGGGCTGCGGCTCGTATTTAATCGTAACGTTCGGGTAGAGTTTGTTGAAGCGCGCGAACGAGTCGGTATTGACCTTCTGCTCCGAGGGGTTGCCCCAGCTCGAAACACGCAGCACAGCCCCGTCTTCCACAGCAATTTTCGGCCCTTCTGCCATTGCGCCGCCGCTTGCAGCGGTTGGCTCGGCGGCCATGGCAGTGGGTTGTTCAGCCGCCGTTGGCGCAGCAGTTGCCTCAGGTGCCGGTGCCGTGGTTGCGGCGGCAGCCGTGGGCTGCTCGGCGGCTGGCGCGCTGGTTGGCGTTGCGGCGGTGCCGCCACAGGCCGCTAGAATCGGGACGATCAGCGCGAGTAGCAAAATTGCTATGCTGATCTGTTTACGAGATGACATCTGTTGCCTCCTTGCATTTTGGTTATTACACCATCATCTTCAATGATCTTGTGAACTGCTCGGCGCATAGCGCGCCGTGCGCACTCACCTCCTTTCCAGATTTATCGCGTTGCTAGCGCACAATGCAGCGCTGTATCAGCGCCTGGTTGCAATAGAGCTAGAGAGCAGACAGGGAAAGAAGCGCCTGATGGGCGTCGATATGTATATCAATCTTATTTTCGCTCGGCACCTCAACTGCTAGCCAGCCATCGTTTAGCGCAGCCGCAGTAGCGGCACCGGCAAGCTGCACAACTCCCCCCGGCACGCGGTAGACCAGGCGCAGCGGCGCAGGGCCATAGGTATGGGCCAGCTGTATACCATCGCTGCGCAGCTGCACATCCACGCAATGTGCCCCAACCAGCAGGTTGGCAAGGCGTGCCGCAGGCCAGGATGTGGGCAAGCACGGCGCGACACGCAACTCGTGGCGGTGGGCCTGCGGCTGCAAACCAAACAGCCCCTCGATGATGCCCTGTACATACAGCCCGGCCGACCACAGCTGCACAAAGCACAGCCCGATCGGAATCAGCTCTTTGAACGCGCCGAGCATGCCGTGCATTGTGGTTTCGGCAATATTGAGTAGCAGGCGCATACCTAATTCGGGCTGGCCATACCGAAAGGCCGTGAGCGCCAGCAGCCCGGTCGGCAATGTCCATACAGCATTTTCATGACCACGCGTATGTACCAGGCCCCATTCATTCACCCACTCATCGGCAATCCGAGCGAGCGCGCGGCGGGCGCGGGCATCAGCAGCCATCCCAAGCTGAAGCGGCAGCACCACCGTCCAATGTCCATCGAGCTGGGCCGTCAAATCGGTATGCAGCGAGTCGGCGTACATCCCCTCGGCATCGAGCCACCAATCGCGCTCGAAATGAGTACCCAGCGCGACCTGGCGCTCCCGATAGTGCGCCGCCTCAGCGGGCTGTTCTAGCGCAGCCGCCATATCGGCCAGCGCGCCGAGCGCCTGAAACAGGTAGCATGTGCTATCGAGCTTGCGCGACCCCATACCTGGGCGCTCAACCACGCCATCGCCGATCGGGTAGAGCGCGCGGCCAGAGCCCCACAGCATTGGCAGATATTGATCAACACCCTCACGGCATAGGGGGTACACCTGCTGCAAAAATGCCAGGTCACCCGTCCAGCGAGCGTAATCCCAGCAGGCAGCGGCGAACTGCGGCGTCTCCTGGGTATTGCCGGGGTGAAATACTCGCCCGTTAGTCGTAATTTCGTGCGGTACCCGGCCACAGGCGCGCTCGGCATAGCTCGCCAGCCCCAGCAGCGCGCTTTTGCATTGCTCGGCAAAGCCCACCGCCGTTGCGCCCGGCACGGTATACTCGGTGTCGCAGCCAAACAGCTGCGGGTATTCAGGCACCCCTGCCAGGAAAAACGGCGGCATGCCTGGCGAATAATCGGCGCTTAATAATTCGAGATTCGCCTTCGCCAGGGCAAAGGCTCGGTCAACTTTCTGGTCGGGGCTGGTGAGCACGACGCCGCCAAATGCGCAGTCCGCATAGCGCGCAATTTTTTCCGCCAGCAATTCCTCGCCTCGGCCCAGCAGCTGCCCCAGCATCTGGCGCGCTGCTGCATCGCCCCCGGTGGTAGCGGCAGCCAGCCCAAATTCCCAGCTCGTGTGCTGGCCTGGTTCTAAGGCAAAGGTGTAGCTCAACGTTGCAATCGTTGCCGCGCCAGCTGCTGTATATTCACAGCGTGTCGGCGGCTGGCCCGTGCCGCATGCAACGCCCCACTGCCCTGGCCCGCTCCGAGCGTGGCCCAGTACCATATCGCCAGCACGCCAATACTCGCCGCCACCACTGTGCAGGCCGCCAAACCAGCAGCCCAGGAATTTCAGCCACGCATTAAACTGAATAAGCCCGGTTCGCCGGTGCGCAGTCGTGTTCTCTAACGTCACCAGCAACATCACGGCAGATGTCGCATCGGGCACAAAATCGCGGCGGCGCACTACCAGGCCGCCCACGTTATAGCGCCACTCAACATGCGAAAGCGCCTCGGTGAGCGACAGGTGTTCAGGGGCAGGTAGCAGCGTGCCGTTTTCCACCAGCTGCACGGTCAGGCCATCGGCGACCTTGACCGGATGTGCCCACACGCCGCCCATCTCGCCAACCAGATGCTCCGCCCCAACCGGCTGAATCGTGCCATCGGTTGTGCCAATGACGTACAGTTTTTGGCTGGATAGAACGTATGGCGCGACGCTATCGCCCGGCGCGGCGGGCAAAGCATAGGCACCAAATTGCAGGGTTCGTTGCACATCCATCAGCGGCGGCCCCCACTGTAAACGTTTGCGTGACCATACGAACACGGGCTAGTTGTGATGGAGAGAAGCATCATTCTTGAAATATCAAAATAACGTAAACGTTTGCGCTACGATGCGAAAGAACAGGCGACGCGGTAGGCACGCGTCACCCAAAACGTCAGTGCAGAATTCAGGTTGTCGACCGAATAATCAGCTGCGGCGGCAGTAACACCTGGCGCGGCCCTGGCTCGTGTTGCAGTACGCGCAACAACATCGCAATCAGTTCGTCGCACACCTGGTCGAATGGCTGCTGCATGGTGGTGAGTGGTGGAGCGGTGTGGGCAGCCAGGGGCAAATCATCGAACCCAATAATCGCATAGTCGCGACCAGCCACCAGGCCGCGCTGGGCTGCCACACTCATCGCGTAGAGCGCAATCATATCGCTTGCGGCCACGAAGGCGGTGGGCGGCATAGGTAGCGAGAGCAGCCGGGCCATCATCAGCCGCGCATCGCTCTCATTCGTCATAGAAACAGTGACATATTCTGGCACTACCGCCATGCCAAACTCACGCATTGCTCGTAGATACCCATCGCGGCGGTGCACGGCATACGAATATTCAAGCGGCATGCCAAGAAAGGCGATCTGGCGGTGCCCACGCTCAATCACATGGCGCGTCGCCGCATAAATCCCTAGCTCACCATCAACATCGACATACGCATATTCAACATCGACTGCGCTGCGCCCGAAGGCAATGAAGCGTAACCCCTGCTCGGCCAACACCTGCAATCGCGGGTCGTGCTGGCGCGTATCGGCGAGAATAAGACCATCCGCCCTGCCCGAGCGCAACAGCCGCCCCACATCGTGCAAATTCGATGAGCCGTTCGTAGCCGGATGAATCAGCAAATCCATGCCATAGCGCGCACAGCGTTCGGCCAGTACGGTAATAAAATCCTTGAAAAGAAGATCGGCAGCCGGGCGATTGCTGACATCGGCGACGTAGGCTACCGTGTTGGTACGCTGGCCCTGCAAGCTGCGGGCAATCGCATTGGGGTGGTAGTTCAGCTCGGCGGCCACTGCCGCAATCTGGCGGCGCTTGTCGGGGCTTACGCCGGGCATATTATTCAGTGCCCGCGAAACCGTGGCAGGGGATACGCCGACGCGCTCGGCAATTTCGATGATGGTTCGCTTCGACATGGCCAGTTTCTCCACAGGAAACAGGCGGCGAAGAATGCGTAATTGAAAACGTTTGCGTAGTGCATAGCATAACTGAAAACGTTTGCGTTGTCAAGATCTGATCTTTGGTGTGCGAATAGCTTCATACCAAGTTCGGTTGAATATTTGTATAGTATACGACGCATTACGCACAACAAAGCCAAGAACGTAGTGCGTAATGCGTAGTATCGTATCGAACTTGGTATAATACTACTGGCGGATTTGGTATCAGGCAGATGTTCACTAAGAAAACATAAAGACACGAGCGGATTCCCATTGCACATTGAATGGTTATGCCCTCGTGTCTTCGTGATTCTTTAGTAGGATTTACGCAGTCCCTCGCGTTTGAGGCATGGTGCCCGCGCAGCAACGTACCACTCTGCCTTTGAAAGCGATTGCGGTTAGGGCAGATCTTCGCCGTAGCGCCAGGCGTAATAGTGTCGCCCGACATTGCCCATTTCCACCTGCCACCCGCTGGGGTTATCGGGCGAGTAGGTGAGCACCCGGCGCTGGAACACCTGCACCAGTACATCGCGCGGCACGCCACCAACCTGAATGCGCGTCCAGTAGGGTTCGCTGATTGGGTAGCCCAAAGTAAACACCCAATCAATCAGCGTATCGCTACGGTAGCGGTTGCTATCGAACACCAGCCCACTGGCATTAAGGTAATCCCAGAATACGCGCGGGATATTATGTCCACTCTCGGGCACGAAATGCACCAGCGTCGTTTCGGGGCGCTGCGGGCCAGTGTAGCCACTCACCTGCCCAGTGCGATTCAACATTTCGGCAGGAACCTGGCCGCTACGATCGCCTGGCTGCAAGCCCGTCACACCGCCAAAGCTAGCATAGGTTGGCGCGTTCGGGTCGCCGGGGTCGCCCGCGATTGGGATGTTGGCGGGCGCGTGCTGCACAAACTCGTTATCACCAATCTGGGTGCGTCCGCTAATCAGCTCAACCGTCAGCAGACCAGTGGTAACAAACCACCGGCTATTGCGGTCGCCGCGCGGGTTATTCACTTCCATGCGCCCTTTATCGAAATACTGCACCTGGCGCAAGCCGCTAGCCGACTGAATATAGCCCTCGGTGCGCGCCATCAGGCCGCGCGGCCCCCACAGCCAGCTGCGTGCCACGCGCTGCTCGGCGACGGGCCGGTCGGTACGCTGCCACACTCGGTTGAACGACGGGTCGGCGAAGCCGATGAGCGGGCCATTGACCATTGGGCCAGGCTTCAGCGAGTTCTGCAAGAAGTTGGTGTTATTCGTGCTGGTTGGCGTGGGCGTTACTGTTGGAGTTGAAGTGGACGTTGCAAAGCCGCCGGGTGTAGCGGTAGCTTGGCCTACAGGCTGTTGGGTCGGCGCTACGCTGTCGCGGCGGCATTCTTGCCCGGGCAAACAGAGCTTGAGCGTCAGGTTATACTTGATAAACTGGTTACCAATATCGCCAACGTTCTTCACCTGCACATAGTAGAAGCCATCGGCCGAAGGCACAAAGCGAATTGCCGAATCGAGCGAGGGGGCAGTGCCATCATTCAGCCCCTGCGATTCACCATCGCGGCCCAAGTCGTCGTTGAAGTCGATAATCGAGACGCCATCGCGGTCGGCCAGGTACATCACGGTATCGGCACCGGCTTCGGTATTAGGCTGCGCGCCTGCGCCCTTGTTGCGCGTATCGGTGTAGATATAGTAAGTTTTGCCCGCCAGACCGAAGAACTTCACCCAATCGGCATCGCCAGTCGGGCAAAGCACATGGTCGGGCTGCATCTCGTTCGATGTAATCAGGCGCGCCTGCTCGGGCAAGCCATCTTCTTCGTACAAATCGCGGCACAGCTCGGGAACAGTCACCGGGGTTGGGCCGTAGCTTTCGGAATTTACGACAATCGTATAAGTTGTATTCGCACCGCCAATATTCAGGGTGTCGCGCACCCGAATGTAATAGGTACCATCGGCAGGCGCGCGCCATGATTGAATGCGTGGCTTAATATCTTTGGGGGTGGGTTGCCCCGGCGTGCGGTTGAAATAATCGTCGTTGAACGCCAGGCGGTTGCCATTCGCATCGAACAATTCCAGCGAAAGATCAAGGCCATTATCCATCTGCGGAATGTCGATGGTGTACACCTTACCACCTACCGCGCCAAACTTGAACCAATCCTCATCGCCGGGCGTGCAGATACCATGCCGTTCGCTCACATCCACCAGCAGCTGCTTCGCGCCCGCATAATCGCTACCAGGGTCAGGATTGTCTGGGCATCCTACTGGCGTTGTTACAGCAGTCGATGTAACTGTAGGAGTTACCGGCGTCGGAGTAATTGTTGCAGGCGGTGTTACAGTAAGAGTAATAGCCGCGCTAGTGGTGTCTGAAGCTATAATTGGATCAGTCGCAGTTAATGTAAGAACACGGGTACCAACGGAAGCGTTAGAGGCAGCATTAAAAAGAATAACAAAATTAACCACTGAATTAGCAGAGATAATTACAGGATTATTTGGTAAAATAGTATATGTTACACCAGCAACTTGGCCATTATCAATTTGGGGAATAGAAATTCGCAGCGTTCGAGCTGTATTAATATTATTATTGTCAAGAGTATATTGGATTGACGTAGCTGTAGTTCCTTGAGCTATTGAAAATGTGCTCGTGACAGGAGTTAATGTAAAATCAACTATAAGATTTGGCTTATTAGGCGGCAGGAGAATTGGAGAAGCATCGGCCGAGCGCTCGTGCAGAGCAGCCGTTAGGGTCAATATCACAACAAGCGCAGCAATAGCAAGATTGCGCAGCTGAGAGCGTAATCGCATCACGAGGCAGACTCCTGCTGTAAGAAGCAACAAGGCAGGCGCATTATAGCAGATGGTGAAAGCGCGTCAAGGTTTATTCAGGTATCCCTGTCAGGTGCGGCGTTCAGCGCATCAAAATGCGGCAATTTCACTTCTGGCCGCACCTGACAGGTTTCAGTTACGCGCCCACCGGTTCGCTCTCGGCATTCACGGCCATGCTGCGGCCCAGCGCGCCCGCTACCGCCGCCAGGCGCGGCATCAGCGCGGCGAAGTTCTCCAGCGTCAGCGATTGGCCGCCATCGCTCTTGGCGCGGTCGGGGTCGGGGTGAATTTCGAGAATCAGGCCATCGGCACCCGCCGCCACCGAGGCCAGCGAGAGCTGCGGCACCAGGTACCACTTGCCGGTGGCGTGGCTCGGGTCGGCAATCACCGGCAGATGCGAGCGGCGCTTTGCCAGCGCGACCGCGTTCAAGTCCATGGTGTTGCGCGTGGCCGTCTCGAAGGTGCGGATGCCACGCTCGCACAGAATCACATTCGGGTTGCCCTGGGCAATAATGTACTCGGCGCTCAGCAGCCATTCCTCAATCGTCGCCGAGAGGCCGCGCTTGAGCAGCGTTGGCATGCCGGTGCGGCCCACCTCTTCGAGCAGCTGGTAGTTCTGCATGTTGCGCGCGCCAATTTGCAGCACATCAGCATAGCGCGCCACCAGCGCCACATCCGTGGGCGTCATCACCTCAGTCACAATCGGCAGGCCAGTTTCGGCGCGCGCCTTCGCCATGAGCTGTAATGCCTCTTCGCCCATACCGCGGAAGGTGTAGGGCGACGAGCGCGGCTTGAAGGCACCGCCGCGTAGCATATTGGCCCCGGCCTCGCGGGCTGCGCGCGCCGTCGTCATAATCTGCGCTTCGCTTTCAACTGCGCACGGCCCGGCGATAACCACACACGAACCATCGCCAACTTTTACGCCGCGCACATCCACAATTGTATCGTGCGGGTGAAACTCGCGCGCGGCTAGCTTGTACGGTCGGGTGATGCGCGCGGTTTCTTGCACACCCGCAAAGCGCTCAATCTCTTCTTGCAGGGTCGGCGGAATCGCCGCGCCAACCACGCCAATGATCGTGCGCTCTTCGCCACGAATCAGGCGGCCCTGCAGCTCGTACTCTTTCAAACGCTGAATAATCGCGTCGATGTTCCCCTCGGTGGCGGTCGCGCGCATGATCACAATCATGGCCGGGTTCTCCTTTGCTAATTCAATCAGTAGGTCGATTTCACGGACGGCATACCGCTGCTGCCCGGCTAGTCGCGTTGGCAATGGTAATTCCAGCAGGCCCATGGTACTGCTCCTGGCGTAAAAAAAGCCGAATGCGCCCGCGCACTCAGCTTTGTGATTGGGTTGTGACATCGAGCGCCTCAGCCTGGGCTGCACGCCCCTGGTTCGCGCGCTCGGGGCGCAGGATGTGCGCGCCGCGAATGTAGGCATGGCGCACCTCCGCCGCGCTGCGCGTTGTATTCCAGTGGATGAGCACACGAATGCACGCGCCCAGGCTGCCCGGCACCGCCATTTCGTGGGTACACAACAGCGCAGCATTGAGCCAGCCCATCTCACGCGCCGCTGCCGCTGGGAATTCCGCATTCAGATCAGGCGTGGTGCTAAAAATAACGCTTGTAATGTCGTCCTGGTGCAAATCATTCTCGGCGATTAGCAGTTCGAGTAGTTCACGCGTAGCGGCAAGGATCGCCTCACGGGTGTTGGCCTCGGCGGTAGTCGCCCCTCGGATTCCGCGGCAAGCGTAGGTCATCGTCTCCTCCACTAAACCATGAAAGGCAGCGGCCAACCATCACAATGATGATCAGGCGACGCTGCCCGCTCGATGCGCAACAAAAAAGGCGCGGAGCGGGTTGCTCCACGCCTGTTTGAGTTCTGCTTTCAGTCTCTACTCAACGCGAAGCAACCAGTCCTTCCGGCCGGTAAAGTAATAAAAGCCGTAGTAAAATTTCTGCTTGCGAGCCGCCACTACCCTGCTCCACGTCGCTTTGAGTATGCGCAGAGTATAATCCAGAACCAGCCAGGCGTCAACTGGCAGCAAAGTGGAACCAACCTTCCGCTTCACACGAAACCGTGCTATACTGCGCGCATTCATGAATGGAGCTACGAGCCATGGATGAAGGATGCCGCACGGCGCGGCGCGAACGCAAAGATGCCCAGCGCAACCTTGAGCGCGTGCTCAATGCCGCGCAGGCGCTCTTCGCCGAGCGTGGTGCCGAGGTTACCATGGAAGAAGTGGCCCGCCGCGCCGGTGTTGGCGTTGGCACGATCTACCGCCGCTTCCCAAGCAAAGAGCAGCTGTTTGCCGCGGTAAGCCACGCCGCCTGCGATCACACGCGCCACTGTCTGATCGCCGCCGCCGATGCCAGCCCCGACCCGGTGCAGAAATTACGCGCGCTGGTGCTGGTGCAATATCAGCGTACTGCCGAACAGGCGGCCTTGCTTGAGCTACACCCTGCCGATGCCGCCACCAGCCGCCACGCCGAGCAGCAGCACCTGTACGAAACGCTGCACGCCATGCTCGAACAAGCGATCCGCGACGGGCAGCGCCAGGGTGTGGTGCGCGCGGGCAACCCGGCGGCACTGGCGACGCTCTGCCTTGAGCTGGTGAGCCCACGGGCCTTTGCCCACCTGGCGCGGGTGCTCGGCGACAAGCCCGACGAGCTGGCCGAGTATGTGGTAGGCTTTGTGCTGGGCGGGCTGGGAACAAACAGTTAGCTGAGCTTCCAAGAATTTTCATTTAGCTTCCAGGAAGTTTGAAACTTCCAGAAAGTTCAATCTTAAGGAAGGCAGCATGATCCGCGCAATCGATCATATCGTCATTCTGGTGAATGACCTGCAGGCGGCGATAGACGATTACGCTGCGCTTGGCTTCAGCGTTGCGCCGGGCGGCACCCACGCCGATGGCGCTACCCATAATGCGCTGATTATTTTTGCCGACGACACCTACCTGGAGCTAATCGCCTTCCTGCGTGAGGCACCCACGCACTACTGGTGGCGGCATGTCGCACCGGGCGAGGGCTTAATCGACTACGCACTGCTGCCGAGCGCAATCGCCGACGATGTCGCGGCGGCGCGGGGGCGCGGGCTAGCACTCGATGGCCCACACGACGGCGGGCGTCTGCGGCCCGATGGTGTGCGGGTAGCCTGGCAAACGGCCCGTCCACTCGCTCCGGGCCTGCCCTTCCTCTGTGGCGATGTCACCCCGCGCGAACTGCGCGTGCCGGGCGGCGCACTGCGCCAGCACCCTAATGGTGCAACCGGCATTGCAGCTGTAGCCGTAGCCGCCGCAGATCTCAGCGCCACCATGGCCAATTACGCGGCGCTGCTCGGGCCACCGGCCTTCGGCAGTACCTTCCCGCTTGGCGCGGGCGCAATCACCATCCAGGCAGCAGCACCCCATAGCGTCGCCGACCCGGTGCGGCACCAGCTCGAACGGCGCGGCCCTGGTCCCTTTGCACTTGCACTGCACGGTTCCGCTACCGCCACCCTGCCGTTATCGCGCACCCACGGCGTTGCGCTGCACATCATTCGGGAAGCGTAACCTTCTGGAAGTATGAAGACTGTGCCCGGTTGCGCGCGAGCAGGGTGTACCGCTGCGCGAGATGTATCTGCTCGCCCTGGCTGCTGCCATCACCTGTAGCTGCGATACTCCTGCTGGCCTTTACACCGCGATTGCACGCGGGCGCAATGCTGCTGGCGCGCTACGATACAGCGCGCGGTAAACCAGAATTGCAATCGCAACATACGCCAATGTCTTCGGAATCATCAGCATGCCCAGCATGGGCGAGCGCTGCACCCAGAACACCACCGGCAAATAGCACGCATACGATACTAAAATGAGGCGACCGATCCAGCGAAATAGCCCATCGCCATGCGCCTGGGCGTCGCGCAGCATCAGGTAGGCTACGCCCAGCCCCTGCACAATCAGCGGGAGATTACGGTACAGCGACCAGGGCTGCGGCGGCACCGATTGTTCCCAGGCATTTTGGGGAAAGGCCATAATCAGCAGCCGCAGCACGCCTGCGCCCAACAGCACCAGCGCAGCCAGCCCCCAGCCATGGCCGAAGCGCACCCGCCAGCTATCGCACATCAGCATATAGAAAAGCGTGAGGGTTGTTGCAGTAGCCAGCGCACCCGCGCCCACCAGGCTCAATGAAAAGCCGCCCAGCTGCACGCGCGTATCGAGGCTGCCCAGCGCATACGCCAGCACGCGAAAGCCAACATGGCCGGTATCGCCCAGCGCCAGTAGCGCAAAGGCCGCCAATAGCCGCCGCGCAACCGGGGCATCGGCAGCAGGCACTGCCACCCGGCGGGCGAACATTGCCGCTACCAGCCACCACACCACCACGAGATACAGAATGTTGAAGCTCACTTCAACCCACATCCGCATTGCTTCGCTCATAGCAACCTTCGTATCTACAGGGGTTCTTTACACTACCCTGTAGTGTAGGGCCGCGCGGCAGCCTGGCGTGAAAAGAAACCAGCACGCGCCGCGAAGGTTTCTTTACTGTCTGGTGTCGCCTTCATGAGTTGGTACCTGAACGGCTCTGGTCTGACCCTTGCCAATTGGCGCGTCTCAGCCACGGGCTAGTGGATACTTTGGCCCTCCGCGTAGCCAGATCTTTTCGCTCGGACAAGCTACCCAGCGCTACAATCGCCAGCAATTGAAGGAGCGTCTATGCACACCAATCCTCCATCGGCGAGTCTGCTGGCCCGCCGCGCTTTTCGCACATTCAACCGCTGGATGCTACTACTATGGCGGCTAGGCTTGGGGCCGTGGCTCAACCTGTGGCCCGCAGGAGTTGGCCGGATTATGGTGCTGACCCATACCGGGCGCACGAGCGGGCGTCGCCGCCACACGCCGGTAAATTACGCGATTGTCGATGGCGATATCTTCTGTGTGGCTGGCTTCGGCCCCGGCTCCGACTGGTATCGTAATCTCCTGAGCACTCCGCGGGCTGAAGTGTGGCTGCCCGACGGCTGGTGGGCCGGTACCGCCGAAGACGTGTCGACTTGCGATCAGCGATTACCCCTGATCCGCGCGGTGCTGCACGCCAGTGGCTTTGCCGCCCACCTGGCCGGAGCCAATCCCAATCGGCTCAGCGATGCCGAACTTATGCGCGTTACTGCCGACTATCGCTTGGTGCGCATCCATCGCACCAGTGCGCGCACCGGCCCTGGCGGCCCCGGCGACCTGGCGTGGCTTTGGCCGGTGGCAACACTGTTGCTGCTGGCGCTACGCCTGGTTCCCCGGCCAAAAGCGCGCTAAATCGGCGGTTGCCAAGCGCTCACCGCTGGGTCATGTTTCTTCACCACGCACAGGCAGCCGCCTGGCATACACTAAAGTGATCGGCAATGTATATGGATTTCGCAAGGAGGCGAGCCATGAGCCACCCCAACCCACAAACAATGGGCCAGCAGTTTGGCCGACGTTCCTGGGCCGAGCCCTGGAAGATCAAGATGGTCGAACCGCTGCGCATGATCTCGCGCGATGAGCGCGCGCGCGCCCTGGCCGAAGCTGGCTACAACACCTTTCTGCTGCGCTCCGATGATGTGTATATCGACCTGCTAACCGACAGCGGCACTAGCGCAATGAGCGATCGGCAGTGGGCAGGCATGCTGCTGGGCGACGAAGCCTATGCTGGCAGCCGCAATTTTTACCATCTGGAAGAGGCGCTTCAGCACTATTATGGCTATCGCTTTGTGGTGCCTACGCACCAGGGGCGCGGCGCCGAGCACCTGATCAGCCAGGCGGTGATTAAGCGCGGGCAGTGGGTGCCAGGCAATATGTATTTCACCACCACGCGCCTGCACCAGGAGCTGGCGGGCGGCATCTTCACCGATGTCATTATTGACGAAGCCCACGATTCAACCAGCATGCACCCGTTCAAGGGCAACATTGATCTGGGCAAGCTCGAAGCGGTAATCAAGCGCGAAGGCCCCGAAAAGATCGCATATGTGAGCCTGGCCGGCACCGTGAACATGGCGGGCGGCCAGCCAGTGAGCATGGCGAATGTGCGCGAGCTACGCGCGCTCTGCGATCGCTATGGCGTGCGCCTGTTCCTCGATGCGACGCGCATGGTCGAGAATGCGTTCTTCATTCAGGAGCGCGAAGCAGGCTATGCCAACACGCCAATTGCCGCAATCGTCAAAGAGTTTTGTGGCTACACCGACGGCGCGTGGATGAGCGCCAAAAAAGATAACCTGGTGAATATCGGCGGCTGGCTGGCGGTGAACGACGAGCAGCTCTTCGAGGAATTGCGCAACCTGGTAGTGGTGTATGAGGGGCTGCACACCTATGGCGGCCTGGCCGGGCGCGACCTTGAGGCGATGGCGATTGGCATTGCCGAATCGATGAGCGACGATCACGTGCGCGCCCGCATCGGCCAGGTGCGCTACCTCGGCGAGCTGCTGAGCGATTGGGAAATCCCGATTGTGCAGCCCATCGGCGGGCATGCCATCTTCCTCGACGCGCGGCGCTTCTACCCGCACATCCCGCAGGTGCAGTTCCCGGCGCAAACCCTGGCCGCCGAGCTATACCTCGATGCAGGCATCCGCTCGATGGAGCGCGGCATCGCCAGCGCCGGGCGCGACCCAGCCACCGGCGACCACTATTACCCCAAGCTTGAGCTAACACGCCTGACCATCCCGCGCCGCGTGTATACCCAGGCGCATATGGATGTGGTGGCCGAAGCAGTGAAGGCGGTATACGACGCGCGCGAGCAAACACACGGCCTGCGCATGGTGTACGAGCCGAAGTACCTGCGCTTTTTCCAGGCCCGCTTCGAGCGCATATAGGGCTTGGCACAACCTAGCCGATAGTTCTAGCAGCGATGTGATTGTTTGTTAGGACTTTCGCTTACTCAAGCAAATTCTTCTTGTTCTTGGTGATTTTTGCGCTCCGCGCAAAAATCACCAAGAACAAAGAAAAAAGTACCGTGCTGCCGCAGGCAAATAAACACGTAAGCGAAAATCCTATTTGTATATCACATCGCTGCTGGCGTCTGGCATAGCGACCGGCACGAATGGACAAAATCATTCGTTGCAAAGCAGAACCCCAAACATACGCAACTGTTCTACTGCACCGCCAGCGCCAGCGCATTTGCGCGAATATGCTCCAGGCAGCGCCGCAATACCTCTAGCTCGGCCTCGTCGATCCCCGCAATCAGCAGCACCTGAAATGCGCGGCGCTGTGCATCCATTGGTTCGGCCAGTGCCTGCCCGGCGGGCGTGAGCACCACCAACGTGTAACGGTTATCCTGTGGGTCGGCGCGCCGCAGCACCAGCCCATCCTCTTCAAGCTGCTTCACCTGGCGCGTAATGGCTGCACCATCGACATGCAAAAGCTGCTGTAGCCCCGCCTGGCTGATCTCACCTTCGCGCTGCAACGTTGCAAGAATCTGCCAGCGCGCCCGGCTCATGCCAATGTGGCGCTCAAACGGTGGCACCAGCGCGTGATACGTGCGCGCAATCATCTGTACGAGGGTTTCGCGTGCAAGGGTTGTGGCGGGTTCGGACAACAATACTTCACTGGGCATGTGCTCTTCCTTTGTGTAATAGTTGCATCGTCATAACGCACCCAGGCCACCCTCATCTAGCCCCTCGCGGCGCGCCTCGGCAACTGCCGCCGCCGAAGCCCGCGCGCCGCGCATCATCAGCACCAGCACCAGCACGGTGAGCGCCGCCACCGCCGAAAGCCAGAAGCCCGCGCGAATACCCGCCGCCAGCGCGCTGCGACTCAGCTCTAGCAGCTGTTGGAGCTGGGCTGGCCCGCCCGGCCCTACCTGCTGCGCCAAAGCCGCCAGCGCCGCCTGGGCATCGGGGCTAATCAGCGCCTGTGGATCGTGCAGCGCCGCCGCCAGGCGCGGATCGGTATTCGCGGGCGCGGCGGCGGCCAGGTTTGCAGCAAACCGAGCGCTCACTAACGCGCCCACAATCGCGGTACCCAGCGTGCTGCCAATTAGCCGAAGAAACTGCACCGTTGAGGTACCGACGCCCAAACGCCTGCGCGGCACCGTCGATTGCACCAGAATCGTCAGCATCGGCAGCAGCATGCCCACGCCCAGCCCGCAAAAACCCAGCTCAATCGCTAGCCATAGGTGGCTAACCGTAAGCGTTACGCGCGTGAGCAAAAACGCGCCAATACTCAGCAGCAGCGCGCCGATCGTCATAAGCACCGGTGCCCGGCCAATCCGTGCAAAAAGCTGGCCGCTCAGTAGCGAGCCAACCGCCATGCTCGTGACCAGCGGAGTAAGCAGCGTGCCCGCCTCGCTGGCGCTCAGGTGCAGCGCACCCTGGGCTAGTAGTGGCGTGTAGAACACCAGCCCGAACAGCGCAAAACCAATCAGCAATGAAATCGCGCTGCACATCGCCACCGTGCGCATGTTGAACAAATCCAGCGGCATCAGCGGCTCGGGCGCACGGCGCTCGACCCATACAAATGCCACAAGCAGCACGCCACTACCCAGTAACAGGCCAATTATCGCGGGCGAACCCCAGGGCAGCTCGGTACCACCCCACTCGACTGCCAGCAAGAAGGCGCTCACTGCCACCGTGATCAGCGCCGCCCCGGCCCAATCGACGCGGGCATTGGGCGTGCGGGGTGAAAGGTTCGACGGTAATGTGAAGATCAGCACCACAATCGCCAAGATGCCTACTGGCAAGTTCACATAGAACACCGAGCGCCAACCCAGTGTATCGGTCATAATACCGCCCAGGCTGGGCCCAACCACGCTGGCTAAGCCAAAAGTACTGGTAATAATGCCCTGCCAGCGCGCCCGGCGCGCGGGTTGCGGGAACATATCGCCCACACTCGTGAACGCCGTCGCCTGCAACATCCCGGCACCAATGCCCTGGACACCGCGCGCGAGAATTAGAAAGAGCATGCTGCCCGCCGCGCCACAGGCCAGCGATGCCGCGACAAAAATCGTAATCGCCGCGAGCAGAAACGGCTTGCGCCCATACAGGTCGCCCAGCTTGCCCATAATTGGCACCATCACGGTTGAGGTGAGCAAATACGCGGTTGCAACCCAGGCATATAGCTCAAATCCATGTAGCTCGGCGACAATGCGCGGCAGTGCCGTACCGACAATGGTTTGATCAAGCGCCGAAAGCAAGACCGTCAGCGCAATGCCGATCATCGCCAGGAGGGCGGGCACACCGCTTAATCCTTGTTCATACTCACGCACCTGCCCCGAAAGTGGTTTGGTTTGCACTATAATACCTTCTCCATTACTGCTCGAACAAATCATTGATACATCAATGATTGACATATCAATAATTATAGCACGTAGGCGCGTTTCTGGCTATTAGCAGGGCAAACACCACGTAGAACACAAGCTACTACAGCACTATGTGCCGGTTATCACAGATAAAAACTTGACAAGCCCGAACGCGCTTGCTATACTCTTTCAGCTTTTCCCAATCAGCGTTTACAGCGTCGTAATGCGCGAAAGCCTTCAGCGGGGCAGGTGCATTTTTCGGTACGTACTGATCACATTATTCAGGAGAATACGTTTGGACATCCTCAATTCCATGAAGGCCCAAATTGCCTTTGTATTCCCAGGCCAGGGCTCGCAGTATGTGGGGATGGGCAAGCAGCTCTACGACGCATCACCAGCCGCCCGGCAGATTTTTGACACAGCTGATCAGGTGTTGGGGTTCCCACTCTCAACACTATGTTTCGAAGGCCCGCAGGACGAGCTCGACGATACCTATAATGCCCAGCCTGCCATCCTTACCGTCAGCATTGCCTGCCTGGAAGCCCTAAAAGAGCGCTTTGGCGCGCTGGGCTACCTTGGCACGCCCAAGCTGGTAGCCGGCCACAGCATGGGTGAGTTCACGGCGCTGGTTGCAGCGGGTGTACTCGATTTTGAAGATGCGCTGAAGCTCGTGCGCGAGCGTGGCCGCCTCATGAAAGAATCGGGTGAGCAGCGCCCTGGCGGTATGGCCGCCGTGGTTGGCCTCGACGAGCAGACGCTGGAAGAGGTGGTGCAGGAAGCCCAGGCCGCCGGGGTTGTAACTCTGGCGAACGCCAATTCGCCCGGCCAGACGGTGCTTTCGGGCGAGGTGGCGGCCTTGCAGCGCGCCATGGAATTGGCCAAGGCGCGCGGCGCGCGGCTGGTGCAGCGGCTGGCGGTCAGTATTGCGTCACACTCGCCGCTGATGCAGCAGGCGTCACAGCACTTCAACGAGCTGGTTAACCGCATCAACTTTCGCCCGCCACAGGTGCCACTAATCGCCAATATTAGCGCCCAGGCCCTTACGACAGTGGAAGAGTTGCGCACCGAGCTTTCCGAGCAGCTCACCCGCCCGGTGCAATGGACGCGCTCGGTACAGGCAATGGTCTCCGAAGGTGTCGATACCATCATTGAGATCGGCCCTAAGCAGGTACTTTCGGGCTTAATTAAGCGCATCACACCCGAAGCGCGGCCTGTCGCGCTTACCGATGCCGATGTGGTAAAGCTACTCGCCGAAGCGCGCTAACGCCCGGGGAACTTCTGGTACTGAGGAGAAATGCATGCGCCGTGTGGTGATTACGGGATTGGGGGCGGTAACGCCGGTGGGCAACGACGCGCCCGCGACCTGGCAGGCATTGCTGCGTGGCACCAGCGGCATCGGTCTGATTACGCGCTTCGATCCTAGCGCCTTACCCATTCGCATCGCTGGCGAGGTGAAGAACTTTGTACTCGACCCCCAGATCGATGCGCGCGAGGCACGCCGCCAATCGCTCTACACTCGCTACGCGCTTAACGCGGTGGTAGAAGCAGTGCGCGCAGCCCGGCTCGATATGGCCCAGGAAAACCCCGAGCAGGTGGGGGTAATCTACGGCAGTGGCGCGGCTGGGCTCGACCTGATTTTCGATAACCACGACGTGATGCGCGAGCGCGGCCCGCGGCGCGTAGCTCCCACCATGATCGCGAACATGCTGGCCGATTCTGCTAGCGGTGCAATTGCAATTATGCTCGGCGCGCAAGGGCCGAATATGGCTGTCACGGCGGCATGCTCAACCGGCGGCCACAACATCGGCGAGGCCTTCGAAACCATCCGGCGCGGCGATGCCGAGGTGATGATCACAGGCAGCAGTGAAGCGCCAATTCACCCAACGATTATGGCCTCGTTCAGCACCATGCGCGGGCTGGCCGACGATAACGAGCACCCCGAGCACGCCTGCAAGCCCTTCGATACTCGGCGCAACGGCTTTGTGCTTTCGGAAGGGGCGGCGGCGCTCGTGCTCGAAAGCCTCGACCATGCGCTGGCGCGCGGCGCGCCGATTGTGGCCGAAATTGTGGGCTATGGCAACAGCGCCGATGCGCTCGATATGGTGGCCGCCGACGAAACCGGCGCGGGCGCGGCGCGCGCAATGAAGATGGCGCTGCGCAAATCGGGCCTGACACCCGAGGCGGTTGAGTATATCAATGCGCACGGCACCGGCACGCCCCTGAACGATGCGTCGGAAACACTGGCGATTAAGACGGTGTTCGGTGCGCACGCCTACCGCCTGGCGGTGAGCTCAACCAAATCGATGCTCGGGCATATGATGGGCGCAGCTGGCTCGGTGGAAGGGCTGATCTGCGCGCTCGCAATCCGCGAGGGCGCGCTGCCGCCAACGATTAATCTCGACCAGCCCGACCCGGCGTGCGACCTTGACTATGTGCCGCACACCGCGCGCATGGGGCCTATTCAGGTCGCGCTCTCAAATTCGATCGGGCTGGGTGGGCACAATTCGGCGCTCATCTTCCGGCGCTACACGCCCTGATCGCCTACAAACGCGACCGAATTTCCCACAGATCGGGGAAGAATGGGCGGAGCGTGGCAACCAGGTAGGCCGCACCCGGCGAGCCGCCCGTGCCCGGCTTGCCGCCGATCGTGCGCTCGACCATCTTCACGTGGCGGTAGCGCCATTCCATACAGCCCTCGTCGAGATCGACCAGGTGCTCGCACACCCCACGCACCGCCGCGTCGTTACGATACACATCAATCAATAGCGCTTGCACCTCAGCCGAGGCGGCGAGCGGCTGGGTGACATCGCGGGTAAGCTGCACCACAGGCACCGGGTAGCCGTTCAGCGCGAGAAAGGCGAGAAACGCATCCCAGAGCGTGGGCTGCTCGAAACGGCAGCGCAGGCGTTCGAGGCCAAATGTATCGGGCGGGTAGTGCTTGAACATATTCGCGCGCTTATAGCCCAGCATAAACTCAATTTCGCGGAACTGCACCGACTGAAAGCCGCTACCTGATTCGAGATACGCGCGGAAGGCATTGAACTCAAGCGGCGTCATAGTCTCAAGAATATCGACCTGGCCGACGATGGTTTTGAGGATGGTGCGCAGGCGCAGCAAGGTGTGGTTCGCGCGGGCGCGCTGATTTTGGCGCAGCAGTGTACACAGGTAATCGAACTCGTGCAGCATCTGCTTGAACCACAGCTCGTACACCTGGTGGATGACAATGAACAGCAGCTCGTCGTGCTCGGGCGCACCTTCGGTGGCGCTGCGTGGCGATTGCTGGCGCAGCAGCCCATCCAGGCGCAGGTAGGTCGAGTAGTTCAGGGCCTCGGACATCATTGTTCCTTTCGTTGAGTACGGCGCTGTATCAACGGGATATGGCGCTGGCGCATCATACCACAGCGGTGTGCATCAATGTGATGACACACCACCCTGTGCTGAAATGAAAGACAGCCATGCCAAACTACGATTACGACGCAATTATTGTTGGCGGCGGACACAACGGCCTGGCCTGCGCGGGCTACCTACAGCGCGCTGGGCTACGGGTGCTGGTGATCGAGCGCCGCCCAATTGTTGGCGGGGCGGTATGTACCGAAGAAACCATCCCCGGCTACAAGATCGATGTTGGCTCGTCGGCGCACATTATGATTCACCTCACGCCGATTGTGCGCGACCTGGAGCTAGAGCGCTACGGCCTTGAGTACCTCGACATGGATCCCTATGCCTTCTACCCGCTGCTCGATGGCTCGGGCGCGATCGGGCTGTACCGCGACCTCGACCGCACCTGTGCCTCAATTGCCAGCGTGGCCCCGCGCGATGCCGAAGCCTACCGCCGCTTCGTGAATTACTGGCGGCCACTGAACGAGGCAATTTTCGAAACCTTTATGAACCCGCCGAGTGTCACGCAGCTGTTTGGGCGCATGGCAGGCGCACAGGTGCGCGCGGGCGGGCTGGGCGGCACGCTCGAATCGGTGCGCAAGCTGGTTGCGCCCTACGGCCAGCTGATCAACGAAACCTTCGAGAGCGAGCCAATGCGCGCGTTTATGGCCTGGCTCGGCGCGCAATCCGGCCCGCCACCCGATGAGATTGCCTCGGGCGATCATTTCGGCTGGTATGCGATGATGCACCTGAGCGGCGCGAAACACCCCAAGGGCGGCAGCGGTATGCTCACCCAGGCAATGGCGCGCTCGCTTGAGGCTGCGGGCGGCACGGTGGTGCTGGGCGCGCCGGTGCGGCGCATTCTGGTGCAGGGCGGCAAGACAGAGGGCGTCGAAACTGAAGACGGTATGCGCTACACCGCGCCGCTGGTCATTTCGAATGCGCATGTCTGGACAACACTGCTCGATCTGGTGGGCGAGCCGCACCTCAGCCCGGAATTTGTGCAGCGTGTGCGCAATATCCGCGTGGGCAACGGCTTTGGTATGACGGTGCGCTGCGCCGCCGAAGAGCTGCCCGATTACCCGGGCGCGCCATCGGGCGGGCAGCCGCACGAAAGCCACCATGGGCTGCAAATGCTCTGCCCTTCGGTAAACTACCTGCGCGATGCCTTTGCCGACTACAGCCGTGGCATGCCCGCGCGCGACCCGGCAATCATCGCCATGACGTTCTCGGCAATCGACCCGGTGGTCGCGCCGCCCGGCAAGCACACCGTATTCATCTGGGCACAGTATTTCCCCTACGACCTGGCGGGCGGGCAGCAGTGGGACGATGTGCGCGAGCAGGTGGCCGACAGTATTCTCGAAGTGCTCTATCGCTACGCACCCAATATGCGCGGCAAAATCATCGACCGCTTCATCCAATCGCCGCTGGATATCGAGCGACGGCTGGGCTTGCCGCGCGGCAATGTGATGCATGTCGAAATGTCGTTCGACCAGATGTTTTTCTTCCGCCCGCTGCCCGAGCTAGCCTCGTACCGCACGCCGGTGCGCGGCCTGTACCTCACCGGGGCCAGCACCCACCCCGGCGGCGGTGTGTTTGGGGCCAGCGGCTATAACACCGCGCGCGTGGTGCTCGCCGATCGCCAGCGCAACCGCAAGCTCTGGGCCGGGGCCAGTGTGGCGGCGGCTGGCGCGGGGGCGTGGCTGGCACAGGCAACGCGCAAAAAATAAGCAGCCGCAGAGCACTTTTTGGCAGTCAGGTACATTCTAATACGCACAACGCACTACGCTCTATCGAGGGTAGTGCGTTGTGCGTCCCGGCCCATTAGCGGCGGATTGAATATCTCAGCAAAAGAATTTGCAATTATTTTGTAGGTATGAGAAACACCACATTTAGGATATACCTTTCATCATATACTGTATTTTTGCTACTGCATTCCAATCATGGTGCTTCGCATAAATACTTAACTTATTTCTTTCTTTGAGCCGTATCAATGCTTCATTCCAGTACGCGATTAAGGCCCTTCTTACGCCATCAAGTGTAAGAAACGTTTGCACATCTTCAAAGTTACCTTCAAAACGAACAGCAGCAGAACGAGGTAAAGCCGTTGCATAGCTATCAAGTGAAATAGTTCCGTTATGGATATCTATCCAGTGTAAAACGTTGCTAAAATCGAGGATAAGTTTATCCATAAGGATCATATGTACAGATTGCTCTCCACGTTTTTCTAATGTACTAAATGCAACTTCATGCTGCCCTATATTAATCGTAAAATACCTTCCGCCAGTGGTTTTTGGAAAGAGAACAAATGTCCATGCACCTTGAATATCAAGCCAGTGTAGTAATCCAGTGAATGAAAATAATTTAACAATATAATACAGAAACGCATCATCTTGAAATAGTCTATCAACTTTAGGTTTGCGAATAATATTTGATGGGTCAATTTCATTCATTTTAGCCGTTACATCTTGGATAGATACATGGAATAGCTCCTTCTGTGAAGGTATGCGTGTATCTAACTTACTTCTAAATGTATAATGCAACACATACTCAATTTCCCGCCAATGAGTTACTTGACGAAAATCAGCGAGCGACCAAGGGCCAAGACTCTTATAAGGCTCAGTCGTATTGATTTCTCTAATACGCTTTAACGGCGGATAATCAGTCCCTCCAATTTTTATACAGTCTGTGTTAGGTGATAATAAGACATACACATAGCCAAGATTCGCATCAAGGTTATTCATGGGATTATCTCTATTTTATGAGGCCGCCAATCGTTAAAATTGTGATTAATATCACATTAATGGTTTATGATAGAGAAGCGAGAATAAGTCCGCGCGCGACTACACCGTTGATTTCAGACCGTAGCTATATCCTTATGAGCGCAGTGCGCAGCCAACCTGCTCGGGGCCCTGGTTCACATGCTTGCGGAAGAAATTCGTGATTGTTGTGGCGTCGAATGTATCGAGCTTGATCAGCCATGTCCAGGCCGTCACCGCAATCGGCTTATCGAGCTTCTCGGTAGGGCGCGGAATCAGCAGCACACACGGGCTTTGCTGCTGTAGCTGGCGCGTGAGCGCCGTTAGTTTATCTACCGTGGCCTGGTCGAGATCCTGGCGGTAGTGAATGATCACGCCGCCATGTTCCAGATTATGAATGGTAATCTCATCGGCGAGCGGCTGGGTCGTGACGCCCCACGGCCCAATATTCCCCCCCGTGTGCCAGCCCGAAGTTGGTGGGTTTGAATTATAGGCCGGGTGTGCATCGGTAGCCCGGTTGATATGGGGATCAGCCGGTGCCGGCACCTGGTTTGCGAACTGCTGCTCGCCTGGCACGCTCACGGTATTGCGCGAGAGCGATAGCCCAACCGCAATCATCAGAATAATCAGTGCTGCCACGCCGCCAATAATCAGGGGCATATTCGACTTCGGGGCCTTGTTCCGCTGGGCCTGGCGCCCACTGGCGCGGCGCGCTGCTGATTGGGACATCGAGCGTTACTCCTTGGTGTAGATGACAATACGGCCCTGCCGACGAGCGTAGTGAGCCAAAGTACCCTTTGCTGCCGAAAACATTTCCAGCAGCATATGCCCTACAGTTATAGTGCGCTGCCAGCGTGGGCAATCGCTAACGCAACCTGCGCAGCAACGCGGGCATTCTGGCGCAACAGCGCGATATTTGTGCGCATGCTTTCGCCGTGCGTTTCTTCGGCCACCGCCGCCAGCAAGAAAGGCGTAACCGCCTGCCCACGCACGCCAGCCTCGGCAGCGCGAGCCAGCGCATGCTCAATCGCATCCTCGACTGCGCCGCGCGGTAGCGCCACCTCGGCGGGCGGCGGCACCACCAGCAGCATCCCACCGCCACCGCCATAAGTGCGGTGCGCGCGCCAGATCGCCGCTACCTGCTCGGGTGTATCGGCGCGGGCAGGCACCGGCAAGCCGCTATCTGCGCTATAAAACGCCGGGAAGGCGTTTGTCTGGTAGCCCAGCACCGGCACGCCCACCGTCTCAAGGTATTCCAGCGTGGCCGATAGATCGAGGATTGACTTGGCCCCGGCGCATACCACCAGCACCGGCGTGCGCGCTAGCTCGGTCAAATCGCCCGAAATATCCCAGCTTGTCTCGGCACCGCGATGCACGCCGCCAATACCGCCGGTGGCAAACACCTGCACCCCGCCAGCAGCAGCGAGCGCCATGGTTGCGGCCACCGTGGTTGCGCCATCGCGCGCCATCGCCACCGCATAAGCAATATCGCGGCGCGAAAGCTTGAGCACGCCCGCAGCCTGGGCAAAATGCTCAATCTGCGCTGCGCTCATGCCAAGCGTAGGCACGCCGCCAACCACGCCAATGGTTGCGGCCAGCGCACCCTGCGCGCGTACTTCTGTCTCCATCGCGCGCGCCAGATCAAGATTCTGTGGGAAGGGCAAACCGTGCGAAATGACTGTGCTCTCAAGCGCGACTACCGGCAGCCCGGTGGCAATAGCGGCGCGCACCGCTTCAGGAACTACTAGCATAATTCTATTGAACTTGGCCGCATAGCATGCGGTAGGGCGAATACGAATGCGGTATTGTACCGCGTCTTGGTAAGCTGTGCGCAAGCCGCAATTGCTGCCTATTGTAGAGCGTGCCCGCGCCGCCCAAAATGAGGAAATGAAGAGAGTTTCGCGCAAACATGCTGCTTGCGCCTACAAGTATCAGACTTTCATTAGAAACCTTGACAATAGCACACTCAAGTTCCTATAATATCTGTAGCTTGAAGCTAGCGCTCCCTGGAGACAAAGAAGGATACAATTGCAATGGAGTATCGCGATTACTATAAGATCTTAGGCGTTGAGCGCGCTGCCAGCGATGCCGACATTAAGAAGGCGTATCGCAAGCTGGCGCGCCAATATCACCCGGATATTAACCCCGGCAACACCGCTGCTGAAGCCAAATTTAAAGATATTAATGAAGCCTACGAGGTACTTTCCGATAAAGAGAAGCGCGAAAAGTACGATCGCTTTGGCAGCGACTGGCAGCGCTACCAGCCCGGCGCAGGCGGCATGCCCCCCAACTGGGGCGATGCCAGTGGCGGCAGCCCATTTGGCGGCGATTTTTCCGATTTCTTTGAAACGCTCTTTGGTGGCGGTGGCGCGGGTGGCCGCACCAGTAGTCGCACTGCCGGTGGGGCCAGCTTCCGCATGGATGGGCAGCCAGTTGAGCAAGAAGTTGAAATTTCGCTCGAAGAAGCATTTAGCGGCACACAGCGCACGTTGCAATTCAGCAGCCCCAACGGCGCGCCGCGCACCATAAACGTTAAAATACCCGCGGGGGTTGATACTGGCGCGCGCGTTCGTGTGGCGGGCGAAGGCGGGCCTGGCATTGGTGGCGGCAAGCGCGGCGACCTGTTCCTGATTGTGAAGGTAGAATCTAACGAGCGTTACACCCGCCACGGTGCCAATCTCGATACCAGCTTTCCCACCGATTTGTACACGCTGATGCTCGGCGGCACTGTGCGTGTGCCCATTCTAGGCGGCAAAACCGTTACCTTGAATGTACCAGCAGGCACCCAGAACGGCAAAAAATTCCGCATTGGCGGGCAAGGCATGCCCCATGTGCGCGCACCTGAAACGCGCGGCGACCTGTATGTAAAGCTTGAGGCGCAGCTACCGACGCACCTCTCGACTGCAGAGAAAGAGCTCTTCGAGCAGCTGCGTGCGCTGCGTGCGTAACCATGGAAAAGCGTTTTTACTCAATTAAAATTGCGGCGGCGCTGTGCGGCATGCACGAGCAAAGCTTGCGTATGTACGAGCGCCGTGGGCTGATTGCGCCGCAACGGAGCGTCGGGAATATCCGGCGCTTCAGCGATGACGATGTCGAGCAGATTCGCTTTATCAAGCGGCTGATCGACGACCTGGGCGTAAACCTGGCGGGTGTCGAGGTTATTTTGCATATGCGCCGCCAGATGGTCGAGCTTCAGCAGCAGATCGCTGCACTCCAAGAGCTTCCTCCCGGCGAATAAGGCGGGCATACTCGCGCCCGCCGATTCCCAATGCTGGGCATCCTAAAGCTGTGCTATACTGCGCTGCACCGTTGTTCAGGCCAAATGCAGGAGCTGCTTGCATGCATGTGTTCCCGCCCCGTCGCCGGATCTACCTGCTACGCCACGGCGAGGTGAGCTATATTGAGCAGGGCCGGGCGGTGCCAACCACCGATGTCACGCTCAATGCCCAGGGCCACGCGCAAGCCGCCGCCGCTGCCCAGGCACTGGCCGGCATACCCTTCGACCGCGCAGTCACCAGCGGGATGCCGCGCACAATCCAAACCGCGCAGATTGTACTCAATGGCCGCAACCTGCCAATCGAAGCGGTGCCGGAGCTGCACGAAATTCAGGGCGGCACGATTATGCACCTCAGCAAGGCCGAGCTGCTCGATACTTTCGTCGATGCGATTACGCGCCCCTTGCAACCAGAAGATACCTTCTTGCTGGGTGAAACATTTGGCGAATTTCGTGCCCGGATCGTGCCTGCCTGGCGCGCGCTACTGGACGAACCGCATTGGCACACGATGTTGCTGGTATTACACGGTGCCGTCAATCGGGTGATTATGGCCGATGTGCTGGGTGCCGAACTCAGCGCGCTGGGGCATTTCGAGCAAGACGCTGGCTGCATCAATGTGCTCGATGTCAACCCTGCGGGCTATGGCATCATCCGGCTGTGCAACTACACACCCTCTAACCCGCTCAAAACTGGGATGGAACTGACCGCAATGGAGCAGTATTTCCTCGCATTCCCGCAGGCGACGGCATCGGAAGATGAGCAGCCTGCCAGCTGATAGAGGAGTCCAACGATGGATTTTACCCCTTCGGCCCACGCAACAGCCATTGCTGAGCGCACACGCGCCTTTATTGATACCGAGGTTATTCCGCTTGAAGGGCAGGTATCGGGCGAAGATGGCATTTCAGCCGAGCAATTAGCCGCGCTGCGCGCCAAAGCCCGCGCCGCTGGTATCTATGCCCCACAACTTCCCGCCGCGCTTGGTGGGCTGGGGCTTGATTTGCTCGAATGCTGCCCGGTGTTCGAGGCAGCCGGGCGCAGCCTGTTCGGCCCGCTGGTGCTCAATTGCGCTGCACCTGACGAGGGCAACATGCATGTGCTGCACCTAGTGGCGACGCCCGAGCAGCATGCCCGCTACCTTCAGCCACTCGCCGAGGGCCAGGTTCGTTCGTGCTTCGCCATGACCGAGCCTGCGCCGGGCGCGGGTGCCGACCCAACGATGATCCGCACCTCCGCCGAACGACATGGCAGCGATTGGGTGATAAACGGCCATAAATGGTATGCCACCGGTGCCGATGGTGCCGCTTTTTTTATTGTGATGGCGCGCACCAACCCCGATGTGCCCGCCGCCGAAGGCTGCACGCTGTTTCTGGTGGATGCAGGTACACCCGGCATGCGCCTGGCCCGGCGCGTCGAGGGGCTGACGATTGCGTCGCCGGGCGGGCACTGCGAGCTTTTCTTTGAAGATTGCGTGGTGCCAGCCAGCCAGGTATTGGGTGAGGTGGGCCAGGGCTTCAAGCTGACGCAGCTGCGGCTTGGGCCTGCGCGCCTGACGCACTGTATGCGCTGGCTGGGGGTGGCGCAGCGCGCGCTCGATCTGGCAGCCGCCCGTGCGCTTGAGCGCGACGCCTTTGGGACGAAGCTGGCGCGCCACGAAGCGGTGCAGTGGATGCTGGCCGATTCCGATATCGAGCTGCACGCCGGGCGGCTCATGATTCAGCAGGCGGCCTGGTTGCTGGCGCAAGGCAACGAGGCGCGCCGCGAAACGGCAATCTGCAAAGTGTTTGTGTCCGAAGCGGTGAACCGGGTGATCGACCGGGCAGTGCAAATTTGCGGGTCGCTAGGTATTTCAGGCGATTTACCGCTAGCCGATTTCTACCGCGAGGCCCGCGCGTTTCGCATCTACGATGGCCCTTCCGAGGTGCATCGCATGGTGATTGCGCGCGGGCTGCTGCGCCAGCTGAGCGGCAAAAAGATATGAAAGCCTGATTGGGTATACGATTGCCAAAGGAGGCACGATGCTTCGCTACCAACTGCTTCATCCCGAGATTCTGGCTGTGCTGGGCAGCCTGGGCCATGGTGCGCAAATCCTGATCGCCGATGGCAACTACCCCTTCGCCACACGCTCCCACCCACAGGCGCGCCGGGTGTACCTCAACCTTGCGCCGGGCATCCTCAATGCTACTGATGTGCTGCGCGTGCTGGTCGATGCCATCCCAATCGAGGCGGCGCATGTGATGGTGCCCGACACGGGCGAGGAGCCAGCGATTTTCCGCGAATTCCGCGAGCTGATGCCCGAGCGCGAATTATATATCCTGCGGCGTTTCGAGTTCTATGCCGCCGCTTCTACGCCCGATGTTGGGCTGGTGATTGCCACCGGCGAGCGGCGCATCTATGCCAATATTTTGCTGACCATTGGCGTGGTGCCGCCGCAGGAGTAGCAGCGATTCTGCCAGAACCACGAACTGAGAACCAGCCATGCGGTAAGCCAGCACTATGCTACAAAACGGGCACGACGCACTACGAGCTATAGCTTGTCGTGCGTCGTGCGTAATCTTAGCAGCGAATATTGGGGCCTGCTAAACGCCCAGTTCGGCATAAATCGCACGCACCTGGGCATACACCCGCTCCCAGGTATACTCGCGCAGCACCTTGGCATGGCCTGCTGCGCCCAACCGCTGGCGCAACGCCGGGTCACCCAGCAGCCGCCCAATCGCGCCCGCAGTTGCATCGGCATCGCCGAACGGCACCAGCAAGCCATCCGCACCATCGCTGATTACATCGGGCACGCCGCCCGCGCGCGCACCAACCACTGGCAGACCGTAGCACCATGCTTCCAGGTAGACAATCCCAAAGGTGTCGGTGCGCGAGGGCATAGCGAACACCTGCGCCGCCGCCAGTGCGTCGCGCTTGGTGGAATCGGGCGCGTAGGGCAGCACGCACATGCGCGCTCTGATTGCATCAGGCAGCTGCGCCTGGAAGCGCGTGAACTGCTCAAGCGGCGCGCCAATTAACACCAGCGTGGCATCGCTGCCCTGCGCCCATAGGCGCTGCATAGCCTGCACCACCGGTATCGCGCCTTTGTCGTGCGCCAGCGCGCCGATGTAGAGCACCAGCGGCCCGCGAATGTCATACTCGGCACGGAAGCGCGCCGCGTCGCCGCCCAACACTTCCGCCGGGTTCACGCCCACGCCCACGCGCCGCAGTACTGCGCGCGGCACACCTCGCGCCGCCAGCGCATCGGCCTCAAGCCCGGTCATTGTAATCACACGGTCGCTGCGCTTGAGCAGATCGATCTGGTGGCGCATACTGTAATAGCGCAGCAGCGAGGTATCGCCGGGCGCGCCGAGATGCACAAATGGCGTGCAGATAAACGGAATGCGGTGCTGGCGCGCAAACGCAAACGCAGGCATAATCGCAAAATCGAGCGTAATATTCGTCGTATGAATCAGGTCGAAGCGCTCGCGCGCCAGTGCAGCGGGTAACCCCGGCAGGCGCGGCGTAAGCGTAGCCATGCGGCGTAGGAGCGGCGTGCTGCCCGGCACCCGCGCCAGCTCCACCATGAGGCGGCGTAGGATGGGGTAGACAATCGGCGGGCCAGGCGCGCGGCGCAACGGCAAACGCACAATGTGCACGCCATGATGCACGTCCTCGGGCAGCGCAACCCGGCGTTTGCGCGCATCCCAGAAGAACTCGAGGTCGTGCGCATCGGTGGCGAGCACGGTCACGCGGTGGCCTTCGCCTACCAGCCGCTCGCCGATCTCGGCGAAGTAGCGCGCTGCACCCGAGGCGACCGGGTAATACAGCTGAACGACGTGGAGGATGTGCATGGTGTGGTTACTCAGCAGGCCTGGCTTACGTCCAATCTTCGATAGAAAGCCCCGGTACACGCGCAAATTCGCGCACGTTGTTCGTTACCAGGGTGAATGTATGGCGGAGCGCCTGTGCCGCCAGCAGTGTATCAATCGCACCAATCGGCTGACCCTGCGCTTCAAGCAAGGCGCGCACCCGACCATACACCAGCGCATCTTCGGCATCGAATGGGATGATTGACAATGGCAGGAGGAATTGCTCAAGCGCCTGTTGATTTTGCCCCGGCTGGCGGCTTTTTGCCACCCCATAATGCAGCTCGGCGACCGTGAGCGACGATACCCAAACCTCGGTGATGGCGCGACTGGTAAGCTGTGCTAACGCCTGAGGCGCGCGCTGCCGAATGATTTGCACACAAATGTTCGTATCGAGTAAGTACATTATTCGAATAGCTCAGCGCGCGCCTGCGCAGCGGGCTGCTGCCGTTCGGCCATGAAATCATCGGAGAACAGCGCCAGACTATCGAGGAGTGTCTGCCACGAATCGTGCTCGGGGATGAGCACGACCGCATTGCCAACCCGCTTAACATACACCTGCGTGCCACGAAAGCGGTACTCTTTCGGCAGGCGAACGGCCTGACTTTTGCCATTCTGGAAGATTTTTGCCGTATCCATCCCATTACCTTTCGTATATATTATAAGTATATACTATTTGGCAAAGGATGACAACTGGCCTAGCGTAGCGGCACTGGCGCGCTCTTCCCATTTATATGTTATGGAGCGCATCAGGATCAGAAAGCACATGATGTACTAATGACGCAGCCGCTGCAGCAGCCAATGGCTGATGTTTCCCATGTTTCGCTCCATCAGCCCAATCACAAATAGCCTTAATAAGGATCCATGGCCTTCGATCATAAAATGAGGCGGCCGATAGGCCAGTACCTTCCATTTCTCCGCCGATTGCTTCTGGAAAGCGCTGAAGTAATGTTGCTTTACGCTCGGCACTGTCAACGAGTTCTTCGCCAGAAATAATAGTTCCTTTGTGCAGGCGGCATAGTGGGCCATCAGGGCGTTCAAACCGCCAATCGTAGGTGTGCTCGAAGCGGTTAAAGAGTCCAGCATCACTAGCCAGCCTCTGACCGCGTTCGATAATCGTTGCGCCCGCACGGATTGGATTGTAAGGAATAATCTCTTTGGCTATCAGAACATCACCGATTTGCTGCTTTTGGCGGTTCATGCCGAATGCGACACCAACAGCAATTGTGGCCTTTGGTTTCCAAATATCTTGGGCGTGTTGTGTAGCAAGCATAGTGGCACCTAGTCCGACAGAACCCATTTGCGTTTTGGTAAGAACGGTATTATAGGTACCATATCGACCCAAATAATATGTTTCATTTCCGAAAGCGACCTGCAATATTCTATTTTGTTCTGGTAATGGTTGCAGAAGCCGACCAACGGCAAAAAATTCGTTCTCATTCACTGTTAATAACAATACAGGCATATTTCCAAACCAAGGTTTAGCTTCGGCCTGTGTGACACGCTGTAAAGGTGGAAGGCTTTGAATATACCAAGGTTGCTTGGTTACATCGTATTCTGGTAGGTCATCAGTCTTTGAAGCAGGTGCAAGCTCACTAGGAAGAGGTAGCTGGGTTTCTCCTCCTGCATCAGTAAGACGGCTGCCTTTTGACTGGCTACGCTTCAACGAGCGCATAAGGCGTTGTAGCTGCTCGTCGCGCTCATCCGGGTCAGTCAGATCAGCGATATCGCGCATAGCGATGCGCGGTGGCGGCGTACAAGCGCGTAGCATCACCGGCAGCAGCTTGCGCTGCACACCGCTTGGGTCGGCGGTGCTCGCCAATAATTCTTGAAAAGCGTTCCACTCGCTCTGCACCCACTCGGATGTTAACACAATCAGGGTGCTGCGGCTGCCCATCACCGCTTTTTCTACATTCATCACCTTCGGCACGCCAATCTCGAAATCACGCCAATCGACGATCGCGCGCAGGCCATTTTGCTGCTCGAGCAGGGGTAATAAGGTCTGCCGCACCCAGGCCTTATCAGCCGGGTGATAGCTAATGAACACATCGGCCAGATCGGAGGCATCGTTCTCTAATTGCGACGCTGCTACGGGGTTGGTGGGTTGAGCTTGGCCTGACGCTGTATGTATCTCGGATGTTTCTTCCTCGCCATCCTCAGCCAGGTGCTCAACGTGTACGCCATTGCGCAGCAGGTAGGCCTTAATCTTCCTGATCTGCTCCTGCGCATTATCGATTTCGAGCTGCATATAGGCGGGCGCATGGGCACTAAGCGTTTTCTGCTGGTTGATCTGAATGCGCAACCGCTTGCGCAGCGTATCGAGCAGATTGAGCTGGCCGCGAATCGACTCTTGATCTGGCATGGAGGTACCTTATAGCTGGAATTGCGAATTGCTTAGTATTATAACGTAGACCAAAGCGTTTTTCGTGCATGGATTTTTGACCAAAACGACCGACGACTGACCGCTGTCGACTCGTCAATCTTCCGTAGTCGGCGGTCGGTGGTCGGTCGCCGGGCGCGCTAGCGCACTGAGGGGCGGCCATCGCGCCAGAGGCCGTAGCTGGCGATGCCATATTCGCGTGGCAAGCCCAGGTCAGCGGGGGTAGGTTCGGCCAGAATCAACGCTACACTCAGGCCACGCCGTTGCAAGGGTAGCAACTGCGCAATCAGCTCGGGGCCGCGCTGTCCGGTGATCACAATCACGGTGCTGCCCCAGCCCAGGTGCGCCGCCTGCTGATTGAGGAGTACTGGCAGCGCGCCATTCGTGGCTGGCTCAAGCCGCCCCAATGTGCCCATCACCTGCATCAGGTGGGCACGGCCCTGAGCTACTGGCACGCTTTGAGCCGTCGCATCGATCGCCGGATCGTGTCCGGTAGTACACAGACCAATCGGCTGGCGGCGGGCTTGCAGGTAGGCAGCGATCGCCGCCGCCGCGTTTAGCGCGCGCTCCATAGTGTCATAGGCGAAGCGTCCATCGTACTCTTCGCGCGCGAAGGCCAGACCGATCAAGCATTCGAGCGCAATCGCGGGCTGGTAGCGCCGCACCTGCGGCGCGCCCGCATGGGCGCTGGTCTTCCAATCGATACGCCGAACGCCATCAGCCGCCTGATAGGGCCGCACCCCCACCGGCCGCGCCGGATCGCTGAACAGGCGCTGGGTGGTTGCCAGTGTGCCATAGGGCAGGGCAGCAGGCAAACCCAGATCGGCCAGGCGCAGAATCGGTGGGTAAATCGTCAGGGAATCGTGTTCGGGCCGCCCCAACGTGCGCTCATCGAGGCCCAGCACATCGCCAGTATTCAGCGTGAGCGGGCCGAGCCGGTAGTAGCCGCGCCGCTGCCCAATGATAGTATACGAAAGCACATGCCGCTGGTTTGCGCCCAGCGAGACGACTTCGCGCACGGTTGAGGGCGTGCGCAAGGTAGGCGGAACATTCTCGGTAATCGTCACCCAGGGCAGTGGCAGCAGGCCCTTGTTCTGCACCGCAATCGTTACCTCGGTGCGCTCGCCGGGGAAAGCCGCTGTGGGCGCAGTACGCTGCCAACGGAGCTGCCGCGTGCCGCGCCGCAGCCAGAAGCGCGCCATCACTTGCAGCCCGACCATCACATACAGCAAATAAAAAAACAGCTCGTTGCGCAGTGCCGCCGCTACAACGAACAGCACCAGCATCAGCCAGAATAGATCATTCATTGCGCTTGGTAACCCCGGGCTATGCGCGTGCAATCAGGCACGCAGGCCAGTTTCCTGTACCTACGCGTTCTGCTCGCCCAGATCGAGCGTTGTTTCGGCGAGCACGCTATCCAGAATGCTCGCAGCCGTGCGCCCGCGCAGCGCACTCTCGGGGCGCAGCATCAGGCGGTGCTGCCACACCGGGCGCACCAGCGCCTTAATATCGTCGGGCAGCACGAACTCGCGCCCGGCCAGTGCGGCGTAGGCTTGCGCCGCCCGAAACAGCGCGAACGTGGCCCGTGGACTCACGCCCATCGCCAGATCGGGATGCACACGCGTAGCATTGGCAAGCCGAATCAGGTAATCGCGCAGCGAGGGCTGGACATGAATCTCCCAGATGCTGGTTTGCAGCTCGGGCAGCCGCCCGCCCGGCACCACCTGGCCGATCGTGCCAATCGGGTGTGCGCCCGCCAGCGCCTCGAGCATGCGCGCTTCTTCTTCGGGCGTAGGGTAGCCCAGCGACACCTCAAGCAAGAAGCGATCGAGCTGGGCTTCGGGCAGCGGGAACGTCCCTTCAAACTCCACCGGGTTCTGCGTCGCTAGCACGAGAAAAGGCTGGCTCAGCGTGCGCGTTTCACCATCAATCGTCACCTGGCCCTCGCCCATTGCTTCAAGCAGCGCGCTCTGCGTGCGCGGCGTGGCGCGGTTGATCTCATCGGCTAGCAAGATGTTGGCAAAAACCGGCCCCGGCTGAAAGATGAATGTGCCCTCGTTCTGGCGATAGATCGACACGCCCAGGACATCATTCGGCAGCAGATCAGGCGTGCATTGCAGCCGCCGAAAGCTCAGCCCCAGCGATACGGCTACCGCGCGCGCCAGCATAGTTTTGCCAACACCCGGCACATCTTCAAGCAACGCATGGCCGCCACAGAGTAGCGCTACCAGCAGCAGATCAACCGCCTGCGCCTTCCCCACAATCACCCGCGCAACATTTTCGCGCACTGCGGTCGCAAATGATTGAATCTCGGCAATTTGAGCGGGCACAGTCAACCTTTCTCGTTCGGGCAGGAGGCGGCACAGTCATAGTTCCACACGGTAAGCAGCCCAGCAATTATAGATGCCCGGCTAGCGCTTGACAAGCCCCGATAGGAAGAGTTCGCCTAGCATCACACATGCAGTACAATAAAGGGCACCGCACGAGCTATAAGATAAGGGAGAAGCTGCATGCATCCTATTCGTTGGGGTATTCTAGGCACCGGCAGCATTGCCGCCCAATTTGCGCGTGGCCTGGCCGAGCTGAACGACGCCAGCCTGGTCGCCGTCGGGTCGCGCACCGCCGATGCTGCGGCAGCCTTTGCGCAAACGTTTGGGGTTGCGCGCAGCCACGCCAGCTACGCCGCCCTCGCCAACGATCCTGATGTCGATGTGATCTACATTGCCACGCCACACAGCTTGCACAAGGAAAATACACTGCTCTGCCTCGAAGCGGGCAAGGCTGTATTGTGCGAGAAGCCATTCGCAATCAATGCGCAGGAAGCAGCGGAGATGATCGTAGCCGCGCGCTCACGCGGCCTGTTCCTGATGGAAGCGATGTGGACGCGCTTCTTGCCGCATATGGCGCGATTGCGCGAGCTGATCGCGGCGGGCACAATTGGCGAACTGCGCATGCTCCAGGCCGATTTCGGCTTTCGCGCGAGCTTCGACCCACAGAGCCGCCTGTTCGACCTGGCCTTAGGTGGTGGGGCGCTGCTGGATGTTGGTATTTACCCGGTATCGCTGGCTTCGATGCTGTTTGGCGCGCCCACACGCATCGCCAGTATGGCAAGCCTGGGCGAAACCAGCGTCGATGAGCAATCGGCGATGCTGTTTGGCTACGCCGATGGGCAGCTCGCGATTCTGTCGCAGGCTACCCGCACCAGCACGCCGCACGAGGCGCTGCTACTCGGTACGAGCGGGCGCATCCGCGTCCATAGCTCGTGGTGGCGCGCAACGACCATGACACTTTCGGTGGTTGGCAAGCCCGATGAGCTGATTGAGGTGCCTGCGCCGGGCAATGGCTACAATTATGAGGCCGCCGAGGTGGGCCGCTGCCTGCGTGCGGGCCTTACCGAAAGCTCGACAATGCCCCTCGACGAAACGCTGGCGATCATGCGCACGCTCGATGCGGTACGCGCGCAGTGGGGTTTGCGCTACCCCGGCGAGTAGGTGGACAGAAGGATGAAGGGCGAAGGACGAAGGATAAAGGTCTTGTTTGCCTTCGTCCAGATCACTCAATATCGGGCGGCGGCTCAGGCTCGCCCATCAAGTCGCCGCGCCAGCGTTCGAGCCATTCAAGCGCTTCGTGCAAGCGTGCCGGTGGCGTGCGCCGGTATGAGCTAATACCAAACTGACGGAACAAACCCAGATACACACCGCCATACTCGTTGCGGCGGGTACGCTCAGCCGCTGCCAGCGCCACGCGCCGCACCGCACGCGCCAGCAGCTCGGCCTGCGGATCGTCGGTGGCACCAGCGGGCGCGTAGGGATCAGGGCCAGGCGTATCGTGCAGACCACGCGCATTCAGCTGGCGCTCGATCAGCATCTGGTGGCGCGCAAGCGTAGCCATAGCTAGGGCAGCCACATACGCATGCTCGGCGGGCGATTGGTTCAGCCGCTCGGGCACAAATTCATCTTCGGGGCCGAAGCCCTGCGGGCGGTTGGCCTGCCACAGCACCGAGGCACTTTCGCGCTGAAATAGCTCTAGCTTGGCGCGCGCCGCGTCGTTGACTTTCGACGCATCCAGCCCCACCAGCCATAGCGGAACCAGATCGGCGCGCAAACACAGCGCTGGCACGCTGCGCCCATCCTCAAGCTCAACTGGTAGCACTTTCGCACCTGCTCCCAGCACCGCATGGGCGCGCACGCGGCGCTCTTGTGGCGTGCGCTCAAGTCCCATCAGCATACACAGCCCAATGATTGGCACATAGGTTTCGTTTGGGTCGAGCTCTTGCAGGGCAATAATGTCTTCGCCAAAGAAAGTCAGACTACTCTGGCGATATGCTGATTGTTTTGGCGGCATACACATCCTCTATATGGTAAGTGGCACTGGGCAAACGTCACAGGCTATAGGCGCCAAACTCGCGTCCAATTTCGGCTTCGCCCCTAAAGCCACCCGCATGCACTTCTTCAATTGCCTGTGCGGCGCTCATCGTATATTTCGGGCTGAAGTGTACCAGCACCAGCCGCTCGGCCCCGGCTTCGGCAGCAACCGCACCCGCCTGGCGTGGTGTTGTATGCCCGGCGAATGGTTCGGGCGTCGTTGCCTCATGAATGAGAATACTCGCGCCAGATGCTAGCGCCTGCACCCGTGGGCACGGCTCGGTATCGGCGGAATACACCAGCGCCCGACCGTTCAGCCGATCCTCGAAACGCAGCGCCAGGCATGGTCGGGGGTGCACCGTATCGGCCACGCGCAGGCGGTACGCTTCGCTGCCCAGCGGCACCTCGTGCCCACCTTCAACCACCACCCAATCGACGCCAACCTGGTATTTTTCAAGGCGAAACGCGCTAAACACACCCTGCAACAGCTCAAGCGTGGGGGCATTACCATAAATCGGCAAGCGCTGCTGATAGCCCGCCAAGGCCAGCTGAAAGATCAGCGCGGGCAGGCCATTGATATGATCGGTGTGCGAGTGGGTAACGAATATGCCGCGCAACGCCAGTGGATCGAGACCGGCACGCAGCAAGCGCTGAAAGGTGCTACCGCCCGCATCAATCAATAGCAGCCCATCCGGTGCTTCCCACACCATATGGGTGTTTTCGCGATCTTGATCGGGCACAGCCGTGCCAACACCGAGTAATGTCATGCGTAGCATGGTGCTTCCTCCTGCTCAGCTGCCTGCGCCCATCTTCAGTCTATTAGCGAGCAATTGTGCCAGGCAGTTTCGCCGCGCTGGTATCATAGCACACCCACTGCCCAAAGCGAACGCCGCGCGCAAACCCAACATACGAGCAGGCGCGATATGGTGTGCCATACCGCGCCTGCTCACCGTAAGCGAGTAGTGCTAATGCTTGCCTATTCAGAAGCCTGTAACGGCTCACTGCCCATTGGCAGATTCAGCACGTTTCCCAGCGTTGCCCCCGGCTGCTCGCCAGGCTTGCGCAGCGCATGCGCCAGCACCTCGTCAAGCGTATCGACCGGAATGAAGGTCATTTCCTCGAACACCGCGCGTGGCAGGTCTTCCAGCTCCACTTCGTTGCGGCGTGGCAGCAGTATGGTGCGAATACCCGAGCGATGCGCGCCCAGCGCCTTCTCCTTAATGCCGCCGATCGGCAGCACACGCCCACGCAGCGAAATCTCGCCAGTCATCGCCACATCGTCGCGCACCAGCCGCCCGGTTGCCGCCGAGGCCAGCGCCGTAGCCATGGTAATGCCCGCCGAAGGGCCATCCTTCGGCACGCCGCCCGCCGGTACGTGAATATGAATGGCATGCGTATCGAAGAAGCGTGGGTCGATACCCAGCGAGTTAGCCCGCGAGCGCACATAGGTCAGCGCCGCCTCGGCGCTCTCGCGCATTACCTCGCCCAGCTGCCCGGTGATCTTCAGCTCCTTGCCGCCCTCAACAATCGATGCCTCGATGAAGATAATATCGCCACCCACCGGCGTCCACACCATACCAGTTGCAATACCCGGCTGGTCGATCCGCTCCTTCGCTTCGTTGAAGAAACGTGGGCGGCCCAGCGCCGTGCGAACAAACTCCTGATTCACAACCACCGTCGAGGGGCCGCTAACGACCGACTGCTGATCAGCTTCCGCCGTCAGTGATTGGTGGGCGGTGGTCGCCTCAGAGAGTTGCCGCGTCACTTTGCGCAGCACATTGCCGATCTGGCGCTCAAGGTTGCGCACACCCGCCTCACGGGTGTAGTTGCCAATGATCTCACGCAGTGCGGCATCCTCAACCTGCACTTCCTCGGGCTGAAGGCCATTGGCGCGTACCTGCTTCGGCACCAGGTGCTGCTGTGCAATATGCACCTTCTCATCCTCAATGTAGCCGCTCAGCTCAATCACTTCCATACGGTCGCGCAGCGCGGGCGGCACGGTGCTCCAGTCGTTCGCAGTTGCAATGAATAACACCTTGCTCAGGTCGAACGGTAGGTTCAGGTAGTGATCGGTGAAGGTGTTGTTCTGCTCGGGGTCAAGCACTTCCAGCAGCGCCGATGCCGGGTCGCCGCGGAAATCGTTGCCGAGCTTATCCACCTCATCGAGCAGAATAACCGGATCGGCGGTGCCAGCCCGGCGCAGCTCTTGAATGAGCCGACCCGGTGCCGAGCCAATATAGGTGCGGCGGAACCCGCGCAATTCGGCCTCGTCGCGCACACCGCCCAGGCTCATGCGCACAAAGTTGCGGCCCAGCGCGCGGGCAATGCTCTGGCCCAGGCTGGTTTTGCCCACTCCGGGCGGCCCAACGAACGCCAGGATCGGTTCGCGCGAGCGGGTGTCGGTATCGCCGAGGACTTCGCGGCGCTGCTTCACCGCCAGGTATTCGAGAATGCGCTCCTTGATCTTCTCAAGACCATAGTGATCGGCATCCAGCACCTCACGCGCGTGTGCAATATTAATCGCCTCGCCGGTAATCTTGCCCCAGGGCAGCTCGGCCACCCACTCAAGGTAGGTGCGAATCATCTGGTACTCGGGCGATGAGTTATTGATCTGCTCAAGCCGCCGCAGCTCGCGATCGGCCTCTTTACGCGCTACTTCAGGCAGATTCGCGGCCAGCAGCTTCTCGCGCAGATCGTCGAGTCCGGCCGACTCGGCATCGTCTTCGCCCAGCTCCTTCTGAATCGCGCGCATCTGCTGGCGCAAATAGAACTCGCGCTGCTGCTTGGCCGAGCTATCTTGCACTTCCTGGCGCAGGCGGGCCTGTACCTCAAGCACAGCGTACTGCTTCTGATAGAAATCGCGCACCTTGCGCAGCCGCTCGGTTACATCAAAAGTTTCGAGCAGCTCCTGGCGCTCGGCAAAGGTGTAATCAGGCGAGTAGCCGGTATTATCGGCCAGGTGCCCGGCATCGTCGATGCTGCGCACGAAATTACGAATTTCGTTAGGCACCTCGCGCGCCACCAGCACCGCATCGATCGTGGCCTTTACCTCGGTCATCAGCTCGGCTAGCGCCGCCGTGCGCTCAAACTGATCGGGGCACTCGGTATAGCTGAAGCGCACATACGGCTCGCTCTGCACCTCTTCGGCCAGCACAGCGCGTATCAAACCACGCACCGCCATACCGCTCACCCCATTCGGCAGCGTACCAGCCTGCTCGATGCGGGCGATCGTGCCAATGCGATGCAGCTGCATATTCAGCGGCGCGTCGCTATCGGCGTCGGCGCGGCGGGCAGCCAGCAGCACCAAGCGATTGTCTTTCAGCGCGGCATCGGCTACCGGTGCTGTATCATCATCGAGCGGCAGGCTCACGACGGTATATGGAAACACTACCGCGCCATCGAGCACAATTAACGGTAGCGTTGGATGGTTTACAGTGGTGGTTGAAGTTTGTTCGCTCATAATCCCCTCTTCGCCATTCGACAGTATTGGCGCGGCGACCTGGGCGGCACCGGCGGCGTCGAATCTGGCTGCTAAAGCGGAATGTTCATTCCGTTGTGAGTATTATGAAACTCCGCCGGGGCTTTGTCAATAGAATTTAGACGCCCCGACGGAGTTCTAACGAAGCTCTAGCATATTGGGGAAGCCAGGAAAAAGTCGGCTATTTGGCCTGGATCGTTTTCGCCAAACCATCAATGAGCTGCTGCTGTTCATCGGCGCTCAGCACCGCATTAGGGTGCAGCACCGTGAAATACCGCGGCGGCATTTCGCCCCGCGATATCTGACGCTGAATCTGCTGATCAAGTGGGAAGCGCTCTTGCCGCGAAAGCGCCGTCTGCCAATCATCGAAATTAAGGTGGCGGCGTCCCGAGCTTACATCGCGGGTAATCAGCCACGAGCCAGGGGCAATGTACGAATACCAGGGCCATAACGTCTGGTTGCTGTGGCAATCGAAACAGGCGCGCTGCGCAAGCGCCTGGGTTTGCGGGCTATCCCAGTGGGGCTGCGATTGCGCGGGCGGGTTGGTATTCCAGAGCCAGGTAGGAACGAACTGCATCAGCACAAGCAGCCAGACCGCGCCAATCGCCAGGCGACGCGGCGTGAACCATTTTCGCATCGGGTTGCTCCTAATAGTAAAACGCATGCGGGCGAGCCACGATAGACCTTCGGGCAGATTTATGTATAGTGTAGCACAAAGCCGATTAGTATTTGGTGCGAGTTCCGCAGTGGGCGTTTTTCGCCTGCAGCAGCGTGGTACTTTTTATCTAGAGCTTTCGCTTCCCCGCGCAAATTCTTTATTTCCTTGGTGATGTTTTTGCGCTCCGCGCAAAAACATCACCAAGCATAAAGAAAAAATACCTTGCTGCCGCGGGCAAATAAACCGCTGAGCGATAGCAGTTCGGCAGCAAGCCGGCTTGTTGCTGAGGGCTATGCTTGAACGATAGTGACCGACCAGGCCAAGAGCAGCTGCGCAGCATAATAGAGCGGCAAACCCCATAGCTTGTTAACAATGCTCTTCGTCACAAACTGTTCGCGCGCCACCGCCACATCCGACGCAGCAAACCCCACCGCGCCAACTGCCAGCGCCCACACCCCGGTACGATACGCGCTGGCACAGGCCATGCTTGCCATAATTGCGATAACGCCGATATACGCGGACACTGGCAGACGGTAAAAGCCCGATAAATGCGGCCAGAGCCAGCGCACGATCAGCACCAGCGGGATGCTGAAGCCGAGCGCAATCAGCAGAAAGACGCCCAAGGGCGGCCCAATCAGCCAGAAGACGGTGGTATACGCCACATGCGCAAGCAAGAATGCGACCAGCCCACCAAGAAACATCCATTGAGTATGTGAGAGCAGCAGGGCATCGCCGACCCAGCTGAGCAGCAGGGCGACCACAATCAACCTGCCATACGGTGTGCTGGCAGCCCCCAGCAGCAGCGCAAACGCCACAAAGGCCGAACTGGCACCCAGCTTCAGCAGCACTTTTGCAAAAGTGGCGTGGCGATATTCGGCCAGCAGCAGGCCGCAAACGCATAGGAGGCAGCACAGCGCTGCAAACATCGGTAAGCCGAACATGGCAAAGCTCCGTCCATTATTTCATGCGCTTAGGCTTTCGTTTGTGGTGTCAACTAGCTAATTCCCAGCTGGCATCACCCATAAAACTCAATCAGCGCCGCAGCCACCGCCTGCACAATTGCCTCAAGGTAGCGCTGGCCGCGCTCGGCATCGGCCTGGTCGGGGCTATCGGTATAGCCATTCATACGCTGCCAGGCTCCGTGCTGCTCGGCACGGTAGGGCGCGTTGAAATTGCGCGTGTCGGTGTCGGGCGGGTTGTCGCGGTGCGGGCGCGGCTCGCGTACCAGATCGGGCCGCAGCGCGAGCACCAGCGAGCTTTCAAAGGCCCCGGCATGGCCGGGCAGCCCGGCATGCTTGTGCGCCCCTTCCGCCACCAGCGCGTCCCAGGCGATCGTCCAGTAGGCTGCCGCCGCCAGCTGCGCATCGTGCTTAAACGCCATGTCGCGCACCGCCAGCTGAATTAGCTCGTTATTACCGCCATGGCCGTTCAGAATGAATATGCGCCGGAAGCCGGACGTAATCAGCGATTCGCACAGATCGCAGAGCACGCGGTAGTAGGTTTCGGTGCCCAGCGAGAGCGTGCCGCCGAAGGGCAGGTGATGCTGCGAGCTGCCGAACGGCAGCGTCGGCGCTACCAGCACAGGAATCTGATCGCTGGCAAGCTCGGCGGCGGCGCGCGCCACATATTCGGCGGTGAAGCGATCGGTGCCAACCGGCAAATGCGGGCCGTGCTGCTCGGTCGCGCCAACTGGCAGCACCACTAGCGCCTGCGGGGCAAATGCGCGTAGCTCGGCGCGGGTATTTTCCTCAAACAGCAGCGTCATAGTGTTCCTCATGGTTCTCGCACAAGTGCGATGACGAATGGCAAAGCAATGCCTTTTCAGGCGTCATACTCATAGGACTTACGCAGGTGCGTTGTTCGACAGCGCAATGGGCGGCTTTTGCCTGCGGCAGCGCGGTGTTTCCGCGCTCCGCACGGAAACACCGCACACAACGGAAATGAAGCGTACCGCTCTGCCGAAGACTCAATTCGCCAACTACGTAACTCCTAACTAAATTCGGTGAAAGACTCATGGATACGATACATTATGCACTACAACGCCAAGAACGTAGTTCGTAATGCGTCGTATCGTACCGAATTAGTATCACTCATCCGACGCACCATATTTCATCGTGGTTCTGTATCGCTGGGGTAAACATCCCTACGTGCGTGGGCGGGCCAGTGGCGACCAGCCAAGCAGGCGGCGGGCCTTTCGCATCAGCATATGCTGCTCGGCATAATCGCCCGTGATGGTAAACGCCTGAAAGCTGTTGCGATACTCCAGCGCGGCCAGGATGGCGCGAGCAACATCGGTGGCATGCGTGGCAAATACTGGCTGGTGCTTCTGCGCAAATACCTGCCACTCGTCTTCGGGTAAGGGCAGGTACAGGCGCAGTGCATTGACACTCATCCCCCAGGCGCGGGTAGCATTACGGCACACGTCCTCGCCCAGGCGCTTCGTTAGGCCGTACAGACCAGTCGCGTCGGGCGGCAAATCTTCGCTCTGCAATCGGCGATCGTCCAGGTTGTGCTCGTATACCGACATACTACTGGTGTAGACGGCGTGACGAATGCCATTGCGCTGCGCGGCATCGAGCGCCAGGTACACGCCCTTGACATTGACATCGAAGTTACTGGTGATACCCAAATTCGTTTCGTAGATTTTATGCCCCATCGCCATATACAGCAGCGCGTCGCAGCCCGCGGCAGCCGCCATCAGTGCGTCGAGATCGCCAACATCGCCAGCGATATAACCCCAGCGCGCATCGGCGGGCGGCTGCCGATCGAACACGCGCAAGCTGTGCTGCTGCGCAACTATGGGCAGCACCAGGCCACCCACTAGGCCCGCGCCACCAACAACCAGGATGTTCATCGTAGCCTCACTTCATCGTTCAATGCAGCACTACGCCTGGCGCTGGTCGCGCACGGGGGCGACTGACGCGCGGGCATAGAGATCGGCCCATTCGGGGGTACCATCGTCGGCATGCACCTCCATGGTCACGCCGCGCTCCTGGGCGGGTTGGTTCCCGGCCCAGAAATCATCCCAGCACTGCGGGCGCATCTGGGTATAGTGCATTACGCGCCCGCCCGGCCACACCACCGACATGATCATGCGCGGGGCGGGATGCTCGTAGGGCGGCTGCATGCGAAAACGATCGAGCGCCTGCTCGTCGATTTCAATTCCCAGACCAGGTGCCTCGGGCACGCGCACGCCGCCGCCCTGAATGTGCAGCGGCGCGGCCAGCAGATCGTCGGCATAGTTGTTTAGGCAGTTTACGCTCGGCCACTGGGCAAACGGCAGCACTGCGCCCAGGTGCGCCGACAGCGCGGTGGTGAGGCCGGTACCTACCAGCTGCAGCCAGAACGGCTTCTCAAACGCGGCGGCTAGCGCGCCCTGCCGCAACACACTCGATACGCCGCCGCTCACCACAAAGCCATCGCACACACTCTCGCGCACGACCGTAGGGAAGGGTGGCTCGCCGAAATGCAGCGCCAGCGGGCGGGTAGTTTTGCGCCGCAGCTCGCGCTGGCCTTCAACATCGCGCTGCATAATCGGCGACTCGTAGATCGCAATGCGTGGCTGCTTGTCGAGCTCGGCGAGCACTGGCGCGGCATTGCCAGCATTCAGCAGCATATTATTCCAGTCGAGATCGAGCCGGAAATATTCTGGCGTCACCGCGCTAATTGCCGCAACCTGCTCATAAATATCCCACCAGGGGCGTGCCTTAATCTTATACGAGGTATAGCCCTGCGCCAGCGCTTCCTGGGCCTCGGCGGCATTCGCTGAGGGCGGCATGTCGATATTCCACCACGAAATCGGGCACCAATCGCGCACTTTGGGCAAGTTGAACAAGCGGTACACAGGCACGCCCAGCGCCTTGCCCACCAGATCGTACAATGCCATCTGCAAGCCTGCGCCGAGCGAATCGTCGCCCAGGAAATCGGCGGGATTCTGGCCGCGCACCCGTGCGATCGCTTCATCGGGCACGCGGCCCCAGGTGTAATGCAAGATCGTTTCGCCATAACCCACCAGATCAGAGACATCGGTGGTGACGCGGATGATCTCGGCGATGCGCCACTGCCAGACCTCACGGGCATTCCATTGCTGGCAGCGCGGGGTAAAGGGCACATCCACGACGATACGCTCAACATCGCGGATGCGTAGTGATGCAGTCATAGTGGCTCCTTCGGCTGTGGTGCGCCAGCTCTGGCGCGCGTGCCATCTTACCGGATGTGGGCGTGGGCGGCAACTACACACTATCTATGCTATTAGGGCTTTCGCTTACTCAGGCAAATTCTTCTCTTTCTTGGTGTTTTTTTGCGCTCCGCGCAAAAAAACACCAAGAAAGAGAAAAAGTACCGTGCTACCGCAGGCACATACACAAGGAAGCGAAAGTCCTAACTATATTATGGGTATTGGCTACCAGGCCACATACTACCACCACGCGGCTTCTTGTCACCTGAACCCGACCATGCTATACTTGCCGCTCAGCAAACACCAGCCAGTTCGGGGGTCTTCATGAAGCTGCGCCATAGCGCCCGCACCGACGTTGGTAAAACCCGCGATCATAATGAAGATAGCTATGGGGTTGGCAGCGCCGAGCTGGCCGAACAACTTGGCGAACTGCTTGTGGTGTGCGATGGTATGGGCGGCCACGCGGCGGGCGAAGTTGCCAGCAAAATCGGCACCGATACGATTTTGGCAGTGTACTATGGCGATTCAGCCGACGACCGGCAGATCGCACTAGTGCAGGCCTTCGAGCAGGCGAACAGTGCGATTTTCGCACGCGGGCAAGGCAGCATGGGCACCACCGGCGTGGCTGCGCTGCTGCACCACGATGCGCTGCTGGTGGCGAATGTTGGCGATAGCCGCGCCTATTTGATTCGTGATGGCGAGATTCGCCAGGTATCGCGCGATCACTCGTTCGTGAGCGACCAAGTTGCGGCTGGGCTGATTACGCCCGAGCAGGCGCGCTTCTCACCTCATCGGAATGTCATCACTCGCGCGCTGGGCTACCAGCCCGAAGTCACGGTTGATATATTCCGGCTACCGCTGCAGCTCAACGATATGATTGTGCTTTCGTCGGATGGATTGCACGGTCTGATAAGCGACAGCGAAATTCTGCAGATCGTTACCACTCAGCCGCCCGAGCAGGCCACCCAGGCGCTGATTGAGCTCGCCAATAGCCGTGGCGGCACCGATAATATCACCGTGGTACTTGCCCAGGTCGATGCGCTTGAGTGGTACGGGGCCACGCCTGCACTTGGCAGCGATGCGCCTGATGACGAGCCTGAGGAGCTACACGAGCGCACCACGGTTGAACTGCCAGTAACCGGCCAGTTTGCCGCAGATGCGGCCCCAGAGGTGCCTATCGCGCCGGACAGCAGCGCCACGCCGCCTGCCGCACCCGCCCCGCCTATGCCGCCCGAGCCACGCTTGAACTGGCGTGGGCTGGCGCTGGCGCTCGGGCTGCTCGTGGTTCTCATCGCAATTATTCTATTCGCCGCGCCCACTCTGCTGGCACCTGGCACCAGCCCAACCAGCCCCCCCGCCACAACGACTACCGCAGTTACGACCCCGGCACCCACCACGCCTGGCAGCACGGCTGCGCCTGGCGCAGCCCCAACTGTCGCCCCAGCGCCAGGCACTGCACTACCAACTGGCGCCACCTCTAAATCGAGCTATTAGCGCTTATTTGAGGCAAAATCACCAGCGCGTGCGGTAGGCGGTGATCGTGGTTTCGCACACTTCTGCCACATGCAGTAGGAGGCGCTCCCGCCCCTGACAGCCAAATTCTGCCGCACTACGCTGCTAGCGCGCTGCGGAACGTGGTACAATACAAGCTCGCAAATCTGTTCGTACAGCAGGAACGACCATGCCAATTCGCGTGCTCGATACCACGGTTGCCGCCCAGATCGCCGCCGGTGAAGTGGTTGAACGGCCAGCTTCGGTCGCCAAAGAGCTGATTGAAAATGCGCTTGATGCCGGTGCTACCCGCATCGGCGTTGAGGTGCGCGGCGGTGGCTTGCACGAGCTGAAGATCCAAGATAACGGCTGCGGCATCCCTGCCGATGAAGTTGAACTCGCCTTCGAGCGGCATGCCACCTCAAAGCTGCGCACCGCCGACGACCTGTGGAATATTGCGACGCTCGGGTTTCGCGGCGAGGCATTACCCTCGATTGCGTCAATCGCTCAGGTGATTTGCGTCACGCGCGCCGCGAATGAGGCGCTTGGCACCGAGCTGCGCATTGCGGGCGGCGAGCTTCAAGCGCGCACGGCACGCGGCTGCTCACCAGGAACTACTTTCAGTATTCGCAACCTGTTCTACAATGCGCCGGTGCGCCGCGAGTTCCTACGCTCCGAAGCGACCGAGGCCAGCGCGATTACGGCGGTGGTTACGCAGTATGCGCTAGCCTACCCTGAAGTGCGCTTCACGCTGCTGTTAGATGGCCGCCTAGCTGTGCAAACCACCGGGCGTGGCGATCTGCGCGAGGCACTGATCGACCTGTATGGCATCGATGTTGCACGCCAGCTGCTCGCTGTCGATGCGACAATCGGTGAGGATCGCGATGCCATCAGCGTGCGCGGGCTGGTATCGCCACCGGGGCTGACGCGCAGCTCGCGCGGCTATATTCACCTGTTCGTCAATCGCCGCGCCATCCAGGCGCGCGGCCAGATCGCCCTGGTGCTCGAAGAAGCCTATCACACATTGATGATGAAGGGCCGTCACCCGGTCGCCGCGCTCGATATTCGCGTGCATCCGTCGGTTGTCGATGTGAACGTGCACCCGACCAAGAGCGAGGTGAAATTTCGCGATAGCGCGCGTGTGATGAGTGTGATTGGCCGGGCCGTGCGCGAGGCGCTGATTGCGGGCGGCGGGGTGCATCCCTGGGCCGAACCAGCCACGCCCTTGTCGGGCGATGTGGCGCAGCGCCGCTTCGAGCTGCGCCGCCTGGGCGACCGCTGGGAGCGCGAGGTTGGCGGGCCGGGCGCGAGTGTAGCACATTGGGATGGCGCACTGCGCAGCCCACCGCCCGCCGATGCACCTATGGATATCGACGACGTAGCACTGCTCGGTATGAGCCAGTGGCTGCCGCCGCCTAGCGCCAATGATACGTTCCCCCCCGCCGCTGCCCAACCTTCGCGGCTGCCGCCATTGCGCGTGGTTGGGCAGGTGAGCCAGACGTATATCATCGCTGAGGCGCCCGATGGCATGTACCTGATCGACCAGCACGCCGCCCACGAGCGGGTGACCTACGAGCGGCTGATGCTTCAGCGCGGCGCTACTGCCTTCGACCAGCAGAACCTGCTGATTCCACAGACGATCGAGCTGCCAGCGGCAGCCCAGGCGCTGCTGCTGAGTAACGCTGATGCGCTGGCGGAATGGGGCTTCCTGCTGGAGGATTTCGGTCGGCACGTGAAAATTCGCGCCGTACCGGCCGGGCTACGCGAAAGCACGCTGAATGGCGCACTGCTAGAGGTGGCCGACCATTTGCAGGGTCGGGGCGGCAGCACCCCCGACGATTGGCGCGAGGCCATGCTCACCACCTTGGCCTGCCACAGCTCGATCCGCGCCGGGCAAACGCTCTCACCCGATGAAATGCGCCAGCTGCTAGTACAGCTAGAACAATGCCAGGCTCCACGCACCTGCCCGCACGGTCGCCCAACGATGATCTTGCTGAGCACCAGCCAGCTCGAACGCCAATTTGGGCGGATTAAGTAAGCGCCTGCACAGCGCGCAGCTCGGGGCCGACCCACGCGCCCACGCCATACCAGCGCAGCAATGCGCTAGGCTGGCTCACCCCACAGGACGCTGGCAATCTGCGCCGAGAGCGTGATTGTCTGCGCAGCGGTACGGAGTGTCACGCCATAGGAAGGCGACTGGTCAGTAATCTCAAACACCGCCCCTGGTGTCAAGCCAGTATGCTGCAAATAGCGCATCAGCTCGGTATCTTCCTCGGCCTCCTCGACGATGCGGCGTAGCTGGAAGCGGCTGCCTGGTGCGGCCTGATCGAGCCGCAGATTGCCCGCATAACCTACGCCAGTGCCAGGGATCGGGTTGCCGTGCGGGCAGGTCGTCGATTGCTCGACGAGCCCGGCGATACGCTCTTCCATCAGCGGCGAAAGGTTATGTTCAAGCCGCACCGCCTCTTCGTGAATTTTGTGCCACGGCACACCCATCACATCCACAAGAAAACGCTCAAGCACGCGGTGGCGCTTAACCATCGCCTCGGCGAGCGCAAACCCCTCGTCGGTGAAGCGGATATCGCCCCGACCATCGCGCACAATATAGCCTTGGTCTTCCATACGCTGCACAATATTTGTCACTGTAGGTGCAGTGACATGCATCCACTCGGCTAGCCGCGCGCCAATCACACGCTCATTCCGCGCCGAAAGGTAATAGATTACTTCCAGATATTCACGCATCTTCTCCGTCGGGCCGGCCTGGCCCTGGCGGCGGCGCGCTGGTGTATGTTTCGCATGTTCAGGCATGCCCATCGCTCGCATACGTAACGCTCCGGGTTTCGACAGTATTTGGTTGACAAACTGTCGATATTAGCGTATATTAACCCGGCCGTTACGTCTATACAAAGATAATCTATTTGTGAATAAGAACATTTGTAGCGGTTGTGGAGCTATTATAGCCCAGCCAACCGGCGCACGCAAGGTTCGCGCGTGCGATGCTGAAGGAGCGATCTGATGCGCCAGGCTCTGTTCTTCTGCACCTGTCTGCTCGCCCTCGCCTTCACCGCAGTCCCTGCCTTTGCCGCGACGCCACCATTGCCCGAGCAAGTGCGCAACCTGGCACAACACGCCCAGGAGGGGATTGCCGCCGCCGATGCCAACAAGCCCGAGCTGGTGCGCGCCGAGTATGAGGAGCTGCACGCAATCTGGGGTGGCTTTGAAGATCAGGTGCGCGCCGCCGACCCCCAGGGCTATCTCGACCTTGAGGCCGCGCTCGACCAGATCAAGGGCACGGTGGCGGCCCAACCGCTCGACCTGGCCGCAGTGAAGGTGGCCTATGCCCAGTTCAACAACGCAGCGAATCAGGTCGCCGACCGGCTCGGTTCTACACCCACAGCGCCGGCTACTGGGCTTGGCGCGCAGGTACGTAACCTGACCTACCATGCAAACGAAGGTATTGCGGCCGCCGATGCCAACCGGCCCGAGCTGGCGCGCGCCGAGTATGAGGAGCTGCACGCGATCTGGGGTGGCTTTGAAGATCAGGTGCGCGCCGCCGACCCCCCGGGCTATCTCGACCTTGAGGCCGCGCTCGACCAGATCAAGGACACAGTGGCGGCCCAACCGCTTGACCTGGCCGCAGTGAAGGTGGCCTATACCCAGTTCAACAACGCAGCGAATCAGGTCGCCGACCGGCTCGGGGCCACGCCCGCAGCGGCACCGAGTGCGGCACTAATAGATGCTACCGATGTCACGCCAACCACCCTACTCGATACACTTGGCGAAGTTGAGGGCGCGCTGGCGCGAGGCGACACCACTGCAGCCCGCACCCAGCTTACGAGCTTCATTCGCGCCTGGCCAGCGGTTGAAGATGCGATCGCCACCCGCTCGGATACCGATTACAAGGCGATCGAAGCAAGCCTAGGCCAGGCCTCGGCAGCGCTACGTGCCGAGCCTGCCGACACAGCCGCCGCCACTGCTGCGCTCGGCACGCTGCGCAGCACCCTCACGCCCTATACCACTAGCAGCTCCTACACCGCAATCGACGCTGGGCTTATTATTTTGCGCGAAGGGCTTGAGGCGCTATTGGTGGTAGTCGCACTGCTCGCATTTCTGCGCAAATCGGGCAATAGCCACAAGCGCGGCTGGATCTGGGCAGGCGCCGGGATGGGCGTGCTCGCCAGCATTGGTGCCGCCTTGCTCCTACAGGCAATTTTCAACCAGATCAGCGCTGGGCGTAGCCGCGAGCTGCTCGAAGGCATTACCGGCCTGGTAGCGGCGGCGCTGCTCTTCTATGTTTCGTACTGGCTGCACAGTAAGGCCAGGCTGCACAGCTGGCAGAAGTATATTAGCCAGCAAACCACCCAGGCGCTGGCACGCGGCAGTATGATCGGGTTAGCGTTGCTCGCCTTCCTGGCAGTCTTCCGTGAAGGGGCCGAGACGGCGGTGTTCTACCTGGGGATGGCGCCCTCGATCAGCATGCGCGACCTGCTGATTGGCATTGGCAGCGGCAGCGCAATTCTCGTGGTGCTGGCGGTGCTGATGCTCGTCGCGGGCGTGAAGATACCGTTACGGCCATTTTTCCGCGTTGCCGGGCTGCTGGTGTACTACCTGGGCTTCAAGTTCGTAGGCACTGGCCTGCATGCGCTCCAGGTCGCCGATGCGCTGCCAACTTCGCCAATTGGCAGCGGCGCGCCCAACCCGGTATTGGAATTCTTCGGCATCTACCTCACCTGGCAAACATTGCTGCCCCAGCTGGCACTGCTGGTTGCTGCGGTAGCGGTATACCTCTACCTGCGCGCTCAGGATCAGCGCGCCCGTACCCTGGGCACAGCTGCCGCCACCTGACCAACGCGCTGCTCTAGCATACAACCCAACAAACACACCGGCCACGCTGCGTGCGTGGCCGGTGTGTTTGTACCATCGAAATGGTGGGGATTACCCCATACTACTGCTAATCGAGCTGAAGACCTGGCTGACCTTGCCACCGAGCAGCGTCAGGATACCAATAACAACAATAGCAATAAGAACCAGAATAAGCGCATACTCGACGAGGCCCTGGCCTTCTTCTTTCGCGAAGAAACTACGAATCACTGCAATCACCCCCTCTACGATACGATATGTATTGTGTTTCGCCAGTATAAAGTAGCCGCCGCTTACACTCAATAGTCTAATAGTCCTATCAGCTTTGGTACCCTTTTGAATAAAAATTCATTAGTACGGTAGGTGATTAGATGGTCTATAGCTCGCGCTTTCAGGTGATTTGCCTACAAAATCATACTAATTCTTCACTTTTTCGGCAATTTTTGCACGTAACACGAAAATCACCAAAGTACCCCTAACAAATAAATATAGTTACATCTATTACAATGAGTAAGATAAATTTACACCCGCATCATCATATGCGATTTGCAAAATAGCCGACGGTAAACTGCTATACACAGCGCTATTGGCGCAGTAGCAGCAAAAAGCCCGATACATACTGCGAGCGATAGGCGTTTACACGACCTATCGCTCGTTAAAGTAGCTTTACGCTGTGCACACCTATGGCAATGGCACAACTGCCGCAACTCGCGTGCCGCGCCCCACCGCGCTTTCGATACCGAACTCGCCGCGCAGAAGTGACTCAGCCTGCTGCCGAAGGGTTTCGATGCCCAAATTGCGCCGCCCACTGTTTTCGCCGAGCACCTCGTTCAGGTGGAAACCCGTGCCATCATCTTCAACCGACACATGGATGCTATTGCCATTCTGGTCGAGCAGCACGCGCGCCTGGCTGGCATTGGCATGCCGCGCGACGTTATTGAGCGCCTCCTGAATGAAGCGGAATAGCGCGACTTCATAATGATTCGGGAGGCGGGTGTCCATATTCTGCACCATCAGGTTAACTTCGAGCTTATTCTTTTCGCTGAACTGCTGGACATAGCGGCGCAGCGTTGGTACCAGACCAAGATCATCCAGAATCATCGGCCGCAGATCGAAGATGAAGCGACGGGTGTCTTGCAATGTTGTGTTGATTGCACTCTTGAGCGCGCTCAGCTCGCCGCGCGTCTGTTCAATATCGCGGTCGAGCAGGCGCTGGCAAATTTCGGCACGCAGCACCAGATTGCTCATCGATTGCGCCGGGCCATCGTGCATCTGGAGCGAAATACGCAGCCGCTCATTCTCCTGGGCCTGAATAATCGACGAAATACGATCGACGCCGTCATCGGCCGGGCGCGCGGCACCACCAATGTCGGCCCCGAGTAGCGGCTCTAGTGCGGTCACTATCTCGAAAAGTTGCGACTGGCGCGTCTTCAACAGCTGCTGGCGGAATTGCAGCTGCTCTAGCTGGCCGCGCATCATCAGCAGGCGCATCTGCACTTCCTGCGCGGATGTGTAGAAATTCTTGATATCGGCCTTGTTATACTTTTCGAGATTGACTTCGAGATCGCGCAAGCGATTGGCGACCGTCAGCTCGCGCTGCGCTAGCTTCTCGACTTCAGCATTGGTCTGGCGCAGCAGTGTTTCCATTTCGCTCAGCTCGCGCCGGGTTTTGTCGAGATCGGCACTGACGGTATGGTGGATTTCTTCGAGTTTTTGCTGGGTTTCGCTCGGTGCCACAGTAAAGCCCCCTTATGCGGTAAATGGCGAAGAGCATACGAATTATAGCATAGGATGGCCCAGCGCGAAGGGGCCAATTTGATCATACAGTGAGCAAAGTGTTAACAACGCTGCCAAACAGCCGATTGCGTGGCCGATCAGCACATGGTATAATCGCTAAAATGACGCCGACGGAGCATAGGCTGTAGCCCACTCCAGAGAGCCGCCGGTTGGTGCGAGGCGGTAGCGAGGCACACGCCGATCCACTCCTGAGTCGCCGGGGATGCACGGCCAGGCCGCGCCCAACCCGGCCCGGGTACGCCCGTTATCGCGTTTGCGCACACATTGCGCACGAGGCCGCGCACAGTGCGGTGAATGAAGGTGGTACCACGGGGGTTTACGGCTCTCGTCCTTCTCCTGGTTTTGGGCTTTAGATCTGAGTGTTGCGCTTGCATACGCCAGATGGTAAGCGAAAGCTGTGGAGACGGGTGAGGGCTTTTTGATTCGTAGAATGCGTAAAGGACGCGGCGCTGATGGCTTTCTGGCAACACATTGAACAAGCAGCGCTCGGGCCGATCTATGGGCTGCTGATGCGGCTACGCGGTCTGGTCTGGCGGGTGCAGCGCCCAATGCTGGTAGGCATCCGCACGCTGGTGGTGCGCGATGGCACGGTGCTGCTTATTCGCCACCGCGCTGGGCGCACGCCCTGGGCCCTACCAGGCGGCGGCGTTGAGCGCTTCGAGCGAATGGCCGAGGCCGCCAAGCGCGAGGCCGCTGAGGAAAGTGGCGTGCAGGTACAGATCGAGGCATTTTTAGGGTTGTACGAGCGCTTTGGTAGTGGCGTCAGCAATTATATCGGCGTGTTTGTCGCGTCGCCATTAAGCGAACCGCAGCCGCCGCGCTCGCTCGAAATCGCCGAGGCGCGCTTCTTCCCTTTCGAGCGAATACCAGCGCATACCGATGAAGGCAGCCGCCGACGCATCGCCGAATATGTGCGCGGCGAGCGCGGGCTGTATCGCGCATGGTAGGTAGCAGCTGAGTGATGGAGAACAGCATTCATGGCGGCGTATACTCCAATTCTGGCAACGCTTGGCTATGTTATGTCGAGCGATGGCACACAAGTATTGATGATTCACCGCAACACCCGGCCCGACGATTTACACTACGGTAAGTACAATGGCCTGGGCGGCAAGCTCGACAGTGATGAAGATGTGGTATCGGGCATGCGCCGCGAGATTCGCGAAGAGGCTGGGATTGAGGCCGAAGAGCTGGTGTTGCGCGGCACAATCAGCTGGCCGGGTTTCGGCAAGAATGAAGAAGACTGGTTCGCATTTATTTTTCGCATCGACCGTTGGAGCGGTACGCCGCTTGCGCGCAACCACGAGGGCACGCTTGAGTGGGTGCCGGTACGCCAGCTACACACCCTGAATATGTGGGATAGCGACCGCATGTGGCTCGATATGGTGTTCGAGCACGAAACAAAGGTTTTTTATGGCATTGCGCCGTATAAAAATGGCGAGCTGGTTTCCTGGAATTATGTGCTGATGTAGCTGATGGAATTGGCAGCGCGCAGTGCCGCAGGCGGCCGCAGCCACCGAGGTAGGTATGGATCCGCTGATCTGGGCAATTATTGGCGGGCTGGCCGTCATTGCGCTACTCGCAGCGCTGTATATCTTGAATCGAAGCTGGGGCAATTTCCCCCGCGACGCGCGCTACCAACCGCCAAGCGGTACGGCCGCCCCTGGCGCGAGTAGCCCGGCTCTGCCAGTGCCGCCCATGGTGGCTGAGCCTGACAGCGGGCTGGTGCCAATTCAGCACCCGCTGGTGCGGCGCTCGGCTGAGCGCGCGCTGGCGCGCGGTGGCCCACCTGCCCGCTATATTGTGCAGCAGGGGAATGATCTGTTCTTCGATTTTAGCCAGATCGCCGACCCGGCCAAGCGCCAGCAGGCCTATGAGCTGATGCAGCGCTTCAACAGCGGGGGCAATATTGATCTGCGGGCGACCATGACCCTGATCCGCGAGCTATTCGGAACCTAGCGATGTTCGGCTATACTGATAGCGATCTTGAGGAGGAAGTGCATGCTGGATATTAAGCTCTTGCGCGAGCAGACCGATATGGTCAAGGCGCAGCTTGGCCGCACCGGCATCGAGCCAGGCGCAATCGACGCGGTGCTGGCCTACGATGAGCAGCGCCGCACCCTATTAAAAGAAGTCGAAACCCTTAAAGCCACGCGCAATGCCGTCTCGAAAGAGATTGGCAAGATGAAGGATGCCGCCGAGCGCGACACGAAGATCGCCGAGATGCGCGGCGTCGGCGACCGCATCGCCGAGCTGGATCGGCAGGTGGCGCAGACGGAAGAGCAGCAGCGGCTTGCGCTGCAAGAGCTGCGCAACATCCCCCAGGCCGATGTGCCCGATGGCCCCGACGAAGAGCATAATGTCGTTATTGCAACCGAAGGCCAGCCCCGCCAGTTCGATTTTATGCCCAAACCACACTGGGAATTGGGCGAAGCGCTGAATATTATCGACTTTGAGCGCGGCGTGAAGCTCTCGGGATCGCGTTTTTATGTGCTGAAGGGCATGGGCGCGAAGCTCCAGCGCGCCTTGATTCAATGGCTGCTCGATCTGCACAGCCGCCAGGGCTACACCGAGGTGTACACGCCGTTCGTGGTGAAGGAAGAAACCGTGTGGGCTTCGGGCCAGCTGCCGAAGTTCCGCGATAACCTGTACCGCGATGTGGAAGACGACCTGTGGCTGGTACCAACTGCCGAAGTGCCGGTGACGAGCCTGCACCGCGACGAGATTCTCGAAGCCGCGCAGCTGCCATTGCACTATTGTGCCTACACGCCCTGCTTCCGCCGTGAGAAAATGAGCGCCGGGCGCGATGTGCGCGGCATCAAGCGCGGCCACCAGTTCGATAAGGTTGAGATGTACAAATTCGTCGCGCCCGACACCAGCTACGATGAGCTGGAAAAACTGCGCGCCGATGCCGAGGAAACCTGCCGCCTACTGAACATTCCGTTCCGCACCAAAATGCTGTGTACTGGCGACCTGGGCTTTGCCGCCACCAAAACCTACGATGTCGAGCTGTGGGCACCTGGCCAGAGCGAATGGCTCGAAGTTAGCTCGTGCTCGAATGTCGAGGCATTCCAGGCCCGCCGCGCGAATATCCGCTTCCGACCCGAGGCAGGCGCGCGCCCCGAATTCGTGCACACGCTGAATGGCTCGGGGCTGGGCATGCCGCGCACCATGATCGCGATTATGGAAAATTACCAGCAGGCCGATGGCAGCATCACCATCCCCGACGTACTCAAGCCATATATGGGCGGTATCGAGCGCATTGGGTAGAAGCAATCCGGCACGTGGCAAAGGAACATGGTTATTGCCTGTTCCTTTGCCGCTACAACCGGGCGGAGGCGCGCATGGGCGAGATCGACGAGCGGCTCGATCGCGGGGCAGCCATTTTCCGGCGCGCGGGCGACGATAGCGCGCTGCTCGGCGCAGCGCTGCTGGCATTTCAGGGCGCATTCGAACGCTGGCTCGATACCGCGCTGGCCGAACAATCCGAGCTGCCCGCGCCCGACCGCGCCGCGCTGGAGCAGCATAAGCTGAGCTGGCTGCGCCGCGCCGCACTTGCCGAACAGTATGGCATGCTGGCTGGCGAAGCGCGCACACAAGCCCTGGCCGCCGCACACACTCGTGTAGCACTGGCGCGCGGTGATGCCTGCGATTGGAGCGCCGCCGATGTGCAAACATTCGGGCGCTTGGTGGCGAATATCTGCGGGCGGCGCGAGCTATTACGCCAGATCGACCAGCGCGCCGAGCGTGCCCGCACCACGGCTGTAGCCGCGCCGCCAGTGTGGGATACACCTGTGCCACGTCCCTTTCCGCTGGTGCGGCTAATCGCCACCCTGGTATTCCTGGCGGTCTTCGCGAGCGTGCTGTGGGTAATCTACCAGCAGATCGATGGGCCGCGCCTACTGCGCTCGCTTGGCGCGCTGCCCGCGCCAACAGCGGCACCCATAGCCTTCGACGCCGACCCGACACCCACGCCGCCGGTACGCCGTGCCACTATTACCGGGTTGAACGGCGGCCCTGGCTGGCTGCACGTCACCGCTTCATTCGATAGCCCAACCCGCGCAATTCAGCTCGCCGATGGCATGCAAGTAACCCTGCGCGAACAGCAACAGGTCGATGCCAACAATATCCGCTGGCAACTGGTTGAGGCAGGCGGCTACGAAGGCTGGTGCCCTGAGGCCAACCTGGCAATGCCGCAGCGCTAGATAAATCGTCTAGCGCAGAAAGGAATGCGCATGCCCATCCGCACCGACGCGGACTATGCGCGCGAACAAGATGCGCGCGACCCACTGGCACATTTCCGCAACGCATTCGTATGCGATGACCCCGCGCTCATCTACCTCGACGGTAACTCGTTGGGGCGGATGCCCCGCGCCGCCGTTGCGCGCGCCGAAGCACTGGTACGGCACGAATGGGGCAACCGGCTCATTCGCGGCTGGAATGAGGGCTGGTTCGATACCCCCGAGCGTATCGGCGCAAAAATTGCCAGATTAATCGGCGCGCAGCCCGATGAAGTAATTATTGCCGACTCAACCTCGGTGAATCTGTTTAAGCTGGTCGTGGCAGCGCTGCGCGCGCGCCCGGGCCGCAGCGGCATTATCACCGATACGCTCAACTTTCCTTCCGACCTATACATTCTCCAGGGCGCGATCGATGTACTAGGTAAGCAGCATACGCTCAATTGTATTTCCTCCCCCGACCACATCCACGGCCCCGCCGAGCAGATGACGGCCCAGCTGAGCGAGCAAACCGCGCTACTCACCCTCTCGCATACCGTGTTTAAGAGCGGCTATGTGTACGATATGGCAGCGCTGAACGCGGCAGCCCACGCGGCAGGTGCGCTCACGCTATGGGATCTGAGCCATTCGGTTGGCAGCGTGCCAGTTGAGCTGAATCGTGATGGTGCCGACCTGGCGATTGGCTGCTGCTACAAATATCTGAACGGCGGCCCGGGCGCGCCAGCGTTTTTATACATCCGCCACGAGCTGCAAGCGCAACTGCAAAACCCGATTTCTGGCTGGATGGGCCAGCAGAACCTGTTCAATTTCGGCCTGGAATATCAGCCCGCGCCGGGGCTGCGCCACTTCCTCACCGGCACACCGCCGCTGATTTCTATGGCATTAATTGAGCCGGGCGTTGATCTATTGCTTGAAGCCGGGCTCACTGCCCTGCGCACCAAGTCAATCCAGCAAACTGAGTACCTGGTTGGCCTGTACGATGCACTGCTGGCACCCGTCGGGTTTACGCTCAACTCCCCGCGCGACTACACCCAGCGCGGGTCGCATATTTCGCTAGGCCACGCCGAGGGACTGGGCATCGACATGGCGCTGATCAATGCCATGCACGTGCTGCCCGATTTCCGCGCGCCCGACAATATCCGGCTGGGCATTGCGCCGCTATACACAAGCTTTGAAGATATTCACACGGCGGTTGTACGCATGCGCACAATTGTCGATGAGCGCTTGTATGCGCAATATACCGGCCACGCGCCAACCGTAACGTAGCGCGCTTGCGCTGTGCAAGCCCCAGAAGCAGCAAGATTTCGTAGCATATATGCAAACTATGCCAAACTCTAGCCCGGCACCGCTCCGGGTGCGGCTGGCCCAGGCCAGCGACAGCGACGCTATCTTTACAATGGTGCAGAACATCTGGGGCGGGCGCGATTATGTGCCCAGGGTGTGGGGGCGCTGGCTAGCCGATACCAGCGGGCCGCTGCTGGTTGGAACCATCGATGAGCGACCGGTAGCGCTGGCGAAAATCTCAGCGCTCGGTGCTGGCGAAGACTGGTTTCATGGGCTACGGGTTGACCCGGCGCAGCGCGGCCACGGCTATGCTCGGGTGATGCTCGCACACTGCGTCGCGCTCGCCCAGCAGCGCGGCACGCGCACCCTGCGCTACCTCACCGATGAGCAAAATAAGCCTATGCACCACCTGGCCGATGCGCTTGGCTTCGAGCTACTGTATACCCCGGCCTGGCACACTGCGGCTGCCCGCTCTGGTGCATCACAGGCACAGGCACTACCAGCCAGCCAGCTCGGTCGGCTCCTCGCCGAGCTTGAACACTCGCCTTTACTTGCGCTTACCCGCGGGCTGTACGCCTACGAATGGCATAATCTTGAGCTGAACAGCGCACGCCTGCAAGCCCACCTGGTACATGGCGATGTGCGAGCATTACCGGGCGAACCGGCCTGGGCCATTGTCACGGCGCGCGAACGCACGGGCTGGGAGCTAGCGCATATCGAAGGGGCACCCGACGCAGTTGAGCGGCTATGCTACGATTTGCGCGGCCTGCCGGGGGCAATCAGCTCGCAGGCCACCCTGCTCACCCTGCTGCCACCCGCGGCCCCAACGCTTGGTGCGATGCAGACCGCAGGCTTTGGCCCCGCCGAAGACCCGATGCGGGTGTATGAGTTACGGTTTATGGAAAGGGGCGTGTAAAAGCAGGGTGGGCTTCCCAATCGTCATTACGTCAGGGATGCCCCTGAAACATACGCTGGCGCGGCAACGTACCATGGGTACAAAGGTCACATAGTAGCCAGAAAGCCCTTGCTCATGCTCGAAGAATTTCTTTCTCACCTCACCGTCAAAAAAGAACTCCGTATGTGGCTTCAAGAGCCATTTGTGCGCGATAGTGCGCTGCTTCTACTGATCGTATCGCTGATGGGTTGGTGGCTCGAGCCGACACCATATCCTTTCATCCCAGGGCTAGTTGCGGTGCTGATTCTCCTTGGCCATTGGCTTAACCCTTCAGAACCACCTTATGTTCGCTACATCCCGTCCATTGTCCATTCCTGGCGCTACCGCATCGGGATGATCGTTGGTGGAGGATTGATTATGGGAACAATTATGGTAGGCATCACATCGCTTATGCGAGATTTCGCTCCAGAAAGCACTATGGTCACCTATCTCATCGGCCTGCCAATCGGCGGGTGCCTCCTCGGCGCGCGCTACAGCTTTCGTAGGTAACCCGCCTAGCCCACCGCCGCCCCATCAGGGTAGGTACCAACCCAATCAATCGCACTGGCGTGCGGCCCTAAGCGCTCCATCAATTCCCCAACATGCTGCTGAATATGCCGAATTGAATACAGTTGCAGCTCAAATTTGGTGAACGGCAGCCAATCAAAGCCCGACGCGGCCTCGAACACCAGGGTTGGCACGTACTCATGCACCTGCCTCTGGCAGAACGCCAGATAATTCAGCAGCACAGATTTGGCCGGTGGCTCAGGTGGTGCAGTCCCCCCGGCATGTTCAAACCGATATTCTTCGTGATGCTCCGGCCAATAGGTGAACGTTTCGGTTGATTCTTGCAGGTAAAGATGCGTAAAAAAGAGCGCGTGATAAGCGACCTGCCAGAAGGGAATGCTATCGCCCACACGATCCCAGAGTGCTTCAGGGCAGGCCACCACTGCGCGCTTCAGCATTTCGAGCGCAGCCAGATATTGTGAGCTAATGACCCCACGAGCATCCATGCTATGCCTCCTTACATAGGAACGTTGGGCAGCCAGGATGAAGCGCGACAATGCGTGGACACTATTGCGGGGCTTATGGCGTAGAGGTATAGAATTCGCGCACTGCCGTATCGAAGTTGCGGCGCGAACCGAGCGCCGTGACGAGCCAGCCGGGTGTGGTGCAGGTATAGCCAAACCGATCGAAGAAGCGAAAAAACGCGAAGAAATCACCCAGCTCGGGCAGTACCGGCTTCCCAAGCACGCCGCCAAGCGTCAGCGCCGGGCGTGGCACCGGCACGATCGTAATCCGCCGACCAGTAATCGCCGCAATGCGCCGGTAGGCATCGCGATAGCTCAAGTCATCTGGCCCGCCAATCGGCACAATCTGGTTAAGCGCCGCCGGGTGATCGAGCGCCAGGACCGCCGCGCGCGCCACATCGTGGATTGCCACAAACGAGTGTTGGCCGCGCCCGCTGCCCATCGTCATCCCAATGCCAAACCGCTCGATTATCCGCTTGAACGGCGCAAAGCCATCGTCGAACGTTTCCTGAAACGACGATGGCCGGAGCAGAGTATATGGCACGCCGCTGGCTTGCAACACCTGCTCGGCGGCAAACTTATAGGCCAGCTGGGGCACAAAAGCCGCGCCTACATCGGCCTTCAGCGCCGAAACCAGCACAAAGCGCGGCACCCCGGCCTGGCGCGCCAGATCTACCAATTGTTGGGTCGCTGCCCCATCGATCTGACGCATAGGAGTAGCCCGACTGAGCGGATTACCCTGGGCCGTGGTAATGACAGCAGGCGCGCTACGCAAGGCACGCCGCAACGCGCGCGCGTCGCGCATATCACCTGCCTCAAGCGCAACTCCAAGCGTGCGCAAATGCCCAATATGCTTACCAGTGCGCACCAGAGCACGCACACTATGGCCGCGCGCTACCAGCTCGGTCGCGATTGCGCCGCCAAGTAAGCCAGTACCGCCAATCAATAGCACCTGCATAGCATCATTGCCACTATTACACGCGCACCAGGCGCTCGAGCATGCCGCGCTGGGCCGCCATCTCTAGCTGATCGTCAAGTGGAGCGAGCGTAGCTGCGACGCCATAGCGCCGGGCCAAGGCCAGGCCAATCAGATAATCGGCGAACTGCGGGTTTTTGGGCAGTAGCGAGCCATGCATATAGCAGCCGAAGGTATTGCGATATACCGCCCCCTCAGTGCCATCCTCACCATTATTGCCATGGCCAGCCAGCACGCGGCCAAGCGGCCGCACGCCCGCACCCAAATAGGTACGCCCGCTATGATTTTCGAACCCAACCAAGCGCGTGCCGGTGGGTAACGCCAGCTGAGCGCTCGCATCGATTTCGATCGCGATGTTCCCAATCAGCCGCGTGCCGCCGCCCACCGTATGGACATCGAGCGCGCCAATGCCGGGCAAACGCTCGCCGGTATGGGTTAAGAAATAATGCCCCAAAAGCTGGTAGCCGCCACAGATCGCCAGCAACACCAGGCCAGCATCAATCGCAGTGCGCAGCAGCGGCCCCTGGCGCTGCACAAAATCATCGGCAATCAGGGCCTGCCCACTATCTTGCCCGCCGCCGAAAAACGCCAGATCGACGCTGGCCCAATCGACATCCGCACCAGCGCCTACCGGCAGCAGCTCAAGCGCAATGCCGCGCCAAGCGCAGCGCTGGGTGAGCGACAGAATATTGCCGCGGTCGCCATAGATATTCATCTGGTCGGGGTAGAGATGCGCCAGGCGCACGCGATATGTCATAGCGATGCTCCCGCCTTCTACAAGGGCACAGCATTGTAGCACGAACCAGCTACCTCTGCCGTAGTACTCACGATCGAAAAGAAAAGATAAAACTGACAGATCACGTGCGTATGTAGTTATAGCACTGGATGGTAGAGTCAGGAGGATATGTTTATGAAACAGCCCTGGCGCTTGATTGGCCTTGCGGTAATCGCCTTCGCGTTGCTTATGCTTACGCTGCCCAGTACCAGCCACGCCGCCGCGCATGCCGTCACGATTCGCCAATTTGCGTTTTCGCCCACACCACTGGTTATTGCCGTTGGCGATACCGTGACATGGACGAACCAAGACGGCGTAGCGCACACAACCAATAGCATCACCGGCGGTTGGGCGTCGTCGCCACTGAGCACTGGCGATAGCTTTTCATTCACCTTCACCAGCGCAGGCTCGTTCAACTATATTTGTACCATCCACAACGGTATGCAAGGCACAATTATTGTGACTCAGCACGGAAATGTGTTTCTGCCATTTGCCCAAACCGGCAATGCCCGCTAAAGCGCAGCGCTGCTTTGCCGTAGCAGAAAACACAACGCAATGACGCTTTCACGCCATTGCGTTGTGCAAATCCATATGCTCTTTCAAATCGTGCGCTCAGCCCCGGCGGCGTACCAGCACGGGCACCGGCTCGTCCACTGGCAGGCGCTCATCGAGCCAATCGTACACACTTGGGTAATGCAGAGGCATTGCCAGGTCGTGTTTAAGCCGCTGGTTGCTCATACGCGCCGAGGCCGAAGCTATACCCACTACCGAGGCATCAAGCCCGGCCGCCAGTGCACTGGCTTTGGCAAACGGCTGGGGCGGCAATATACCAAGGCGCTGGCAGATTTCGGTATACAGCTCTGCCGCGCGCACTGGCTCATCGTCACACACATTATAGATCGCACCAGGCTGGCCAGCGTGCGCCAGGCGCTGCAATGCCGCCAGCAGATCAGAAATATGCATATATGAAAGGAAATTGCGACCATCGCCCAGCAGCGGGGCAGTGCCGCTTTGCACCGTATCAACCAGGTCGCGCCCCGGCCCATACACGGTGCCAACTCGCAAGAGTATCGCCGGAAATCGATACGTGCGCACCATCGCAACAATCGCCTGCTCGGCCTGGGTAAGCACCTGACCTAAAGGGAAACACGGCGCAGGTGGTGTATCTTCGCTCAACCAGCGCTCGCCCTGATCGCCGTACACTGCGGCGCTGCCGGTGAACAGATATGCGCGTACTGTGCGGGCGCGCGAGCAGGCAGCTATCAGGTTACGGTTGCCATCAACGAATAAGCGGTGGGCTGCATCCGGCTCTAATACCGAACATGATGTCAGGTTATATACGACTTCGGCGCCAGTGGCCACCCCCACCAGGCTATCGGGCTGCGTCAGGTCGCCCTGCCACACCGCCATACCAAGACCAGCCAGGCGCTGCACTACCTCATCCTCAGGATGACGCACTACTCCGCGCACGCTATGGCCCTGTGCCAATAACGCCTCAGCCAGCCGCGAGCCAACATAGCCTGCTGCGCCTGCGATCAGGTATCGATTCATAGTCCCACCTCATCTGTTCTAGGGCAGGAGCGGCTGGCCAAGGGTGTAGCCAGCGCATACACAACGAACCGCCGCGCGACGGGAAGTGCATGCTATTCCTGCATATACAATCTACTCCATCGGCGGCGGTGTGTGCGCAGTTGGAACCGCATGTTCAGGTACGGAGATGCCTGTATTCTATCATTACTCCCCGCGCTTGCCTAGACCCTCTGCAAAATGAGCGAAATTTACACCTACTATCCCAAATTTATCCCAACTTATCCCAACTTATCCCACAATATTTCCCCATGGGATGCCAAAAAGAACATGTGTTCTTATCAATCAGCTGTCAAGCTTTTTCGCGGCGCAGTGATAAGAATTTTTCGCGCAGCGATCGTGCTATATTAGGCAGAAGCATGGTAAGGCATGCCATACTCGCCGTGCAGCTATTTGACGCGCGGCATATTCGCCCGTACAATTGTTTCACTTTGCCCATTCAGCGCCCCACTGCGCTTTCAGGTACTATACACATGATCAAAATGCTGCACCTTGCCGATCTGCATATCGGCATGGAAAATTATGGGCGGATTGACCCGGCCACCGGTATGCACACCCGCCTGCTGGATTACCTGGCCCGGCTCGACGAAGCAATTGAAGCCGGGCTCAATGCCGGTGTTGATCTGGTATTGATCGCCGGCGACGTATATAAAAACCGCACGCCGAACCCAACCCACCAGCGCGAGTTTGCCCGCCGTATTCACCGGCTGCGTCAGGCAGGTCTGCCCGTTGTAATCCTGATCGGCAACCACGATGTATCACCAGCCGCCGGGCGGGCGCACTCGATCGAAATCTTCGATACACTGGCGATTGAAGGCGTGACCATTGCCGATCGCCCGAAGCTGCATGTTATTGAGACGCGCGCAGGCCCGTTACAGCTTATTACGCTGCCGTGGGTCACACGGCACAGCCTGCTAACGAAAGATGAACTACGCCTGGCGTCGTTGCTGGAAGTCGAAACCATGCTGCTGCAGCGCGTCGAAGCATTTCTGCGAACGACAGCCGAAGAGCTTGACCCGACAATACCTGCTGTGCTCACGGTTCACGGAACGATTGACGGCGCAACTGTTGGGGCCGAACGCCAGATCATGCTGGGCCGCGACCTGGTGCTTCCCAAGAGTTTTGTGGCCTTACCCGGCATCGATTATGTCGCACTCGGTCACATTCACAAGCATCAGGTGCTGGGCGAACACCCACCAATTGTGTATGCAGGAAGCATTGAGCGCATCGACTTTGGGGAAGAGCATGAAGATAAAGGCTGTGTCTTCGTCGAGCTTGAGCGGGGGGCAACCGCCTGGCACTTCCACAAGCTGGCGGCGCGCCCGTTTGTTACGCTCGATGTCGATGTCCGAAACAGCCCCGATCCGCAGGCGCGCGCGCTTACCGCGCTTGAAAAACACACTCTTCAAGAGGCCGTTGTGCGGCTACAGATCGCGGCATTGACAGAACAGGCCGGGCTGCTGCGCGTAGAAGAATTGCAGCAACAGCTCGAAGCAGCGGGCGCATTTCAGATAGCGGCGGTGACGATTGATATCGAACGGACGGCCCGTGGGCGGCTAGCCGCAAGCGAGGGCATTCTCGATGGCCTGACACCGCGCAAGGCACTTGAGCTGTACCTACGCGATAAAAAAACCTCTGAAGAGCGTATCGCCGCGCTACTCGCCGCTGCCGATGAGCTGTTTGCTGCCGAAGGTGATGGTATAAGCCTATAACATTCCCCCGGCAATACAGCGCGGCGGTGTTGAGCTACTCAACACCGCCGCGCCTTTGTATCGCTATGTACATAACGCCATGTGTGCTAGAGCATTAGCGTTTCTTTGCACCAGCAGCAAGCACCTGAACACGGCGCTCACGCCAGAGCATATTCCCACCAATACCCGCCAGGAAGATGCCAACCAGCGCATTGAGCGTCATTGTATACAATACCGGAATGCCCTGGGTTGGGCTGCGCCAATCGGGGGTGAGCAGCGCTACAATCTGTACAATAGTAATGAACAGCGACAAAGCCAGGCCAAAGCGTACTAGAAAACGCGCGAGCTGGTCGTGGATCTGCCCGACGCCAAAACTAAGCGCGACACCCCAGGCAACCAGTAGCACAATCGATGCACCGCCATACACGAGCGTCGCTGGCGAGTTCAAGAAGCCGGACACGATCCAGAAATTCAGCATCATCCAACCCAAAAACGTCAGAACGCTAATGCCCAGCAGCAACGGCAGGGCGCGGCGCTCTTCGGGCGAGGTTGCTGCTAACAGCGCATAAATCAGCGCCAGAGCATACAACGCCGCCGAAACCACCAGCTTGCTCACGCTTTGGGTTGGCAAATCACCAATGAGCGGCATGCCCGCCGCAATCGCGTCGGTATCGGCGAGGCTCGTAACGCCATTTAGTGGTGCCACGGTCCATACAAAGAATATCGCTGCGTACACAACCGCACACACGACAAACCACAGCAGGTCGCGGCGCTCAAAGCGAAAGAATTCACGCATACACTTGCCCTAATACAGGACATGCCACCGAATGCTAGCGCACTACCATGCTGGTGGCCGTCACACTAATTCTTGCTTCCACAACGGCTAGCAGCTGGGCCAAGTAGAGATATCTTAGCCCAGCCACAAGAACTTACTTCGCTGGCGTAGCAGCTGGCGACGCTGATGCGTCGGCGGGTAAAGGCTGCCCATCGGTACCCAGCGCCGGAAGTGTGGTATTACCATCGCGGTCGTGCGTACTCAAGAAGGCCAGCAAATCGGCAATCTGCTGATCGCTGAACTGCGAGAAGCCTGGCATCGATGCGATGATATAGGGGCCGAAGCCGCTGTTCGGTTGAATCGCCTGGCTCTGGAAGGCCGCGCCACCCTTCTTGATCCACTCAATCCAGTTCTCGACTGTCATATCCTTGCCGTTGGGAAGTTTCGTACCAAACGCCGCTGTCCCCTCAGGCCCAAAGATGCCACCTAAACCCGGCGCGGGCACACCGCTATCCTTAGAATTTAGGTTATGGCAGCTCGCACAGTTTGCGCTATAGATTGCCTGGCCGCGGCCCTGTGGAGTATCGGGGGCACCAGCAGACGCGGCAGCTTGCTGGGCTTGTTTGTAGGCAGCCGCCGACACAGCGGCATCTGCGCTAATATTAGCGCTCGTGCTCCCAGCCGGCCCCCACCACCCCGACACATACGAGGCAATATTCTGAATTTGGTCGTCGCGCAGTGGGCCGCCCAGGCGTGCGCTCCAGCGCGGCATTGCCGTGCCACGCACACCCGAGGTAATCGTAGCCTCAACAAAGTTGAGCACGGTACCATACTTTGCCACAATCCCGGTTGCGCCGTCGAGCCGATCGCCCAGGGTATTAGGCAAATTGTTAATCTGCGGGGCACCATTCGCGACGCCGCCTTCGCCGGTGAGGCCGTGGCAGTTCGCGCAATATTGCTCGTAGTCGCGCGCGCCGCGAGAAAGCAGCGCACCATTAAAACGTTCTTCTCGCTGCGCCAGCACTGTATTCTCGCGCACCCAGATATAGCCGAGCAGCAGCGTGGCGGCGAGCAGGAACACCGTCGCGATTGTCAAATTACGCGTCATTGTTCGTTTCCACTATCCAAGGCGCGCCAGCGATACCACTGGCGCGCACGCTAATTGCTACTGCCGGAGATTATCCTTCGCGCGGCTGAGGAAGCGCACCGCAGGTGCTTGCTGCTTACCATCGACGGTAATCACCAGGGTGATCTTCTCAAGCTCAACCTGGCCTTCCTGGTTCAGCTGCCAGGGTTCTACCGTTAGGGTGGCATCGCCGCCCTGGTTGGCAAAGGGCTTGTCAAGCTGCTTCCAGCGGGCCACATCGGCCAGAAATTCCTCAAACATCGCCTTTGACTCAGGGCTGAGCGATGGCTCATCGCAGGTTGTGAACCCACCCGTAAATGAGTCAACCGTACAGGCGGATGCAGGCAGTGCATCGAATGGCACTTCGTCCACTTTACCTTCACCTTCGCCTGGCACCCACTCAAATACCAGCTCACTGGTCGCAGTTTCCTGAATACCATAGGCTGGCAAACCAGCATAGGTCAGGAAGCCAAGCAGAACCATCGCCACCACCAGCCCGGCCAGGGCGACTTTACGATCCTTAAACTTGCGGCTTGGGTTGCGATCGATATATGGCAGCAGGAACAAGCCGCCAAACATCACGCCCGCTAGCAGCAGGCCAAAGAAGAATTTGTCGCCAACCTTCAACATACCCTGTAGCCAGAGGAAATACCACGGCGCTTTAGTATGCTGGGGCGTGACAAACGCATTGGCATGGCCTTCCAGGGTTGCGTTCCAGAAGAACTGGTTGATGGCGATTAAGCCAAAGGTCAGGAACGCAATCGCCGCCACTTCCAAATATACCTGGTCGGGTAGGAAGGGCACCTTGCGCTTGGTAGGCGGCATGCCATCGAACAGCTCGTGAATGGGCGAAATATCCTGCTTGCGCACGGCATAGTAGTGAATACTAATTAGCGCAATCGCGATACCCGGCAGCATAAAGATGTGCAACAGGTAGAAGCGTAGGAGTGTTTGCCCGCCAACATCAACCGCGCCGCGCAGCAGCTTGTTGATCGCATCGCCTAAACCAGGGGTTGCATCGGCCATTGAGCTACCAATCGTTACCGCCCAGTAGGCCAGTTGATCCCACGGCAGCAGGTAGCCACTAAACGAAAGCACCAGCGTCAACAGCAGCAGCACCATGCCGGTTACCCAGATGAACTGGCGCGGTGCCTTGTACGACGCCGTAATGTAGGTGCGAATCATGTGCAAGGTCACGATCGCCACCATAAGGTGCGCGCCAAGACGGTGCACATTACGCATCAGGTTCCCCAGCGGCACATCGGTCATAATCTTGACCATGCTGGGGTAGGCTTCACTGGCCGAAGGGATATAGAAGATCATCAAGACCAGACCAGTGATTGCTTCAACCATAAACAGGAAGAAGCTAAACCAGCCCAGGCCCACGGTGTAGTACCAGGCGGTAGCCTCTTCGGGGAGTGCGCGCGGGCGAATATGGTACCAGAAGCTATTGCTATGCACGCGCATACGCGGGTTGGGCCGCGGTGCCGGATCGCCGCGCAGCACCGAACGCCAGTCGGCCAGGCCCATACTGGGGAAGAACGAACGCCCCACTTCAGTGACCCAGGCCATCAGTCGCCGCATCCCGCCGGGTCGCTCGACCTGCTGTGTGGCCATACTGTGGTTGCTCCCTCTAGTGTTTCAAGGAACAAGTGGAAAGGCAACGCGTGCGAGTTGAGCTATTGAATGTGCGATTGCCTTCTGACTGTACATTATTAGGCGTGCGACTCACCGAGCACACGCTGGCCGGTGTTCACCACAATGGTGCCGTTGGTAATCTTCACACGGAACTGATCCAGATTACGTGGCGCTGGCCCGCGTACATACTGCGTATCGCGCTCGTAGGTTGAGCCGTGGCACGGGCAGATGAAGCGCTTTTCCGACGCGATATACGGCACCAGGCAGCCCAGGTGCACACACACCTGGTAAATCGCCATAATACCATCGGAATTCACATTACCATCTTCATCGGCGACTGGCTGGATCGTGGCATCGGGTGGGACTTTGACAACAAAGAACTTGCCATCAGCTATGGGGAAGGGATCGTCGGTATCTTTAAAGTCGCTAGCTTTCTTATCGAGCGTAAACTTGCCACCGAAAGTACCGGCCTTGATGCGTGGGTAGGCAAATCCACCAGCTACCGGGTAGGTGCGTTCGCCCGTGGTTGGATCCTGGGCAGCCGTGAACTTGAGCAATGGCCCAAGCAGCGGGTCGGCCGCCGGGTCGGGCGATGTAATAAACAATAGGCTGCCCGCAGTGAGAAGCGCCGCCGAGCCGGCCATTGCAATCGCCAGCACCTCGCGCCGATTGATACCCTCACCTTTGGGCTTTGCAGCTGAACCAGGCTTTTGCACGCCCGATTTCGCAGCGATAGCATCCGCTTCGGCCTGCGAGATTACTCGCCGACCAGCGTTACGCTGTTCTGCCATGCGCGTCCCCCTCTAGTGGCGTCACGCGACGCCCGATGATACGAGTAACAGAACCTATGGCTATGTGTATGCGCAACTAATCGCCGCGCAGACAGGGCAAACACAGTAGCATGCCTTCAGCACACGTACCGCCTTGGGCAAACTGCCTAAATATTGATTTCTTCGCATTCTAGTGAGGCAATTCAAGCCTTGTGTATTGTAGCACAATCACCCCAGAGCGTCAATTTTCGGTCAAAGAAGCACAGTAAAGCCTATTCGTCACCAACTTCCAAGTAATACATCGATGGGTAGCGTAGATCTTGCGTGGCGGGATATGTAAATACTTGCCCTAAATACGAAACAGCGGTATAGCGCTGGCAGGCATTGCAGGCGTATATATCGTAGCGATGGCGCGCGCTGGCCGGGTTGCCGATGGTTGCATTAACATCGGCAGGCTCGATCGCATCACTACGCCCACACCACGCACAAGCGATATCGTACACCAGCACATAGATCGGTTTACGCAGTGTGCGCGGATATTCGAGTGCCTTGTATGCAAATTTTTGGCTGCCCCATTGGGCCGTGGCGCTCAGCTTCGTACAAACCGAGCAGCGATAAATAGCATGATCGAAATCGACCTGGGCATTCGCAACTTGCACATCAAAATCGATCAGGTCAGAGGAATCTTCCGCACCGCACCAGCAGCACGCCTGGAGTGATTCAGGGGGCATACCTTACCTTACCATTGGTACAAGCGTACAAAACGGGTATTCTGACATTAGGACTTTCGCTTATTCAAGCATATTCTTCTTGTTCCTGGTGATGTTTTGCGCGGAGCGCAAAACATCACCAGGAACAACAAAAAAGTAGCGTGCTGCCGCAGGCAAATACACAAGGAAGCGAAAGTCCTAGACATATTCGTGCGAAGCTCGCCGCGGTACGCCTATTATAACATGTGGTGGCATACCCCGTACTACGCAAGAATGTAAACGATATCGTATTAAGTTTTTGTGCACAAAGCATGCTTGACAGCCTGTACAGAGTGTGCTAGACTACCGCTGCCCACATTTAGGAGCAATACCGCCGCCAATACACAAGATGTGGAGTTCTTGTGGATAAAAAACGAAGCACAATCTGGCGCAGCCTCGTATGCTCCCACGCCCTAGTTGACTTAACGCACGATTTACTTTACATACTATTATAACGTTACGCACCCACCAACCTGACGGCGGCCCGCCGCCGATGCAGCTTGGTGCTTTTTTTGCCCTGTATTTTCCCGCGTCGCCTCGCGAGCCGCTGTGGCTCTTAGCATAACGATAAAGGAGAGGGTTCCATGGCTGTGCTGGATCAGAAGCCAGCAGCACTTTCGGACATTGCGCTGACAGTGCTGAAGAAGCGCTACCTTATTAAGGATGATCATGGGCGTGTAGCCGAAACACCCGAAACGATGTTTCGCCGCGTTGCCGATACGATCGCCCAGGTTGATGCCCAGTATGGCGCCGATGCTGCACAAGTAGGCGCGCGCTCCGACCAGTTCTACCACCTGATGACTGAGGGTTACTTCGAGCCTAATAGCCCGACCCTGATGAACGCCGGGCGACCGCTTGGCCAGCTGTCGGCCTGCTTTGTACTGCCCATCGACGATGACCTGAGCAGTATTTACGAAACACTCAAGCACCAGGCCCTGATTCACCAGAGCGGCGGCGGTACTGGCTTCAGCTTTTCACGGCTGCGCCCCCGCAACGACGTGGTGCGCTCAACCATGGGCGTGGCCTCGGGACCGGTAAGCTTTATGGATGTGTACAACCACTCGACCGAAGCGATTAAGCAGGGCGGCACGCGCCGTGGTGCCAATATGGGCATCCTGCGCGTCGATCATCCCGATATTCTTGAGTTCATTACAGTAAAGCAAGATTTGAGTAAAGTCACCAATTTCAATATTTCGGTAGCTATTACCGATACGTTTATGCAGGCCGTGGCGGATGATACCACCTATGATCTAACGAATCCGCGCACTGGTGAGGTGTATATTGCCAGCCGTGATGGCGTAAAGCACCCGCTCACCGGCGAGGTGCTGGTAGAAAAAGGCCAACCTTGCCGTTTGCGCGCCCGCTTCGTCTTCGACCTGATTGTGCAGTGTGCGCATGCCACTGGCGAGCCGGGGCTCTTCTTCATCGACCAGGCGAACAAGTATAACCCGGTGCCAGCGCTTGGTTCCTACGAATCGACCAACCCCTGCGGCGAGCAGCCACTGCTTGCCTACGATGTGTGTAACCTCGGTTCGATCAACCTTGGGAAGTTTGTAAACGATGCTGGCGCAATCGACTGGGAGGCGCTGCGTGAGGTGGTGCATCAGAGCACCCGCTTCCTTGATAATGTCATAGACGCCAATCACTACCCACTGCCTCAAATTGCCGATCTTTCGCAGCGTATTCGCCGCATTGGCCTGGGGGTTATGGGCTGGGCCGACATGCTCATTCGCATGAGCGTGCCCTACAACTCGGAAGAAGCGGTTGAGCTAGGCCGCCGCGTGATGGCATTTGTAGATGAAGAGAGCAAGGTTGCCTCTGAGCAGATTGCCGCCGAACGTGGCGCCTTCGGAGAATGGGAACGCAGTATCTGGGGGCCAGATGCCACCTGCGCGCGCAATCGCAATGGCGACCGCATCCGCCCTGAGCGCCGCCTGCGCAACTGCAACGTTACCACCGTTGCCCCTACCGGCACAATTTCGATTATTGCGGGCTGCTCTTCGGGCATTGAGCCAATCTTTGCTATCGCCTTCTGGCGCTACCAGGCCGATGCACGCATGCTCGATATTAACCCCGATTTCGTGGCCCGTGCCCAGCACGAGGGCTGGTATTCTGAAGAACTGATGGGGCGTATCGCCGATAGCGGCCATATTCATTACGACGAAGTACCTGCCGCAGTGCAGCACGCGTTCGTCACCGCACACGATATTTCGCCCGAATGGCATGTGCGCATGCAGGGTGCCTTCCAGCAGCATACCGACTCAGCGATTAGCAAGACGATTAATTTCGGCTACGACGCTACCCCCGAACAGGTGCGCGCCGCTTACGAATTAGCCTATAGCCTGGGATGCAAAGGCATTACGGTATATCGCGATGGCTCGCGCGCCAACCAGGTGCTTTCTACTGGCTCAACCGCCGACCCGAATGCGAAGAAAGAGCCAGCGCCTGCGCTACAACCCGAGCCAGCCGTTGCCACGCTCAAGCCCGCGCCACAGCCGGTCAAACCGCGCCATGTACCCGATGGGCTACCCAGCCATTCGTATCAGGTAGTTACCCCACTGGGCAAGCTGCGGCTCTTCGTCACCGAGCACGAGCACGAGCCATTTGAAGTGTTTGCGATTATTGGCCGCGCTGGTAGCGATGTCATGGCCTTTACCGAGGCGATTGGCCGCTTGCTTTCGCTAGCGCTGCGCTGCGGAATTCCAGTGAAGTTGCTTGCTGAACAGTTGCGCGGCATTGGCGGCTCACGTTCTGCTGGCTTTGGGCCGGCGCGCGTGCGCTCGGTGCCCGATGCCATTGGCAAAATCCTGCAAGATCATTACGTCAACCACCACGATGGGCATCTGAACGGCGCAGCCTCGGGGTATAGCAATGGAACCGGGAACGATAATGGCCATAGTGAAGCCAGCGTTAGCTCATTCGCAGCCCTAGCCGAAACGACCGAGCCGCTTAAGGCCGGCGAGATTTGCCCCGACTGCCAAAACGCGACGTTAATGAATGAAGAAGGGTGCCGCAAGTGCCACTCGTGTGGCTATGCTGAGTGCTAGGGCACTACTTCGTTAAAAGCTCGCTTGCCGTTTTTTGCCTGCGGCAGCATGGTAAATGGTACGTTGATGCTTCTCCCTGGCAATTGTTTGTGCAAAGCGCAAATAATTGCCAGGGAATTACATCCTCACGCAGCGGAGGCGACATGCCACAGGAAACTAAAGCGACCGAAGTAGGGCCAGGCTGCCCGCCCGCGAACAACACCGACACCGAATGCCCAAAGTGCCGGGCGACTATGCGGCTCTGGGCAGGCTTCTATCGTTGCCCAAACTGTGGCTACAAGGAAAGTTGCTGCTTCTATAAGCTGCCGCACCCATACTACAACACTAAACGCGAAACAGCCCCCAGCAAAAGCAATGCGCGGCGAGTACTCGCCGCGCATTGCTTTGCCTACACACAGTGCTCAGGGTTCTCTATCCCTGCCGCAACGCATAGATCGCTCAACCTGTTTACTGCGTTTTCTGGTGGTGCGCCCAGCTATACCAGGCACCGCACCAGAAAAGGAAGTTCGGGGGCGGCTGAGCCGCTCCCGAACCTCTGCCACATAATGCGCTATACACCGAGTTACGCAAAAAAGCTACGGTTACACAGCCGTCTCAGCAATTTTGTGTGCGGCGCGCAGCTGCTCAGCCTGGTGCAACAATTGCTGCCGCTCTTCTACCAGCATTGCATTTGCGGCAATAGTGCGCCACCCGCCATGTTGTGCCCAGGCCCATAACCCGGCTTCGGTACTAATCCAGCGCGGCGCCTTCGGGGTATCGTTTTGAAATCTCATCTATATATTCCTAATCAATAGTCGAGCAAGTATATAGAGTACGGCTTTCGTTTGTCGTGTCTGTGCCTGCAGCAACAAGCAATTGCGTGGGTGAGCGAAAGCCCTACAGATAAATATACAACGGCGATATGACAAAAAGCTATACATCTCTATGATGATTTTGTGACAAAAAGATCATTCTTTTTCTCGTGCATCCATAGTTTGCACCCAGGCATCGGCAATGCTACACTGCCGCTACGCATTGCCCGATAGAGTAGAAGGAGCAGACTATGGCGGTCAAATTTGGCGTATTTGTCCCGCAGGGGTGGAAAATGGATCTCGTCGGCATCGCCGACCCGATCGCGCAATATGAGGCGATGACCCGGGTCGCACAGGTCGTCGACCAGCTTCCTGGCATTGATTCAATCTGGGTCTATGATCATTTTCACACGATACCCGTGCCCACAATGCAAACCACATTCGAGTGCTGGACGATCACCGCTGGCTTGGCGCGCGACACGAAGCGCGTAAAAGTGGGCCAGATGGTAACCTGTAACGGCTACCGCAACCCGGCCCTGCTCGCCAAAATCGCCTCAACCACCGACGTACTTAGCCATGGTCGGCTGATCTGCGGGTTAGGCGCAGGCTGGTACGAGCACGAGTGGCGCGCCTATGGCTATGGCTTCCCCGATGTGCCAGTACGCATGGGCATGTTCCGCGAAGCGTGCGAGATCATTTACAAGATGTGGACTGAAGATAAGCCAACGTTCCAGGGTAAATACTATTCTATCGACGGGCCAATTAATGAGCCAAAAGGCGCACGCAAACCACATCCCGAGTTCTGGCTCGGCGGCGGCGGTGAGAAAGTGACGCTCAAGCTCGTTGCCAAGTGGGCCGATGGCTGTAACATCGGCGGCGGCAACCCCGAAGTTATTCGCCAGAAGCTTGATGTGTTAGGCGGACACTGTGAAGCGCTCGGCCGCGATATTAGCACAATTGCTATTAGCACTGGCATGGATATTCACCTGCTCAAAGATGGTGAAGACCCGGCTCACGCCGGTGATTGGGCGGGCGGCGTACTTTCAGCCGAGCAATATCAGCGCCAGTTCCGCGTTGGCACCGCCGACCAGATCACCGAGAAAATTCAGGCCGTCGTCGATGCGGGTGCTAACTACATCATTGTATACATGCCCGGCCTGGCCTACGACCCATCGATGCTACAACATTTCGCCGAAACCGTTATTCCGCGCTTCAGCTAAATACTCAATCCTCCTTCCCCTTCTCAGCGCCACGCCGCCCACTCGCCGTGGCGCTGAGCGTTTTTGCGTTATACCAGCTGCCTACCGCCAGTACTTATAGGGCTAGGACTTTCGCTTCCTTGTGTATGTGCCTGCGGCAACACGGTACTTTTTTCGTTGTTCTTGGTGATGTTTTGCGCTCCGCGCAAAACATCACCAAGAACAGGAAGAATTTGCTTGAGTAAGCGTAACTCCTAACTTAATCAGATACTCATCTGGCCGTGCTATACCAATTTCAGGGCGTTCGGTTTATAATTCGGAGAAGATACGCGGTAGCCGGATGCCGGCCCGTGAACGGGCGACGAGCGCTACGCAGGCAGCTTTCGCTGATCTGCAAGCTGAAGACCCATAGCGCACAAGCACATACCTGAGACACCTTCATGCGCATCCTGGTTGTTGAAGATGAAACGGCAATCGCCTCGTTTATTACACAGGGGCTTGCGGAAGCAGGCTATGCCGTTGACCTCGCGACCGACGGCTCTGAGGCGCTGTATTGGGTAAGCATCGCTGAATACGATGCGATTATTCTTGATATCATGCTCCCCGATACCGACGGGTTAGCAGTATGCACCGCATTTCGTGAACGCGGCATTGCGACCCCGGTGCTCATGGTTACGGCCCGCGATGCAATCGACGATCGCGTCGCCGGGCTGGATAGCGGTGCCGACGACTACTTAGTAAAGCCCTTTGCGTTTGCCGAACTTCTGGCACGGCTGCGTGCACTATTGCGGCGCGAGCCGGTGTTCCGCGGCACCGTACTGCAAGTTGGCGACCTGACGCTCGATACGGTGACGCATACGGTGCGGCGGGGCGACCAGCCAATTATCCTGACAACCAAAGAATACAGCTTGCTCGAATTCCTCATGCGTCACCCTAATCAAACCCTCACGCGCACTGCCATCGCCGAGCATGTATGGAACTACGACTTCGATAATGTGTCGAACCTGATAGATGTGCATATTTTCGGGCTGCGCCGCAAGCTCGACGATGCCTACCCCATCAAGCTACTACACACCGTGCGCGGCGTCGGCTACCGACTCGGCAACGAGGCCTAAATGAAGCAACGGATACGCTTTGGCTCAGCGCCTGCTACAGCCGCTGGGCGCATCTTCGACCGCATCTTGAGCAACCCACTTGCCTGGGCACGTACCCTGCTGGTGCGATCGATCCGCTGGCAGATCACGGGATGGTATACCTTATTGCTGGCCGGAATGATGGTTCTCTTCAGCGCTGGCACCTATGTGGCCGTGTACCGGCTGCTCATTGAAAATTTCGATGAGAGCCTGGCAAGCCAGGCTAATCTGCTCGTGAACACGATCGGGTTTGAAAACGGCGAGCTGATGATTACCAACGACTCGCTGCGCATTGGGCGGGTAAACAACGAGCATCTCATTCGGGTATACCGCGCCGATGGTACGCTGATCTATAACGACAATTCGATTGAGCAGGCAAATGCCCTGGCCGCATCGGTGCCTCTGGCACTTGCTGGGGAGCGCCAGCATTTCGCAATTGAGGGGCGCGAAGGGCCAATGCGCGTGTTGACGGTGCCAATATTCGACGGTACTCGCACGGCAGGTGCCTTGCAGCTCGGGTTATCGCTTGAAGATGTGGGCGATACTATGCGCGCGCTGCTGAAAGCACTGCTGATACTCGCGCCTGGTGTTCTGCTGCTGGCGAGCTGCGGCGGCTTCTTCCTCGCCAGCCGCGCACTTGGCCCAATCAACCGCATCACGCGCGCCGCCCAGCAGATTAGTGCAGAAAACTTTAGCCGCCGCCTCGATCTGCGCGGCCCCAACGATGAGATCGGTCGGCTGGCGCATACCTTCGACGCAATGATCACACGCTTGCAGCTGGCTTTCGAGCAGCAGCGCCGCTTCACCGCCGATGCCTCGCACGAATTACGCTCGCCAATTACCGCCATTATCGGCCAGATCGATGTTGCTGTTGAGCGCACGCGTGATGCTGAAAGCTACCAGGCCACGCTGCTCAGTGTCCGTGAGCAAGCGCAACGGCTGGCGCGGCTCACAAACGATTTACTCTACCTGGCGCGTTCGGATGCACAGCCTAAACCTGTCCTTAAAGAGCCGATCGATCTAGGGCAACTATTGCCCGCGATTGTCGCCCAGCTTGAGCCGCTGGCCGAGGCCCGCAACCAGACCTTGCAGATCCAGCTGCCCCCCACGCTGCTCACCCATGGCAATGAAGACGACCTGATTCGTCTGTTCCTTAATTTGCTCGATAATGCCATTCGCTATACCCCCATCGGCGGCAGTATCGCTATTGAGACAGGCACACATACCACCAACAACCAGCCGACTATCCATGTAGCTATTCGCGATACAGGCCCGGGCATTGCCCCCGAACATCTCCCTCACCTCTTCGAGCGCTTCTTCCGGGTCGACCGTGGGCGCACACGGGCACAGGGCGGCACCGGGCTAGGTCTATCTATTGCACAAACTATTGCGCAAGCACATGGCGGGCAAATTCAGGCCACGAGTACGCTCGGCCAGGGAAGTACGTTCACCGTTACCCTGCCCTGCGGCAGCATACAAACCCTGTGCTGAACAAGCGCGGCGAACAACGCCAGGCAGGGGAAGTTTTCTCGAAAACGCACTGCGCCACCAATACCAATGTATCGGTGGCGCAGAAAAAAACGATATTGAAATAGCTAGCTAGAAGCAGGGTGCGGGCCAAAGCGGTGCCTTAACCCGCACAGCACGCTGCGGGCGTGGCAGCAGAAAAAAAGCGCTTACCGATGCACCAGGTTACGCGGCCCCCTGGTACAGGCGATCGCGAATCGTCACAACTTCCTGGCGCAACCGCGAATCGGAATTAATCTCTTCGCCGATCTTCTCGCACCCATAGATCACTGTCGTATGATCGCGCCCGCCCAGCAGCGCCCCAATATCCATCAGACTGGCATCGGTTTCTTCACGCAGCAAGTACATCGCTACCTGGCGCGGTACCACAATATTGCGGCTGCGCCCACGGCCCTGCATCGCCCGCAAATCAACACCGTAAAACTCGGCTACCTCGCGCAGAATCGCCTCCGACGTCACACGCTTGCGCCTGGTCGTATCGAGCAGCTCATTCAGCGCCGTCGTTGCAACTTCAACGCTTACGGGCGAACCAACCAGCTGGGCGTATGCCGCCACCCGGTTCAAGCAGCCCTCAAGCTCACGAATGTTACTTTGAATCCGATGCGCCAGGAAGTCGATCACCTCGGCAGGGATGTGCATCGACATTTGCTCGGCCTTCGCGCGCAGAATGGCGGTGCGCGTCTCAAGATCAGGCGTCTGCACATCGACGATCAGGCCCCACTCAAAGCGCGAGCGCAGGCGCTCTTCGAGTGTAAGAATGGCCTTCGGCGGGCGATCGGACGAAATCACGATTTGCTTGCCGGCCGAATGCAGGGTATTAAAGGTATGGAAGAATTCTTCCTGGGTACTTTCTTTGCCTGCGATAAACTGAATATCATCAATCAGCAAAATATCGATATTGCGGTAGCGAATGCGAAATTCTTCGGTCTGCTGGCGCCGAATGGCGTTAATCAGATCGTTCGTGAATTTTTCGGAAGAAACATACAGCACATTTATTTCGGGGTCACGATCGAGCGCATAATTCCCCACTGCATGGAGCAAGTGGGTTTTACCCAGCCCCACCCCGCCATACAAAAATAGTGGGTTATAGGCATGCGCCGGATGCTCGGCTACTGCCATACACGCAGCATTCGCCAGGCGATTGCTTGAACCAACAATGAAGCGATCGAAGGTGTAGCGGGCATTCAGCATGCCCGAGCGCATCGCACTCGAAAACTCAAGCTGCTGCATACTAAGACGGTCGTAGCCATTGCCATGGTTTGTGCCATTGCCATTACTGAGGCCGTGGCTTTGTGCCGGGGGCTGCGCCGCTAGATACGGATTGATACCATTTCCACCAAATTCGGCGGTATCATCGAGATCGGGCAGGTTGCTTTCATTCCCGTACTCGCGGCTCGCCAGGCGCTGCTCGGCCATTACCGGTTGGGGCGGCGCAATCACGACGCGCACCTGCACCGGGAACCCGACCAGTTTCCCAAGCAGCTCACGCAGTGGCGCGATATAACGGTTCTCCAACCCTTCCTTGAAGAAGGCGCTCGGCGCACCGATCGTCGCCACCCCATTATCGACCGACAGGAGGGTAGCGCGCCGCAGCCAGGTGTTAAACTCATGGCGCGATATCTGCATCTGCATCGTGCCAAGGGTGGTGTTCCAGATTTTTGTGAGGTTCAAAATAACCTCCGTTAGCAACAACGCAATGATAGAAGTGCACGCATACGGATGCCATGCACCCTGATTTCGGCCTCTCTGGCGAAGACTGATCCTTGGTACTTGTGGATTAAGCGCTGATGAACAATTGTTGTGTAGCGATGATGATCATACTCCATGCACCCTATCTTTTCAAGCTAGATCACCCACTATTTCTATTACGATTGCTTATACAGGGTGGGGTGCGAATAGGGGTAGTGCTTGTGTCAAATAACGTATATTTATATAGATATGTCGAGCAACACGGCGCTGTATTGTGGATAATCGCCAAGGTACGTTCCATGTCCTCTTCGCATGTATGGCGTTAGAATGCGATATACGACTTTCTAATTCTTGTCAAGTCTTATCCACATGCATGTGGATAAAATAACGGCCCTGTGGATAATTGACCGACTTCGCGGCACCTCACCCAGATTACAATTTCAAGACTCCTGCGCTGCCGAGACGACGCGATTTTCTTAGCCAGTTGGTGCTGTTCTACAACAAGCAATTGTCTACAAATCCGCCATGAGCAGTTGGTATAAGCCTTGAACTGTGATGGCTCAACACTTATTTGGGTTCTACCAGCGGGGTTAACTGAACGACCTCGGGCAGCTCGATCGGCGGGAGATCGTCCAGGCGGGTGAGCCCAAACTGGCGAAGGAATTCATCGGTTGTAGAATAGACGATCGGTCGGCCCACCGTCTCAAGGCGGCCTGCTTCGGTAACCAGATCCCGGCCCAGTAGCGCCCGTATCACACCGCTGCTATCCACACCGCGTAAGGCATCGACCTGAGCGCGGGTAATTGGCTGGCGATACGCAATAATGGCCAGGGTTTCGAGCGCGGCTGCCGAAAGCTTGGCCTGGGGTTGAACCCCCAGAAATCGCTCAATCACCGCCGACGCCTCGGGGGCCGAAACCAGCTGCACTTGATCACCATGACGCTGCACACGAACACCACGCTCGGCGCAGGCTGCGGCCAACGTCTCAATCGCGGCTTCAACTGCATCGGCTGGCAATTCAAGTGCCTGGGCCAGCTGCGCAACCGTTAGCGCTTCACCAGCAATAAAAAGCAAGCTTTCAAGCAACTGCACCGCCGATAATACGCGCGGTGCAGGCAGGTCAAATAATGGCGGTTGTTCCATATCTGTAGCAGCTACCTACATCAAGTGCGAAGTCGCTATGGCTGCAGCACAATCAAGTCGCGGTTGAAGGTGGTGAGGCTTTCAGCGCCATCGGCAGTAATCACAACATCATCTTCGATACGCACACCGCCTACGCCCGGAACATATATCCCCGGCTCAATGGTGAAGGTCATTCCTAAGGTGAGCGGCGCCGTGTTACCTGCCACCATATAGGGTGGCTCGTGCACATCTAAGCCCAGGCCATGCCCGGTGCGGTGTAAAAACTGCGCGCCATACCCACCTTGCGTAATGACAGTGCGCGCGGCCTGATCAACCTGCTCGCCGCTAGCACCGGGGCGCGCCGCCGCCCGGCCAGCAGCATTGGCGGCTTGCACTAGCTCGTACAATCGCCGCGCCTCAGCCGAGGGCTCACCCAGTACAACCGTGCGGGTAATATCGGAGGCGTAGCCTTGATACACTGCACCACCATCCATAATAATCAAATCACCCGGCTGAAACGCGCGGTCGGTGTTTGAATGGTGGGGGTTGGCCGCATTCGGCCCACTCGCAACGATCGTGCCAAAGGAAGGGGCGCTCCCGATCTCGCGCATGGCTGCATCCCAGATATTGGCTAAGGCGCGCTCAGTCATGCCCACTTTGATCTGGCTAATCGCGACTTCCAGTGTACGCTCTACAATATGCACGGCAGTACGCATAGCCGCTAGTTCTTGTGCATCTTTGGTCATACGTAGCGCAGCCAGAATAGGTGTAGCATCGCCAACTACCACCTCTGGGGCGGCTTGCTCAATGCTTCGTAGCTCAAGCACACGCATCGCAGTATATTCTACCCCCAGGCGTGCCCCATCGAGCTGCAGATCGGCCATAGCGCGCCCAAGTGCTTCGTGCGGCCCTTCGCTATCGGTCCAGGGGTAAAACCGCATGGGAAAGTGGGCCTGGGCGGCCGCGCGGGGTTGCTCAAGTGCAGGCAGTACCATAACTGGCTGGCCCGCCGAAGGAAAGAACGCGACCGCCAAGCGTTCATTGATATGCATATCAAGGCCAGTAAGGTAGCTAAGATTCGACCCTGGCACAACCGCCACGGCTGCCACACCGGCACGCTGCATTTCGGCCCGTAGCCGGTTTAGACGCTGACTCATACTACTACATCCTTTTGTACTGATTAGCCATGTACTTGCCGTTGATCTACCTGCGGTAATCACCAGAGTATTTTGCTTCTTGATGGGAATTGGTTACGCTATGGGCAAACACTACCCAGGAAGTGGCCCCTACAACCCAGCAGCCCAAAAACTGAGGAAATGTGCGCATCGTGACCAGATTGAGGCGACATCGGAGGGCCGAGAACAGGCGTTTATATTTCTTCGAAACGCTGAGGGAAGCGCACGCGCGCCGACATCCATCCATCGTGTTCAAACAGTTCGAAATCACCAGCGAGATCTTCATGCACCAGCGTGCGGATGATCTGCAACCCCAGGCCGCTGCTTGGCCCACCCGCTTCGCCCGGCCCGTGCGAAGGGCCATCGTCGCGCACTTCCACTACCACCATACCTTGCTCGCGTCGCGTTTCAACCACTACCGTTCCGCCCTCGCGGGTTAAGCCATGCGACATCGAATTCACAATCAGCTCATTCAGCACAATTGCCAATACGGTTGCCTCACGCGAAGCAACCCGGGCAGGCTCGCCACAGATCTGAAAGTGAATGGGGCGCTCGGGGTTAGCAAGGCTCACACGCGCGCTATCAACGATCTGGCGAACTACGGCATCAATTGTGGTCACACCCACGTCTTCGCGGCATAGTAAGTTATGGACACCTGCAATCGCCTGAATACGCGCTACACTATCGCGTAATGCCGCGGATCCCTTGCCTGCCGGATCGAGCCGCCGCTGCTGCATTGCCAGCAATGCTGAAATGGTTTGCAGGTTGTTGCGCACGCGATGGTGCATTTCTTGAAGCATCGCCGATTTAATCCGCAGCGCGCTCTGGCTTTCGGCGTACAGGCGTGCGTTTTCTATCGCAATTGCCGCTTCATCCGCAAAGGTTGAAAGCAGCCGTACCTGCTCGTAGTCGAAATGGCGCGCCTCGCAGGTATACAGGCAAATCGCGCCAATGATCCGGTTCTGCTGCACCTTCAGCGGCATACAGAACAGTGAATGAAAGCCTTCGCTCGAAGCAACGTGCGACAGCTCGGGGAAGCGCGAATCGGTGTAGGCATTGAGCACCGCCAGTGGCCGACCCTCGCGCACTGCCTGCGAAATAAACGCAAGCACCGAATTGCCGTGGCTGCCGCCTTGCGTTGCGGCCAGCTCAAGCTGATTATCTTCGACACAGCGAAAAATATCGGCGCGATCAACACGGGCCAGCTCAACTGCTTTGGCAACAATCAGTTTAAGCACTTCTTGCAGATCGAGCTGTTCAGCGATGCGCTTCGATACCTGCTGGAGCGTCGTCAGCTCCTGCACTTTCTGGTGGAGCTGATCGCCCGTTTGCTGGTAGAGCTGGGCATTCACGATGAAAAAGGCTAGCTCACCCGACACCGTTTCAACAAAATTGACTTCTTCCGGAGTAAAATCGCGTGGGCCGCTGGTTTGAATAGTAATGACGCCCTGCAACTTATCCGCCCCAACGTGGAAACGCTCGGCGCTGAACAGCACGATCGGCACGGCTATAATCGAGCGGAACGCTTCTTCACCCAGCATAGGTTCGGGCAGAAAGCGACCATCGTAGAAGGCATCGTATACCGATACGGGCCGCCCATCGCGCGCTGCCGCTCCCGTCACGCCATCGCCCAGCCGAATTCGCACCTGCCCGATTGCATCCGCGTTAAGCCCGCGGGTGGCCCGCAGCGTGAGATCATCGCTGTTCTTGTCGTATAAATACACCGAGCACGCTTCGACCCCAATCACCTCGGCAACCGTTTCAACCACCATTTGCATCGATGTGTCAAGATCGAGCGTGGAGTTGGCGGCTGAAATCACGCGGTGCAAGCCGCTCAGCTCGGCCATACGCCGCACCAGGTTATTTTCCCATTCGCTCGTGCGCTTCTCTTCGCGCGCGGCACCATAGGCCATCAGCAGCTCGGCCAGGGCAACTCCCGGCTCAATATTGAACTGCTCGGCCAAGCCCAGGCCAAATTCGGCTAGCACCTCAGGTTCGCCATTCTGATGATACCAGAGGGCGCCAAGCTGACGCAAATAGATCCGCCGCTGCTCAAGTGATGGTTCAGCAGCTAGCAGATTGAGCAGCTCGTCGACCTGTGGCAGCGATGCGCGCAATTCCTCGACCAGCATCGGGAGGATTGCAGAATGGGCGGTAAACATATTGTTCATCCAGTAGGGATGAGTTTCAAAACAAGGTAACGACGCATATTATACCAGCCGATCGGCGGCTCTCGCAAGCGATTATGAGGAAGCTGGCAGCCAGATGATCGCATCGGCCCATACACTGCGCTGCCCATCTTCTGCCAAGTTACTCAGCGATACGAGTGGGGATTCATTTGGGTCAAACGCATACGTTCCCAGATCGACCCAATCATTCGCGTGAAGCGGGATGTTCACCATAATTTCGGCCTCGCCGCCCTGGTAACGCAGCCGATACCGCACCTGGGTCGCATCTTCCAGGCCGCTTAGCGCATATGGTACATAGGCCAGCACCCGGTAGCGCCCGGCCTTCGGCAATACTGGCCGCCATACGGCCACGGCAGGCGCTGCTAGTGGACGAAGATCGAGCGGGCCAAGCGCATTGGTGCCACGCAGCGAGGGCGCAAAGAGCGCGGTGCCGCCATAGCCAACTGGCACGGTTTGCCAACCATCGCCTTCCTTCGCGAAGCCCGGCGAGTCGGTATCTACAACTATTGCAGCGGGTGGCGGCGGGGCGCACGGCGACGGCCGATCTGCCCATAGCCAGGTACTTGGGTCGCCCGCCGGGTTTTGCTGCCAGGGATCCGAAGTGGTGGCGCACCATCCATAAGGGTCGGTATTACGCCCCAAATATTGCACACCAAAATGCAAATGCGGCCCAGCTGCACAACCACTTTCACCTACCACACCAAGCGGCTGGCCGCGTGCCACCTGTTGCCCCAAGGTGGCATCAACCCGCGCCAGGTGCCAGTAGAGAGTACGGTAGCCATTCCCATGATCAAGAATGACCGCCCGAGTTGCGCATCCATCGTCGGCATTCCCAGCAAATACCACGGTGCCATCGGCAGCGGCTAACGCCAGGTCGGGTGGAGCAGCGGCATAATCCCAGCCATCGTGCCCATTGTAGGCAAACGCAATATCGGTTTCGGTGCGCCCCCAATAGGTTGTCACCCCGGCGGCCTGGTTGCGGGTGAGAAATGGCCCACCATGATCGAAGAATGATGTCACGGCGGCGGGATGCTCAAGCGGCCAGGCCAGAAATGGCGCGGCAGGCCCAGGCCAATCGCTCGGCGCAATCCGTGGGTCGCCAAAGAGGCGGGTATAGGTTTGTAAGAAACCAGCCAGCAGCGCTGGCAAGCGGTCGGGTGAAGTGGTAGGTGCCAATACGCGCGCAATACTGTATTCACTCAGGCTCAGGCCGGGCGGTGCAGGCGCGCTTGACGAATCGGCATACGTCAGGGGCGCATATTGCGGGTAGTCGCGCTTGGCATACAATATCTGCTTCACCGCCCAGCGAATCTGGGCTGCTAAACCGCGCCGATTGCCATTTTCACCCTGATACCCTAAGGCCCACCCCAGCTGATCTGATGATGGACGCGCATTTGAGAGTAAGCCGCTGCGCTGCTCAAGCAGGGCCAGAATCACTTTCGGGTTCACGCTATAGTATGCGGTTTGGCCCACCAGCGCCTGAGCAAAGCTATAGCGCCCGTCGCCAACGGGTACGCTCAGCTGATTAAGCGTGCCTGCCTGGCTATCGAGAAATGCCTGAATCTGGGGGGCATAAAAATCAGGCTCGTAGGTTAATCGGCGGTCATCGAAGTAGGGTGCAGCGCCCGCCGGAGCAGGCGGTACAACAACAGCTTCAGTAGTTGGCACATCAAGTCTGGCAGTGGGGCTAGCGTTGGCCGGTGCGGCGGCAGTTGGGAGCAGCACTGCATTCGTAGTGGCTGGCGCAGTCGGGGAAAGAGGCGGATTCGGCGCTGAGCGGCTAAGCCGCCACCACGCTAGCGCACTTCCACCCATCACAAGCAGCAGCACAGCCCCAATGGCATACATCAGGCGACGGCGGCGGGCAGCCAGCGCTTCGCGGCGCGCACGGTAGCGGTTACGAGAAGAATAATCCACAACGAAGCAACTAGCTCAACAGGAAACCCCCAGCGCTGCGGCTCAGATCGCAGCGTGCGCAGTATAGCGGAAGCGCCATGAAAGCGCAAGAGAATGTTTGCAAAAGGCCTTGCAATTTTAGAACAATTGTGCTATAGTATACACAGAACTGATAACAACATCCCATTGCGACTCATGAGCTTAGAAAGTGAGTAAGAGTATGTACCGCAAACAGATAGTATACGATCGCGAAACTCGGGACTTCGCCATGTATTTGGATGGCGAGCTGATTGGCTTTGCCCGTACATACCACGAGGCCGAAGTCACACTCGACCAGCTTGTCTTCGAGCTTATGAGCGGGCAATACTTTCGCGAAGCCGCATAGCCGCATAGGCAGTATTCCTCGGCAGCGGGCTTGTAGCGCATAAGAACAGTGCTGTGCCGCACTATTCTGGCTCAATACTGCTGCACGCAGTTATAAAACGCACAGAACCGGCATCTATCGAAATGATTGATGCCGGTTCTGTGTAGACGTCTCTTCGGATTACCTAGCGCAGCTCGCCTTGAATTTCACGCGCGCTCCGAATAAACCAGTGTGTTACATTCCGAAAGCGTCCTTCACGCCCAAGCACTAGCTGGCTCGCCGCAATATCAGCCGGGCCGCTGCGCTGGTCGAGATCAAGACCTTCAAGCTGGTCGGTTGCGGCATAGACAAACAATGGCTGGTATAACACAATACTTGGCACCAGCTCAACCCAGCGCTTCTGAAACGCTTCATACGAATTCGCACGGGCCGAAATATCGCGCTCGCTGCGAGCATCGCTTAGCCATTCATCGATCTGATTATCGCTCAAGCCCGCATAATTAGTACCACTGCTGGCCTGCGATGAATGCCAAAGCTCGTAGACATCGGGGTCGGCACCTAAGCGCTGCAAACCATATAGCGCCAGCGTAAAATTATGTGCTATGAGGCGCTGGCGTAACGTTTCCGCATCGACAGGCTGTACATCTACCCGCACCCCAATCTGGCTCCACTGGCGCGCAATCTCGTTTGCTACTGCCACACGGTCGGGATCATCCAGCGTGAGTAAGGGTAGCGCCAACGGCTTCCCTTCCCGAACCCGCACACCATCGGCACCAGCGACATAGCCCAGCGAATCGAGCACAGTAGCAGCGCGCCCCTGGTTTGCCGCATACCAGTCCGCATTTTCCAGGGCGGCCCACCACCCCGGGAGAATTGGCGTATCGAGTCGTACTACCTGATCTTCCTGCGTCTGCTTGATCAAGAGATCTTTATCAAGACCCTCGGCCAGCGCCCGCCGTAATGCCTGGTCGTTTAATGGCGCAGTACGCAGGTTAAACCCCAATACTACAGCACTATCGAGCGGCAGAGCATGGCGCACGATGCCGTTCGGCAACGAGCCAGCTGTCAGATCGCTGGTCGCAACCGCCCCAAGCCCTTGAATTTCACCGCGGATGAGTGCGGCGCGCGCCAGCTGGTTATTGGCATAAAAGCGCAATTCAAGCGAATCGAGAAACGGGCGGCCACCAAAATAGCGTGGGTTCGCGCTAAGAACGGCGTGCTGCTCATTCAGTTCGGTGATCTGGTATGGCCCGGTTCCAACCGGCTTGGTATTGAATGGCGCACTTGCCCACGCGCTTGGATCACGGTTGGATAACAAATGTGCTGGTAGAATCGGGAACGTAGCCATGCTGAGGAACGGCGCAAATGGAGCTGCCAGCTTACAGCGAATACTGCGCGCGCCAATCTGATCAATCAGTACATCGCGCCATACTGCGCTGACGGCGGGGTCGCCCGCAAAGCTACGATTCTGGATCGCGCGTAGTGTGAAGAGCGCATCATCGACCGAGAAGGGCGTACCATCGTGCCAGAACACATCGGTACGCAGAGTGAAGGTATACACCTCGCCCGCATCATCTTGCACCACCGACTGTGCTAGCGCGAGTTCGGGCAGGCCATCCGAGCCTATACGCATCAGCCCATCGAACAACAGCGCGCGCATATCGGCAGCGGACGGATCGCGCGCTGGGTCGCTGAGTAATGGATTAATCTGCTGAGGAATAGCGGGCAATCCCTCAACATACACGCCACCCACCAATGGGCGAGACACAGCCGCGCGCGTCACCGCCAGGTAACCCATCAGCCCGAGCACAATGAGCGCGCTGATGGCTGCAATGAGAATCTGCCAGCGAATTCGGCGTGCCACGAGCGACTACAATAGCCCAGGTAGCAGGCCGGTTGGCGTTGTAGTAGGGGTGCCAAAAATAGGCAGGCTACTAATGAGGGCGAGGAGCAAAAACACCACTGCCAGCACAATCGTTGCCTGGTGAATAGTTTTCTCAAGGCCGCGCTTGGTGCGGTAAATCGAGCTGGTGTCACGGCTTTGTAGGCCCGCCGTGCGGCCCTGAATAATCACTAGCCCTACCAGAGTAAGGCTAATAATAATAAGTGCAATATACAGCGCGGTTTCCAAAGGGCCTCCTCAGAACAGGTTACAGCTAACACGGCTGCTGATTATACCATCGCTCGGGAGGCACTGCAAACGCATCTCAACGTAGATTATTAGGAGTGTCGCTCGCCAGGTTACGATTTGTGTGTCGCACAAACCATCATCAAGGGGTTGAAGCATTCACCTGGGTAAGCGAAAGTCCTGGTAAACAGATACTGTTGTAGTCAGGAGGCCGGGTGAACTTCAGGAACCGATGCTAATACCACCCGATTCTTACCATCGCGTTTCGCTCGGTACGCGGCATCATCCGCCATATCGAGCAGATCGCGTGGGTTTTGCGCATGATGGAATGGGTATAGTGCCACCCCTAGACTCGCGGAGACGGGCACATGCACCAACCCGTTGATCAGCAGCGACTTATCAAGCGCCGCGCGCAGCCGTTCCGCAATTGCCATCACAACTGGCACTTCAACCACATTGGTAAGAAGGACACAAAATTCTTCCCCGCCATAGCGAAAAATAATATCATCGGTACGCAGCGTTTCCCACAAAATCCGCGTTACCGTTTTAAGTACCTGGTCACCAATCAAATGACCAAAGCGGTCGTTAATCTGCTTAAAGTTGTCGAGATCGAGCAGAATAAGCGCAAAATCGCCGCCGGCATTGCCAACGCGCGCCCATACTTCTTGCAGTGCGCTATCGAATGCGCCGCGATTGTACGCACCTGTTAGGGCATCGCGCACAGCCCGCACATAGAGGCGACCATTCGCAATAAGTACCGATATAAGCCCCACAACGGCCCTCAAAAAGCACAGATCATCGGCACAAAATTGCGGGCCACCCGAGGCATACACAAGCATCAGTGCGCCTACAATGCGGCTGGAAAAGCGCAACGGCAAACAAATGGCACTACCACCGATAATGCCAGCCTCGTGGATAGCAAGAGGAATACCATTGTTCAGCTGCCGCGAGTAAAGTACACTTTGTTGCCGCTGGACAACATCGCTCACTAATGTACCAGCCAGGGGGATACGAGTGCCTTTCCCAGGCTGTAGATCTAGCTCGGTGCCATCAATATGTACAAGCTCGCCCGCCCGTTCATCAAGCAAGAACATACGGACTACGGCTCCTAAAAATAAGCTATGAAGCCGCATCCGAACCTGTTTCAATATTTCACCAGGCGCGCTTGTGCTTCCCAACATCGCTTCGAGGCTGGCAAGTAGCTGCATTTCAGCCTGGCGGCGCAACCCTTGAACCGTGCGTGTGAACATCTGCACTAGTACAATCACATCTTCGCGCTGCGATGAAGGAATAGCTGCTTCTGCCGCCCAGCAGATTGCTCCATGCTGCCCTTCAGCAGCACTCAGCAAGAGCATTGTTAGCCCGCTCGTATTGGAGTACGCTATGCCATTCTCGGCCACGAGACATGTATGTTCAAGCGCTTCCGCTGCCGTTGCAATAGCCCGCTCGCTTGTATCGCTATCTGGCGCGGGATGCGCACTGATACTCGTCATACGCCCGGTATGGCTGTGCAGCAGCCCAATTGCTGGCACTTCAGCCAGCTGTGCGCACATATTTACAAGTACAGTGAAGGCTGCTTGTTCCGTGCTAGCCTCAGCAACTTGGTGTATCCCGGCTCGCCATTTCGCATGAAAGTGGGTATTCATATCAATAGCCTCAGGTTGGACGCGATAGAGCGTAGTGAAAAACGCTGATTAGAAGCCGATTTATTGCAGCTAACCAGGCATCTACCTTCGGCTTAAGCAGCCAACACTATAGTTAGGCCGAATTTAATCCAACAAAAGGGGCGGTCATAGGTAGCAGCTCCATAATAGCCTGCAAGCCACCGCAAGTCTATCGTACAATGGTACCATTTTGGGGTAACTCCACACATTACAAGGAGGAGATTCAGTCAAAACCGCCTCATACTATAGCAATATTACCTGAATTGTATACCTGTCAGGTGCCGCGCTCACTGCATCAGAGTGCGGCACCTGACAGGGCTCACTGAGAAAGCGAAAGTCGTACAATTATAACTATCATCCGGGGCAAATTTCCGCACCAACGCCAAACGCCGCCGCGAGGCAAATTGCACTCAGCGGCGGCGTTTGCTGTTGGTGCGGCTAGAGCTCGGCCATTACCTGTGCAAAGGCTTCACGCGATGGCCGGAGCTTGGCTTCGGGTAGCTCGGCCAGCGGCACATCATTCATCTGCATCACATCGGGCAAGGTCTTGCGCTGCTCATTAATATAAATCAACCCGGTAATAAACTCGTGGTTATTGCGGGCATCTTCAAGCAGCTCCAGCGCGCGCCATTTGTTCGTCGGGTCATATTCACGATCGAGCTTTTTCAGCTTAATCGCTGGGCCATCGTGCATTTGCACGATCTGCTCTTCACCTTCATCGTACTCAACCGACACTTCGTTGAAGCTCGGGATGAACTGAATATCCTGAATTCGCTCCTCGTGCTCCTTGCCGTAATCATAGCTCTTGGTCGAGTCGTGGTGATTATTGAAGGTAACACATGGGCTAATAATATCGAGCACCGCCGTGCCGTTGAAGCTCATTGCCGCCTTGAGTAGCTCGCGTACCTGCTTGGCATCGCCCGCAAACGAGCGCGCTACAAAGCCACAATCGGCTACCATCGCCTCGATACACACATCAATCGGCGGCAGCACATTCGTGCCAGCATACTTCAGCTGCTGACCGACATCGGCAGTTGCCGAGAACTGGCCTTTCGTCAGGCCATAAACACCGTTATTCTCTACAATATAAATCATCGGCACATTCCGGCGCACCATATGCTTGAATTGGCCCAGGCCAATACTGCCGGTGTCGCCATCGCCGCTGACGCCAATGGCGAGCAGCTTGCGGTTGCCCAGCACTGCGCCGGTAGTGACAGAAGGCATACGCCCATGCAGGGTGTTAAACCCATGCGAGCGATTGAAGAAATAGGCTGGCGTTTTGCTCGAACAGCCGATACCGCTCATTTTAATGATCTGGCTGGGCTGCAACGAAAGTTCAAATGCCGCCGCAATGATCTGGCTGGTGATGGAGTTATGGCCGCAGCCCTGGCACAAGGTCGAGTCGCCACCGCGATAATCAACCTGCGTGAGGCCAATGGTATTCATATTCGCCGGGCGACCATTGGCTGATTTCGGTTCCGTTGTCATGATGATCGATGCTCCTCATTCGCATATTACAGCGAGCAGCGCGCAATTCCAGGTTTTCAGTAACACCACAGAATTGCAGGCTCCTGGCTAGTTACTGGCGTTCTTGCTCGGCGATTGCTTCGGTCACAAAGCGCGCGCTCAACGGCAGGCCATTGCAAATACGGATTGAGCGCACTGCGTTGGCATGCTCAGGCACGTGAACCTGCACCAGCTGATGCATCTGGCCGTCCTGGTTCAGCTCAATGACATACACCCGATCGTGGGCAGCTACGAAATCGCGCACAGCATTGCTGAGTGGCAAGGCACGCAACCGCATATAGCTGGCGGTAATGCCCTCTTTGCGCAGGCGATCACGCCCTTCCTGAATGGCAGCATCCGTCGAGCCATAGGCAATGATGCCAATGCGTGCACCTTCCACCATATCGGTGACGGGCGCAGGCACCAGGGTACGCGCGGTTTCGTGCTTGCGCGATAGCCGATCGAGGTTGTTCTGCCAGTCGGTGGGCTTTTCGCTATACTGCCCAAATTCGTTGTGGCCGGTACCGCGCGACAGATAGGCCGAGCGCGGGTTAGGGTTGCCGGGCAGCGTGCGGTAGGGAATGCCATCGCCATCGACATCGAGGTAGCGCCCCCACTTTTCGATCTTCTTCAGATCCTCGGCGCTTAGCACCTTGCCGCGATCGAGCGGCGTTGCCGGGTACTCAAGCGGATCAGTCATCCAGTTATTCATTCCCAGATCGAGGTCGCTCAGCACAAAAACGGGTGTTTGCAATCGCTCGGAAAGATCGAAGGCCTGGTAACCAAATTCAAAACACTCGCGCATATTGCCGGGCAGCAAGCAGACATGCCGCGTATCGCCATGGCCCATGTAGTAGGCAGTGAGCACATCGCCTTGTGAAACCCGGGTTGGCAAGCCAGTGCTTGGCCCCATGCGCTGCACATCCCAAATCACCGCCGGAACTTCGGCGAAGTAGGCAATACCGGCAAACTCGGTCATCAGCGAAAGGCCGGGGCCTGATGTGGCTGTCATCGAGCGAGCGCCGGCCCAGCCAGCGCCAACAACCATACCGATAGCGGCCAGCTCGTCTTCGGCCTGCACAATCGCGTAGGTTGGCGCGCCGGTTTCCGGGTCGCGGCGCAGCCGGGGCGCATATTCATTCACAGCATCGACCAAGCTGGTGGAAGGTGTAATCGGGTACCACGCCACAACCGTCACGCCGCCCATGAGCGCACCCAAGCCCGCTGCCGAATTACCGTCGATCAGGATTTTACCTTCGGTCAGGTTCATGCGCTCGACGCGATAGCGATCGGTCTTGATAATATGCTCGTGGGTCCAATTTCGCGCCGCCTCAACCATCGAAAGGTTCAGGTTCACTGCCGAGGCCTTGCCGTGGAAATAGAAGTTCAGTGCGGCGACGATCTCTTCCTGCTCAATTCCAAGCAGCTCGGTCAGCGCACCGACATATGCCATATTGGCAACATAATCCTTGAGCTTGGGCGGTGGAGCCACCTGCTTCAGCAGTTCCTTCAGAGGGATGGCGTAGCTGGTTACATCGCTACGAGGAGTGGTAAATTGGATATCATCGGGGTGAACACACACGCCGCCTGCGGGTAGCGCTGCTAAATCGTCGTCGGCGGTTTTCGGGTTGAATGCAACCAGAATCTCGGTACCTTCCCGGCGCGCGATATAGCCATCCTTGCTCACGCGTATGGTGTACCAGGTCGGTAAGCCAGCAATGTTCGATGGAAAAAGGTTTTTACCACTGACGGGAATTCCCATTTTGAACATTGCCCGAATAAGGGTATTGTTGGCGGTCTGGCTTCCAGAACCATTGACGGTAGCAGCAACAATCGCAAAATCATTGACAATCGCTGCCGGAACGGCTTCGTTCGCCTGCGGCGCTGCAGGGTGGGCTTCAATCAGACTCATTTCCTGACTCCCCAGATTAGATTAGAAGAGATGAATCGAAAAGTGCCGATTGCAGTAGGCCACCGGCCTCACCAGCAGTTCGGCACTCTTGCACAGCTGGCCGTCATGGCCGTCCTACAGTATACGAATAAGGCGCTGTGACTCGGTGCTTCATGCGCTGAGATTCACAAACAAGTTTTATTATATCACTTTCTACATCAGTATCATACATAATTGAGAATGATTTTGCCGCCAACAAGCTTGGAGCCTTGCCCAGTAAACTGTTCACATGCAGTACCCAGCTACGCCAGGCACTGCATGTGAACAGAAAATTCGGGGACAGCTGCGCTGCCCCCGAACCCCCACTATATACTACGTATGACCAGCCTGGTGCAAATGCGGTATGTCATTCAGCGGTGCAGCACCAGGGCATTGGAAGAAATGAATGACTAGCGAGGTTGTGCGCTGGTACGGCTCAAGCCAGCGGGCATAACACTGATCGGTTGTGTCAGGACATAAGCATAGAGCGCCAGATACACCCCTTCTACCAGCAGCGAAGCAACCCCTAATGGCTCGAACCACTCGTCGTCCACTTCTAACCCTGGCAGGCCCACGGTACGGCTGATAACGTAGCCAACAATCGAGCCAAGTGCGATCAGGCTACCCAGCGACCAACCCCAGCCGCGCTGACCCCGATAGATGCCTACGGCGGCGATCAGGGCACCCGCTGCGTTGAGGAAGAATAACACGCCTTTGTAGAAGGCTTCCTCCAAATTTTCGGGCGCTTCAACCAGGTGAACCAAGCCAGTGGCGAGAATGAGCGCGATCCCAAACCATACCAGCGTTTTCGAGAGAACGAGTTTATTCATAGTAAACCTCCGTTGTACTGAGCGAACGAACGAATTCTTTGGCAGCTGAATAGGTGCAGGTACCGCTACCCGTTGTAGAACAGCGATGCGCTGTGCCCGGCTCAGGCGGCGAGTTGCGGTTGGTGGTTGTTCCAAGGCGGGCTCCTTTCTAGCATGCAGCACCCGATCCCGATCTCTATAACAAGCGCAGATGCGCGTTGGTGCCACCGCATTAACGAATATTTAACCTGGGTTAACCCTAGCATATGGCACTACCTAATGTCTACCGCACGATGCTCACCTGTTGCCCAGGCGCGCTACGCGGTGTGCCAGCCCTATTCGTTGTGAATATATGGCTTCCAATTGCGAAACATGAAAAAACGCCCCGATACCTTTATGGATCGGAGCGTGCCAATAGCATTGCCGCCTGTGCCATTACTCGCGCAATGGTACCGTTTCACCCATATGGTACAGCGTCCGCCGACCTTCCGCATCGAAGACTGAAACGGATTGGCGGCCATACACCTGCCAGTGCCACGCCCCAGGCGTACCTTTGCGCACAAGTGCTGTATCTTCATCGATACCGACCAGGGTAAGGCTAGCCGGTGCCGAAGCAAGGATGGTGCGAAACATGGCTTCACCAGCGAAATCGGCTACCCGGTCGAAGTGTGGCATAATCGCAAGCGACGGTACAATACCCAGTGCAGGCACCCAGCGCGGTTGCTGACCGCGCATCACCGAGCGGACACTGAGCGTGTAACCACCCAGCATCATGGCACCGGCGCTACAGCCCGCCAGTGCTGCGCCAGCCAGCCAGCCGCTATAGATGACCTCCCAGGCGGATGAGCCGTGCATGGTTTCAATCACATGCTCGGGGTTGCCGCCCGAGAAATAATACATATCGGCACCTTGCAACGCCGCCACCACCTGCGCGTCAAGCGCATCGGTTCGGCCAATCAAATGTACTGGCGTCGCTGCGACACCCAGGCCCTGAAAATGCTCGACGCCCATCGTGTTCCAGCGCTCGGGCATTCCTAGAGCCTGTTATGCACTTTTGACCATGAAGGTGATGAAGCGACTCAACATCAACATTGCAAAGGCCAAGAAATGCAAGCCAGCGAGGGTTTCCGGCAATCGTTCATAGTCGCGTGCCAGACGCCG
>WBZP01000119.1_pt1 | contig 115014 bp, 111 predicted proteins | sample 5204301 | NCBI WGS metagenome assembly WBZP01 (sample SAMN12412401, study PRJNA552823) | activated sludge metagenome | isolation source: activated sludge from nitrification reactor of wastewater treatment plant... | place: USA: Pennsylvania | collected 2017 | reverse complement strand
CCCCATGCGCAACGAGGCTCTCGATCTCGTCCCGACCGTGAGGTATCATACGGGCGTATGAATGGGTGTCCTCCACCAGATCCGACCGGACCGAGGTCACTGCCGCGACCCGGCGGACACCTCTACTGACCATGACGATCGGCGCTGTTCGGGACTGGATGCGCACCGGGGTGGTGCGCGGTTGCGTGACCGGCGCGCTGGCACCCGTGGTCGCCGGAGCGACGGCACTCGCCGTGTCGTTCATCCGTCCGACCGAGCCGCTGCCCGAAGGCACCATCACCACCTCGACGCAGACGACCTTCCAGGCACTGGCCGGTCTGTGGTTCCTGGGCCTGGCTCTCCTGATCGTCACGTCGGTCGGGGTCCTGGTCGGCGCAGCCGTCGGGTCCGCGGCCGGCGCCGCGGCCGCCGCACTCGATGCCGCCACCTCGAGAGCCCTGCCCCCAGCGCTCGTCGGGCTGTTGGCGGACATCGCTGCGGCGGGGCTCGCCCAGGCGGTGCTGCTGATCGTGATCCCGGGCCGGAGAGGGCCGTGGGCCGACGACCACATCGTGGCGCTGCTCACCGCTCTCCCATTTGCCATCGCCGGGATCGGCCTGCTGGTCGCCCCCCTGCGCCGCGGAGCCCCCATCGGACCTTGACGCCCCGAGACATCGGCGCGATCGTACAACCACATGGTTGTAGATCAGCTCGGAACAGACCACGGTGAGGTGGATCGGCTCTCGGAGGCCGAGATCGACCGCATCTTCCACGCTCTGGCGGACAGGACCCGACGGGACATCCTGGCCGTCACCGCCGGCGACGGCCGGAGCATCTCCGCACTCGCAGAGCGCTACCCGATGAGCTTCGCGGCGGTGCAGAAGCACGTGGCCGTCCTCGAGGAGGCCGGCCTGGTCACCAAGGAGCGACGGGGCCGAGAACGACTGGTGCGCACCGAGGTCGATCCAATCCGTCGGGTGAGCGAGGTGCTCGACGGGATCGAGGACCTGTGGCGGTCCCGGCTGGAGCGGATCGACGACCTGTTGCAGTCCGAGCGGACGACCGACGCCCGCACACCGAACCGAGGAGACCGCCCATGAGCGTGACCAGCATCGACAAGGACCCCAACGCCCTGACCATGACGGTCACGGCTCACCTGGACGCCACCGTCGACAGGGCGTGGCAGCTCTGGGCCGACCCGCACCAGTTCGAGCGGTGGTGGGGGCCGCCGGGCTATCCGACCACCGTCGTCGACCACGACCTTCGTGCCGGAGGTCGCATCACCTTCTACATGTCCGGCCCCGAGGGCGACCGCCACGACTCCACGTGGGACGTCCTTGCAGCGGACCCTCCGCAGCACCTGGAGCTCCGTGACGCGGACGTCGACACCGACGGGGTGCCCAACGACGGCAACGCCATGACCGCCATGATCATCACGTTCGACGCCGCCGAGAGCAGCGGCACCGAGATGGTCATCCGCACGCACTTCGACTCATTGGCCGGCATGGAGCACGTCCTGGCCGCCGGAGTCGAGGAGGGCATGGCCATGGTCATCGACCAGATCGACGCGGCCCTGGCCGGCGCCGCGACCTGAGGAGCGGACCGCATGAGACCCCTTCGGTACTCGATCAACGTCACGCTCGACGGCTGCTGCCACCACGAGGCCGGGATCCCTCCCGACGAGGAGTCGATGAGCTACTGGACCGAGGAGATGCAACGAACCGACGCCATGATCCTCGGACGCGTCACCTACGAGATGATGGAGTCGGCGTGGCGGAGACCCACCTCGGGTGCGTGGCCCGACTGGATGGAGGAGTGGGAGGTCCCGTTCGCCGAGGCGATCGACCGGACGAAGAAGCACGTCGTGTCGAGCACGTTGAGCGGGGTCGACTGGAACGCCGAGCTGGTCCAGGGCGACCTCGGCCCCGCGATCGAGCAGCTCAAAGAGCAGCCAGGAGAAGCCCTGTCGGTGGGTGGGGTGACGCTCCCGCTCGCGCTCGCCGACCTGGGGCTGATCGACGAGTACGAGTTCCTCGTGCAACCCGTCCTGGCCGGACACGGCCCGACGTTGCTCGCCGGGCTCCGCGACCGCATCCCACTCGAGCTCGTGCATCGCCGTGAGTTCCGCTCGGGGGCGGTCGCCCTGCGCTACCGGACCGTGCCGGACCCGGCCAGCCCATGAGCAACCCGCCGGTGAAGCCGGCCGACGTGATCGGCGTTCCGTTCCTCCCGCCCGCACGCCTCAGCACATCGGTCACGTCGGTTCGGGCCGGAATCGCCCGACTCATGGGGCGGACCGCTCCACCACCGATCGCCATCCTCGACGCGCTGTTCGGGATCCTCGACCACCGGGTGCTCGTCGCGCTGTGCGAGGTCGGAGTGCCCGACCTGCTCACCGGACCGGTGACACCGGCCGAGCTCGCCCGCCGAACAGGTTCCGATCCGGAACGACTCGAGCGGCTGCTCCGACTGGCGGCGCTGAACGGCTGGGTCCGCATCGACCGACGGGGTCGGGTGCGCCCGACCCGGATCACCGAGTTCCTCCGCCGGGACCACCCCGGCGGCTGGCGGGCGTGGGTGGACTTCGCCGGCGGATCCGAGGTCACCTCCGCAGTCGCGGCGTTGTCCGCCGGTTCCCCGGCGAACGACCCGTTCCGCGCCGCCAACGGATCACCGTTCTTCGATTGGATGGCCGAGCACCCAGACCGATGGGCATCCTTCGACGGAGCGATGGCCGCCGGCGCCCGGATGCACGCCCTTGCGCTCCTCGCCGCAGTGGAGTGGTACGAGCACTCGAGGATCTGCGACGTCGGAGGCGGCACCGGCGAGCTGCTCGCCACGATGCTCCGATACCTGCCCGAGGCGACGGGAACCGTCCTCGACCTCCCCGACGTGGTGGCGAGGGCGGCCCAGCACGATCGGCTGGCGGCTCGGGCCGGCGACATGTTCCACGAGGTGCCGGGCGGGTTCGACACCTACCTGCTCGTCAACGTGCTCCACGACTGGGGTGACGACGACGTCGTCACCATCCTCAGCACCGTGGCGGCAGCGTGCGGCTCGGCGCGGATTATCGTCGTGGACGCGGACCACCCGAGCAGACCTCGGGATCGGATCGCGACCGGTGCCGACGTCCTGATGGCTGCGCTCACCGGAGGTGGGCGCGAGCGCGGCCGTGACGCCCTCGCGGCTCTGGCCGCGTTCGCCGGACTGCACCTCGTCCGCACGACCCCGCTCGCGTCGGGGGACCGTGCCCACGAGCTGCGTCGACGCGACCCGGTCCCGTCCACTCGGCCAGCGACGCCGACCTGACCCGAAGGCGGCGCCACCCCGTAGTCCCCCGAGCCGTCGCCGGTGACGGCCTGGATCTGTTCGCGAGGAACCCGCCGCGACCGTTCGCCGTCGGCGCCGCGGTCACACCCCTCTCCTGCGCTCCGTGGCGAACCGTCGACTCGACCCTCGTGGTCGCGACCGAAGACACCGTCATCCACCCCGACACCGAGCGCGAGACCGGCTCGCGGGCGCGCCGCGTCGTCGAGCTCGACGGCGACCACCTCGTGCAGGGGACTCACCCCCGGCGGGTCGCGAGAGTCGTCATGGACGCCCTCGGACGTTGAGCGCGGGACCGTAGGTCACCGGTCGTGCGCGACGGAGGCCGTCGCAGCTGGTCACAGGACATCCGACCCGGTCGACGCCCAACCCTCTGGACGAGACCGGTGGCACACCCCGGAAACCTCGACGCCTCCCAGCGACCCCCCTACCCTCGGTCCTGTTGATCGAGCGTTCGTTCAGGAGCAGGGCAGGGTCGACGACGATCCGGCGCACCTGCCCAGACGGCGAAGCAGGAGGAGCCCGCATGCTCCAGGGACTGGGATCGTCGACGTACTGGCACGAGACCTCCCAACGGGTGCCGAACCCGGCCGTGACCGGCCGCCACGACGTCGACGTCGCCATCGTCGGCGGCGGCTACACCGGGCTGTGGACCGCCTACCACCTGCTCGAGGCCGATCCGTCGCTTCGGGTCGCGGTGATGGAGCGGGAGGTGATCGGCTTCGGGGCCAGCGGCCGCAACGGCGGCTTCGCCATGACCCTGTTGGACATGGGGCTGGACCAACTGCGATGCAACTACGGCGATGCCCGTGCCGCAGCGGCCCACCGGGCGGTCGCGACATCGATCGAGGAGATGGGAGCCACGGTCGCCGAGCGGGGGATCGACTGCGAGTGGCGCCACGGCGGCCTGATGACCGTCGCCACCAACCGCGGCCAGCTCGAGCGCATCGAGCGGGACCTGGCCGCCGCGACCGCCATGGGCCTCGACGGCATTCGCTCGCTCAACGCCGACGACGCGCGAGCCGAGGTCCACTCCCCCACCTACCTCGGCGGCCTCCGTGAGGAGCACTGCGCGGTCCTCCACCCGGCCAAGCTCGTCCGTGGGCTGGCAACGGTGGTCGAGGAGATGGGGGCCACCATCTTCGAGGGCACCGACGTCACGTCGATGGTCGACTCGCTCGGGCGGGTCCGCCTCACCACCCCCGCCGGAGCGGTGGTCGCGGACCAGGTCGTGCTGGCCACCAACGCCTGGGCCTCGCAGACCGAGTGGTTCCGCCACAAGGTCGTCCCGCTCTACACCTACGTGATCATGACCGAGCCGTTGACCGACGCGCAGTGGGACGCCGTCGGCTGGGACAGCCACTGCGGGATCGAGGACAAGCGCAACTTCGTCCACTACTACCGACGCACCGTCGACGGCCGGATCCTCTGGGGAGGAAGCGACGGGGTCATCCACCTCAACGGCCGCATCGCCGCTCGTCAGGACCGCAACGACGGCGTGTCCGCCCGGCTCGAGCGCACGTTCCGACGGACGTTCCCGCAGCTGTCGTCGGTGCGCTTCACCCACCACTGGGGCGGACCGGTCGGCATCACGGTCTCGTTCATGCCGATGTTCGGGACGTTGTCCGACGGTCGCCTCCACTACGGGCTCGGCTACAACGGACACGGGGTCGCCCCGAGCCACACCGGCGCCAAGGTGCTGCGCGACAAGGTGCTCGGCCGGTCGACCGATCTGACCGACCTGTGCTTCGTCGACTCGCCCGAATCGAGGTTCCCACCCGAGCCGCTGTGCTGGATCAGCGCCGAGCTCACCCGCCGGTCGCTGTTGCGACAGGACGCCCGCTTCGATCGGGGACACGGCTCCGGCAGCATGGACCCACTGCTGCTGCGGGTGATGAAGAAGCTCGGCTGACCCCGCTTTGTCCCGCACAGGCGCGGTGATCACCGCGCCTGTGCGGGACAAAGTGGAAGGAGGTCAGCTGCCGACGGCGATCACGGTCCGGTTCCAGCCACCGGTTCCGTCGGGGCTGAACACGACGACGGAGTTGCCCACGAACCCCGACAGCAGGATCCGACCGTCGGAGAGCACCAGCACGTTGTCCGCCGCCGCCTCCGGCGACGTTCCGACCAGGGTCGCGTGTCCGGTCGAGGGGTCGACCGCGTACAGCGCCGGGTCGACGCCCTGGGCGATGTAGACCGTCCCGTCGGGACCGACGTCGACACCGACGGCGAAGGCCAGGCCCGTCCGACCCGGCTCGTCGAACTGCAACGGGATCACCTCGGTCGACCCGGTCGCCACGTCGATCGCGATCAGACCTCCGGTCGATCCCAGCAGCGCCTCCACTCCACCGGTCGGGGCGTAGAGCCGGCCGTCGGGTCCGAAGCCGAAGCCGTTGAGGACGGGCAGGCCGTCGGCGACCACCTCGACCGGCCCGCCGTCGAGCGGCACCCGGAGCAACCGGTCGTCGTCGGTGGTTCCGAAGCCGACGACGACCGCCTCGCCGCCGGGTTCGAGGGCGATCGGGTTGACGCCTCGACCGACGACGGCCAGGACGCCGACGGTGCCGTCGCGCTGAACCCGCACCACCGTCCCCTCGCCGGCACACGTGGCGATCAGCGATCCGTCGGGGGCGACGACCACGTCGTCGGTGTCGCACAGACCGCCGTTGCGCTCGGCGATCCGACCGGTATCCGGGTCGAACCGCAGCAGCTGATGGCCGAAGTAGTCCGCCGCCCACACGTTCCCGCCGACCGCGGTCGGGTCCTGGGCCATCCCATTCAGTCCGACCGGCGCGACCTGCGGCACAGATCCGTCCGGCAGCGTCGACGGCACCGTGCACCCGGACACGACCGCCACGACCAGGACCGCTCCCGTCACGACAGCGGCTCGCACCGTGCGGACGAACCCCACGCTCTCCCCAGTTCCACGTCCCATGCGTCCAACTCTGGCACAGCCCACGATCGGCACCCACCGGGAGCGACCCGGCTCGGATGGGCAGGGGTAGGGTCGCCGACGGCGGGCCCGACAGAGAGTCGGGCGCCCACCAGGGGGTGGACCATGACGGTGGACGGGACCTACGACCCGCGGTTCGAGTCGCTGCGGGAGCTGCTGGAGCAGACCCTCGACTCGGGCGAGGACCTGGGCGCGTCGATCGCTCTCGATGTCGACGGCGAGCTCCTCGTCGACATCTGGGGCGGATGGCGCGACCAGGACCGGACCCACCCGTGGGAGCGCGACACGATCGTGAACGTCTGGTCCTGCACCAAGACCGTCACCAGCCTGGCGATGCTGATGCTCGCGTCGCGCGGGCAGCTCGACCTCGATGCACCGGTGGCGGACTACTGGCCCGAGTTCGCCGCGGCCGGCAAGGACGGCGTGCTGGTGCGGCACCTGATGTCTCACACCTCGGGCGTGTCGGGCCTGGACCAGCCGGCCGTACTCGAGGACCTCTACGACTGGGAGGGCTCGACCTCTCGCATGGCGTCCCAGGCCCCGTGGTGGGAGCCGGGCACCGCGTCGGGCTACCACGCCCTGAACTTCGGCCACCTCCTCGGCGAGGTCCTCCGCCGCATCACCGGACGCAGCCTGAAGCAGTTCGTGGCCGAGGAGATCGCCGGCCCGCTCGGCGCTGACTTCACCATCGGCGCCCCCGAGAGCGAGGTCTCACGGATCGCTCCGGTCGTCGCCCCTCCACCCCTGCCGTTCGACCTCGAGAACATCGACTTCGACAGCCCTCTGGCCCGGACCATGACGGGACCGCTCGCGGACGCGGACGCGGCCAACACCTCGGCGTGGCGTGCCGCCGACATCGGAGGCGCCAACGGCCACGGCAACGCCCGGTCCCTGGTCCGGATGCTGAGCGCTCTGTCGCTGGGCGGCACCGTCGACGGCGTGGAGCTGCTGGACCCCGCCACCATCGAGCGGACCTTCGAGGTGCAGGCCGACGGGATCGACCTGGTCCTCGGCGTCCCGTTCCGCTTCGGCATCGGCTTCGGACTGACCGACCCCGGCAACTACCCCGACATCCCCGGCGGCCGGATGCTGCACTGGGGCGGCTGGGGTGGGTCGTTCATCATCATGGATCTCGACCGCCGGACGACGTTCTCCTACACGATGAACAAGATGGCCGCCGGCATCGTCGGCTCGCCGACCGGAGAGGCCTACCTGCGCGCCGGGTACGCCGCCCTCGGGGTGGACGTTCCCGGACACGTCGTCGCGCTCTAGCCCCGCGATCGAGGCCGCCCGGACCGCCACCAGAGGCCGGTGGTACCGTGTTTCCGGCCTCTGGTGGGGCTGAATCGTGGGGGGACGATGATGGCGGGACAGTTCATGAAGCGGAACGGCTCGACGGCACGGCGGAGTCCACGAGGCCTGACAGCGGCGGCACTCGCCCTCGCCGCGGCGGCGACGCTGCTCGTGTCGGCGTGCACCCCGGCGCCGGAGCCGGGCCAGCGATACCGGGTCCCCGCTGACTTCGCCGAAGGCCTGTTGACCGCCCTGAGCGACATCCACGGCCCGCCCCCGGGCGCCAACGTCGACGGCTGCATCCCATCCGCCGCTCACCCCCGACCGGTGATCGTCCTGCACGGCTTCGCCGGCAACATGGCCGACAACATGGGCGGCCTCTCCCCGTTCCTCGCCAACCAGGGCTACTGCGTGTTCGCCCTCACCTACGGCGACCCGGACGGTTCGCTGTTCGGCGGGCTGAACGACATCCGCCGCTCCTCGATGGAGGAGTTCGGCCCGTTCGTCGATGACGTGCTCGCCCTCACCGGCGCCCGGCAGGTCGACGTGGTCGGCCACTCCGAGGGGTCGATCATGCCCCGCTGGTGGATGCGCTTCGGTCCGTCGGTGCATTCCGACGGCACACCCAAGGTCGCGACGTTCGTCGGGGTCGGACCGGCCACCCACGGCGCCGACCTCGGCGGGAACGCCGCCACCCTGCGGTCGATCCCGTTCTTCGCCGGGGTGATCGACACGATGGTCCAGAACGGCTGCGGGGCCTGCGAGCAGGTCCTGTCGGGGTCGTCGTTCCTGAAGCAGCTGAACTCGTCGGAACCTCAGCCCGGCGAACGGTTCACCGGCCCGACCCAGCCCGGCGTGCGCTACATGATGCTGGCCACCCAGCTCGACAACTTCCTGGTGCCGTACCAGTACGGGTTCATCGACCACCCGGCCGTCACCAACACGACCGTCCAGGACGTCTGCGCGATCGATGAAGCCGACCACCTGTCGATCGTGTTCGACCCGGTCGCCTACGACGTGATCGACAACTTCCTGGATCCGGCGACCGCGACCACCCCCAGATGCGTCGCCACCCAACCGGTGTTCGCCCCGATCGACCAGCGGGACTGGCCGCCGCCGACCCTTCCGGCGGACTGATCCCTCAGCGGAGCAGGGGCGGGCCCGGTTCAGAGCGAGGATCCGACGACTGTCGAGCTCGGGCCGCCCGGGACATCCCCACGACGAGGAGAACGAATCCGACCACCGCTGCCGCCGCGCCCAGGGCCATCACCCCGACGGCGGGGAGGAACTCCTCGGCCGGCTGCCCGTAGGTGTCGCAGCTGTCGGCGAAGGCACCGCACGAGTTGGTGGAGAGCAGGGCGATGAGCGCACCGACCCCGGCGGCCGCCGTTCCGAGCAGCCCGGCCAGGATCCCGATGGGGACCATCCAGTCCGAGCTGCCCGGTGCTTCGTCAGGTCCCATGTGGTCGTCCGTGGTTCGTGGACACGCGCCGACGCGGGTCCGATCTACCGTTGGTCGACGCGGACACCGGAGACCTTGAACCTCGGAGCCGTCCGCCCCGCCCGACACCAGGAGAACCGATGTCCGCCTTCGACGCCCCGTACGAGCCGAGCCCGTGGGAACCGATCTCCGAGGAGGTCGCCCGCTACGAGAGCTCCGCCGGCACCGAGCCGAGCGCCCTGGTCGGCGAGTCGTGGATGATCCTGTGGACGATCGGCGCCCGTTCCGGGTCGGTGCGCAAGACGCCGCTGGTGCGCATCGCCGACGGAGCCGGCCGCTACGCGGTGATCGGCTCCCAGGGCGGGGCGCCGACCAACCCCCACTGGGTGCACAACCTGCGGGCCAACCCCGTCGCCCGCATCCAGGACGGCGCCGACCTCCACGATCTGACCGTCCGGGAGGTCGACGGCGACGAGAAGGCCCAGTGGTGGGCTCGCGGCCAGGCGATCTGGCCCGACTACGACACCTACCAGGCGTCGACGGACCGCACGATCCCCGTGTTCGTGCTCGAACCGGCCGGCTGACCGCTCCCCCACTCAGCGGTAGCGGGCCTGCAGGTCCGCGACCCGCAGCTTCCCGGTCGGTTCCCGGGGCAGCTCGTCGACCAGGTGCACCGTCCGGGGGAGCTTGAAGGTGGCGAGTCGGTCCCGGCAGTGGGAGAGCAGCTCCGCCTCCAGCACCGTGCCCGCCTCCAGCACCGTGTCCGGCTCGATCCCTGCGGCGACCTCGACCACGGCCACCACCTGCTCGCCGTACTCGTCGTCGGGCCGGCCGAAGACCGCGACGTCGGCCACCGCGGGGTGCTCGAGCAGGACCAGCTCGATCTCCCGCGGGTAGACGTTCACGCCGCCGACGTTGATCGTGAACGCCTGCCGACCGGTGAGGTACAGGTAGCCGTCGTCATCGAGGTGGCCGAGGTCGCCGAAGGTGGCGGCGTCGGCCCGGCGGACCCCGGCGGTCTTGGCGTCGTCGTGCAGGTAGCGGAAGCCGGTGCTCTCGCTGAACCACACCTGGCCGTCGTGTCCGACCGGGAGCTCGGTTCCGTCGTCGTCGAGGATCATGACCCGGCCCCGGATCGGGCGGCCGACCGACCCCTTGTGGGCCAGCCACTCCTGCGGACCGATCACGCAGGTGCCGGCGCCCTCGGTCCCGGCGTAGTACTCGTGGATGATCGGGCCCCACCAGTCGAGCATCGCCTCCTTGACCGGGACCGGACAGGGTCCGGCTCCGTGGATTGCGAACGTGTGCGACGACAGGTCGTGGGCCCGGCGCTCGGCCTCGTCGAGCCGCAGCAGGCGCACGAACATGGTCGGCACCCACTGGCTGTGGGTGGCCCGGTATCGCTCGATGGCGGCCAGCGCGGCGCGGGGATCGAAGCGGTCCATGACGACGGTCGTCGCACCGATCCGGCCCATCTGCACCAGGAAGGTGAGGGGTGCCGAGTGGTACAGCGGCGCGGTCGACAGGTACACGGAGCCGGGCCCGACTCCGTAGGCCGCGGCCAGGAGCTGGTCGCCCGGCGGCAGCTCCTCGATCGGTTCCGGCGGGGCGGCGCGCCACACGCCCTTGGGTCGCCCGGTCGTCCCCGACGAGTAGAGGAGCGGAACGCCCTCGACCCGTTCGTAGCGCGTGACCTCGCCCGACGCGGCACCGAAGGCGTCGCCGGAATCGAGGTCGATCCGGGTGACCCCGTCGAGCTCGGAGCACGCCGGGACGACCACGGATCGGGTCCGGGCCGAGTGCAGCACCACGCGGGCGCCGCAGTCCGAGATGATGTGGCGCACCTCCTCGGCGGTCAGCCGGGTCGACACCGGCGTGTAGCGGAACCCGGCGTCCTGGCACGCCCACACCAGGGCGAAGAAGTCGACCCGGTTCTCCAGGCAGAACGCGACCGGGTCGCCCGCTCGCAGGCCGAGACCCCACAGACCGTCGGCCACGGCGACGGCACGGGCGCGCAGCTCGGCCCAGGTGGCGGACTCGACCGGGTCGGCCCCGTCCCCCAGGACCACGACGGCGGTGTCGTCGGGCCGGTCCGCAGCGTGGTGTCCGGGGTGGGCCACGTTCAGTCCGCCGCCGAACGGATGAGGTCGACGGCCATCTCGAGGTGTTCGATCTGCTCGTCCGCGGTCGATCCGCTGGGTCCGAGCCGGAGGGTGGTGACCCCGGCGTCGCGGTAGGCCCGGATGCGGTCACGGACCATCGACTCGGTTCCGATCAAGTACGCCGACAGCACCATCTCGTCGGGGACCGCCGCGATCGCGGCGTCCTTGTCGCCGTCGACCCACAGGCGACGGACCCGGTCCGCCACGTCCGCGAAGCCGGCCCGGGAGTATGCGTTGTTGTAGAAGTTCGTCGTCGCGGAACCCATCGCTCCGAGCGAGAAGGCCATGCCGAACTTGGCGACCCCGATCAACGACTCGACGTCGTCGGAGACGGCGAGGTGTGCGTTGACCTCGATCTCGATGTCGGAGAACGCCCGCCCGGCCCGCTCGGCACCGCGGCGGATCGGATCGAACATCACCGACGCCTGCTCGGGGATGAACGAGGTGCCGAGCCAGCCGTCGGCCAGCTCGCCGGTGAGCTCGAGCGACCTCGGTCCGAGCGTGGCGAGGTGGATCGGCAGATCGGGGCGGGGCGGAACCGAGGATCGCAGAGCCTTGCCCTCGCCGCCGGGTCGCGGCAGGACGTAGTGCCGACCCTCGTAGGCCAGCCGGTCGCCGCGCAGGCCCATGCGCACGATCTCGATGTACTCGCGGAGACGCCCGACCGGATCGGCGAACTCGGCGCCGTGCAGGCCCTCGACCACCTGGGGTCCGCTGACCCCGAGCCCGAGCGAGAAGCGGTCACCCGACAGCTGTGCGAGCGACAGGGCGGTCATGGCGGTCGCGGCCGGGGTGCGGGCGCTGATCTGCATGATCCCCGAGCCGAGACGGATCCGGTCGGTGACCGCGGCCAGGTACCCGAGCGACGCGACCGCGTCCATCCCCCACGCCTCGGCCGACCAGACCGTGTCGGCTCCCAGCCGCTCGGCGGCCGCCACGTAGGCGACCAGGTCCTCCCAGCGCGACCCGTCGTAGTAGGCGCTGCCCACCGACACCGAGACCTTCATCTTCTGCCCCCTGGGTTCGGCGTCGCCGGTTCCGGTCCCGGCGACGGCGTCGGTCTACCAGTACTCCTCGTAGTGGATGTTGCCCCGCTTCTTGCGGTGATCGAGGGTGAAGCCCCGTTCGACCAGCAGCTGAACCACGCCGACCGTCTCGGGGAAGGTCAGGTCCCCGTCGTCGCCGCCCTCGGGCAGTCCGATCATCGCCGGGTTGCCGCACAGGAACACGTGGGTGTTCTGCGGGTCGAGAGTGATGCCGAGATCGGCGGCGAACACGTCGCCGGCGATCAGGTCCTGGATGTAGCGCTTGGGGACGTCGGGCTCACGGGTGGGCAGCGGGACGTAGTGGTAGTTGGCGAAGCGCTGCTCGAGCCGGCGGTGCTGGTCGAGGTAGCCGAGGTCGGCCCACTGACGCACCGACACCGCCGAGACGATCGGGCCGTGGTGGCCCTTGCGCAGCAGTTCGGTGACGATCGCGTTCTGCGGGGCCTCGCCGGTCCCGGTGGACAGGAGCACCACGGTGTCGGACGGGTCGGTGACCGGCGCCAACGTGTAGCGACCGGCCACCTTGGGACCCAGGTAGATGCGGTCGCCGGGCTTCTTGAGCGCCAGTCGCGGGGTCAGGCCGGGCACGTTGTCCGGCGTCGGCGGGACCAGCACGATGTAGAACTCGAGCTCGTCGGATCCGGCCTCGTCGGCCAGGTAGCCGTGCTCGTCGAAGATCCGGTGGCTGATCGAGTACGAGCGACGGACGAGCTTGTCCCACCGCTCGTCGATGTTGGCCTCGATCGCGTCGTCGACGCGCTCCTCCCAGTAGCCGAGTCCGAGCGACGCGTACTGGCCGGGCAGGTGCGACACCGATCCGTGGTCCGGGCGGACCCGCAGCACCCACAGGTCCGAGTGGGTCGGCTCGAAGTGGGTGATGGTGGCGTTGTAGTGCTCCTGGCGCAGCTCCTCGGTCACCCCGGGCACCTCGTGGCGGCTCCACGCGGAGGGCTCGGGTGCAGGGATGGCGGCATCGGGGAACACGGCGGTCACCAGGTCCCGGCCGATCGACGCCCCGGGAGCGCTCGGCGCGTCGTCGGGGGTCTCGTCGTCCTGGCCGAGGAACCAGAGGCGGCCGGTGCCCAGTGCCGTGTCGCTCGCGCCGACGTCGGCGGGTCCGACCGCTCGCCGCCCCGAGGAGAACACGACGTGGTCGAACTGGAGGTCGGGGGTCCGACGGTCGTTGAAGTACGCCATCGGGAACCCGTCGACGTCCGCGATCTGCTGGGGCCGAGATGAGTACAGCAGTGTGGCCCGCCGCTCCCGTTCCAGGTCGTTGAGGAGCTGGGCTCCGACCGGCGACAGGCGTCGGGGGTTCATCCCGCCTGCGGCCAGCACGACGCCGGCGCCGAGGTCGGCCAGCCGTACGGTCAGTTCCACGGCCTGATCGGTGTGTCCGATGACCAGCACGTCGACGTCGTTGGCCGGCGAGGGGATCTCGTCGATGTGGACCCGTTCGCCGGTGACGGTCGGGATGTCGGGCGCCCAGTCCTCGATGGGTGAGCGCAGGGCCACCAGGACGGCCCGGCTCCGGTAGCACTGGCGGTGGGTGGTGACGACCAGGTCGTCGTCCTGGAGCTCGACCGACACGACCGTCTCACCGTAGGAGACGTCGAGTCCGAACTCGCCGGCCACGCCCGGCAGGGCCAGGGTGGTTCCCGGTTCGAGCACGGTGACGCGATCGAGTCCGCTCCGACGGGCGAACACCGCGGCCGAGAGGCCGCCGGCGTTGCCGCCGATGACGATGAGGTCGTGTGCGTCAGCCATCGGGGCAACCTAACGGTCGGCCCGCCCCCCGCTCCAAAGCCGGGGGAGCACCGGCGCGCTCGTTCAGTCCAGGCAGAGCCCGGGCAGAGACGTCGATCCGGGGGCGACCTCTCCGCAGACGAGGGTCGGGGGATCGTCCGGCCATGCCAGGTCGACCAGGATCTGGTCCCAGTGCCGGTACTGCTCGTCGTGGTCCCCGGTCAGGTCCCGACGGTCGGCAACCACGTGCGGGAGGTGTTCGGCGTACCAGTCCGCGAACACCAGCGGCGTCGAGGTGTCCTGTGGGCTGTAGTAGAGGAACGCGGGTGCGTCGACCACGGAGAGGTCGACGCCGGTCGGGCGGCAGAACAGCTCGAACTCGTGGGCCATCGCCCTGGGGTCGCGAAGGGCACGCTCAGCGTCGGCCACGGCGGCGGCGACGAAGCCGGGGATGCGGTGGGCGATGGCGTCCTCACCGAACGCCCACCACGCTGCGGGATCGTCGCTGAAGCCCTGGGCCAGACCGGCCCGGCCCTGCGGCTCGAGCCTGCAAAGGTCCTTCGGCGGACCGGCGTCCGGCGTCCCGGTGTACGCCGCGGCGAAGTGCACGGACCGCAGTCGATCCGGCACCGCCACCGCGACCTTCTGGGCGTAGGGACCGCCGCCGGAGATCGCGACGATCGAGAAGCGGTCGACTCCCTTGGCGTCGAGGACCCCGACCGCGGTGCGGGCGAAGTCGCCGTAGCCGCCGTCGGGGTCGAACGGCGTGTCACCGAAGCCGTTGCGCTCCACCGAGATCAGCCGGATCCCGAGCTCCTCGCGAGCCGAGGCCAGGAAGCTGACCAGGTCGACGACCGTCGCGCTGGTCGCCGATCCGCCGACGAACAGCACGGGGATGCCGTCGTCGGGTCCGGTGTCGACGACCCAGGCGGCGCTCCCGTCCGCGAGGTCGACCTGTTCGGGAGTCGAGCGGGTGATCGGGTCGATCCCCATCGAGAAGGTCTGCCTTCGCATGGCGCATCCTGGCACCCGGCGCCGTCGGACGGAGAACCGACGCCACGGTTCCAGAGGGTCAGGCCGCTGGTGGGCCGGCCCGAGGATCGGACCCAGCCGCCTATTCGGGCTCGACCGAGGGCGGGTCCAGGCGGTCGAAGCGGGGCCAGGTCGACCGGAGCGCCTCGCCGAACTCGACACCGGAGACGTCCTCGGCGTGTTCCAGGCCGACGATCACGGCTTCGACCAACGCGTTGTAGAACTCGTCGCCCTCGCTGGGGGAGATGTCGAAGCCGCGCTCGTCCGCGGCGGAGGTCCAGCGGTCCGAGATGCGCAGGAAGGCGTGAGCGAGGAACTCGGTGTCGTCCGGTGGGACCTCGAAGGACAACGCCAGGACGTCGGTCTGCCGGGCCTGCTGCGCCCAGCCCTCCAACAGCTCGTGCAGTCGGGCCGCCACCTCGGGGTCGATCAGGGCCGGATCGTCGGACTCCGCGGCCGCGGCGTCCACGGCCGCGAGGGCGAACTCGATCCATGCGATGGCGCTGGATGAAGGCACGGGAGAGACCGTCACGTGCACGCTGTCAGGGTATCGCCGCGGTAGAGCGCCGGTCCCGGAAACGGGGTCGCACCGACGATCGAACGGGGTGTCAGTCCCCGGCAGCGGCGAACCAACCGCTCGGAGCGACCTCCGACCCCAGCCGAGGCGCGTACTGATCGAAGTAGACCCGCGACACCAGCTCCCGACGGCTGCGCACATCGGCCTTGTCGAACACGGCCTTGAGGTGGTCCTGCACCGTGTAGCGAGACAGGTGCAGGGTCGCAGCGATCTCCTTGGTGTCCGATCCCTGCAGGACGAGACGGGTCACGTCGCGTTCGCGTTCGGTCAACCCGAACGCCGCGACGACCAGCGGCACGATCTCGGGTGGGCGGGCCTCTTCCATGGTGATGACCACGTCGCCGCGACGGCCGTCGGCCGAGCTCAACGGCGACGCGTGCAGCACGAGCCAGCGCCCCGACGGCAGTCGGACGCGGCCGCGGGGCAGCACATCGGTCGTTCCGTCCTGGAAGCGACGGGCCCCGGCGACGAGCGCGGCCAGCGTGCCACTCGCGTCAGCGGAGTTGGCGGGACTGGTCATCTCGGAGAGCAGCTGCGTCGCGCCCACCGAGACCTGCACCACCCGGTTCGCCGCGTCGATGATGGCGACCGCAGGACCGGAATCCGGGTCCGGGTCGGGCGCGACACCGTCGACACCGAGGTCGACGAAGCGGGTGAGCAATCCGACACGCAGACCGGCTGCATACGCCGCTGACAGCGACGCCAGGAACGCCAGCTCGGATTCCGAGAACGGAGCGTCGTCCCTTCCTCTGAACAGCGCCATACCGCCCCACGCGAGGTCACCCTGCCGGGCGATCAGGCGTGCTTCGTCGAAGTAGTCGTACTCAGGGATGATCAGCTGCTCCATCCTCGGGCTGACCTCGAGGGCATCCGAGGTCTCGATCACCATCCCCAGCGAGTCGCGTCGGGCCTCGAACATCGCGTCGAACGCGGTCGGGTCGACTCCGCCGTACTCCAGCAGACCCCATTCGAGGTCACGGGCATCGTTTCCGTACAGGTCGCCGAACTTGTAGGTGCTGGTGAGGAGTCGGGTTGCCGGGTCGACCGTGCACATGCACGCGGCGACGTGTGGGACAGCCCGCCCCACGGACTCCTCCACCTCGGCGATGAACGTCGACACGTCGAGACCGGCCCGGGCCAAGACCTCGACGTCGCTGCGCACTCTGTCCATGGTCAGCGTTCCGGCCATGTCTGCAGTATCGGGCACAGACGGCCGAGCTGCCATCCCACACCTCTGGGGGGTCGGATCGACGCGCGGAGCGGGTGGGAAGTCCCCACCGGTTCGGGATGTCCTCCGAGCGGGTGACCCCTCAAGGTGGCTGCCATGGACACCACACCCACCACCCATCCCCCCGCTCCGATGGAGCGGCCCCGCTACCGGCCCGTCGAGATCGCCCCGCAGACCTGGGTCATCCAGGACACCGCCGGCGAGGACCAGCCCGGACCGGCGGTCCACATGAACTCGATGCTGATCCGGGGCGCTCAGCCCGTCGTGGTCGACACCGGCGTCCCCGACAACCGGGACCGGTTCTTCGAGGACCTGTTCGGTCTCGTCGAGCCGGCGGACGTCCGCTGGGTCTTCGTCAGCCACGACGACATCGACCACTACGGCAACGTCGATGAGCTGCTCCGGCGTTGCCCGAACGCGACGCTCGTCGCGAGCTGGTACCTGTGCGAGCGGCTCGGATCCGCACTCGACGTCGCTCCGACACGTTGGAGGTGGATCGGCGACGGCGAGTCCCTCGACGTCGGCGACCGCACCCTGAGCGCCATCCGACCGCCGCTGTACGACTCGCCGACCACCCGGGGTCTGTTCGACCCTGTCACCGGCGTCTACTGGGCATCGGACTGCTACGCGTGTCCGGTCTCGACCGGAACCGAGTTCGTCGACGACCTCGACCCCGACGAGTGGGCGGCCGGAACGGGTGTGTTCGCCAAGTGGAACAGCCCCTGGATCGATCTCGTCGATCCCGACCGCTACGCGGCCGAGTGTCGTCGGATCGAGGAGCTGCCTCTGCGGGCCATCGCCGGTACGCACGGCCCGACCATCGGGGCCAGCGACCTGGCGAGGGCCCACGAGATCATCCGGTCCGCTCCGGACCTGGTCGCCCCGCCGCAGCCCGGCCAAGCCGACCTCGACGCGATGTTGACCACCCTCCGCCCCGCGGCGGCGTGATCACCGGGCGCTACCGCCCGGTCCCTCAACCGATCCGACCCACGCCCTGAGCAGACATCCAACCCGAAAGGAACCCCCATGTCCCGATCCACCCACCTCCCGCCGCGACACAGGACCGCTGCGTGTCTGCTGGCGGTGCTCGCCACCGCCCCGATGGTGACCGCCGCGTGCAGCGATGACAGCGACGCGTCTCCGGCGTCGACCACGACGACCACCGCCTCGGCCGATGCCGGCGGCGGTGGCCACGAGCACGTGGAGGTCGGCGCGGTCGACTTCTCGTTCGAGGACCTGCCCTCGACCATCGACGCCGGCACGCGGCTCACGCTGCGCAACGACGCCGACCGCGAGCTGCACGAGCTGGTCGCGTTCCGTCTCCCCGACGACGAGAAGCGACCGGTGGCCGAGCTGCTGAAGCTGCCCGAGGCCGAGCTCATGCCGATGCTGGGCGCGCCGAGCACAGTCCTGCTCGCCGCCCCGGGCGAGGACCAGGTCGCGGCGGTCGGGGACGGCACCCTGACCGAGCCCGGTCGGTACCTCGTCATGTGCTCGATCCCCACCGGCGTCGAGCCGGCCGAGTACCTCCGGGCTGCAGCCGCGGCCAACGGCCAGAAGCCTGACGTCGACGGCGGACCGCCGCACTTCACCTCCGGCATGTTCGCCGAGCTCACCGTGCGCTGAACCCCCGATCGGCGCACGGGCAACGACGGCCCCGAGGGTGCATCCCTCGGGGCCGTCGGCCGTCCGGTCAGGGCCGTCGCCGGAGCGTGCGCCCCGCCTCCGATCCGGCGCTACTTCTTCTTGCCCTTCTTGCCCTTCTTGCCCTTCTTCTTGCCCTTCTTGTCCTTCTTCTTGCCCTTGTCCTTCTTCTTGCCCTTCTTCTTGGCCATCGCACCTCCCTTCGGTCCGTTCCTCGGCGACATCGACGCCAGACAGATTGTCACGGGCAACCGGTCCGACGTCGCCGGATCCGGACCTGTGCGGCAGGCCGGCAACCAACTAGCGTGGCGGCGATGTCACTGATAGTGGTCGGGGCTGGGCTGGCGCTCACCCTCGTCATCCGGTGGTCACGCGCTGTCCTGGCCGATGAGACCGTGTACCTCCGAGCCGTCGCCCCGCTCGCGTCCTCGCCCCGGTTCGCGCGGCTCTCCGGTTCCTGCGTGTCGATGGCGGCGAGGCACCGGGGACGACCGCACATCGCCTCCCGTCGGGTCGGCACGACGCTCGGACGGATCACCACGTGGACGATGGGCCGCCCCGGCTTCCGACATCCGTGGAGGGTCGGACACCGGATCGTCCACCGACGGCGCGGCTCGGTGAGAGTGAGTGTCGCGATGGTGGTCCTGGCCTCGATGGGAGTGCTGTTCGAGATCCCCGGCCGCGTCCGCTCGTCGCTGTCCTGACCGCGGTCCCCCCACCTGGTGGGAGACTCGATACGGGCGGCTCCTCGGCCCTCGGCCAGGAGGTGACGATGGACGGTGCTGCGGCAGCACCGGCGGTGTCGATCCGAGGGGCGCTCAAGTCCTTCGGGTCCACCCGGGCGGTCGACGGTCTCGACCTCGAGGTGAGGCCGGGCGAGGTCCACGGATTCCTGGGACCCAACGGTGCCGGCAAGACCGTGACGTTGCGCATCGCACTCGGTCTGCGCGTCCGGACGGAGGTTCCTTCCGGGTACTCGGTGGTGACCCGTGGCGCGATGCCGTGGCGCTGCACCGCCGCATCGGCTACAGCCCCGGCGAGGTCCAGCTCCGGCCCCGACTCACCGGCGGGGAGGTCATCGACCTGCTCGGCTCCCTTCAGGGCGGCCTCGACCGCCGCCGTCGCGAGGCCACCTCAACAGGACCTCGATCACGGCGGTGACCTCACGGCCGGTCGACGGCCTCGCCGGGGTCCACGGACTCCGGCTCCACGGCGACCGCCTGGACCTGGACGTCGACAGCGACCACCTGGACCCTGTGATGCGTGCACTGCTCGACGCCGGAATCACTTCGATCGACGCGCACCTCCCGACGCTCGAGGAGCTCTTCCTGCGCCGCTACGGAGACGATGTCTCGGGGGTCGAGGACGACGGAGCGGACCCCCTCGGCTCCGGTGCCCGCCCATGAGCACCCCCGCCACGTTGCGCCGCACCGGAGCACTGGTCCGCTCGTCGCTGCGCACGTTTTTCTACCTGGGCGTAGAGTTATTGCACGGCGCCGCGCCACACCCACCCGCACGATCCCGCGCCGAAGTTCCCCGAGAGGTGACGCCATGGCTCTGACCGACGATCCGATCGACCGGATCCACCAGGCCCTCCGTCAGGTCTACGACCCCGAGCTGGGCCTCGACATCGTCAGCATGGGACTCATCTACCGGCTGGAGGCCGAGGGCGACCGCATCAGGATCGACATGACCCTGACCACACCGGGCTGCCCGGTGTCCGAGACGCTGCCCGAGATGGCACGCCAAGTCGCGCTCGACGCCCTCGGACCGGACGGTGAGGACCGGCTCGACTTCCAGGTGGTGTGGGACCCGCCGTGGTGTCCCGATCTGATCGATCCCGAGAGCCTGACAAGCTTGGGCCTGTGACCCCCACCGACCGACTCCCCGCCCTCTCGCCCACGACCACGACCACGACCAGAACCGGGGTGACCCCGTGAAGCCCGTGGTGCTGGTGACCGACACTGCCCGGGCCAAGGTCCTCGAGCTGCTCGCCGAGGAGGACGACGGGACCCCGATGGGCCTGCGGATCGAGATCACCGGCGAGAACGGACCCGAGTACCGCTACGACCTGTCCTTCGACGCCGTGTCCGCGGCCGAACCCGGCGACTCGGTCGTCGACTGGGCGGGCCTCACGGTGATCGTGCCCGCGGACTCGATCGAGAAGCTCCAGGGCGCCCAGCTCGACCTGCCCTCCGGCGACGGCCCCGGCCTGGTGATGCGCAACCCGAACCGGCCCGATCCGTTGGCGGGCATGGACGTGGAGCTGACCGGCGACGTCACCGAGCGCATCAACACCCTGCTCGAGAAGGTGATCAACCCGAACCTGTCCCAGCACGGCGGCTTCGCCGAGCTGAGGGCCTGGGAGGAGCCCAAGGCCTACATCCTGATGGGCGGCGGGTGCCAGGGGTGCGCGGTGTCGTCGATCACGCTGCGCACCGGGATCGAACGCACGCTCAAGGACCAGATCCCCGAGATCCTCGAGGTCGTCGACGTCACCGACCACGCCGCGGGCACCAACCCGTACTACGAGCCGTCCAAGAAGTAGTCCCCGCTCGGGACCCGGGCCGCTCAGCGCTCGCCGAGCGGCTTGCGCTGCATCTCGGTCGGCTCGGCGCAGCAGAACCACGCCTCGGTGAGCCGCGGTCGGCTCTGGGCCCGCGCCGCCGCCTCGGCGTCGATCGGGGTGTGCCTCGGCTCCATCCCGGCCGCGGCCCGCACCAGGGCGTCGACCTCGGCGAACGTCGTCGCCAGCGGCTGGTCGACGGCGGCGGCGCGTTCGACCACGGCGGCAACACGCACCTGCAACTCGTCGGTCCGGGGGTCGGCCGAGCTCCACTCGTAGCCGAGCTGGTCGGCGACGTAGCGACCGAGGTGCGGACCCATGGCCGGGTGGTCGACCAGCAGCGAGTCCTCGGGCACCAGGAGCCGGATGCTGTAGTGCACCGGGTCGACGTTTCCGATCAGGTCGTGGTCGGCAACGAAGTCCATCAGCTCGACCAGGCTGGCGAGGGTGGTCCAGGGGGTGAAGGGCAGCAGCGACGGCCGCACCTCGATGCCGTGGCTGCGCAGGACGGCGGTGGCCTCCGCCATGTCGGCCCGGGTGTGGCCCTTGTCGAGGATCTCGAGCACGTGGTCGTCGACCGTCTCGAACGCCGAGACGACGAACCGGCAGCCGGCGTCGGCGAAGTCGGCCCACACGTCGCGGTGGCGGAGGATCAGCTCGACCTTGGTCGTGCAGTCGAAGCTGAGCTGCGGGTGCCGTTCGTGCAGCGCGGCGACGACCCGTCGGGAGTGGTGCACGCCGTTGAGGAAGTCGGGGTCGCCGAAGGTGATGTGGGTGGCCCCCGCCGCGACCAGCTGGTCGATGTCGGCCAGGATCGTGTCGATGTCGACGATGCGGATCCGGCCGCCGTACACGGTCGGCACCGGGCAGTGCCGGCAGCTGAACGTGCAGCCGTGGCTGGCCTCGACGTAGCCGACCAGACGTTCCTGGTCACCGTCGGACAGCCGGGCGTAGCGCTCCAGCGGCGGCAGCAGGTGCCGGGCGGGGACGTCGAAGCGGCCCCGCCCGAGGTGCACGATCTGTTCGCTGCCGGCGCGACCGGCCACCGTGTCGGTCCCGTCGGTGGAACCGTGCCCGTCGACCGAGCCGACCCAGTCCAGGAGGGCGGGCTCGTACTCGCCGGAGATGACGCGGTCCGCCAGCGTGCCGACCACGGTGGCGTGGCTGGTCCCGGCGTACAGGCCGTAGAGGCACACCGGCAGGCCGGGCCGCTGCTCACGCACCAGGCCGGCGGCCTGCAACGCCAGCCGCATCGCGGTGTGCATCGGCACCGACACCGCGACGGCGTCGACGTCGTCGATCAGCTGCGGGTCCCACTGCTCGACCGACAGGTCGAGCGCGCTGACCCGGCGACCGGCGCGTTCCAGCGCGGCGGCGGGCGACGCGACGTGCAGCGGCTGATGACCCAGCTCGTAGGTGGACACGAGCAGGACCCTCATGCCGGAGTCCTGCCGTTGCCGGAGCGCGGTTCGTCGACGATGGTGACGGTGAGCTCCGAGTGGGCCCGGCGCAGGGCCGACTCCACCGAGTCGGGCGTGTCGCCCCGGGCGAACACGAAGCCGAGGTAGCGCCCGCCGTCGGGCAGCGCGTCGATGCGGCGGCCGATCGTCGCGGTGATCTCGACGCCGGTCACGCCCGCCACGCCGCGGGCGGCGTCCAGGCCGTCGACGCCGGCCAACACGCCCGATCGCGGGATCGGCAGCATCATCACCCCGGCCGCGCCGTCGGTCCGCCCGGAGTCGGCGACGTCCCGACCCACGGCGTGCTCGACGATGAGCTGCTCGAGCGAGATCCCGGTCCCGAACCTCAGCACCCGGGAGCACAGCCCGCCGATCGAGCGGGCCGCGACCTCGAGCACCCAGGCGGTGACTTCGCCGTCCGCTCCCGGCCCGACCCGCAGCTCGGCGTGCACCGGTCCGTCGCGCAGGCCGAGCGCCCGACAGGCCTCGGCCGCGGCGGCCAGCACCGCTGTCTGCTCCGGCCCGCCCAACCGCGACGGCGTGACGTAGATCGTCTCCTCGAAGTAGGGGCCGTCGAGCGGGTCCGGCTTGTCGAACAGGGCCAGCACCTGCAGGTCCCCGTCGTGCAGGAGCGCTTCGAGCGACACCTCCGCACCGGGCACGAACCGCTCGATGAGCAACGCCTCGTCCGGCGACCGCCCGTGGTCGGCCAGGATCTGTCGGATCCGCCCGGCGACCCCGACCGCGTCCGCAGGGGTGTCGGCCCGGATGACGCCGGTGCTCGCCGACAGCGACAGCGGCTTGAGGACGCAGGGACAGCCGACCGCGCCCGCGGCCTCGGCGACGTCCGCCCCGGGGACCAGGACGCGGAAGTCGGGCTGACGGACTCCCCACGACGCGAGCACCCCGCGCATCTGGGCCTTGTCGCGGGTGGCCGCGACCGCGTCGGGCGGGTTGTGGGCCAGGCCGAGGATCTCACCGGCGTGCGCGGCGGTGAGCACTCCCTGGTCGTCGACGCCGACCACCGCGTCGATCGGGGTCCGGTCCGTCATCGCGGCGATCCGCGCCGCTGCCTCCTCGGGTCGGCCGAGGTCGACGACCACCAGCCGGCTCTCCATCTCGGTGGCGAGTGGCGGTCGGTGCTCGGTGGCGACGACCACCTCCACCCCCACCTCGGCGGCCGCCGCGATGAAGTCGGCGGCCCGGTAGGTCTCGGTGGGCAGCACCAGCACGATGCGCCGGGGTCGGGACCCGGTCGCCGCGTCCGCCGTCACGTCCGCAGGCTACTGCGGGTCCGTCCGAGCGGATCTCCGGTTCCGGCTGCTCAGGACCGCTCGGCGAGGACGACGTCGAACACGGCGTCGGTCATGCGGCGTCCGATCTCGAAGCCGTCCTCGATCGACACCACGAACGTGTCGGGGTTCTCCGCGGTCCACGAACGTGCCGCGCCGTCGTCCGCGAAGAACCAGATGAAGTGGCACAGCGTGGTGATGATGTCGTCGAACGACGCCAGGTCCGGCGGCATCATCGACATCACCGCGGTGGCCGGCTCGACCGCCTCGACCCCGTCGGAGGTGACGGTGACGCGGACCTCGGTCCCGGTGATCGGGCAGTGCGAGCTGACCCGGACGGCGGCGCCGAGCACCCGGGCGATGAACAACGGGTCGTAGGTGCACCAGGTCCACGCCGTACCCATGCCGTCGACGTCGGCCCGGTGGTTGAAGCCGTCGTCAACGCTGAGGCCGAAGAACCCTGTCACCGCCCCGTCGTCGTCGCGGAACACCGCCGGCCAGGACCCGACCCACTCCTCGACCTCGGCGGTCGTGACCTCCGCCCTCGAGGCGATGTCGGTGATCGACGCCGGTCGCCCCCCGGCCAGGATCCGGTACATGGCCGCGCCGACCCGCTGGTGTCGCGGCTCGTGGAGGAACTCGCAGCCGGCGATGAACGCGTCGCTGGTGCGGTCGATCATCGAGGCGAGCGTGCTCGACGACGAAAGGTCGGTCATCCACGGATCGTAGGGGGCACGACCGGCGCCGCCCGCAACCGCCCCGGCCGGCACGCCGATCGTGACAAGGTGACCGGGTGACGATCGATGACGACTGGGCGGAGCTGACCGGGAGCCTGGCCGGAGCGGGCGCCCGCATGTCGGAGCTGACCGCCGGGCTCGACCCCGTCGAGGCCGCCGACGGGCACCGGGCGCTGCTGCGGGCGCTGAACAACCAGCTCGGTCGTCTGGAGGTCGATCGGGAGCGGCCCGAGCTGGTGCCGTTCAACGGGTGGCGCGAGAAGTTCTTCATGGACAACCCCGACTTCCGCTACTGGGTCGCCGACGTGCGCCACGACCGCCGCTACCGGATCTCCGGCACGCTCGGCGACGCCGTGTTCCAGTCGATCACCGCGTACGCGACCCGGGGCGGACCCGCCCGCTCGGTCGGGCGGATCGACTCCGACTCCATCGGCATCGACGGCGACGGGCGCTTCACGGTGGTCGCGTCGACTCGACGGCCCGCGTCCGGGGACTGGCTCCCGCTTCCCGAGGACGCCGACACGATCTGGGTCCGGCACTTCCACTCCGATGTCGATCGGGACCGCCTCGGGGACGCCACGATCGAGCCGCTCGACGAGCCGCACGAACCGCCGACGCTCGATCCCGAGGCGCTGGGGCGCCGCATCCGACGCCTGGCCCGCACGATGGCCGCCGTTCCCGAGGTGATCGCCGCGGCCACAGCCGACGAGCGGGATCGGCCGAACGAGCTCCGCCACTGGACCGAGATGGCCGGAGGGGCCGCGTTCACCGAACCGGACATCACCTACGTCCGTGGGTCCTGGAGCCTCGGACCCGACGAGGCGCTGGTGATCGAGGGCGACGTCGTGGCCAGCCGGTACTGCAACGTGCTGCTCTACAGCCGGTTCCTGAACTCGCTCGACCAGCGGCACCGGCCGGTGTCGCGCACCTCGGCCACGGCGACGATCGTCGACGGCCGCTACCGGTTCGTGGTCGCGTCCCGCGATCCCGGCGGAGCGGGCGACTGGCTCGACACCGAGGGCCGTCCGTTCGGCCTGGTCGTGATGCGCTGGCTGCAACCGCAGGGCGAGGTCCCGCTCCCCCGCGTGCACCGCTGCCCGATCGGTGACCTGGAGCGGTGGCCGTGACCTGGACCCCACCCGAGCGGACCGCGGACGCGGCCGCCATCCACGCGGCGGCCGAAGCGGACCGTCGGACGAACCCGGAGCCCTACTCGCTCGACCCCGACGACGTCCTGACCCGGGTGCTCGAACGCACCGACGGCTCCACCGAGGCCTTCCTGCCCGGCTGGCGCGACGGCCTCGAGCAGTTCCTGGGGTCGCTGGCCGAGGACGGCCGGCTCAACGCGCTGGGCGCCCGCACGATGTCCGAGCAGGCGGCGGCCAAGCTGGTCTCGGCCCACCGGGTGGCCCGGGCGATCGGGGCCGACGCCTCCTACGCCGACGACCTGATCCCACCGATCGTGATCGTCGGCGGCTGGCGCACCGGGACCACGTTCCTGTTCCGGCTGATGGCCCGCGACCCGAGGCTGCGGGCACCGCTGCCGGTGGATCTCACCCGGCCGTGGCGGGTCGCCGGGCTCGACGCCGCGGAGCGGGAGGAGCTGTTGAACCGCATGGACGCGGCTCCATCTCCGCTGCACGTGCTCAACCCCGACCTGCGCCGGGTGCACGACCACGGACCCCGTCTGCCCGAGGAGTGCGTTCTCGCCCTCGGAGCCGATCTGCGCAGCTGGGGCTTCTCCTCGACGGCCCGCCTCGAGAGCTACTCGCGGTGGCTGGCCCAGCAGGACCTCGGCCCGTCGTACCGGGAGTACCGCCGGGTGCTCGCCCTGCTCGACGACCACGACGGACGACGCTTCGTGCTGAAGTCACCGGCCCACCTCGCCGAGCCGGGCGCCCTGGTCGACACGTTCCCCGGAGCAGTGGTCGTCAACCTGCGCCGGGACGTCGTCGAGACCGTGGCATCGGGGGCGTCGCTGTTCTCGGTGTTCCGCTCGACCTACAGCGACGAGGTCGACCCGCTCGACGTCGGCAGGTTCCAGGCCGACCAGACCGAGCTGTGGATGCGGCGCGCCGTCGAGCACCGCTCCGCACACGACCCGGCGACCGCGACGTTCGTGGACCTGGCCTACCGGGACCTGGTCGCGTCGCCGGTCGAGGCGTTGCGCAGCGTCTACCGCGCCGCGGGGATGGAACCGCCCGACGACCTCCCGGGGTTCGTCGAGGCGCACCACCGGGCGTCGCCGCGCAACGAGCACGGCGCCCACCGCTACGCGCCCGAGGACTTCGGTCTGGCGCCCGCCGAGTTGCGGGAGCGCTTCGCCGGCCTCGCGCCGAGCATGGACTGACGCGACTCGGCCCGTTCACCTCTCAGCCATCGACCAACAGCAGCTCGCGCTCTTGTTGATACGCTGAGGGTCGCCTTCGCGAGTGGATGTGTTCACTTGCAACCGTCCGGAGGCCTCATGACCCTGACGCCAGACCTCTCCCCCACCCCCGAGCGCCAGCTGGATGCCGACGAGGTCGACCTGCTGGACCTCGACCGCTGGGCGGCCGACGGACCACCCCACGAGTGGTTCGCCCGCAAGCGGGCCGAGGCGCCGGTGTGGCACCACCCCGGACCCGACGGCACCCGGGGGTTCTGGGTCGTGTCGGACCACGAGCACGTCACCGCCCTGGGTCGCTGCCCGCACGTGATGTCCTCCGACGAGGACAACGGCGGCATCGTCGGCCTCGGACCCGGCGACGAGCTCCAGGCGGCGTTCGACGCGTCGAACTCCGAGCTGGCGGCCATCGGCCTGCACGACAACGACGCCAAGATGCTGCTGAGCCTGGACCCGCCCGAGCACACCCAGAACCGCAAGGTGCTCAACCGCGAGTTCACCCCCGGCGCCATCGGGTCGCTCGAACCCGCCGTGCGCGAGCTCGCCGGAACCCTGCTCGACGCGGTGGACCGGGCCCGGGGCGACGGCGACGACGTCGTCGACTTCACCACCGAGGTGGCCATGCCCCTGCCGATGCAGGTGATCGGCGACCTCCTCGGCGCACCGCGCCACACCCACCGCGACCTGCTCCGGTGGAGCAACGAGGCGGTGACGGGCACCGACCCCGAGTACCTGTCGCCGGGCGGGTCCCAACTCGCGGCGGCCGCGCAGCTGGCCCAGCTGTTCACCACCATGCAGATCGAGCGGCAGTCCGAGCCCACCGACGACCTGGTGTCGAAGTTGATCGCCGCCGAGATCGACGGCGAGCCCCTCTCGCAGCTGCGCTTCATCATGTACCTGCTCCTGCTCGTCACGGCCGGCAACGAGACCACCCGCAACGCCATGAGCCACGGCGTGTGGGCGTTCGCCGAGCACCCCGAGCAGTGGGACCGCCTCCGCGACGACCCGTCCTTGCTGTCCGGCGCGGTCGAAGAGGTCCTGCGCTGGGCCAGCCCGCTGCTCTACTTCCGCCGCAACGCGTTGGAGGACGTCGAGATCGCCGGTCAGCCCATCCGAGCCGGCGACATCGTCAGCCTCTGGTACGTGTCGGCCAACCGCGACGAGTCGGTGTTCGACGACCCGTTCACCTTCGACATCGGTCGCTCACCCAACCACCACGTCGCGTTCGGCGGCGGGGGTCCGCACTTCTGCCTGGGTGCGAGCCTGGCGCGGCTCGAGCTGCGGATCCTGTTCGAGTCGATGCTCGAGCGCTACTCCCGCATCGAGCTGGCAGGCCCACCCGACCGACTGCGCGGCAACTTCCTGCACGGGGTCAAGCACCTGCCGGTCCGCCTGCACTCGTAGGGATGGCGGCGACGAGCGCTCGACGTCCCGGGGACCGACGCGACCAGATCCTGGACGCGGCGGCCGAGGCGTTCGGTCGCCGCGGTTTCGACGGGGTGACCGTCGCCGAGCTGGCCGGGTCCGTCGGCGTCACCGCGCCGGCCCTGTACCGGCACTTCGGAGCGAAGGACCAGATCCTCTCGGCGGTCACCACCGGGACCCTCGATCGGTTGGTCGCCGTCGCCGAGTCCCACGTCGGTCCCGTCGACGGTGTGGACGCTGGCGACGGACTGGACCAGCTGACCCGGGACCTGACCACCGAGGTGCTCGACCGGCCCTGGCAGGTGGTGGCCTACCTGCGGGAACGGCACCGGTGGGCTGCTGACTCCACCCGACCCACCCAGCGGGAGGTCGAGCTGTTCGGCGCCATCGACCGGGTCCTCGATCAGGCGGTGGCCGGCCTCACCGCGGGCGATCGCCGGTGTCGGATGATCGCCATGGTCGGCGTGCTGCGCGGCGTCGCCGAGCGTGCCCCTCGTCTGAGCCGACCCGCCGCTGACGCCTTCATCGCCGACGCCGTCACCGCGATCTTGCGCGCCGCCCCGGTCCGTGCGATCACCCCGGGCCGACTCCACCCCTCGAACGCCGTGACCTGGCGCCTGCCCCCGTCACCACGCGAGCGCATCCTCGCCGCCGCCCTCCCCCTGTTCCGCTCCCGAGGGTTCGACGGGGTGGGCATCGGCGAGATCGGCGACCACGCCGGAGTCGGCGCCAGCAACGTCTCGCGCTACTTCGGCTCCAAGGAGGAGGTTCTGGTCGACATCTACGACCGCGTCGGAGCCAGGGTGGAGGTCGCCGTGGATGACGCCGTCGCCTCCGCGTCGGACGCCGACCACGCGCTCCAGAACCTGCTCGAGGCCTACACCGAGATCGCCTTCGGCGCCGCGGACCTGGTGGTGGTCGTGGGCGAGAACCGCGGGGCGCTGCCGCGGAACGAGATCGCCCGCCTCCGGCGGCGGGACCGTCGGGTCGCCGACATCTGGCGAGGGGTCATCGCCGCGCTGCGACCCGAGCTCCGGCCCGTCGAGACCACCACGGTCGTCGCCGGTGTCATCGCCCTGGTCAACAGCTTCCCCCGCCACGAGCCCGACGCTCTGCCCGACCCGTCAGCGGTCGTGCCCCTGGCCCGCGCCTTCGTCGGGGCCGGGTAGGCCGGGTAGGCCGGGCCGGACGGACCTCGTCGGGACTCAGCCCTCGAGGGCCGCGCGGACCTGGGCCAACCGGTCAGCGACGATCGTGCAGTTGACCCACCGACCGACCTTCTCCTTGGTGATCAGCCCCGCGTCGGCCAGCACCGACAGGTGGTGCGAGACAGTGGGCTGGCTCTTGCCGACCGGCTCCTCCAGATCGCAGCTGCAGGCCGTGGCGTTCGGCGCGGCGGCGATCAGCGACAGCAGCTGCAACCGGACCGGATCGGCGAGCGCCTTGAACACTGCGGCCAGCTCGACCGCGTCGGTGGGGTCGAGGGGCTCGGCGAGCAGCGCCGGACAGCACTCGGCCATCTCATCGGACCGAACGGTGAGGGGCCTGGTGTTCGTCGCCATGGTCGACACCCGGATTCCGATGACTCCTGGTGCCACAGGTGGCACCAGGAGTCACGGAAATCGAACCGGACCTACCCTGCGTCGGCGGGGGCGTACAGGACGATGTCGATGCCCTCGTAGTTGCTCGACAGGGTCTTCCCGTCCGGCGCCAGGTAACCCCGCAGCGGAACGTTGTTGAACTTCATGTCGACGACTTCACAGGTCACGGTGCCCGAGAAGCTCTGCACGCCGTAGTTCAGCGAGGTGAGATCGATGGTTCCGTAGAACAACGAGCCGGACACCGACACGTTGGCCGACAGGTTCATCGGTCCGGTCCAGATCCCGGCTCGCATCGGCGGGCACGGGACGATCGCTATCTTCCGCTGCACACGCGGCGACGGGTCGTGGGTGGCGTCACCGGGCTGATCGGCGTTGAGCACGCAGTTGCCCACCGAGTTGAAGCTGATGACGCCACCGACGAAGGTGCATCCGGTGCTCGACGCGTCGAGCGTGATCGTGACCGGCATGCCCGAGGTGTCGGTTGCGGTCGGCGTGAAGGTACGCCCGATGTACGAGAACGACGGAGCGTTGAAGATGATGCCGCGGTACGGCGGCGGCTCGGGTGCGCACGAGGCGAGGAGGCCGATGGCCCCCAGCACCAGCAGCGGTGCACCGAGAACGCGGACACGTGACGACTTCGACATTGGATTCCCCCTACGGCCAGGTCCACCCAACGTAGCAGCCGACGCGGTGGCGGACGGGGTGAACGTGAACACCCCTCAGTCCGCTTCGGCCACCGCACCGACGAGGTCGCGGCCACCCCACCCCTCCCCCCGTTCTGTTCGTTGGTTCACAACGCCAGCGTTGTGAACCAACGAACAGAACGTCTCACCGGGTGGGCGCCGAGGCGGCTACCGCGGCGCCTGGGTCGCGGCAGCCGCCGTAGAGCACACCTCGGGAGCGACACGCGGTCACGTGCTCGACGAGGACGGGCACCGGGTCGACCTCCACGGCTACCGCGTCGACGCCCTCACCGACATCGCCATCGACCGGCTCGACCGCGAGCGACCTCGAGAGATTTCATCCCGACGAGTTCCGACGTTGCATGGATGAGGCCGAGAGGACGTTCACCCGCTACCCGATCCGGCTGCTCCAGGTCGCCAGAGCGGAGGATCGCCCCTTCCTCTACGACATCGATTGGGGCGAGTCCGACTCCCTCCGAGCTTCCACTCGCCCACGGCGGACGGGTGAGGTTCCGGCCCGGAGCTGGCGACCGCCCCCTCAGGCTGGCCCCGCTCCTCCGGCCAGCGATCGAGCTCAACTGGGTCCGCATGGTGGCGGCCATCAACCGACTCGACCTGGAGAGCGACCGACTGCACGCTCACATGTTCGGTGCAACGCGGTCGACGTTCCCCGATCGGCTCCAGTCGGAGTTGCGAGAGCTCCAGGACGACTGCTGCGGCCACTGCGGCGACCGCCTCCGCAGTCGCGTCGAGGCCGACCACTTCGTGCCGTGGGCCCATTAGCCCCAACGACGCGGTCGGGAACCTGGTCGGGGCAGATGCGTGCAACAACCTCAAGCGGGATCATCTGACCGCGGCCGACCACGCGACCAGATGGGCACATTGAGCCCGGACGTCGCGGAGTGAATTGGATGATCCGGCGAAGGACACGTCGTGGTCGAGCGACCCGCAGCGCACCTTGGCCATCGGCCGCTCCTCCAACTTCCACCTGCCGACCGGCACGCCACTCTGGTTCCTGGTCGGCAAGTTCACCGACGACGACCCCAAGATGATCGCAGCGACGCTCTCAGCCCCCTTTGTCAGGCCGCGCCTCGCTCGAAGCGGTCGAACCGCTCGGCGAGCAGCCCCCGATCCGGTCGGGAGAGCCGTGCGGCAGGAACTCGGATCAGCTCGCCGTGGAGCTGCTTGATCGAGTGCTGCAGCGTCGGGCCGTCCATCTCCTCGAGCAGGTCGTCGCGGACGTGGATCCGGTAGTCGGGCGACACACCCACCAGCAGGTTGTCGAAGGTCGCGTGATGCAGCTTGCACATGGCGATGCCGTTGGTGACCGTCGGCGCTCCCCCGGCCGCGTCCTCTCGGATGTGGGCGGCGTCGATCAGCTCACGATGCCCGAGATGGCACAGAGCGCAGCGGCCCTCGTAGGCCAACAGGACCTGTTCGCGGAACACCCGTTGGTGCAGTCGGTGGTGGCGGACAGATTCCAGGTACTCGCGGGCCAGTTCGGGCTGGCCCTGGGCGGCGTAGCGCCAGGCCGTCTCCTCCTCGGCGCTCGTGCTCACGACGAACTGCTGCCGGTCCCGTTCCTCGGCCTCGACGTAGGCGGGGAACACCGGCTGGTAGACGCCCCGGGCGATGCCGACGAGGTAGATGAGCGGAAGGCGCAGATCCATGGCCCGACGAACGGCGCGGTTGTCCGACGCGTTCGGATCAAACCCCATCCACTTGTAGCGCAGCAGGCCTTCAGCACCCGGCGCATCGTCGTACGGTCGTTCATCGGCGCGGTTGCGGTACACGGTCCGGATGCTCAGAGCAGCGTCGAGGACCGCGGGCTTCCAGATCCCGCGCTGGAGGTTCAGGAGTGGGATCCGGGTGCCCTCGAAGCGGAACTCGGTGAGCGTGTCATGGCGGATGCCCTCCGGAGTGCGCAGCAGTTCGGTCCGCAGCCACGCCATGGCCGACATGCGCAACCGGGCGTCGAAGTCCTCTCCCCCTGACACCGCCACGAGCGTACGAGCTCAGACGTCCGAGTGGAGTCACACCCAGGAGGGTTGACCACGTGCACATCCGCGTCAGTCGCATCGACCTGCAGAACCTCGACCCCGCCAACTGACTGCAACCCCGACCCCCACCCCCGTTCTGTTCGTTGGTTCACAACGCTGACGTTGTGAACCAACGAACAGAACGGGACGCGGGAACAACTCGAGGGTTGTGGGACTAGTTACACTTGTTGGTATGACTCACCGGGTGGGTGCCAAGGGACAGGTGGTCATCCCCAAGGAGCTCCGTGATCAACTCGGGATAGAGCCCGGGGACGAGGTCAGCTTCTGGCTCCACGACGATCACGTCGCGGTCCGGCCGACAGAGCACCGCCGACCGCTCCGGGGTCGGTTCGCGGGATCGCCGCTGATCGCCGAGCTGCAGAAGGAACGAGCCGACGACAGCAACCGCGAAGCAGTTCCGTGACCGTCGTCCTGGATTCGTGGGCCGTTCTGCGCTTCCTCGAGGACAGCGATCCCGCCGCCGGCGCAGTCAGCGAGCTCCTCGATCGACAGCGACCCGTCATGTCGTGGATCAACCTCGGTGAGATTCACTACATCCTGAGGCGGCTGCACGGGGAGGACGCGGCTGCAGAGACCGTCCGGGACATCCGCGACGTGGTCGATGCGAGACTCCCCGACGAGAGGCTCGTGATCGACGCTGCTCGCATCAAGGCGGACCATCCGATGGCGTACGCGGACGCGTTCGCCGCGGCCCTCGCAGTGGCGAACGATGCCACCTTGTGGACCGGAGATCCCGAGCTCCTCGTCCACGGGGCGCCGTGGAACTGGCGGGACCTGCGGAACCTCGACCCCGCCAACTGACCGTCGACCCCGACCCTCCACCCCCTCCCCCGTTCTGTTCGTTGGTTCACAACGCTGACGTTGTGAACCAACGAACAGAACGGGGGTGGGACCTAGTCTCCGGGCGATGGTCGAGCACCGCAGGTCACGGGTCGCCGCCGCGCCGGTGAGGCCGGCGCGGGCGGCCGCCGCCCTCCTCGCCGTGTTCGTCGCCCTCGCGCTCATCGCCGGCTGCAGTTCCGACTCCGACGGCTCCGCACCCACCACCACCAACGCCTCCGCCGGCGCATCGAAGGACACCGACACCTCAGGGGTGTCAGGATCCATCGTCATCTCTGCCGCAGCATCCCTCACCGACGCGTTCACGACGATCAGGGACCGGTTCGTGGCGGCCAACCCCGACGCGCACGTGACGCTCAACTTCGGATCGTCCGGCGCCCTGTCGACGCAGATCCTGAACGGAGCCCCGGCCGACGTGACCGCATTCGCCGACACCGCGCCGATGAACGCCCTCGCCAAGGCCGACCTCCTCGCCGCCCCGCCCGAGGTGTTCGCCCGGAACCGGCTGGTCATCGTCACCGAACCCGGCAACCCGAACGGCATCGACTCGCTGGCCGACCTGGCCACCGCCGGCACGATCTCGCTGTGCGTGGACACCGCGCCCTGCGGGAAGTTCGCCGACCGGATCCTCGCCGATGCCGGAGTCACCATCCCGACCTCGAACATCACACGTGGCACCGACGTGCGCTCCACTCTCTCCGCGGTCACCGAGGGGGACGCTGTCGCCGCCATCGTGTACGTCACCGACGCGAAGGCCGCGGGCGACCGGATCGACACCGTCGCGATCCCCGAGGCCCACGACGTCACCGCCGACTACCCGATCGCGGCGCTGGGCGCGACCTCCAGCCCGGCGCTGGCCCGGGCGTTCGAGGCCTTCGTCCTGTCCGAGCAGGGACGGTCGGTCCTGGAGGACGCCGGGTTCCTCGCGCCGTGACCAGCCGCTCGAGCCCCCGCCCTCCGATTCCGGTGCTGGCCGCGGCAGCGGTGACCGTCGCCTTCTTCGCCCTGCCGCTGGTCGGGCTGATCCGAGACGCTTCATGGTCGACCTTCCTCGCCAACCTCTCCACGCCGGACTCGCTCAGCGCCCTGCGGCTGTCACTGATCTGCTCGCTGAGCGCCACCGGACTGTCGGTGCTGTTCGGCATGCCGTTGGCGTGGGTGCTGGCCCGGGCCAGCTTCCCCGGACGGACCCTGGTCCGCGGGCTCGTCCTGCTCCCGCTGGTGCTGCCCCCTGTGGTCGGCGGCGTGGCACTGCTCACCGCGTTCAGCCGCCGGGGACTCCTCGGCGAGCACCTCTACGACTGGTTCGGCGTCCAGCTCACCTTCTCGACCGCCGGAGTTGTCCTGGCCGAGGCCTTCGTGGCGCTGCCGTTCTTCGTGATCACCGTCGAGGCCGGACTGCGCTCGATGGACCGTCGCTACGAGGAGGCCGCAACCACGCTCGGGGCACGTCCATTCACCGTGTTCCGCCGTGTCACGCTCCCGATGATCGCACCGAGCGTGATCGCCGGCGCCGTGCTGTCCTGGGCCCGGGCACTCGGGGAGTTCGGCGCGACAATCACCTTCGCCGGCAACATCGTCGGACGGACCCAGACGCTGCCGTTGGCGGTCTACCAGGAGCTCGTGGCCGACCCGGACGTGGCCGTCGCTCTCAGCCTCGTGCTGCTGGCGGTGTCGCTCACCGTGATCGTGTCGATGCGGGACCGCTGGCTCGGTGCGTCGTGATGCTCGCAGCGGACATCGGCCTGACGATCGGGTCACTCGACCTGAGCGTCGAGCTGGAGGTCGACCGCGGCGAGGTGCTCGCCCTGCACGGCCCAAACGGCGCCGGCAAGACCACGGCGCTGCGCGCGCTTGCCGGCCTCGAACAACTCGACCGGGGGAGCGTCGTCCTGGCCGGGGCGGTCCTCGACGATCCGGCCGCACCGACGTTCGTCCCCCCTGCGGACCGCCCCGTCGGAGTCGTGTTCCAGGACTACCTGCTGTTCCCCCACCTGTCGGTCCTCGACAACGTGGCGTTCGGTCCGAGGTGTCGAGGGGTCTCCAAGGCAACCGCACAGACCGCGGCACGACGGTGGGTCGACTCCGTCGGCCTGGGATCGTCGGCGGGGTCCCGGCCCGCAGAGCTGTCCGGTGGCCAGGCCCAGCGGGCTGCGCTGGCACGGGCGTTGGCCGCCGACCCGCAGATGCTGCTGCTCGACGAGCCGCTCGCAGCGCTCGACGCCGGCACCCGGTCGACCGTGAGGCGGGATCTGAAGCGGCACCTCGACCAGTTCGACGGTGCCACCGTCCTGGTCACCCACGACCCGCTCGACGCGCTGGCCCTCGCCGACAGCGTCGTCGTGCTCGAGGCGGGGCGTGTCACCCAGAGCGGCACGTTGGCCGACGTCACGACCCGGCCCCGGACGCCGTACGTCGCCGAGCTGCTCGGAGTGAACCTGCTCCGCGGTCACGGGTCCGGCCACATCATCGTCGTTGGCGACGACAGCGCGGAGAGCGACGTGACCGTCGCGGTCGGCGATACGGTCGACGGGGACACCCTCGCCCTGATCCGACCGAACGCGGTGTCGCTGCACCGGAGCCCTCCGGACACCAGCGCTCGCAACCAGTGGCGATGCACCATCGACGGGTTCGACCTGCTCGGCGACCGGGTCCGCGTCCGGCTCACCGGTCGGTTCGATCTGGTCGCCGAGATCACACCGGAATCGGTCAGCCGACTCGGGCTGACCGAGGGCACCGAGGTCTGGGCGTCGGTGAAGGCCACCGAGATCGCCACCTACCCGGCGTAGGGCTCGAGCGCAGGCCGACTCCGACCCGATCGCGGCCGCCCGAACCCGGACGGCTCACCCGATCCGGGCGAGGTCGGACGGTCGGGCGTCCTCGAGCTCGAGCGCAAGCTGCACCAGCAGGGCATCTGAGCCGAAGTCCCCCGACAGCATCATCCCGACGGGCAGGTGAGCACCCTCGTCGACACCCATCGGCACGTTGATCGCCGGCGTCCCTCCCGCGTTCGCCAGCGGGGTGTACGGCATCCAGGCCGCGATGCGATCGAGCAGCGGTTCGAAGTCGACGTTCGCACCCAGGTGGCCGAGCAGCGGCGGGACGGTCGACACCGTCGGACTCAACATCACGTCGAAGTCGCGGGTGGCGGCCGCCATCCGGGCCCGCACCCGACGGAGCCGTCGCGACACCCCCACGATGCGGGACGGCTCAGCACGGAACGACGCCGCCATGCCCTGGGAGAACTTCGTGAGTCGGGTCCGGTCGTAGTGGGAACCGTGCACGATCGGCGCGGTGTTGGTGGCCATGAAGACCAGGAACCGGTAGTAGAAGATGAAGTCGTCGCGGAACTGCTCCGGTTCGACCGGCGGTTTCGTCTCCTCGACGTGGTGGCCCAGTTCCGCGAGCAGGTCGGCGGTCGACTGCAAGGTCGACCGTGTCGGTTCGTCGATGTCGGCCAGGCCGGGGATGGCGCCGAGCACCCCGACCCTCAACCTCCGCGACGGCGGCCCGGTGACCTCGCCCATCGGCGGCATCGAGCGGGGTCGGAACACCCGCTCCATCTCGGCGTAGAAGCGGGCGGTGTCGCGCACCGTCCGGGTCACGACCCCGTCGACCGACACCGACAGCGGCAGGTTCCGCTCGTCGGAATGCCGGCGCAGACGGCCGAGGGACGGCTTGAGGCCGACCAGCCCTCCGCAGGCGGCGGGAATGCGGGTGGACCCGCCGCCGTCGACGGCGTGCGCGACCGGCACCACTCCGGCCGCGACCAGCGCCGCGGCGCCGCCGGAGGAGCCGCCGATCGTGCGGGCCGGGTTCCACGGGTTGACCGTCGGCGCCCGCTCCGGGAACTCGGTCGACGGGACGAACCCCCATTCGGGCATGGTCGACGCCCCCACCAGCGACATCCCCATCGTCTCCATGTCCCTGGCGACGCCTCGGGTCCGCTTCTGCGGGGGAGCACCTTCGAGGGCGGCTGCGCCCCAGGTGCACGGCAGACCGGCGACCGGGACCATGTCCTTGATGAACGTCGGAAGACCCTCGAACGAGCCGCGTCGAGCGCGCCGCGCCGGCAAGGAGGCCAGCGCCTCGCCGTAGCGCTCGAACATGACCGCCCCGATCTGCGGGTCGACCCGCCGGGCCCGCTCGATCGCCGCGGCGACCACCTCCCGGACCGACAGCTGGCCCGAGTCGAGCGCGTCGATCGTCGCCACCGCGTCGAGTCGGGCGAGCTCGTCGTCGAACGTGTGCACCGCCGGCCGACGCGGATCGCCACCCGACGAACCCGGCTCCTGCTCCGGCTCCGAACTCACCCGGCCGTCGTCCTGCGTCGCGTCCACGGCGCGGACACTAGGCGCACCGATCCCGCCGTCGAGCCGGAACACCTAGTCGGCGAAGGTGACGGCGGATTCGAGGCCGAGGAACCGGCCGTAGCCGTCGGCCGCCCGTTCGACGCCGGAGCGTTGCCGGGCCGCGAGCGCCGCGAACGGTGAGACCAGGATCTCGACCCGCGTGCGCCTCACCGTCCGCTTCCATGTGCCGACCACCACGCCGTCGTCGACGACGGTGGGTCGGAAGACGCCGTTGGAGCCCGGAACGACGAGATCCATCTGTCCGGGCGACATGATCGCCGAACGGTCGCCGTAGCCGAGCATGTACTCGTCGAACCCCGACAGCAGCAGCACCTTGGAGGCGGGTGGCTCGATCGGGGTGCCGTCGAGCCCGTCAGCCACCGAGACGCTGACGAGCATCTCGCCGAGCTCCGTGTCGAGCGGCACGAGCCGGTCCCCGGCCAGGGAGATCGCGCGGCGCACATCCGCGGCAGGCAGGGCGCTCCATCGGCCGAGTTCCTTGCGGTCCGCCGGCCCGTGGCTGTCGAAGTAGCGGAACGCGAGCTCGGCCAGGGCTTCGTCGCGGGTCAGTTCCCGGAGGTGGGGAACCCACGAGCGGAGAGCCACGAACGTCTGCTCCTTGCCGAGCTGGGGGCCGATGCACGTCGCCCCGTGCTGCGCCGCGAACCACAGGAGGTGGTAGGCGTGGCTCCGGTCCGCCATCAGACCCGCCTCCTCCAGGATCCGGGTGCACTCGGCCCTGGTCACGGGCTCACCGTCGGCCAGCGCGTCTCGCAGGACCTCGATCGCGGCGAACGCATCGGCCTCGCTGAGACCGAGGAACTGGCGGCGCCGCTCCACGCCCTTGAACGCCGAGGTACGACCCAGCTCGAGCATCCAGCCGGCATCGACGGCGGGGACGAAGTGGATCGTGCCTCGCATCGGCCACGTCCGCAGGATCCCGCGATCGAGGGTCGCCTGGTGCACCGCGGCGGCATCCACCGATGTCGACCTCGATCCGATCGACCACTCTCCGCTCCACAGCTCCTGGGACTGCAGGGCACCGAGGTGGGTGACGACCTGCTCAGCCGACGCGTCGGGTTCTGACCCGAGCCACTGGTTACGCAGTCGGAGTCGCCGGATGTCACGGACTGTCAACACGGCGTCGATGATGCCCCATCACGTCCCGCGTTCGACGCGAGGACGAGGACCGGGGCGGGGTCGTAGGCGGTGCTCAACGCCGCCAGAAGATGTGGTGGACGACCCCGGAGCTCGGACTGGGCACCTTCTCCATGTGGAAGCGGTCGAGCAGGTCCTCGGGCCGGGCCCACAGGCGTTCGCCGCGCCCGAGCTCGACCGGCGCGATCGCCACGTGCATGGCGTCGACGAGATCGGCGTCGAGGAACTCCCTCACGGTCGCGACTCCCCCGCCCAGGCGCACGTCCCTGCCGTCCGCGGCCTCCGCGGCTCGGGCGAACGCCTCGGTCGGCGATGCGTCGAGGAAGTGGAACGTGGTGTCGTCGAGGGTGAACGACGGACGGGGGTGGTGGGTCAGGACGAACACCGGGGTGTGGAACGGCGGGACGTCGCCCCACCACCCCTTCCACTCGTGGTCCTCCCATGGTCCCCGTTGCGGCCCGAACTTGTTGCGCCCCATGATCTCGGCGCCGATGTTGTGGGTGAAGTCGCGGGTGAAGTAGTCGTCGAGGCCACGCGTCCCGCCCGGGTCGGTACGGTTGGGCCAGCTGGCCGTCGCCCCTGCCCAGGCGGCGAGCTGGGCAGGATCCGCGTGTCCGAACGGGCGCTCGAGGGACTGGCCCTCACCGGCACCGAAGCCGTCTCGGGACACCATGAAGTTCTGGACTCGCAGCAGCTGACTCATCGGCGGTTCTTCGTCTCTCCGGTCTGTTCGGACACGTTCATCGGGTCTCAGGACCCGGCTCGGCGGCGGTGGAACCGATGGCGGCGTAGTGCTCGCGTGCCGCGGCGAAGGCGTCCCAGTCCCAGGGCACCGGTGAGCCGGAAAGGGCCGGTGCGAGCTTCGTTCGGGAGTCCCTCGATCGGGAGTCCTGCGTCGTTCGGGGGCCAATCGTCGGGTCGATCGGTTCAGCGGTGCGTTCGAGATGCCGCTCGATGGAGTCGATGCGGTTCGCCCACTCGCGCCGGTAGGGCTCGAGCCACTCGTCGATCTCCATCAGCGGCTCGGGCCGGAGGCGGTAGAGCCGACGTTGTGCGTCACGGCGGACCTCGACCAGGCCGGCATCGCGCAGCACCTTCAGATGCCGCGACACCCCCGGCTGGTGCATGCCGACCTCGTCGACCAACTCCCCCACCGAGCGCTCGCCGGATCGGACGGCGTCGAGGATCCGGCGCCGCGTCGGCTCCGCGATCACGTCGAGGACGGTCAGGGTCGATGGCACCTCCTGAACATACACCTAGCCATATATATGGCAGCAGATGTCAGGGACCCGACTCCCCGGCCGGATCAGGCAAGTCCCGGTCGTCGACCTTCTGTCGGCCGACGGGCGATCTCCCCTCGAGGGCGAAGTACTGGTGCAGCTGCTGGATGGCGATCGAGCCCTCTCCGACGGCGGACGCGACCCGCCGGACGCCGCCGTGGCGCACGTCGCCCGCAGCGAACACCCCTGGCATGCTCGTCTCGAGGGTGAGCGGCGGGCGCTCCAGCGGCCAGGCTCCCGAGCCCACGACGTCGTCACCGCTCAGCACGAACCCCTGGGGGTCGAGGGCGATCGAGTCCGGCAGCCAGTCGGTCAGCGGTCGGGCCCCGATCATCAGGAAGAGGCCCTGCGCGGGATGCCGTTCCTGCTCACCGGTGATCCCGTCGCGCAGCGTCAACCACTCGAGTCGGTCCGCCCCGCCGCCGTCCACGACCGTCGTCCCGGTCCGCACGTCGATGTTGGGCGTCGCGTCGATCTGGCGGATGAGGTAGTGCGACATCCCCTTCTCGATCGAGTCGGCCCGGATGACCATCGTGACCTGCCGGGCGTATCGGGCGAGGTGGAGCGCGGCCTGGCCCGCCGAGTTCGCCCCGCCGACGATGAACGCGTGCGCACCGGCCATCGACACCGCCTCCGAGGTCGAGCTGCCGTAGAAGACCCCGGCGCCGACCATCGCCTCGATCGACGGAACTCCGAGCCGCTGGTACGTCGCACCCATGGCCAGCAGCACACCGACCGTGCGCAGCTCCGTCCCGTCGTCGAGGGTCAGCACCAGGAGCCGGCCCTCACGCCGGATGCCGGTCACGGTGTGCATGAAGGTGAAGTCGGCGCCGAACACCCACGCCTGGTGGTAGGCGTTCTGGGCGAGCCGACGGCCGCTGAGACCACGGGGGAAGCCGAGGTAGTTGCGGATCAGGGAGCTCGAGGTGGCCTGGCCACCGATCCCTCCCCGATCGACCACCAGGGTTCCCAGACCTTCCGATGCCCCGTAGACCGCGGCGGACAGCCCGGCCGGCCCGGCACCCACCACGACGACGTCGAACTCGAGCTGCTCCGGGCACACCGGACCGCCCGTGGCCAGGGCGAGCTCGGCGTTGGTGGGGTTCTGCAGGATCGACCCATCGGGGAACTGCAGCAGCGGGAGCTCGGCATCGGCGCCTGCGATCTCGAGGGTCGCCCGACCGTTGGGCGAGTCGACCAGGCAGAAGTCGTGGGGGACGGCGCACGACTGGAGCGCCTCGCGCAGCTCATGCGCCCTCCCCGTCCAGGACTCGCCGACGATGCGAACGGTGTTGGGCGCGGTGCGTTGCGCGTCGGCCCAGTCGAGCAGCATCGACGAGACGGTGCTGTGGAACTGCTCGTCCGGTGACACCATCGGTCGGAACACGAACTGGTCGATCCGGTCCGCGGCCATCGCCTGGAAGATGATCTCGCCGACGTCACGCTGGCCGAGGGACTCCCATCGGACCAGCAGGCCGCGGCGAGCGTGGCGGTGTCGGCTCCGCACACCGTCGAGGATGTCGGCGCCGTCGACACCACCGACGTCGAGCGCGCAGAGGGCGATCGCCACGTCCCGTCCGTCGGCGGCGAGCTGCTCCAGCAGTCGATGCGCATCGCCGGCTGAGCCGGCGACCGCGACCGAGTAGCTCCGGGCGTACCTCTCGGTCAGCTCGCGCTCGATCTCACCGAGGCGGTCGGGGTCGGCGTCGACGGCGAGGATCGCGGGACCGGTCATGGCGAGAATCTACGACCGCACCCCGGCCCCGTGGCCGGGATTTCACGACGTCGGCGGTGCATCTCTCGGGGATCTCGACGAGTTGTCGGAGCTGGACGTCGGACCGACCGTAGGGTGGCGCGATCTCCAGCGGGTCCGTGCCACGGCACGTACCGGTCGAACGACTCCCGAGGAGGGCCACGCCATGGGCGCGTCCGGACATTGCCTGTGCGGCAAGGTGACCTACGAGCTGTCGGGTGAACCGATCGCGACAGCGGTGTGCCACTGCAGCCACTGCCAACGGCAGAGCGGCGGAGCGTTCTCGGTGAACGTGATCGCACTACCGGACCAGCTCACGGTCAGGGGCGAGCTCGGCACCTACGTCGAGACCGGCGAGAACGACGACGGCGAGTACGTCCACCGACGCTTCTGCCCGTCCTGCGGTTCGCCGATCGTGTCGGAGATGCTCCGGGCCGGCATCGTCGCGGTCAAGGCAGGCACCCTCGACGACACCTCCGACATCCGACCCGCCGTCGAGGTGTGGTGCACCGACCGCCAGCCGTGGGTCGAGCTGACGGGGATCCCGATGTCGATGGAGCGCGAGGGCTGAGCACGATCGACTCGGAGCCGGCCCCCACCCTCCGAGCACGACCCGCCGTCCCGGGCTAGGACGCCCCCTGTCGGTCGGCGCGCTCCGAGGCGGCGACCAGCGGAGCCGTCGCGGCGCTTCGCTCCCTGGTGACGTCCCAGAACGGGCTCCACAGGAACCAGCGGGGAAGGGCGCGGACCAGATGCGACGGCCCCACCACTTCGATCCGACGGTCGGCCACCGCCCGCCTCCATTCGACGGTCCCGGCGAACACCTCCGCCAGAGCGGTGGTCTCCATGGTGACGACCACGTCCGAGTCGAACCCGGGATGCTGCACGCACACGGACGCCTCCCCCCGTTCCAGCACCATCCACAGCGTCATCTTCTCCGGCGCGGTGTGGTCGAACTGCACCACGACCCGTTGCTCGGGCAGCTCGGTCGGATCCACCCGCCGGTGCATCCACCAGGTGAGGGTGATCGGGTCGATGTCTCCGGGGTCGAGGTCGTCGTAGAGCCAGTTGACCGCCCACCGGCCGAAGGCGATGAGCACCGGCTGCAGGTCACGACCGGCGGGGGTCAGGTGATACGAGCTACCGCGGCCCGACGGCAGCGGCCAGCTCTCCACCACGCCCTTGCGCTCCAGGTGCTTCAACCGCGACACCAACAGCGAGCGGGAGATGCCAGGCAGTCCGCGGGCGATGTCGTTGAACCGGGTGTTGCCCAGGACGAGCTCTCGCAGGATCAGCGGCGTCCAGCGATCGGCCACGACCTCGGTGGCCAGGGCGATCGGACAGAAGCGGCCGTAGTCGGTCATGCCCTGAGCGTCGCGCCGACACAGCGCTGCGGGAAGTCCCGATTCTGTACCGGCCAGGTCACGATCCTGCACTGGGCACGTCAGCGCAGCGGTCCGATGCTCGAACCATGTCACTCACCACCACAACCACCTCCCACCTCCCCCTGCTCGAACGGGCGGCCCGGGTCGGCGACGAGATCGCGCAGCACGCCGAGCGTCACGACCGCGACGCCACGTTCGTCACCGAGGCCTACGACGCGCTCCGACGCGAAGGCCTGCTGGCCGCGGCCGTGCCTGTCGAGCTCGGCGGTGCCGGCGCGTCCATCGCCGAGCTCGCCGCGATGCAACAGGAGCTCGGCCGGCGCTGCGGTTCGACCGCCCTCGCCAGCGCCATGCACCAGCACGTCACGGCGTTCACGGCATGGCGCCACCGCCGCGGTCTGCCCGGTGCCGAGGCGACGTTGCGCCGTGTCGCGGACGACGGCATCGTGCTCGTCTCCACCGGCGGTGCCGACTTCACCCACCCCCGCGGGCAAGCGGTGCGGGTCGACGGGGGCTTTCGGGTCTCGGGCACCAAGGCCTTCGCCAGCCAGGGGCCCATCGGCACAGCGATGTCCACGATGTTCCCGTTCGAGGATCCCGAGCGTGGCACTCGCGTGCTCAACATGTCGGTGCCGCTGAGCGAGCCCGGCGTCCGTCTCGTCGACAACTGGGACACGCTGGGCATGCGCGGCACCGGGAGCGGCGACATCGTCGTCGACGACGTGTTCGTCCCCGACGAGCGGGTCCTCGCCGACCGACCGCACGGCACGATCGATCCGCCCCTGCAGGTGATCCTCAGCATCGCCATGCCGATCATCTCGGGCGCCTACCTGGGTATCGCCCGGTCCGCGGTGGACGCCGCGACGATCGCGGCCGCCGGCAGCCAGGATCCGATCGCCCAGCGACAGATCGGCCTGATGCGCCACCGGGTCCAGGTGGCCCAGTGGGCGCTCGACGGCGCGCTCGAGGTGATCGCGGAGGTTCCCGAACCGTCCGAGGAGCGGATGATGGCCGCGCTCACCGCCAAGCGCGAGGTCGCCCTCGCTGCGGTGGAGGTGTGCGACCTGGCCATGGAGGTGGCCGGAGGATCCGCGTTCCGCAAGGGCTCGGTGATCGAGCGCGCCTACCGGGACGTCCGGGCCGCGTCGTTCCATCCGCTCACGCCCGAGCAGACGCTGCGTCGGTCCGGTCAGCTCGCCGTCGGGGTACCCACCGACCTCTGATCGAGGTAACGGGACCCCTGGGTCTCACCGACCCGGGGCGACCGGGCCGCGGAGCGCGACGATTCGGCCTGCGGACCAGCCCGGAGCTCGCCCACCCGTCGGCGGGTTCAGCTCGGTGGTGTCGATGCCGCCGCGGGTCAGGACCCAGGACACGACCGAGTTCGAGTTCCACATCTCCCCGGCGCGGGCCTCGTCTCGACCCCACACCGCGGTGGGGACCGAGGGCAGCTGCTCGATGATCCGGACCCGCAGATCCGGCCGGGTCGAGACCCGGATCGGACTGTCGACCGCGGCGTCGATGTCGGGGATGACGCCGTCACGCCAGCATCGGACCTCGTAGCGGAACCACCGCAGCCGCCCTGCGACTCGCAGTCCCACCGGACCCACGGCGACCACGCCCCGAGCAGCACCGTCGCTGTCCGGTTCGGGAGCCTGTTCGATCATGTAGCGGCCCGACGGCGACGTGAGCACCAGCGCGGCGTGGTACAGGTCGCACGGTTCCCGGTGGTGACGCCACGAGGTGAACCGCTCGAACAGCCGGCCGCTCATCTGCACCACCGGTGTACCCGCCCCGAGCGGGATCCAGAACAGATCGACCGCGGTCCCCTCCTCGTCGGCTGCGTCGGCGACCGGATCGCCGTCAGCAACGACGGGTTCTCCCGGGTCAGCCAACGTGTCCGAACTCCGCTCTCGTGATCTCGTAGCGGAAGAAGGACCCGCCGCTCGCTCGCGGCGTGTCCCAGTCCCAACCGACGGTCCCCGATCCGGCCACCCGAATGCCCTCTCCGGTCACGAACCCGGAGTCGACGGTCCCGCCGAACGGAGCGAAGGCCGGCGGCTTGGCAGAGTCCTTCCATCGCTGCAGGGACATCGACTTGAGCGCGCCGTCGCTGTCGACGGTGATCTCGATGTCGGTCGGTTCGCCGGGACCCCGGACGGTGACGGTGGCGCGGTGCTCGTCGACCGCGGTCCACCGCGCTCCGGCCTGAGGGGTGAGAGCTGCGGGAAGCCAGGCGACGGTCTCGGCAGCCAGGCGCCCGTGGGCGCTGCGGGCGATGTCCGGACCGGCTCCCCGGACGATCGGGATGCGCCCGTGCAGCCGGAACTCGATGCGGGCACCTTCGGGGCCGAGCGCATCGGCACCGACGAAACGGATGAGGCGGCCCCCGACGACCGGAGCCCACACGAACCCGACCTCGGCGCGGAGGATCTGCTCGGCGGTGAAGGGCAGCCACCGACCTGCCAGCTTGATCTCGCCGCTCATCGACAGGTGCACGGCGTCGTGCAGGGGAACGCCGTCGGGCAGCGCCGAGCCCAGGAACCGCTGCGCCGGTGGCGGGAGGTGGCCGAGCGTCCCCGCGTCGAACCGCGGGGGATCGTGCTCGGCCCCGCGTTCGAGCGACACCCACGTGATCTCAGCGAAGGTGCCCACGATCGACCATGGTGCAGCGTGGTGACGGAACCATCACCCGATCATCGTTCTTGGCCCAGCCGTCCTCAAGGTCCTCGTTGTGCGATTGTGCGCACCGTCCCCGAGGTCCCCGGCGACCCGGGCAGGAGGACCGTACGACACCGAACCGGCGGGCCAACCCGCGGCCCCAGCACGGCGCGAAGGGGGTGTGGTCGGCATGGTCGTCGATCAAGCAGGCCGTCGATCAAGCAGGTCGTCGATCAGTAGAAGCGAACCGTGGCTCGCTGAGACGCGTGCGCGACCAGGCGTCCGTCCTCGTCGAAGAGGTGGACGGTTCCGAGGACCATTCCGTGGCCGAGATGGTGGATCTCGGCGTGTTGCAGAAGCCACGATGACACCGGGCACCCGATGATCTGGACGTCCATCGACAGCGTCGGGAGCACGAACCGCCGATCGCTCTTCCAGAGTCCGAGCGACTCGGTGGCGGCGAGGCCGATCGCGTCCGCGGCCAGGCACGCGACCAGCGGTTCGACGCGCCCGTCAGCCGTTCGAGGAGTCTCGTGGAGGCGGAACCACGAGTCGAACGATCGCCTTGGCCCCTCGGCCGACCGTTGGCGCAACTGGCCGGGGGTTGCCAGACGCCACGTGTGCTGTTGCTGGAAGGGCATCAGGTCCGCGGACTCCGCCACCACCGGCCCGAGCCCGATGCTCCCGTCGACGTCGAGAGCGCCGGCTGGGCTGGCCCGTGCGACCGCTCCGGCATCGTCGCCCCGAAGCGACGCGAGCACCACCGCCACGCGGACGGCGAGCTCGCCGTCGGGTCCAACGAGGTCGACCGAAGCCTGCGCAGCCCTCCGACCGGCACGCAACCACGTCACCACACCCTCGACCGGACCGGCCGCCACGGGTCGGAGGAACGTCGCGCTCACACCCGTGACGCACATGGTGTCGTCCGCTCGGCCGTGTTCCGCCATCCGGGCGGCCAGAGCCACGAGCACCCCACCGTGCACGTGCATGACCGTCCAGGTCTCGTCGAGCTCCAGTTGGAAGCGGCCCAGAGACACCTGGGCGGTGTCAAGGTTCAGAAGGGAACCGAGTGGGGTCCGCCCAGCCCCGGCCCCCGGTCCAGTCACCGCAGCCCCTGACCGCCAGATGCCGCCCGCTCGAGGAGGCCGGGCCCGGAGAGACCCACCGGTGCGTCAGCGGTGGGCGGTGTCATCCACCGAGCTTCCGGTACAGCGTGGTCTGCGCGGCTCCGGCTTGGTCCACGAAGCAGCCCTTCGTCCCGTCGATGAGCTTCAACATGTCGGGGTCCGCGGCGAGAGCGTCGTTGGCTCGCTCCATCTGCGAGATGTTCTCGTAGCCGGTGAGCCAACCCACGGTGCCGTAGGGGCCGGTCAGTGCACGAAGGAACATGGCCGGGATGCCGGTCACCTTCTCTCCGTGCTCGACCAGATCGACACCCACGCCGATGGCACGCTCGAAGCTGCCTCCGGCCACGATCGCGGTGGCGCCCGAGACGTACTCGATCGGCCGCTCGGGGTCGGGCTCGCCGTGGATGGGTTGGAGGACGCCGTCGTCCAGGCCGCTTCCATCGGTGAACGCCGCGCCTGCTTCGGCAGTCGCCATGTACGACGGCTCGGCGAGGAGCTGATCGAACATGGACTCCAACGCGGCCAGGTCCTCGAACCAGGCGGTCCAGGTGATGGTCCCGAACCCGGGCGAGAACGCGTTCGCCCAGACCTGCACCCTGTGTCCGGTGATCTCGGTGACCTTGCCGGCGATGCCGACGGCCCACTCGACCCCGGCCGTACCGTTCCCACCCGCGAGACGTGCTCGGCGACTGAAGAGATACATGGTTGTCCACCCCCCTCACCCCGGATTCCGGGCCGGGGCGTTCCTGCCGTCGCGGTCGCGACCGCACTCCCATGGCTATACCCCTAGCTCCAGTCCATTCGTCCATTCTCGACCCCCCCCAACCCGACCGTTCTGTTCGTTGCTTCACATCGTCAACGTTGTGAAACAACGAACAGAACGGGGCGGGGCGATGGGGCTCGGAGCCCGGGCTCCTCAGTGCATGAGGGTCGAGCCGTCGGGGGTGACGGTCCAGTGGGGGTTGTGCGCGACCTCCCACGGGTGACCGTCCGGGTCGACGAACACGCCCGAGTAGCCACCCCAGTCGGTCGGCGCGCCGGCCCGGGCGATCGTGGCGCCGGCAACCTCAGCAGCCGCGATGACGGCGTCGACCTCCGCCGGCGAGGTGACGTTGTGGGCCAGGGTGACGCCTCCCCAACCGCCGCCGTCGACGACACCGCTGTCCGCCGCCAGCAGCTGCCGCGACCACAGGGCGACGACGATGCCGCCGCACTGGAAGAACCACACCTCGCCGTCGGGCGATTCCCCGCTCCAGCCGACGGCTTCGTAGAACGTGCGGGACCGGTCGATGTCGTCGACACCGAGGGTCACGAGGGACAGTCGTTGTTCCATGGTCATCCCGTCCGTTTGGCGATGTGGGCTGTGGAGATCGTCGCGCTTCATGCGGCCGAGGTGACGAGGAACCGTCCACACTCGGACGTCGGGGCACTCCAAGGGTTGACACCGATACCCATAGGGGGTATCTCTAGCAATACCCCCTGTAGGTATATCGGCAAGGAGGCCGCCATGAGCACCACAGCGACCGACCAGCCCCGGGGCCGATCGACGTCTTCGAGTCACCCCATTCCTCACGAAGCGGCATCCGGACCCGCCGCCCACCGGCGCGTGGCCGCACCCCCCGGACACGATCAGCACGCCCGACACGACCAGCACGCCGGGCACGACCCGGCGATGTTCCGTCGCCGATTCTGGCTGTCGCTCGCCCTGACCGTCCCGATGGTCGTGACCAGCCCCATGGTCATGGACTGGTTCGGCTACGACGTGTGGTTCCCCGGTGTGGAGTGGACCGGGCCCGTCCTCGGCACGTTCGTGTTCCTGTGGGGCGGGTGGCCGTTCCTCGTCGGCGGCGCCCGCGAGATCCGCGGTCGTCAGCCGGGGATGATGCTGCTGATCTCGATGGCCATCACGGTGGCCTTCGCGGCGTCGACGGCCACGAGCATCGGTTGGTTCGACCTGGACTTCTGGTGGGAGCTCGCTCTGCTGGTCACGATCATGCTGCTGGGCCATTGGCAGGAGATGAAGGCGATCGGCCGGGCCCGCGGGGCGCTCGCGGCACTGGCCGAGCTCATCCCCGACGAGGCGGAGCGGATCGACAACACCGGATCGGTCGTCCCGGTGTCTGTCGACGAGCTCTCGGTCGGCGACCGGGTGCTGGTCCGATCCGGAGGTCGGATACCGGCGGACGGCGAGATCGTCGACGGCTCCGCCGAGGTGGACGAATCGATGATCACCGGCGAGTCCCGCCCCGTCGCCAGGGGAACCGGCGACCGGGTGGTGGCCGGGACCGCGGCCACCGATTCGTCGTTGCGCATCCGGGTCACCGCGGTCGGCGACGACACAGCCCTGGCGGGGATCCAGCGGATGGTCGCCGACGCGCAGGGGTCCTCCAGCCGGGCCCAGGTCCTGGCCGATCGATTCGCAGCCGTTCTGTTCTACGTGGCCACCGGCGCCGCCGTCCTCACATTCGTCGTCTGGTCCGCGCTGGGCGACCTGGACGCCGCGGTCACCAACACGGTCACCGTCCTGGTCATCGCCTGCCCCCACGCCCTCGGCCTCGCCATCCCGCTGGTGATCGCCATCTCCACCGCGGTCTCGGCCCGGGCCGGGATCCTGGTCAAGGACCGTCTGGCTCTGGAGCGCATGCGGACCATCGACGCCGTGCTCTTCGACAAGACGGGCACCCTCACCCGGGGCGCCCACGTCGTGAGCGACGTCGCCGCGGTCGACGGGGTGACCGGGTCCGAGGTGCTGCGCATCGCGGGTGCCGTCGAGAGCGACAGCGAGCACCCGCTCGCCCGGGCCATCACCGCACGGGCTTCCTCCGACGGAACGCTCCCCACCGCGACCGACTTCCGCTCGCAGACCGGTCGGGGCGTCGAGGCGACCGTCGACGGCACCCGCTACCTCGTCGGAGGACCTGCACTGCTCCGGGAGTCCGGGGTCTCGGTTCCCGAGGAGCTCACCGAGCAGATCGACACCTGGACCCGACGCGGCGCCGCCGTGCTGCACCTCATGGCGGGCGGCAGGGTCATCGGTGCCCTCGCGTTGGAGGACGAGGTCCGACCCGAAGCCCGTGAAGCGGTCTCGGATCTGCAGGCCACGGGTGTTCGGGTCGTGATGATCACCGGTGACGCCCGCCAGGTCGCCGACGCCGTCGGCACCGAGCTCGGGGTGGATCGCGTGTACGCCAAGGTGCTGCCCGAGGACAAGGATCGGACGGTCGCCGAGCTCCAGGGCCAGGGAACCTCGGTGGCGATGGTCGGCGACGGCGTGAACGACGCGCCCGCCCTGGCACGGGCCGACGTCGGCCTCGCCATCGGCGCCGGGACCGACGTCGCCATCGAGTCCGCCGGCGTGGTGCTGGCGTCGAACGACCCTCGCAGCGTCACCGGCGTCATCCGCCTGTCCCGGGCCGCCTACCGGAAGATGGCCCAGAACCTGGCGTGGGCCGCCGGCTACAACGTCGTCACGATCCCGCTCGCCGCCGGCGCGTTCGCGTGGGCGGGTCTCGAGCTCTCCCCCGCGGTCGGGGCGATCCTCATGAGCCTGTCGACGATCGTCGTCGCGCTCAACGCCCAGTTGCTGCGCCGGGTTCACCTCCGACCCCTCGACGGCACCCGACCCGTTCCGCCTCCCCCACGGCCCGCGCTCCCTCCCGGTCAGGAGCGACCCGGACACCCCGAACGGTCGGCCCACACCGACCCGACCCACAAGGAGACACGACATGCGAACCACTAGTGCGGCGACGGCCCTCGCCGTTCTGGCGATCGGCCTCACCCCGCTCGCCGCCTGCAGCGGCGACGACGCCGGCCACGCCCCGACGGACACCCGGACGGTGACGGTCACCATGACCGACAACGCCTACCTGCCGACGCGAGTCTCTGCGGAGCCCGGCGAGCAGGTCACTTTCAGGTTCGTCAACGACGGTCGGATGACCCATGAGGCGTACCTCGGCTCCCAGCAGGAACAGGAGCGACACGCGGCGGAGATGAGCGGGAGCGGCGGCCACCACTCCATGGGCATGGGAGACGACGGGATCGTCACGGTCGAACCGGGTCGGGAGGCGACGCTGACCGAGGTGTTCGACCGGGCCGGGACCGTCGTCATCGGCTGCCACCAGCCCGGTCACTGGGAGTCCGGAATGCGGGCCACCGTCGACGTCGGCTGATGACCGGAACCGGAGGGCGGCTCGTACCGACCGGGACCGACTGCCCGGGGCGGCCATCAGGGGTCGAGCAGCGCGATGGCGCTCGAGTCGACCGGTTCCGTAGGTTGCTCACGTTGACGCGGGAGCGGTCCGCGTCGGTCACGGGGGATCGACATTGACATCGACGACGGAACCGACCCAGCACCACGTCCGGGTCGGCGACATCGACCTCGTCTACCTCGCGGCCGGTGGCAGTGGACCGCTGGCGGTGTGCCTGCACGGCTTCCCCGACACGGCCCACACGTGGACGCACCTGCTGCCGGCGCTGGCCGACGCCGGGTTCCGGGCCGTCGCCCCGTGGCTGCGCGGTTACGCCCCGAGCGGGCTCGACCCCAACGACCACTACCAGATCGGCGCGTCGGTCGCCGACGTGGTCGCGCTGCACGAGGCGCTCGACGGCGACGCCGACGCCGTGCTCGTCGGCCACGACTGGGGCGCACGCATCGCGACCGGTGCGGCGGTGCTCGCACCGGATCGGTGGAGTCGACTGGTCACCGCGTCGGTGCCGCCGTCGGCGGCCGTGGCGCAGGGCTTCCTCACCTACCCGCAGCTCCGGCGCTCCTGGTACATGTTCTTCTTCCAGAACCCCCTGGCCGAGATCGCCGTCGCCATGAACGACCTCGAGTTCATCGACCACCTGTGGCAGGACTGGTCACCCGGGCTCGACGCTCTCGAGCACGTCGAGCGGGTCAAGGAATCGCTGCGGGACCCGGCGAACCTGCACGCCGCGATCGAGTACTACCGGGCCACCCTCAACCCCGCGGAGCACACGACCGCGGACTACCAGGCCGAGGAGGCCGCGATCGACGGCACCCCGACGCAGCCGCACCTGTACCTCCACGGCGAGTCCGACGGCTGCATCGGAGTCGAGGTCGGCCGGCTGGCCGAACCGCTGCTGACCGTGCCCGGCTCGCGACTCGAGGTCATCGAGGGCGCCGGCCACTTCCTGCAGCTCGAACAGCCCGAGCGGGTCAACCGCTCCGTCCTCGAGTTCCTCGCCTCTCGCTGACCCCCGACCGTCGGGGGACGTCCCGGCGTCCCACCCCTCCCCCACGCTTTGTCCCGCACCAGCGCGGTGATCACCGCGCTGGTGCGGGACAAAGCGGGCGGGGGCAGGGAGGCGTCGAGCGCCTCCACCGTCGTGAAGCGCACCGGAACCTCCGAGCAGATGGTCGGCGACACCGACGGCGTGGATCCATCGATCCCATCGGAGTACCGTCCGCGCCGTGGGCTCATCTCACCGGGTGCTACAGCAGGTCGGCGCGATCGGCGCGGTGGTGACGGTCGTCGCCCTCGCCTCCTGCAGCGACAGCTCGAAGGACGCCGCGGGCGGCCGCACCGACCGGACGCCCACCACTGTCGAAAGCCCACCGGTGTATCAACCCTCGTTCGCGACGGTCGCGTGCGGCGACCCTCGATTCGTCGACCTCGACATCGGCGCGGGCGGCGAGTGCGGCACGCTCACCGTGCCGGAGGACCGCTCGAATCCGACCGGTCGACAGGTCACGCTGGCGGTGTTGCGCCTGCCCGCGCTCGACGGCTCGGTCGGCGGTGTTCCGCTGGTGTACCTCTCCGGCGGACCCGGCGACGCCGCCATCGACGCGGGCTGGCAGCAGCGGGTCGTCGCCGCCGATCGGCCGGTGATCCTCGTCGACCAACGCGGTACGGGCCGGTCGACGCCATCGCTCGACTGTCCTGAGATCGACGAGGCGACGTGGCGCGAGCTCGCCGAAGGGATGGATCTGGATGCCCGCTCGGTCAGCGCCTCCCGAGCGCGTGCCGCGTGCCGGAAGCGGCTCGCAGGCGAGGTCGATCTCGACAGCTACGACACGCCCACGATGGCCGCTGACATGGCCGACCTGCGCACGGCCATGGGGCTCGACGAGTGGTCCATCCTGGGTGTCTCCTACGGGACGGCGATCGGACGGGAGATCCTCCGGAGCCACCCCGACGGACTCCAGGCCGCGATCCTCGATTCGGTGGTCGAGCCCGGTCTGGACGACGGTCCGGGAGCGGGCACGAAGGGTGTCGAGGAGGCGTTCGGCCGACTCTTCGACGCGTGTGACGGCGACGCGGCGTGTGCGACGAACCATCCCGACCTCGAGGCCGACCTGCTCGCGATCCGCGATCGTCTCAACGCGGCACCGCACGAGGTCCCGTTCACCGACTCCGACGGTGTGTCGCGAGTGGCCCGCCTGACCGGAGACACCGTGCTCGGCGGGATGTTCCAGGCCATGTACGACTCGTCGTTGATCGGCCTCCTCCCGTCGTTCATCGGCCAAGTGGCCAACGGACAGGACGGGGTGCTCGACGCAGTCGGCGGGCCTCTGCTCGGCACCCTGGCCGAGGGTTCCAACGGCGTGTTCCTGTCGGTCGGCTGCGCCGACCGACAGGACCGGTCGACGCCTGGCAACACGGAGCAGCTTCGAAAGGAGCGCCCGTTGGCGGCGTTCCGGGCCGACGACACCGGCTGCGCCGACTGGGATGTCGAGTCGGTCCCCGGTGCGGTCAACACCGTCGGAGCCACCACGGTGCCCACGCTGCTGTTGGGTGGCCAGTTCGACCCGGTCACGCCGGCCGAGGGAACCAAGCGGGTGGCCCGGAAGATGGGAGCTCGGGCCACGTTCGTCGAGCTCCCGGGGTTGGGTCACGGAGTGCTGTTCGCTGCGGATCCGTGCCCCCACTCGATCGCGGACGCCTTCCTCGCCGCGCCCGACGCACCCGTGGACACGTCGTGCGTCGCGTCGATGCCCCCGGTCACCTTCTCCTGAGACCTCGCCCCGGAGCGCCAGTGTGGGGGTGATGTGGCGGTGCTGTGGGTTCCGCCCATCCGGCGAGGAGGCGACGTTGGAGTCATGACCGACACAAGCGCTCCAACCATCACCTCACCCACCGACATGCACGACATGGTCGTGGTCCATCGCGTCTTCCGACGTGAGCTCCGGTCGATCCCGGACCTCCTCCGCGGGGTCCGCGCCGGTGACCTCGACCGCGCCGCGACGGTTGCCGCGCATGCCCGACTCATCGTGTCGGGTCTGCACCTGCACCACACCGGTGAGGACGAGCTCCTCTGGCCGCTGGTGCTGACGCGGTCGGCTCCCGCGGCGGACCTCGTGGAGCGCATGCAGGCCCAGCACTCCGAGATCGAGGCGCTGCTCCCGCAGCTGACGACCGCGTTGCAGCGCTGGGAGGCCGAAACCCGCCCTGCGGTGGCGAACGAGGCCGCCGGGCTGGTCGACCGCCTCCACGAGCTGGCCGTCGAACACCTCGACGACGAGGAGCAGGAGATCCTGCCGGTGGCGGCTCTCGCGATCACCCCCGAAGAGTGGGCGGCGGTCGGCAAGGCCGGTGTGGCCAAGATGTCCCGGGCCGAGCTGCCGATCATGTTCGGGTGCCTGATGGAGGACGCAACGCCGGAGGAACGTCAACAGATGCTCCGGAGTCTTCCCGTACCGGTTCGGGTGCTGATGCGGACCTGGGGGTCCGGCCACTATCGCCGCTACATCACGAAGGTCCGCGATCCCCGCTGAGCTCGGGGATCATCTGCAATACCTCGTCGACACGCAGCCGCCGGCCTCGGGCCCAGTGCCGGGCGAACTCCTCGTCGCTCAGCTGACGTCTCGCCTCGGCGAGGTGCGTCTCGGCGGAGGCGGCGTCGGGTGCGAACGCGACGGTGACCAACGATGCTTCCGCGGTCGCGTCGACCAGGGCGAACAGCTCGGTGGCCAGGTCCGCTCTCCCGCTGCGGGCCGCCAACGTCGCGAGCGCAGACACCGTGTACACCAGCGTCCAGGTGGTGCCGACCTCGGCGGCGAGGGCCGCCGCCTCAGACGCGCTCCACAGGGCGGTATCGCCGTCCTCGCCCTCCAACGCCAGCGTGGTCTTCAGGTTCAGCACCGTTCCGAGGGTGAACTGGCCCGCCGACCCCCTCGCCAGGTCCTCGGCGGCTTCCAGTGCCACAGCGCAGTCCTCGTGACGTCCCTCGAGCAACGCGACCTGCGCGCGAGCGATCAGCGCCAGTGCTTGCGTCCACGCATCGCCCCCGTCGCCGACCAGCTCCGACAGCTCCGCGAGGTGGCCCGCGGCGATCCGCAGGTCGCCGTGGAACGCGGCGCTCATGCACGACAACACCCGCGACTCGGTGAGCACCCGATGCTCCGGCGCTGCGGTTGCTGCGGCGGCGACTGCGGCGTCGGTGTGGCGACGGGCCCCGGCGATGTCGCCCGTCGCGAACAGCAGGCCGGCCAGCGACAGGTGGGCGGCGGCCCGACCGGCGTCGTCGAGCGCCGCCGCCTCGCCCTCGTCGAGCACCCGCTGCCACCAGATCAGACCCTCCCCGGCGTGTCCACGCAGGGCCCAGTAGAGCCACGTGTCGGCGCCGAGCTGTGCCGCCGCGCTGAGGTTGCCGGCGTCGAGCAGCGTCGCCAGCGCGGCTGCGAGGTTGGCGTGGTCCGCGTCGAGGGCGTCGAGCCATCGCGGGAGCTCAGGCCCGCGGAGCCCGGAGCGTGCCTCGGCGCCGAGCCCGACGAAGTGCTCCGCGTGTCGCTCGAGCGCACGGGTCCGTTCGCCGTCGTCCAGCGACGAGGACGCATAGCGCCGCACCGACTCCAGCAGTCGCAAACGCGGCGCGCCGACACGGTCCGGTGCGAGCACCAGCGACTGCTCCACCAACCCTTCCACCGCGACGACGACGTCGCGTTCGGGGGCGCCGGCCACCTGCTCCGCCGCCGCCAGATCGAACCCTCCGGCGAACACCGACAGGGCGCCGAGCACGGCCTGTTCGTCGGCGGTCAGCAGGTCACGGCTCCAGTCGAGTGTCGCCTTCATGGTCCGCTGACGTTCCGGCAGGTCGCGGAGACCCCCGGACCCGACGGCATGTCCGAGGCGGTCCAGCAGCTGGGTCGGCGGCAGGTACCGAACGTGCGCGGCGGTGAGCTCCAGCGCGAGAGGCAGACCCTCGAGACCTCGACAGATGTCCGCGACCGCCGCCGCGTTGGACGCGTCGATCACGAAGTCCGGCACGACCCCGCGGGCCCGGTCGGCGAACATCTGCACGGCGGGCGTCGCCGCAACGGCCTCGGCGTCGTCACCAGCGCTCGGCGTCGGGAGCGGCCCGATGCGGAGCTCGACCTCGGCCCGGATCCTCAGCGGGGCGCGACTCGTGGCCAGAACGACCACCGTGGGGCACCGCTGGAGGAGGTCCGCCACCTGCGGTGCGATGTCGAGGAGGTGTTCGACGTTGTCGAGCACCAGCAGCGGATGTCGGTCGGCGGTGGCCGCCGCGATCCATCCGACGAGGTCGTCCGAGACGGCGGTGAGACCGAACGCTCGTGCGATCGTCGCCATCACGAGATCGACGCGGCGGACGTCCGCGAGCTCGACCAGCAGGACCTCCCGACCGGTCGACGCGAGGTTCCGTGCCACCTCCAGGGCCAGCCGCGTCTTGCCCACGCCGCCGGGCCCGGTGAGGGTGACCAGCCGGGAGCTCGGACGCTCCAAGAGGTCCGCCACCGCGGCGAGCTCGTCGCCCCGGCCGACGATCGGGGTCGGAGGCACCGGCACGGTGGTGGTCGTGGCGTGGGTCGGGGAATCGGACCGGGGCACCGGTCGGGCGGCATCGGCCAGGGTCCTGGCCGTCGCGTCGTCGAGGTCCAACCCGGAGCACAGCGCCCGGATCGTGTTGGGGTACGGCCGACGACGCTCGCCGCGCTCGAGCGCTCCGATCGCCTTCGCCGTCAGGTTGGCCCGCTCCGCGAGCTCCTCCTGACTCAGCGCAGCTGACTCGCGCAGCTCGCGGAGTCGCCGACCGAACGGACCCGGGTCATCTGCCATCGGCAGCGGACGCTACCCAGCGTCGGATCCGCCCGCACCCGTCCCACCCGGCGGATGTGGGTGAGGTGTGGCGGTGCTGTGGGTTCCGCCGGAGCGCTCCACCGCAGACGCTGGGTCCACAACACGACGGCAGGTGACGGACCCGCCGACTCGATGAAGAACGGAGCCGGACATGACCGACCTGAACCGCGATGCGGCCTGGGTGCTCACCATCACCTTCACGCTCTCGATCGCCTACGAGCTCTACCGGGCGACGATCCATGCCGGCGAGTCCGAGCACGACTCGATCCGAGGGTTCGTGTCCCAGCTCCCCCTGTACGTCGTGGCGGCGGGCGTGATCGCCGCCCTGTTCGCAGGAGTCGGTTGGGCCGAGTGGCTCGGACTCGTGTTCTGCGTGGCGATCATCACGGTGTCGATCGCCTACTACAACCCGCGCATCATGCTCGAGCGCCGACCCGGCCTCGTCGACTGGTTCGAGGACCTGGTCTTCACCGGTCTCCTGTTCGTCGCGGCGACCCAGCTCTCGTACGAGGTCTTCCCGCTCTGAGCGCGTCGACCCGCGGAAGTCGCCCGCGACCGAGTCCACCAAACCAAGGAGATCCAACGATGCACGACACCCAAGCCCTCCGCGTCGGTCACGCCCTTCGGGGACGCCGATGGGTCGCCGCAGCGCTTCTTGCGCTGACGTGGGCGCCCCTCGCCTGCAGCCCCGGAGGTTCGTCAGCGCGACAGGCGAGCTCGTCCGCCACGATCACCACGTCGCCGATCACCCCGTCGTCGAGCACCCCGTCGACGGTCGCCGCTCCGTCTCGCCTCGACATCGTGGCGACCGACTACGAGTGGTCCGGACTTCCGGACCGCCTCCCCGCGGGGACCTACCCGCTCACGTTGCGCAACGACGGGCCCGACGTGCATGAGATCCAGGTGTTCAGGAACACCGACGACCTCAGCCTCCCGGACCTCTTCGCTCTCGGACCCGTCGAGATGAAGGCCCGGGTCGAACTGGCCGGCGGAGCGATCGTCGTGCCGGGCGCCACGTCGGAGGAGACGACGTTGCAGCTCGAACCGGGCACCTACGAGGTCGTGTGCTTCGTCCCCGCCGCGACCGACCAGCGGCCCCACTTCGACCACGGCATGCACCGCACCCTGGTCGTCGACTGAGGCGCCCCCGCACGACTCTGTCCCGCACCAGCGCGGTGATCACCGCGCTGGTGCGGGACAAAGCGGGGGTGACGCGACCCCGTCCGCAGCGGCCCGGGCCCGGGTCACCCAGGTCGGGGTGTCGCCGTAGCGCTGGCTCTTGATGAGCTGGCCGTTGGCCGAGTCCTGCACCAGCTGCGCCATGCGCCGGTCCCGGGTCGTCTGCTGCTTGGCGCCGTTCACCCAGCCGACGCACACGCGGCGGTAGTACGGCGGAGCCGCCTCCCAGAACGCGGTCGCACGCGGGTCGGCCGCGAGCAGGGCGGCGTGCCCGACGGTGAGCTCCTGGGCCGGGTTCTCATGGGTGTAGACGCCGGAGCGGTCCTCTCGCCGCGCCTCGAAGGCCGCGAGCCCGCTCGGCATCATCCGCCCCTGGGCGATGAGGTCCTCTGCGATGGCGATGTTGATGACGGACCAGTTGCTGCCCTTCCGACGGGGGGTCCAGCGCTGGCGGCGCCGGTCGTCGTCGATGCGCTCGGCTTTCGAGTCGATCCATCCGTACGCCAGCGCTTCGGGGACGGCGTCCTCCCACGTCAGGCCACGATCCTCGACGTGTCGCCGGTTCAGGCCCACCCACAGCTCATCCGCGGTGTCGTGGTTCGCCTCGAGCCATGAGCGGAACTCCGCCGGCCCCGAGAAGAACACCGCCGGACGCTCCGCGGAGCCGCCGGGTCTGCCGATCGTCGGAGTCACCGCCTCAGACTCGCGCGTTCCGGGCCGTGCGCTCAGCGCTCGCGGACGAAGCCCGGTCGGACCCAGTTCCATCCGACTTCCACACCAGCCGCGCTCACCGCGCCCACCGATCGAGGTTCAGCGGGGCAGGTCCTCGACCACCTGACGGTTGGCGTTGAACACCCGCTCGGGGATCGCCACCCGATCGTCGCCGGCGGCGATCGCGGCGAGCTCATCCAGGTCCTCCCCCGAGGGGACGCCTCCAGGTGCGCCTCCGACGGTGAGGGCGGCCAGGCGATCGAACAGCGCCAGGTCGTCCTCCGGGATCGGATCTCCCGGTTCTCGCATCGCCCCCCAGTTGTCCCACGGGCGAGCTTCGACTCCGAGCAGGGAGGCGACGTCGCGCAGGAGGTTGCCGGCGATCCACCAATCGCCGTGCTCGCCGATGGCCGTCAGACCGCACCGGTCGGCGTCGATCCGTCCGGAGCGATAGCCGAGCCAGGCGTCGCCGGCGACCACGAACGCGTCCCGGGAAAGGTCGGTGACATCGACGCCGATCGAGAACGCCCGGCGCTGCACGTCATCGACTTGGGCGTCGAGGAGGCGCCACCGGCCGTCGGGCAGGTCCCAGAGCTCGACCACCCAGTGGTCCTCCAGGAATCCGGGCGTGAAGTAGTCGCTGAACCCGCAGCGGGCCCGAGCGGGACGGCCGGCGGCACGCAACAGGGCCGTGGCCACGACGCTGAACTGGCGGCAGTTCGACGGCACCCTCTCGGCTGGCGGCCGGGCGTCGACGAGCGGGGCGTCGCCGGCGAGGGCGAGGATGTCCGCAGCGCGATGCCGGTTGACGGCGTCGCCGCCGTTGCGGATCTCGACGCCGTAGAGAGCCCCGAGGAACTCGTGGATCAACACGCCGTGGAGGGCGGCAGCGACGCCCTCGGGATCAGCCGGCACCGACGCGGCCCGGATGTCGCCCGGGGCGAGCGTCGTCATCGGGCCCGGTTCGGCGAATCGAGCGACCTCCCGTGGGGCTCCAGCGCGATCAGCGGGCGTGGACATCCGGCAAGTACTACCGGATTGAGGCCTCATCGCCGCGGGGAGCACGCCCGGCGCATCGCGGTCGCTGCCCCCGACCGACGGTCGGTACGGTCCAGAGGTGCTGGTTCCCGAGCTCGACGTCGCCGAACTCGACAGGTCGTTGAGCTTCTACACGGGGGTCTTCGGGTTCCGCGTGCTGTTCGAACGTGAGGCCGAGCGCTTCGCGTACCTCGAACGGCACGGTGTGGAGCTCATGGTCGAGGAAGCCACCGGACCGGGTCGACGGTTCCGAACCGCACCCCTCGAGCCGCCGTTCGGACGCGGCGTCAACTTCCAGCTCCTCGTCGACGACGTCGACTCGCTCCACGCTCGCGCTGTCGAGGCGGGCGCCGAGATCGTCGTCGAGATGGAAGAGCGCTGGTATCTCGTCGACGTCGCGCTCAGCGCTGGTCGTTGGACGACGACCGGACCGACCGAGGCCGGCAACCGGCAGTTCGTCGTCGCCGATCCCGACGGCTACCTGTGGCGCCCCTACCGCGAGCTCGGCGTCCGGGCGGCCCGAGGCTGAGCCGGTGGATCGTCGGCGACGACGGGACCGAGTACGGCTCTCACGCGACTCGCCTCAGGTCGGAACGACGGTGAACGCCCAGGCGACGCCGAAGCGGTCGGTCAGCATGCCGAAGCCGGGGCTCCACGCCGACGCCGCGAGCGGCTCGACGATCGTGGCGCCATCCGCGAGTCGCTCCCAACGGGGGGCGATCTCGTCGAGGGTGCCGGCGCTGAGCGAGACGAAGTACGGCTGGTCGGTGATCGTGGTGCCGTGCTCGCGGCGCGTCGTGCCGGTGAACGGCTCGTCGCGTCCCGGGACGTCGTAGGCCATCACGCAGAACCCGTCGTCACCCACGAGCTGACCGAACACGACCTTGTGCGCGTCGGGTGCCTCGGCGGGCATGCCCACCTCGCCATATGTCGTCACCACCACGTGGCCACCGAAGACGGACCGGTAGAAGTCGAGCGCGTCGCGGGCGTTGCCGGCGAAGTTGAGGTGGGTGGCGGTCGAGATGGCCATGATCACTCCAGACAGTGGGGGTCGGCGGGGTTGCCAGCAGGCACGTTGACAGCCATAGCGGACGGCTTCTGTCCTCTACTTGTGGAACGATGGATGTCGTGGCCGGACCGTCGGAACGGATGCTGGCGTTGCTGTCGTTGCTCCAGGCACGCCGGGACTGGCCCGGCCACGTCCTCGCCCAGCGACTCGACGTGACCACCCGGACCGTGCGCCGCGACGTCGACCGGTTGCGGGCACTCGGCTATCGGATCGAGTCGACGAAGGGACCCGACGGCGGGTACCGCCTCGCGGCGGGCTCGGAGCTGCCGCCGCTGCTGTTCGACGAGGAGCAGGCCGTCGCGATCGCGGTCGGACTCCAGCACGCGGCCGCCAGCGGCGTCGACGTCGGCGACGCCGCTGACCGTGCGCTCGCCACGGTGCGCCAGGTGATGCCGTCGCACCTGCGCAACCGCGTCGACGCGGTGCGCTTCTCGGGCGCCGTCGTCGAGGAGATGGTCGACCCGGACGTGTTGGAGGCGGCCAGCCGCGCCGTGCACGACCGCACCACGATGCGCTTCGACTACGGAGACGCGGCGACGTCGCGCCACGTCGAGCCCCACGGCCTGGTGGCCCGCGGCGGACGCTGGTACCTGGTGGCGTGGGATCTGGACCGCCGGGACTGGCGGATCTTCCGACTCGACCGGATGACGCCGAGCCGGACGCCCGGCCCACGGTTCACGCCGCGGGCGATCCCTACCGGCGACGCCGCCACCTTCGTCGCGGCCCGGTCGAAGGGCTCCACCGACGACGACCGCTGGCCGTGCACCGGCCGGTTCGAGATCGACCTGCCCGCAGCCGAGCTGGCCCCCTGGATCCGTGACGGCAAGGTCGAGGAGATCGGCCCCGGCTCGTCACGGGTCACGATGGGCTCGTGGTCATGGGCCGGGCTGCTCGCCGCGGTCGTCCGCTTCGACGCACCGTTCCGGGTCCTCGCACCGGCCGAGCTGATCGCAGAGGCCCAGCAACTCGGCGATCGCCTCCGCGACGCGAACAGTTCCTCGTAGTCGCAGCCGGCCCGTACCGCTGCGAGCGCTCTAGGGTCCTCACATGGTGTCGCCGTCGGCTCTGGACCACATCGTGCTCGTCGTCGCAGACGTCGACACGTCGCTCGAGTGGTACATGCGTCACGCCGGACTCGAGTCGGTCAACGTGGAGGCGTGGCGGAACGGAGAGGCCTTCTTCCCGTCCCTACGCGTCGACGAGGCCACGATCATCGACTTCGTCGAGGGCGAGACCGGCAGCGGCCGCGGACACCTCGACCACGTCTGCTTCGTCGTGAGCGATGAGGACCTCGCCGAGATCGCCTCCGATCCCGACCTCGAGGTCGTCGACGAGGGGCAGCGATCGGGCGCCAGGGGGATGGGACGATCGGTGTACGTACGCGACCCCGACCAGCTCCTCGTCGAGTTCCGCTCCTACCCGTCGCCGGGGTAGTCCGCGGACCCGACCGTGGCGAGATCAGCCGATCAGGTCGGGGTCGCCCGTGTCATCTTCCGGCTCGACCCGAGGGAACCCGACCAGGGTCAGGGGACAGTGAAGATCAGCACCCTGCATCACCACATCATGATGCTACGATGCCCTCATGCGGACGACGATCGACCTGCCGGATGACCTGCACCAGCTGGCGCGGCAGATCGCGCACGAGAGCAGCCGCTCGATGAGCGAGGTGGTCGCCGAGCTGATCCGACTCGGGTTGCAGCCGAGCGCGGGTCACCCCGCGGCTCCCGTGACCGGTCCACGCGGGTTGCCGACCGTGCGACTCGGTCGACCGGTGACCTCCGAGGACGTCCGCTCGCTGGACGATGACGAGTGAGCACTCTCCTCGCCGACGGCAACCTGCTCATCGCACTGATCGTCGTCGACCACATGTACCACGGCCCCGCCGTCGACTGGTTCGCCACCGAGGAGCCGACCCTTGCGACCTGCCCGATCACCGAAGGAACCCTCTTGAGGTTCCTGATGCGTGAGGGCAGCTCTGCGAGCGTGGCCATCGGCGTGCTCGACGCGATCCGCGCCGCACCGTGGCATCGCTTCTGGGCCGACAACATCCCGCATGAGGCTGCGCAGCTCGGTGGAGTCATCGGGCACCGTCAAGTGACCGATGCCTACCTGGTCGCACTTGCCCGACACCACGGCGGGCGGGTGGCGACGCTCGACAAGGGGCTGGCCGCACTTCACGGTGGCGACGTGCTCCTCCTGGGCGCTTGAGCCGCCGAGCGCTGTCGAGTCCGTCGAGTTCCCACACCCGACCCGTCGTCCGCCCGGTACGGTTCACCGATGGCCGATGCACCCCGGCCGGGGTCACCGGACCGGTTCACCGGGCTCGTCGGATGCCGCGTCGCGATCCAGCTCGCGGCGATGGGGGCGGTGAGCACACCAGCCCTCGCAGGTGCGGTCGCCGGGGCAGGCGGACTGGGGATGCTCTCGGGCACGGCGTTGCCGCCCGACGAGCTGGACCGCCAACTGTGCTCCGCGGTCGCCGCTGCCGCGGGTGGTGGCGGTGCACTCGGCATCGGGTTCCTGATGCCGTTCCTCGATGTCGCCGCGTTCGAGGCTGCAGCGGGCGCGGCCCGGCTCGTCGAGTGCTTCTACGGCGACCCCGACGCGGAGCTGGCGCGACGAGCCCACGACGCCGGGGCGCTGCTGTCGTGGCAGGTCGGCTCCCTCGATGAGGCGTTGCGAGCCGTCGACGCCGGGTGCGACCTGGTCGTGTTGCAGGGCACCGAGGCCGGCGGTCACGTCCGCGGAGGAATCGGGCTGATCGACCTCGTGAGCACGGCACGTCCGCGGCTCGAGGTTCCTGTTGTCGCCGCCGGCGGGATCGGCACGCCCGAGCGAGCTGTCGAACTGCTTGCCGCCGGCGCGGACGCGGTGCGCGTCGGCACCCGATTCCTCGCCGCGACGGAGGCCGACGTGCACCCCGAGTACCTCGCTGCGCTGGTCGCCGCCGACGGCGACGACACCACGATCACCGAGGCGTTCTCCGGTGGTTGGCCGAACGCGCCGCACCGGGTGCTGACCTCGTGCGTCACCGCGTCCGACGCGGATCCGGTGACCCGGTCGGTGATCTGCCCGACGCGCGGGTTCACCGGTGACGTCACCAGCGCGGCGCTGTACGCCGGGCGGTCCGTCGGTGCGGTGACCGGCGAGACGACCGCGGCCGCGATCGTCGAGGAGTTCGCCGCCGCCCTCGGGCAGCGGTGACGATCCAGGTGGCGACGCCCCCGATGGTGGCCGGCAAGCGGCGAGCGAACTCCTCCCGGGAGAACGGCCGGTCCCGCCGGATCGCCAAGTCGACCTTCCAACCCGTCTCGGTGTCGATCGCGTTGAACTGGGATCGGCGCTCGAGCGCTGCTCGGCCATCTCCGACATGCCACCCCATCGCTCGGAACCCGTCGCAGATCCGTCCGATCTGCTCCGGGGTCGGCTCGATGACGATGTCGATGCCCTGGGTCACCCGGGTCTCGCCGTGTCGGGCGCTGGCCACCGAACCCGACACCATGTGCGGCACCTCGGCAGCGTCGAGCAACGACACCACCGCCGCCAGCGTCGAAGAGGCCCACGACTCAGGCCTCAGCGAGGTCGTGCTCGCGCGTGTCGAGCTCGATGCCGTCCCAGAGCCGGATCGGGCACATCGGCGGCTCGGTGGAGAGTCCGCTCCCCGTCGGGGCGACCTCGGGCCTTCCAGCGGACGCCTCACGACTCGATCTCGCCGATCTGGCAGACAGCGACCAATTCGAGCTGCCGAAACGCTGAACGGCAGGCCCGGAGGCCTGCCGTTGCAAGGGTTCTCGATGCTGGGTGGTTCACGAAACCCGCTCTGCCCATGACCGCTTCAGTGGCGCATCCCGCCCATCGGCACCCCTCTGAGGTGGACCGGTCAAGATGCTCGGCTATCCCCAACTGCGGAACTTCTTGTGACGGTCTCGCACGTCAGCGACGATCCGGCGGGCGCGGTTGCTGGTCGGTGGCACGCCCAGATCATCGAAGCCGAACATGATGACGTCTTCCAGGGCGACCCGACCGGTTGGTATGTGCCGGGTGCTGTAGGCGTTCGCCGACGGCACGTGCACGTGGGGGCAGGAGACGTGGCTGCGCCGGCTGGTCGGGTGCCAATGCCAGCCGATGACCTGCTCTCTACGCTTCGAGCTGACGCGTTCAAGCGCATAGTCGTATCGGACAGTCGTCATGCGCCACTCCCCGCCTTCGTCGCCGGGAAGTGGCTTCACGGTGACCGAGAACGACAAGGTGAGGCCGCCGAACGCGATCCCGGGCGGGGCGCTCGAGAGCATGTGGACGCCATCCGCCGGGAAGTGCTTCTCAAGGAGCCGTGCCGTCAGATCGACCGCGCCGATGGCCCGCTTGATCGGATCTGCGAACGCGCGCCAAGCCTCCCTCTCGTTGCGACCTGGCATGGGCGCGAGGCGTCAGTCGAGTTCGGGGAAGAAGGCGAGCACCGACATGAGCGCGTCGGGCTCATCGACGTCGTACTCGCCTGCGTTGAAGCGGGCCACGAACTCGTCAGCGGACACACCAAGCCACTGCTGGGTGACCTCGTCGCGGACCTCCGCCCAACGCTCATCGGTCAGTTCCTCAACGGTGACAGCCATGACAGGTCACGCCCCTTCCAGACTCCAGACTACCCCGTCCACGTTAGAAGAGGGGTGTGACATCGACGCCTGACCACGGAAGGCCGGTGGCTGCGACGTACGACCTCCACGGTGCCCGGCTCAACGAACCCGGCAACAGTCACACGTTTCGCCCACCACTGTGGGCTCAACGCGAGGCAACAGGTCGGGTGGGGTGGGGTTTCGCGCTGCCACTCCCCGGCCGTATCGTCCCGTACCGCCCCGTCACTCCGAAACGTGCAGGAGAAAGTCAGAAATCGCCCGATGGACTGATCAGGCCGCGACGACCTTGTGAACGTCGCCGACGGACAAGGCAACGGTGGTGGGTTCGTCGACCACATCACCGGAAATCTCGGGCGTGAGCGCGATCACGACCTTGCGCCGATCCTTGGCCCCGTAGAGCTCGGCGACGGTGCCCCGGACCTCGGCGAGACCACGAGTGAAGCCGACCAGGTCGCCGTTGTGGAGTTCATCCTTCATCGTGGCGCCCTCACCATGGTCTCGGGATGCCGAGCGAACGTGCGAGCTGCTCGGCGACGAGTCGCGGCGCTCGTCGCCTTCAGGCTGTCGATGATCGCCAGACCGAGGCGGGCGAAGTCGTGGTCGAGGGTGGAGCGGCGTGGGTTGTGGGTGTCGAGCCGGCGACCCTGCACGAGCTCGGCGGACTGGCCGATCAGCTCGGCCAGGTACCTTCACGGCGATGGGCTCGAGCGTCGGTGAGGATCTGTCAGCGCTGCTCCGGGGCGTGCAGGGTCGCGGGTCATTCGCCACGTGTCGCACTGCCCCGGTCGGGGAACTGGCGATCGAGATCACCGGCGTCGGCGACCTGGCGTTTCCGGTCACCGCCGCGCAGGCCAAACAGCTCCGGCTGGTAGCCCGTCCCGCGAAGTACGGCCAAGGCGAGCAGACGATCCTCGATCGACGAGTCCGCGACACCTGGGAGATCCCCCGGTCGCGAGTGCGGATCGACAAGCGTCGCTGGAACCGCACGCTCGGTCCGATGCTCGACACGATCCGCGACGACCTGGGCCTACCGCCGACGAGCTCACTCAGCGCTCAGCTCCACTCGATGCTCCTCTATGAGCGCGGGCAATTCTTCGCTGCCCACCAGGATTCGGAGAAGGACGACGAGATGGTCGCCTCGTTGGTCGTGATGCTGCCGTCGCGCGCCACCGGCGGCGACCTCGTCGTCTCCCATCGGAGTGAGTCGGTCAGCTTCCACGGCTCCGCGTCATCGTTGACCTTCGTCGCGTTCTACGCCGACACGCGACACGAGGTCCTCCCGGTCGAGACCGGCCACCGGGTGGTGCTCACCTACAACCTCAGCCTTCGCGGCGAGACGATGGCGCCGCTCACCGACGACCCATCAGCGGTCACCGCAACAGCTGAGCTGCTCGGGCGCCACTTCAACGAACTCCCCGCTCCTCGCTGGCGCAACGACCGCCAGGCGGCCGAGCCACCCGACCGGCTGGTCGTGCTCCTCGATCACCAGTACACCGAGCGGGGCCTGCGCTGGTCGCACCTCAAGGGCCACGACGCCACCCGGGTCGAGATGCTCCGGAAGGCGGCCGAGGTCGTGGGCTGCGAGATCGCACTCGCGCAAGCCGAGATCCAAGAGACCCGTGACTGCTACGAGGACGAGCCGCCGCGTTGGGGCCGCAGCGGTCGGTCGTACTGGGATGACGACGACGAACCCGACGGGAACGACGGCGGGTTCGTCGTCGGCGAGATCCTCGATTCGTCGATCATGGTCGTCCCTGGAGCCGGGGAGTCTCTTCGGTTCGACTCCACGGTGAACGAAGCCGAGATCGTCGAGGTCACCCCCACCGACGAGCTCAAGCCCTACGACTCGGAGTACACGGGCTACATGGGCAACTGGGGCAACACCCTGGACCGCTGGTACCGGCGAGCGGCACTCGTGATCTGGCCCCACACCAGGTCCTTCGCGATCCGAGCGAAGGGCGACCCAGCCGCCGCCATCGGGGAACTGCTCGAACGGCCCGCCACCGACGAGTCATCGCGACGCGGTCGCGCCGACGACACCGCGACCCTGCTGCGGTTCTGGGCCGATGCCGTCCGCCGGGACGACCAGCGCTCGCTCCTGCCCGCAGCGTTGCAGCTCGCCTCGCAACTCGATGACGAGGATCTGGCCGATCAGCTCCTGAACCCCTTCGACGTTGAGGCGATCGCGCCGGGCGACGCGGCGATGCTCGTCACCCTCACCGATCAACACGGCCTCGGCTGGTTCAACGGTCGGCTCACGGCGTGGACCGAGCAGCGACGAGCCCACCACATGGCCTCGGTTTCCGCGACCGGCAGGGCCGCCTGGACCGAAGGACTCCCAGCGCTGTGCACGAACCTCCGCGACCCCGGGCACGCTCGCGGCCGCTCCGGCCCCGACGTCGCCAAACGCCTCGTCACCGCGATGACCGACTGGCTGGTCGCCGCCATCGGTCGAGCCGTCCCCATCACCTCCCCCTCACAGCGCGAAAGCACCCTCGCCCAGCTCACCCCTGCGACCGTCGCTGTCCTACACGCCGCCCGCATCGTCAGCGACCCGCATTCACGGGACCGGGTCGTGACCGCCGTGTGCGACCCGATCCCGAGAACCATTCCGATGCTCGTCGAGATCGTGCGAGCGTGCGCCCCACTGCCGACCGACGAACGCGCCGCGATCGGTGCCGACACCATGGCCATGCACTGCCGGGAGGCACTGGTGAGCGCTCTGGAGCAACCACCGCGAGCCCCCCACGACTGGTCGATCAGCGAGTTCGAGCCCGACGGATGCTGTGACGACTGCGCCACCCTCACCAGGTTCCTCACCGACCCCACCGCCCGAACGATCACCTGGCCCCTCGCCAAGCCCCGACGCCAACACATCCACCACCGCATCGACGACGCCGAGCTCCCCGTCACCCATCGCACGCGCCGCGAGGGCAGCCCCCACAAGCTGGTCCTCACGAAGACCGACGAGCTCCACCGCCGAGACACCGAGCGCAGGGCAACGCTCCGCACCGCGCTCGAAGCCGTCGAGCAGACGGCCCCCCAACCCTGACCCGTCGCGCCCAGCCGTCGACCGGTAGATCAAGCGGTGAGTTTTCAGCGGCGACCGGCTGTCGGCGGCCACGACACCGCGGCCTCGCCGCGTCCCGGCCCGTGTCGGGCGGGGTTGTCACAGGCCGTCGATACCGTGATCGGGTGGATGCGGAAGGACCATGGTGTCGGATCGTCTGTTGACGCCGTCGAAGATCACGGCGTGGTTGGAGTGCGGCCACTACTTGTCGCTGCGCAACCAGGTCGACCGCGGCGAGTTGTCTGTGTCCGTTCCGTTCGGGTCGTTCGCCCAGCTGGTGCTCGACAAGGGCTCGGCGCACGAGGAGGCCTGCCTCGCCGACTACCGATCACGCGGGTACAGCGTGTTCGAGGTGCCGGGCCACCTGAGCGGTGAGCCGTTCGGAGAATGGGTGGCGCGGGTCGGCGACCCGTTGGCAGACGGCCACGACGTGGTGTTCCAGATGCCGTTCGTGAACGACGGCATCCGCGGCATCGCCGACTTCCTGGTCCGAGTCGACCTGCCCGGCGGTAGGTTCGGCTACGAGCCGGTCGATTCCAAGCTGGCGAGGACCGACGCGAAGGTCGGTCATGTCCTGCAGTTGTGCTTCTATGCCGAGGCAGTCCAGGCGTTGGGCTGGCCGGCGCCCGCCGACGTGCACCTGTGGCTGGGTTCGGGCAGCCGTGTTTCGTTCCCAACGCAGCGAGTCATGCCGTACTGGGAGCGGTTGCGCGGCCAGCTCGCTCGACTGCTGGACGCCGACCACGACGAGGCCACGGAGCCGCTGCGCTGTTCGCACTGCGAGTTCTGCGAGTTCGCCGCGCACTGCGAACAGCAGTGGCGACGGGAGGACTCGTTGCAGCTGGTCGCCGGGTTCCGCGTCAGCGACATCGAGAAGTTCCACGACCACGGCATCGACTCCGTCGAGTCGCTCGCGACCGCGGGCGAACGAGTGCCGGGGGTTCCGTCAGCTCGTGTCAAGCGCCTCGCTGCCCAGGCGCGCCTCCAGGTCGAGGCTCGAGCGCTGGGCGACGACGCAACGCCACCCTTCGAGTTGATCCGACCCGAAGAAGACCCGACCTGGGGCCATGGGCTGGAGCAGCTCCCCGCACCCGATGCGGGCGACGTGTTCCTGGACTTCGAAGGGCACCCGATGTGGCGCGCCGATACCGGCTTGTTCTTCCTGTTCGGATTCATCGCCCAGGACGACAGTGGCGGGTGGAGCTACACCCAGATGTGGGCACACGACCGCACCGAAGAGGCGGAACGGACCCGGGAGCTCGTCCAGCTCATCGCGAATCGCCGCGCCGCGTACCCGGCGATGCACGTGTACCACTACAACCACACGGAGCGATCCTCGTTGGAGCGCCTCACCGCCGACCACGGGGTTGCGGAAGCGCTGCTCGCAGGCTTGGTCGAATCCGGCTGCTTCGTCGATCTGTACCCGGTGGTGCGCAACAGCGTGCAGGTAGGTGTCGAGTCCTACGGCCTGAAGTACGTCGAACGCCTCGCCGGTTTCGTTCGCAGCGACGACATCCACGGCGGGTCAGGAGCCGTGGTCGACTACGACGCGTGGACCCGCGACCATGACAAGGACCGGCTGGGGCGAATCGCCGTCTACAACGAAGACGACGTGCGGGCGACCAAAGCGCTGCGCGACTGGCTGGTCGACCAGCGTGGAGATGGGCTCGCGTGGCGTCACGCCGTGCTCGATGTCGCTGAGTCGCCCGAAGGGTTCGACGACACGGTCGCGGCGTTGAAGGCTCACGACGTCGGAACCACCGAGTGGTTCCTCGGTGACGTGCTCGGCTACTGGCTCCGCGAACGGCGAGCAACCAACGGGCCTCGGATCGCTCGGCTCCACGGCGACGGCGACGACCTGTTCGACGACGGCGAGTTCATCACAGCGCTCGAGCACGTCGGCAAGGTGGAGCGCACCCGATCATCGGGCAAGCCGATCCTGCCCGTCATGAGGTTCCGGTTCCCTGAGCAGGAGGTCGATCCGAAGCTCGGCACGGCAACGCGCAAGGTGATGTATCCGCTTCCTGACGGGGGCTTCGCGTATGGATCTCTCACCTCCGTCGACCACGATGCGAAGACCGTCGACGTGCTGTGGAACGAGAAGGCGAAGGAGCACGGCGTGCTTCCCACCTCGGTCGTTATCGACGACTTCTACGAGCCTGGGGAGAAGGTCACCGTCATCAACGATCTCGTCCATGCGGTGCTCGATCCCGCCGCCCACGGCGAGCCGAGCCGTGTCGCGCTCGCGTTGCTGCGACGGGAACCTCCCCGCTTCACCGCCGGTCACGGGCCCTCCGGCGGCACGTTCGACGACGACGTCGACCGGATCGCCGGTCTCGTCCGCCACCTCGACCACAGCTACCTCGCGGTGCAGGGCCCGCCCGGCACCGGCAAGACCTACACCGGATCCCACATCATCGCCGGCCTGCTCGCCGCGGGCCTCCGCGTCGGGATCTGCGCCTTCAGCCACAGCGCGATCGACAACCTGCTCGAAGCCACCATCGGGCTCATTGCTGGCAACGGTGGGGCGTTACCGCCGATCGCCCGTCGCGGCAAGAAGCCCCCGGCACCTCTCGACGGTGTCGACTACCCCGCGAGCAACGCCAAGGCAGCCGACCCGAAGTACCGGATCGTCGCAGGGACCACGTGGTGCTTCGCCAGCGTGGCCATGCGCGCCAACCCCGTCGACGTCCTGCTGATCGACGAGGCCGGCCAGATGTCACTCGTCGACGCGCTCGCCACAACTGCAGCGACGCGGAGCATGGTGCTGCTCGGCGACCCGCTCCAGCTCGCCCAGGTCGCCAAGGCCAGCCACCCCAACGGCTCCGGTGCCAGCGTGCTCGAACACGTCCTCGACGGCGACGACACCGTTCCAGCCGACCGCGGAGTGTTCCTGCACGAAACCCGACGGATGCACCCCGACATCGCTGCCTTCATCTCCGAACGCGTCTACGACGGTCGCCTCACCAGCCACTCGTCCTGTTCTGTGCAGCGCACCGCCTCCGGCACCGGGCTTCGGTGGCTGCGCGCCGAGCACTCCGGTCGCTCAACCGAGTCACCAGAGGAAGCAGCACTGATCCACCGCGAGGTCGCTCGCCTGATCGGTCAGGAGTGGACCAACCAGCACGGCGAGTCGGCGTCGCTCACCCCGGGCGACGTCATGGTCGTCGCCCCCTACAACCGCCAGGTCCAACTCCTCCAGCACACTCTCGACAGCGATCCCCACACCCGAGGCGTCGCCGTCGGCACCGTCGACAAGTTCCAGGGCCGAGAAGCAGCCGTCGTGTTCTTCTCCATGACCGCTTCCGACACCACCGACATCCCCCGCGGCAGCGCGTTCCTGTTCTCGCAGAACCGGCTCAACGTCGCGATCAGTCGCGCCCGGTGCCTCGCATACCTCGTCTGCACCGATCAGCTCCTCGACAGCCGCGCCCGCGACACCGACGAGCTCCAGCTCATCGCGAACCTCTGTGCGTTCGTATCGAAGTCAGCCGGCGCTCCACCCGAGCACTGAGCCACTGCATCGCCTGTGGATGGCTTGCGGCCGACGAGAAGCCGCATGCCAAGGAATCCGTGGCCCGGTGCGGCGTACTTCTCCGCCCGGTGCCCGCCGTTCGGGATCGACACCGACACGCGGTGATCAGCGGAGTGGATGCAGAACGGATCGCAGACGCTGCACGGTCGACCTCATCAGCTCGCGTACGACCCATCGATCTTGCCAGCCATATCCCTGGATCAGGGACCGAGGTCGCCGATCCGTGCAGGATTATCGATTGTGACAACCCCGTGCGCGACCTCTCTCCTACGCTCCGAGCAGTGCTCGTCTCGGCAGCCCGCCTGCAGGAGATAGTCCCCGACGCCGTGCTCGTCGGCGACTCCGCCGCCGCGCTCTACGCCAGCCACCGCGACTCGTTCGGCCACGATCACGTCCTGACGGATCTGATCGACCGCTACGCGACCGTGCTCGAAGCCGTGGAAGCCACCGAGGGGTGGGCGACGTCTGTCCGGGCGTCGAAGCCGCCGTTCGCGATCATGGGCAGACTCGGCGGGATCGAGGCAGGGCTCCGCCAGATGCGTCGGACCCGTCCACTCGAGACCTGTGAGATCGATCTCGGCGACGACACCGTCGTCGTCGCTCCGACCGCCGCCGAGGCGCTCAGGATCAAGGCCTACCTCGTCGTCCAGCGCAACGTCGTCCGCGACTACCTCGACGTCGTCGCCCTCGCGGAACACCTGGGGCTCGAGCAGGCCGTCGAGATCCTGGCGCACATCGACGACTACTACGCCGATCGCTCCGACGAGACGGGGTCCGTCCTCACGTCACTCGTCGTGGCGTTGGCCCAACCCCACCCACGTGACTTCGAGGTCACCCGGGAGCTGCCGCGCTACCGGGCCCTGGACCCCCGCTGGCACGAATGGTCCTCGGTCGTCGAGGTCTGCCAGGAGCTCGCTCTGCGGATCAGCGGAGCCGTGTGATGCTGCAGTTCCGCAACGTCGACGCGTCGCCCTCCGACGACATCACCACCTGGCCGTTCGAGGCGCTCGACACCGCGATCGACAGGGGGCTGGTCGCCGACTGGCAACCGATCTTCGCCGAGATCCGCCGTGCCCCGTGGGGAGCCGTGACGCGCCGGGTCGAACACCATCTCGACCACCGCGATGCCGACGGCACGACAGCGATCTTCCGACTCGCCATCGGACGGGCTCGGCACGACGCCGAACAGGCCGAGCGGGCCGAGGTCGCCCGCCGCGTGCGTCGTTCGATCGAGCGATCGGGTCTCACCAGCGCCGAGTTCGCCCGTGCGGTCGGCACCAGCGCGTCGAGGCTGAGCACCTACGGCACCGGGCGGGTCGTGCCCTCTGCCGCGATGCTCGTCCGCATCGAACGCGCCGCCGGGCTGGACCCATCGGCCGCGTCACGCTGACGGCGAGGGGACTCCGATCGCGGTCTCGTCGAGTCGGGGCGTCGCAGGTCCGTTCGCCGCCGTGGCCGGAGGTGTACGGGCGTAGCATCGCTGCCGATGGGAAGGAGTCCGGCACGGCCCCGACGGCCCGTGACCGGCGGTTCCAGCAGCTACAGCGGATCAGCGGTGTCGGTCATGACTCGAGGGGTGCTGTGTCGAGAGGTTCCACACGCAATCGGAACGGACGTCCTGCACGCCACGGGTGTGCCACGTCGGCTCGCACCCCCGTCCGCCACCTCCAGTGGCACCGGTGCGTCATCGTCGTCGGACTGGTGGCCGCGCTGACCGCCGGAGCCTGCAGCGGAGGCGGCGACGAAGGCGTGTCCGGGCCGTCGTCGACCGGCACCGGATCATCGACCGACACGACCCCGGTCGAGCCCCAGGTGTTCGACGCGGGCGACCCGGGCTTCTACGAGGCCCCGGCGCAGATCCCTGCGGGCCGTCACGGCGACCTCATCCGGACCCAGCCGCTCGAGAACGCCCCGGACGGCGTGACCTGGCAACGGATCATGTACCTGTCCGAAACGCTCGCCGGCGAGCCGACGGTCGTCACCGGTGTCGTGACGCTCCCCGACGCGGCCCCTCCCGCCGACGGCTGGCCGCTGTTCGGCCACGCCCACGGCTCGACCGGCCTCGCCGACGCGTGCGCACCCTCGGTCAGCCTCACCGCCGACCGCACGTACTCCATCGAGATCTCACTCCTCAGCGCCTGGGTCCCCCAACGCGGCATCGCGGTCGTGTCCACCGACTACGAGGGCCTCGGCGGACCCGGTCGCCACCCGTTCCTCGTCGGGGAGAGCGAGGCCCGCTCGGTCCTCGACGGGATCCTCGCCGCCCGACAGCTCCCCGGTGTCACCTTCGCCGACGCCGTCGGCATCATCGGTTACTCCCAGGGCGGCCACGCCGCCGCCTGGGCGAACCAGATCGCCCCGCACTACACGCCGGACCTCGCGATCATCGGCACCCTCGCCGGTGCCCCCGCCACCGAGGTCGACGCCATGGTCGCCGGCGACGAGACCATCGCGACGCTGATGGTCGCCGCGCTCAGCGCGACCGGTCCCCCGTACGACCCCGACTCGATCCTCACCGACGCCGGGAGGAACGCCCTCGAGCAGATCGACACCGTCTGCCAGGACGCCTACACGTTCACCGGCGACCTGCTCCGCCACGACGTCAGCACCACCGAGCCGTGGGCCTCGGGCGTCGCCGCCCAGGTTCCCGGCGACGAGCCCGGCGCCGGCCCGGTGTTGATCGTCCACAGCCAAGCCGACGCCAGCGTGCCCGTCGAAGCCAGCGAGGCGTTCCAGCGGCGCCTGTGCGCAGCGGGCCAGGTCGTCGAACGTCGTGTGCTGCCCGACGGCGACCACGTCACCGCGGCGATCGCCGCCTACGAGCAGGGCCTCGACTGGATCACCGAGCTGGCCACCGGAGGAGAGCCCCGGTCGACCTGCCCCTGAACCCGCCATCGCCGACGACGACCGGATGGCGCGTCAACGGCGCTCCGCGGGGAGCCCAATCGTGGCGCTGCGCCGAGCTACCGCTCGCCGTTCCAGCGGGCGAGATGGGATTTCTCGCTTCCCTCGTTACCGTGGACTCGGAGGTTTGGAGGCAGGAGAGGACGACATGGAGCGGGCCGGATCATCCTCTACCTGTTGATCGCGGCGGTGTGCACCATCTATGTCTTGTCCCCGTTGGACCTTCTGCCCGAGGTCGTGCTGGGACCACTCGGACTGCCTGACGACATCATCGCCGCAGTCGTCGCCCTCAGCACCGTGGTCGCCGCCCTGAGGGCCCGGCCCGATCGCGACACCTGAGGGTCCACGACCATCAGCAAGGAGGTCGAACCGGGAGCGGGCCGCACCTCCGCACGCCGTCCGGACGCGACCATCACCGAGACCGCTGAGGACGAGCCGAGTTCTGACCGCATCGCGGCCTACACCCGCGACTTCGTCATCGAGGCGCTGCACGCCAAGCTCGACCCCTACCGCTTCGAGATGTTCACCGCCGGGCTGCTCCAGGCGATGGGCTACCGCGCCGAGGTGACCCCCGCCAGCGGCGACGGCGGCGTCGACGTCATCGCCTACCGGGATCCGCTGGGCTTGGAGCCACCGATCATCAAGGTCCAGTGCGAGCGGACGCTCAACACGATCGGCGGGCCCGACGTGCAGAAGCTCATGGGGACTCTGGCTCCTGGCAGCACAGAGGTCGGGCTGTTCATCACCCTCGACACCTTCACGAGCGACGCGATCTCCTTGGCCCGCAGTCGACACGACCTGCGCTTGGTGAACGGCCGTCAGCTGGTCGACATGACCTTCGATCACTACGAGCAGCTCGACCTGGAGTGGCGTCGACTGCTCCCCCTCAAGCGCCTCTACGTGCTGGATCACGAGCCTGACGCAGGCTGGGGACCTACCGGCTCACGATCGGTTGCTCACGGTGGGCGCCACAGGCCGGAGCCGACGGGTTCACAGTCCGGCGGCGATCTGCACCGCACGGACCAGGGAATCCCGGCCCGTGGTGTAGAAGCGAGTGCAGAAGCCTCTGCCCTGCCCTACTCGGCGTGGCTGCGGCGATCAGGCGACTTGGACGGCGTCCTTGAGCTTGGCGGGGACCTTCTCGGGGAACGAGACGACGAGGTGGCGGTCAAGGGCGGTGGCCACTCGGGCGAGGGTGTCGATGCGGTTGCGCGCTCCCCCGCCTTCCTCGAGACGGGAGATCACCGACTGGGTGGTGCCCATCCGCTCGGCGAGCTCGCGCTGGCTGAGGCCGGCCTCGGTTCGCAGGTCGTAGATGAGCTGGCCGAGCGCGAGGTCCTGTTCGACACCGGCGCGGGTGTCGGCATCGGGCCCGGGGCGCTTCTTCTTGACGTCGTCCCAGCGGGAGTAGTTGGCCATCGTCATCTCCTTCAGGGGTACTGCTCGGCGCAGTCCTCGGCGGCCTTGTGTGCCCGGGTGATCTCGTTGCGTTCGCTGTTGCGTTGCTTTCGGAAGGTGGTCAGCAGGATGATGCGACCGTCCTTGGTGAACCGGTAGGTGATCCGTCGTGCCGTCGGGCCGAGCGTGAACCGCAGCTCGAACAGTCCGTCGCCGAGGCTCTTCGAGAGCGGCATCCGCGCCGACGAGCCGAGCGTGGCGAGCCGGTCGATCACCACGACCGTTCGATCCCACTCGGTGTCGTCGAGGGAGGCCATCCAGTCGACGATCTCGTCGTGGAGCTCCAGTTCAGCCACACACCGACACTATCGCATCAATGCGATGATCGCACCAGAGCGATCATCGCATGGCGATGGCCGGTCAGGGACGGGGGTCGACTGGTTCGCTCTCCACGGCGAGGACGCCGACGACGCACTCGTGGAGGCGGTGGAGGGGTTCGCCGGCGACGAAGCGTTCGAGTGCTTCGATGCCGAGCGCCAACTCGCTCTGGGCGAGGGATCGCTTCTTGCCGAGGCTGCGGCTGCACGCCAAGCTCGACCCCTACCGCTTCGAGATGTTCACCGCCGGGCTGCTCCAGGCGATGGGCTACCGCGCCGAGGTGACCCCCGCCAGCGGCGACGGCGGCGTCATCGCCTACCGGGATCCGCTGGGCTTGGAGCCACCGATCCCCAAGGTCCAGTGCAAGCGGACGCTCAACACGATCGGCGGGCCCGACGTGCAGAAGCTCATGGGGACTCTGGCTCCTGGCAGCACAGAGGTCGGCCTGTCCATCACCCTCGACACCTTCACGAGCGACACGATCTCCCTGGCCCGCAGTCGACACGACCTGCGCTTGGTGAACGGCCGTCAGCTGGTCGACATGATCTTCGACCACTACGAGCAGCTCGACCTGGAGTGGCGTCGACTGCTCCCCCTCAAGCGCATCTACGTGCTGGATCACGAGCCTGACGCAGGCTGAAGACCTACCGGCTCCACGATCGATTGCTCACGGTGGGCGCCACAGGCTGGAGCCGACGGGTTCACAGCCCGGCGGCGATCTGCACCGCACGGACCAGGGCCCGGCCGAGCGCCCGGCGGCTCGATCCGGCAGTCAGCTGCAGACCCAGAAGCCTCCGAGAACCCCAACGGCAGGCCCGGAGGCCTGCCGCTGCAAGGGTTCTCGTTGGTGGCGGGGGCAGGATTTGAACCTGCGACCTTCGGGTTATAAGCGATCAGATCACGGGGCCAGCCTGTCCCGTTGCTTACCAGATGGTGGCGCTGAGCTGGGCTTTTGCCGAATCGTCTTCCCGGTCTGTACCGGTCGGTCATGTCCTGTTGCGGATGGTTCGGTAGAAGACCCGGTAGAACACCGACCGCCTCACCTGGAGGGGCCGGGTCGAGCAAACCCGGCGACGCCCGTGGGCGTCTCCCCGACCGGATCACCGGCTCGGGCAGTCGATCGGCCTCGATCTTCGAGCCGTCCAGGGCCGAAGACTCGCCGCACCCGCCCGCAACTCTACCGCCTCGCCCGCCTCCTCCGCCGCTTCAACGGTGAACTCGACGGCGACGAGAGCGCGGCCAGCGGCGACGGTCGGCGACCCACCACCACCACCGCCGTCGCCGCGACCGCGACCGCCACGTCAACCGTCGTCGCCCCGCTTGAGAACCTTCGGTCACCGTCACCCCGGGCCACCGATCGCGGCCGAACTTTACCGAAAGCGGTAAAGTTCAGTCATGGGTCCGGATACGTACCGACGTCGAGCCTGGGAGTTGGCGATGGGCCAGTACGGCTACGTGACCGCTGCCAACGCCCGGACGCTCGGTATCCCGATGGTCGAGTTGGGCAAGCTCGCGGCGCGCGGCCAGATCCGCCACGTCGCCTACGGCCTCTACCGCTTCGACGATCTTCCCCCGAGTCGCTACGACCAGTTCTTCGAGGCCGTCGCCCGCGTCGGCGACGACGCTCACCTGACCGGCGACGCCGTGCTCGCCCTCCACAACCTCGCCCTTGTCAACCCCCGCCAGGTCCGAGTTGGCACCACGCGACGGGTGCGCGCCAAGTTGCCCGACTGGATCAAGGTCGTGAACGAGACCGTCGACCCTGACGACCTCACCCGCTACGAGCTGATCCCCTCGACCACCGTCGCCCACGCGATCCGTGCCTGTCGGGGCACAGTCATGTCGGACCGTCTGCTCACCGCCGTCGAGTTGGCCCGCCGCGAGGGTCTCGTCACCGCCACCGAAGAACGCCAACTCCGCGAGGAACTCCGAAACTCCCCATGACCGACCTCGCCTACCCGACACCGCCGATCCATCGGGCCGCGCTCGAACAACGACTCCGCAACATCTGCGGCTCGCTCGGCGTCAACGAGCTGCGCACACGCACGTCGCTCGCGCACACCGTCGTTGCGCAGATGCTTCCCGCCGGGGTCGTCAAGGGCGGCGCCGCGATCAAACTCCGCGTCGGCGACCGGGCCAGCCGGCTCACCACCGACCTCGACGCCGCGCGCGCCGCCACCCACACCATCGAGAGCTACACCGCGGAGCTCTCGGACCGGCTCGCCGAAGGATGGAACGGCTTCACCGGCAGGCTTGTCGACCGCGAGCCCGCCGACCCGCCGGACGTACCAGCCGAGTACGTGATGCAGCCCTTCGAGGTGAAGCTCTCGTACAACGGTCAGTCCTACGTCACGGTTCCGCTCGAGCTAGGCCACGACGAGGTCGGCTCCACCGACCAACCGCTGCTCGCGCTCGACGCTGGCATCGCGGAGGTGATCGAACGGCTCGGCTTCCCGACGCCGGCGCCGGTGCCCGTCCTCGCTGTGGAGCACCAGACCGCCCAGAAGCTGCACGCCTGCACCACACCGGACCGCCACGGCGGCAACGAACGCGCGCACGACCTCGTGGACCTCCAGATCCTCGTCGCCGCCGAACCACCCGACCTCCGCGAACTCGCGACGGTCGGACGACGCCTGTTCGCCGCCCGCCGCGTCGCACCATGGCCGCCGACGGTCCAGGCGTGGCCCGGCTGGGACGAGCGATACATCGATGCCGCCGAAGGGCTCGACGTGCTCCCCCTCTCCGAAGCCGTCGCCTGGCTCAACGACCTCATCGACGCTGCCGAGCGAGCCGCCGGGGATCGTTCCTAGTCCACGACCCAGGTGTGCCAGTCGACCGGGCCGGAGGGGGAGCCGGGATCACCCACGTCTGACGGCGCACACGTCAGTGGTCCTTGGCCGTCGCCACCCGGAAGTGATGCGTGAGGAGGACGGCCACCTTCACTGAACGGAGCACCTGTTCGTGACAGCACGACGCGGGCACGGCCCCCCCTGCACGACACGACGACCTTCGGGCGCCCGGCCCGTAGATCACCCCAGCCGTCGCGATCCGCTGTCTTTACCCGACGCTGAACGCCCAGGTCATGGGAGTACCCACGCGTTCTCAACCCGACTCGCCGCCCTCGACCAAGGCCGGTCGTCGGCGTTCTACCGCCATCCGGTAGAAGACCCGGTAGAAGATCCGCCCGAAAAGCAGAAGGCCCCACTCCGAGAAGTGGGGCCTGACCTGCGTCTTCGTTGGTGGCGGGGGTGGGATTTGAACCCACGACCTTCGGGTTATTAGCCGGATGTCCGGCTTCTCCCCTGGTCCCGTCCTGTCCCATCTCGTATCGCTGGGCTGGGCTTTCGCGCATTCGACGTACCGGTCCGTGTCACTGCGGACCAGCCGATACCGGCCCGCGGTGTAGAAGAAAGTGTAGAAGTCGACCGGGCTCACTGCGGGTCGGCTTCCGGCCGTAGATTGCATCGGTGGCACGCCGTTCAGCAGCGAGGCGATCGAAGAAGCCGACGATGCTCGGCTCGTTGACCCTGGGTGAGCGCGGGCAGGTGTTGGACGCGTTGGTCGCGGAGCGGCCCGATCTGGCTGTCGAGGCCGAGAGGCTCGCCGCCGCACTGCTCTCGTCGGCGTCCATCGGTGAGGTCGCCGATGAGGTGGCGCTTGCGCTCCTGGGGATCCCGCTGGACGCGCTCGGCGCACGCACTGGAAGGGTCCGGGGCCGTGGCTACGTGCACGAGGTCGATGCGGCGTGGGAGCTCGTCGAGGAGGCGATCGAGCCATTCCGATCGGATCTCGAGCGGAGGGCAGCGCTGGGTTCCTCCGACGCAGCCAGCGCCTTGGTGATCGGAATCGTTGCCGGCCTCTACCGGGTGCGCGAGCCCGGAGAGGGAACCGTGTTGGCCTACGCCGGCGAGGACACCCCGAGCGAACTCGCCAACGGCGTCCTGGAGCTCGCCGCGAAGCTCGGCGTGGAGATCCCGCCCGGATCCGCAGGCGACCACTGGCCTGACTGGGCAGACCGGCCGTGACCACGATCGACTGATGGGCACCGGCGACCCTCGGGAGCAGGGGGCCATCAAGGATCTCCTGCGAGAGGTCGACGCCCTGCGGGCGGAGAATGCCCGGCTCCGCGGCCTACTGGGGCTCGACGACCGGGCACGAGAGGGTCACGCCGAAGCATGGGCGCCGACGCTGCTCACCGAGCAGACAACACAGCCTTCCGTGGACGGCTCGTCCCCATGCGACGACCAGCTCGGTCTGCTCCGGTCGCTGTTCGGTGCCCGCTCCGATGTGTACGCCCAGCGTTGGGAGAGCGCGTCGAGCGGGAAGTCCGGCTGGTCGCCGGCGACGAAGGGCCGTTGGTTGAATGGCAGACCGCCGAAGGACCACCTCCCGTTGACCGACGAGGTCTTCGCTGCGCACCTGAGAGGCGAGCAGACCATCGGGATCTACCCGCTGCTGCGCGGCGACACCTGCACTCTGCTGGCCTGTGACTTCGACAAGGGAACCTGGGCGCTCGACGCGCTCGCCTACCTCGACGCCTGCCACCGCAACGGGGTTCCCGCCGCCCTGGAGCGGTCGCGGTCGGGCAACGGGGCGCACGTGTGGGTCTTCTTCACCGCACCGGTGCCGGCCTCGACGGCTCGCTCCATGGGAGCGGCGTTGTTGCGCCAAGCGATGACGGCGCGGGCCGAGCTGGACCTGTCGAGCTACGACCGGTTCTTCCCGTCGCAGGACTTCCTGCCGAAGGCCGGGTTCGGGAACCTGATCGCCCTCCCGCTCCACGGCGGCTGCGCCGCTCGGGGCACGACGTTGTTCCTCGACCCGACGACCATGGAGCCGTGGCCCGACCAATGGGCGTTCCTATCGTCGGTCGCTCGCATGGCACCCGATGCGGTCGAGGCGCTCGCGGAGACGCTTCGCCCGGTCGACACCGGACCGACGCTCTCGCTAGCCGACTTGGCCAAGGCCGGGGGTCCTCCGCCTCCACCCGTGGTGCGTGCCCGTCTCGGGGCTGAGATGTCGATCGAACGGGCGGGTCTGCCGCCGGCGGTGGTCGCCGGGCTGAAGCACCTCGGATCGATCGCCAACCCGGAGTTCTTCGAGAAGCAGCGCATGCGGTTCTCCACCTGGGACACGCCTCGCTACATCAGCGCCTATCGCGAGGACCTCGAATGGCTGCACCTGCCGCGAGGCCTGGCGGGCAGGGTCGAAGGCTTGTTCGCCGATCTCGGCAGCACGCTCCAGATCGTCGATGACCGACCTGAGGTGCCGCTGACCGACTTCGAGTTCCGGGGCCGGCTGCGACCTCAGCAGGAGACCGCGGTGGCGGACCTGGTCGACCACGACCTCGGCGTCCTCGTCGCTCCGCCGGGTGCGGGCAAGACCGTCATGGCCTGCGCCGTCATCGCCCACCAGCGCACACCGACCCTGGTCGTGGTCGATCGCAAGGAGCTGGTCGATCAGTGGCGCTCCAGGTTGCAGGACCACCTCGGGGTCGACCCGACCGATGTCGGTCAGCTTGGCGGAGGTCGCAACAAGCCGACCGGGCTGATCGACGTCGCGATGATCCAGAGCCTCTCCCGGCGCGACGACCCGTCGCTGTTCGACCGGTACGGGTTGATCGTGGTCGACGAGTGCCATCACCTCCCCGCGGTGTCGTTCACCACCTGCATGCGCACCGCACGGACCCGGCGTTGGCTCGGGCTGACCGCCACCCCGTACCGGCGCGACAAGCTCGAAGCGCTCATCGCGTTCCAGTGCGGCCCCACCCGTCACGAGATCAAGCCAGCGGCAGTCGAGGGCACCGAGCTCGTCCGCCGAGAGCTCGTCGTACACCAGACCGAAACCGAGGTGTCCGAGGACGAAGCCGCGCACATCCAGCAGGTCTTCCGCGTCATCAGCGAAGACGAGCACCGTACGGCCCAGATCTGCGGTGACGTCCACGCAGCGTGCGCATCCGGTCGGACCTGCCTGGTACTGACCCAGCGGACCGAGCACATCGAAGCGATCGTCACCGAGCTCGCCGCACTCGGCGACACGGCGCTCGTCCTCAAGGGTGGTCTCGGCAAGAAGGCCCGTGCCGCGGTCACCGACGCCATCGCTGCCCGCGACCCCGATGCGGGGATCGTGCTGGTGGCCACCGGGTCCTACCTCGGCGAGGGGTTCGACTGGCCCGAGCTCGACACCCTGTTCCTCGCCTTCCCGCTCGCGTTCAAGGGACGCGTCGTCCAGTACGTCGGGCGGCTGCTGCGCACCCACGAGGGCAAGCACCACGTCGAGCTCCACGACTACGTCGACGGTCGTGTCCCTGTCCTCGACCGTATGCACACCAAGCGGCTCCCCGCCTATGCCACCCTCGGCTTCGACGTCCCCAAGACCCGCCGACAACCGCGCCGCTCGACACCATCACCCGAAGCCGACAACGATGCCTTCTGACGACCCGCTCGACGAGGGCTGGCTTCCCGACATCGACGATCCGGAACTCGATCTTGACGACCTGATCGAGCAGATCACCGTCGATGCCTACGGCGACGAGGGCTACTGGTCGTTCCGCCAGGCATTCGAGGACCACGTCCAGTTCCCACTGAAAGCTTCAGCCATCGGTGTCGAGGTCACCGTCTCCGAAATCGACTTCGACGGCGACGAACGCCGAGGCCTCACCGCGTCGGTCGAACGCGACGACCGCACTTGGACCGTCTCACTCCTCGACATCGAGATCACCGCAGACCAGCACCGAGTCGTACGCCTGGTCGCCGCCTATCGCCGCTGGCTCGGCATCGACCAGTAGCGGGGTGAGCATCCAACTCGCCATAGACGCCGTGGTACTGGACGTCGGCCCGCATCGACAGCTCCGACCTCGACCCGGCAGCAGCCACCAGAGATCTGGAACCTGCTGTCGTGGCGTCCTCAACATTGGCGAATCTGAGGATCTTCCTCAGATTCGTGCAGTCAGCAGTCAGGATCCTCCAATCGAGGGGTCCCCGAGGCGCTGTCGACCGATCCGGCGGCGTCGGAGGTCGTCGGGCGAGGTCGGCACTCCGTCGAGTGCGCGGGTCCGTGTCCCGCGCTGCCGCTGGGCCGGTCAGGGCTTCTTCAACAACGCTTCCATCAGGTCAGCCGTCTGGGTGGCCTTGGCTCGACGTAGCGCAGCGATGGTCGACCTATCCGTCGCCCCGGTCAAGCTCGCCACGGTGGTGCGGTGCGCGTCCCGCATCCTCGCCGGATGCATGGTCACGAGCCGAGAGAGCAACGTGTCGGCCGTGAGCAACTCGATCCCGACTGATGCCATCGCCTGGGGTGGGAAGTCCTTGACGTTGCTCGTGCAGAGGACCTCCGCTCGAGCACTCACGGCTGCCGCGAGGACGTGGCGATCGTCCTCATCGGGCATGTCGAGCTGGTTGACCTTGCGGCGAGCCGCAGCGGTTGGTTTGACCTCGGCGTGCGGGTACGCGTCGTTGAGCAGCCGGATCAGGAGGCGGCCATGCTCCGCATCGAAGGTCGAGTTGTTGACCTGGAGGTGCTCCACCGCCTCGATGAGGATCGCCCGGCTCCAGCGGATCGCGATGGCTCCCTCATCGGCGGCGTACACGAGGTAGTCCCGCAGCACCCGGGAGTAGAGCACGTTGGCATCAGCGAGGACGACCGTGATCGGCCCGAGGACCCCTGAGGGTTCGCTCGTCACTCCACCAGTCCGGCATCGTTTTGGAGTCGTGCCAGCTCAGCGAGGATCGGTCGACGCCGATCGCGCTCGGCTGCCAGGAAGGCCTGGATCGACGCGACGGTGATCCGGTGATGGGTGCCCACCTTGCGGTGATCGAGCCGGCCGTCGTCCATCAGCTTGCGGACCTGAGGCCGCGACATCCCGAGCATCCGACCTGCCTGGGTCGGAGTGACCTCACCCAGCTCGTTCGTGAGGACCACCTCGCGACCACCGACCTTGGCATCGACGAGCTGGGCCATCCACTCCGCGGTCTCACGCGACACGGTGAGACGGACCTCATCGCCGCCCTTGGCCAGGGCGCGGTGCAGTTTGTCAGCGTCTCGGGTCAACGTGTCAGCCATGGTCCGCTCCAGTCATCCGATCTATCTGCATCAACTGTAGCATCTGCCAGAGCCCAAGAGTCGAGCGATCATTCCCTCCCATCGCCCTGACCAGCGGTCGGGACACCGGCGGTACTGGGGGCAACGCCGCAGGTCACAGCGCTGGCAGGCTCGTCGGGTTGGTGCCGAAGTGGTCAGGCTTCGGCGATGGCATACATCATCCAACGCAACAACCGCTTCTACGTCGTCGCCTATGACGGCCTCGACCCGCTCACCGGCAAGGAACGCCGACGCTGGCACCCCGCTGGCAGTGACCGACACGAGGCCGAGCAGATGGCCGCCCGCCTCGAAGCCGACGCTGCCGGTTCCGCTCCACTCCGAGGCGGACCGGTGCACCTCGGCGAGTTCCTCACCGACACCTGGCTACCAACCAAGCGACGCCACGTCCGAGCGACCACCTCCTACCGCTACAGCTGGATGGTCGACAACTACGTCAACCCTGCGATCGGGCACGTCCCGCTCCGTCGCCTCCGCGCCGACCACCTCGACGGCCTCTACGACCAACTCGCCACCACCGGCGGCCGTCACGGAACCGGCCTCGCTCCCAAGACCGTGCACGAGGTCCACGTGATCATCCGATCCTCGCTCGACCTGGCCATGCGCCGCCATCTCATCGATACCAACGTCGCCCCACGCCACCAACGCCCGCCACAAGCGTCCGACCCGCAAGATCCCGCGAGCCTGGAGCGCCGAAGAGCTCGCGACCTTCCTCACCGCGGCAGGACCCCAGCGGCTCTACCCCGCCCTGCATCTCACCGCGTACACCGGAATGCGCCGAGGCGAGGTCGGCGGGCTCAAGTGGTCCGACCTCGACCGGGCCAACCAGCGCCTCTCGATCAGCCGCACCATCCAGAGCATCGCTGGCCAGCCCGTCGAGTTCCCCGTCAAGACCCGCACCAGCCGCCGCTGCATCGACATCGACGACGAGACCATGGACGTCCTCGGCCGCTGGCGGCGTCGCCTCGGACGCGACGGACTCCCGACCGACGCCGACGACTGGATCTTCCTCAATCCCGCAGGCCGGTTCGTGAACCCCGAGTCCATCGCCCAGCTCTTCCACCGGATCCAAAGAGGTCTGCCCGACCTCACCAGGATCCGGTTTCACGACCTCCGACACACCCACGCGTCGCTGCTGATCATGGACGGCGTCCCCGTGAAGGTCGTCAGCGAACGCCTCGGCCACGCCAACGTCGCGTTCACCATGCACATTTACCAGCACCTTCTCCCAGGCATGAGCGCAGCCGCCGCCCGCCAGTTCGCCGCACTACTGCGCGCCCACCGCCGGTAGACGTCTACCGGCCCACCCCACAACGAAACCGCAGGTCACCGCACCCGGCCGAGCTCGGGCCGGTAGACGACCCGGTAGACGCGCCCCCGGACAGCAGAAGGCCCCACTCCGGAAAGTGGGGCCTGACCTGCGGTTTCGTTGGTGGCGGGGGCAGGATTTGAACCTGCGACCTTCGGGTTATGAGTCCGACGACCCTCGTGCCGGCCTGTGCCGGCGAGTGCCGTTCCCCCCTGTGGTTACAGGAATCTCGGCGTTCGGTGATGCCGCCTCGTCCCAGCCCGTACCGACCGGTTCTGCCGGATCTGGCAGAAGATCTGGCAGACGCTGCGATGCAGAATCAGTGGCCGAGTCGGGTCCCTCCACGGATTCGTCGAGGGAGATGACGGGCTGGAACTCGATCGAGTGGAACGGCTCGTAGCCCACCGGCCACGGCGCGGTGACCCGGCACAGCACCCGCATGTGCGGCGCGGCGTCGGGCCCGTTGACGTGTTCGACGATGACGGTCGGATCTGCGCCGTTGTACTGGCGCAGCTCGTGGAGGTGCTCGACGAGATAGTCCGGAACCCACCCGACAGGCTCTCGGTCGTCGCCGGCGAGCAGAAGTGCACGTCCGTTCATGACGTTGTCCGGGTCGTCCACGATCGCGAGCACCTGGCCGTCGTGAAGACGATCCACAGCCTCGGGTGCGCCGTCGAGGTGACGGATCCCACGCACGAAGAACAGCGACATCGCGTGGTCGTCCGTCGTGCGCTCCGGCGCAGCGAACACCTCGATACGGTCGGTCGCTCGGGTGCCGTTGCTGCGTCCGAGCACCTCGAAGGGATCGGCATCGACGTCGAGGTCGAGGCGTGAGAGGTAGTCGGGGTAGTCGGCGCGGTCCCGTGGCATCAGCCGGTTCGCGAACACTGGAAACAACGCGGGCGAGTCGTAACGGCGTTGCAGGTTGGGCAGCCCGGGGAGCGGGTGGAACCCGTCGAGGGTCTCGGCCAGTTTCAGGTAGGCGAACGAGTACGACGCCGCGTCGCCGTCTCGGCGCTGCACGAGCAGGCCGACCGGGATGATCTGGCGCGTCTCGGGGTTGCGCCACGCGACGAAGAGGCGTCGCTGCGGAGACTCGGCGGCGGTCATGGATCCATCGTACGGGTGAGGTGGGACAGGATGTGCGCACGATTGGACTCGGCGACCCGCACGGCGAACTGCTGGGCCGGTTCGCTCATCCGCACAGCGGGCACCCGGGCCAAGATCCCACGCAGGTCGAGCCGGTGCAGCCGTTCCCGGTAGGCGCCCGCGACATCGGGTCTGATCATGTCGATCGCAGCGGCCGCGATCTCCACCGGGTGAGGACCGCCCTCGAAGCGGGTGTGTGCTCTGGCTGCCCAAGCCTCGGGTGTCTGGTTCCGATCGGACGTGGCGAGCATCGATGAGCGGGCAGCGTCGTCGAGCAGGAAGCCGAGACTCGACGCATGATCGAAGCTCGGCGCCAGCCGCCGCTCGCCCGCCGGGCTCTCGATGACCGCCCAGTTCTCCTGGTGACGATCGGTGTTGCCGGCGACCGCGTCCACGATCAGGTAGCTGGTGAGGCACTCGAACGCCGAAGTGCCCGCTGTCGACCCAGCAACGCCCTCGAGCGATCTGCGCACTGCGTCGATGGTGTAGCCCGTGCGGTCATGGGGGTCGGACCCGACGACACCGACCTCCGCGAGCAGCTCGTTGCCATGCACCAGACGTTCCGACTCCGGGTCCAGCACCGACAAGCTGACCGTGCCCAGCAGTCCTGCGCGCTCTGCGAGCTCCGTGGTAGCCACCGGTACGGCCAGGGTCCGGGCGATCTCGGTCACGACCCGTTCCGCCCAGTCGTCACCCTTGCGGTACTCGCCGCTCGGGGACGGATTCCAGGTCGCCGCCTTCCACAACCAGAGCCGGTCCGCCGGGTCGCGAAGCCACTGCTTCGGCTTCGTGCCCAGCTGCTCCTCGCCCCCGGCTCGCCACGACGTCACGTCGAGCACCTCGAATCGGTCGGCTTCGTGGCCCGCGGGTGACGGCATCGGATCAGTCTCGCCGAGAGACTGATCCGACGCCGGAGAACCCATAGTCCAGAACGCCGACGTCACACCCCGCCGCGCAGCCGACGTCTGCTTTTCGGGTGGCCGCATCCGGGTCCGACGGGACAGCCTGTGGGCCATGTCGGCCGCGTCGTTGTCCTCGGTGTTCGATCTCGACCGTATCCAGAAGCTGGCCGGGGTACGGTCCTGGCGCGTGCGTCGATGATCCCGGCGAGCGACATCGAGGACCTGACCGAGGTCGACGACCGTCTCTCCGCCGCAGTCCGCGGAACGATGCCGTACCAGGTGGCGATCTGGGTCGAGGGCGCCAAGAAGCCCCGGTTCTCGTGCACCTGCCCGCAGGGTGAGGACGGCAAGTTCTGCAAGCACGCGGCTGCCGTCGCGTTGACGCTGCACGGCGGCGGCCGGGCGGCGCTGTGGTCAGGGGACGAACGACCGGGTGTGGACCGTGTCGAGGACGATCCGGTGTTCGAGTTCCTGCTCGGGCTCGATCACGCCGAGCTCGCCCGTCTCGTCTACGACGCTGCCCAGCGCGACTCCCGGACCGCGCAGCGGATCGAGGCGAAGGCCGCAGCGAGCGTCGGACAGCCCGCGGTGGATGTGAAGGAGTGGCGCAAGGCGGTCACCGCCGCGTTCGGCCGGCCGTCCCGCTTCGTCGACTACTACGAGGCACCCCGTTGGGCCGCCGGTGTCCAGGACCTGTTCGACGGTCTCCGGGAGTTGCTCGATGACGGTAACGCTGCCGAGGTGATCCCGTTGGTCGAGTACGCGTTCGAGCGAGCGGACAGGGCCACCGGCTACGTCGATTCCTCCGACGGGTGCTTCGGACAGATCTCCTGGGAGATCGAGGACCTCCACCTCCGGGCCTGTACCGAGGCCCGCCCCGACCCGGTCGCGCTCGCCCGCCGCCTCGTCGGGTTCGAACTGGACGCAGAGCTTGACACCTTCCGGCGCGCTGCTGCGACCTACGTCGACGTGCTCGGCGATGCCGGCCTGGCCGAGTACCGCCGGCTCGTGCAACCCCGCTACGAGGCGCTCCCGCCCCCGAGCGACCACGACTACCTGAGCGACCGGTTCCACGTCACCGACGCGATGCTCGGCCTCGCCCGGGCTTGCGGTGACACCGACGAGGTCGTCGCCATCCGCTCTGCGAGCCTTCGCTCCCCACACGACTACGAGGAGATCGTCGAGGTGCTCGAGGCTACCGGCCGTATCGACGATGCGATCGACTGGGCCCGCCAGGGCCTCTCGGTCGAGGGACGGGAGCACCAGAAACGCGAGCTGCGCAACCAGCTGGTGGCCCTGCTCGTCGACACCGGCGACCACGCCACCGCAGTGCAGGAACGCCTCGACGCGTTCCACGACCAACCGTCGCTCGCGACCTACAAGGACCTGATCGCGCAGACGGCTGGCGCAGGGTCGGACCCGGCGACACAGCGAGCAGTCGCGCTCGACTGGCTGCACGACCGGGCCGCAGCCGACCGTCGGACCGCCTCCGGTTCGTTGCTCGTCGAGATCCTGCTCAACGAGGGCGACGTCGACGCGGCGTGGGACGCGGCCCGGGCGTTTGGCTGCGACGAACGCTGGTGGATGACCCTCGCCCGAGCCCGAGAGGCCACCCACCCCCTCGATGCCATCCCCGTGTACGAGCGCGCGGTCGAGTCGCTCATCGACAAGAAGAACGCCAAGGCCTACAGCGAAGCCGTCAAGCTCATGGCCCGGCTCGAACGACTCCACGCCGCGACCGACGACGATGGCTGGGCGACGTACCTCGCCGAGATCACCACCCGGCACCGGGCGAAGCGCAGCCTCCTCGCCAGGATCCGCGACCAGGGTTGGGAGTAGCCCTCTCATCGGCCCGACCCCGAGCGCACTAATCAACCGGCCCTATGCACGACTGATTGGCCTTCGCGCTCGAGTTTGGCGATCGTGCGGTGCTCGGAGAGGTTCTCGCCCACTCCGACGACCAGGTCCGCGCCAACCGCCGTCGCGAGCTTCTCCAAGGCTCACCGTGTCCACGCTCGGCATCGGAGTGGCGCTCGCTCCCGCGTCAGCGGCGGGCGCGTGGGTCGGCAAACGCATCGTCGACCGCCTGCCGACCAAGGTGTTCCTGGCGCTGGTCGAGATCGGCCTTGTGATCGCCGGTTCGGCGTTGCTCGTGCGGGGCTGACGCTCTGCACCGGAACCTGGGCGCAGTCAGGAGATCCGCTCGAACAGATAGGCGAACGGCGACTTCGTGTAGGCGACCCCACGTCCGCTGGCGTGGACGGACTCCCTCGTCACCTCGACACCACGCTTCGGAACGAGGTAGGAGTCCAGCGCGTGGGAGGACACCGAGTACCGACCCGAACGCGCGGTGACCACTGCAGCCAAGCGGTAACGAGGGTCGAGAGATGCCATCGCCGCATCGCCGTGGCTCGGGCCCACCAGCAGGGTGCCTCCCATCCGGAGATACCGCCTGCATGGCTCGGAGATGAACCCCGCGTACAGCGAGACGAGCAGATCGAACGCTCCGTCGTCCAGGCCGAGTTCCTCGGTGTAGTCAGCGCTGATGAAGCGCACTGCGAAGGTCCCTGGATCCACGCCGTGCTCGACCAGCAACTGCTGAACGCCATCCCCGTCACCGAAGAACTGCGCAGCGCGTCGATCAACGTCGACGTAGGTGACCGACGTCCAGACGAAGGATGGCGACAGGTCCACGTACGAGCCGGGATACAGCACCTTTGAGGCAACCACTGCCTCAGCAACGGCAGCGAACAGCGCCTGGCGATCACCGACCGGCCGGTTCTGCATCTCCCACAACCGTCGTGTCCGATCGAGCACAACTCGACACCGTAGAGAACGGCGCCGCGGGATGCAGGAGTGCGCTCACGTTGTCCACCCAGGCCGGTCGGCAGTCCGCACGACGAGACGTTCCTCCGGCTTCGCCGGCACTCGACACACCCTCAGGACCGGCGATCGCGCTTGCAGGAGCCGACATCGCTCATCGCCGAGGGGCGGTTCTACCGATCGTTCCTGCGGGTCCCGATCGTCGGGGTCCGACCGATTCCGGAGGAACACTCATGCACGGATATGTAGCGAAGCGCCGCGACCGGTACTACGCGGTCATCTACGAAGGCCGAGACCCGGTCACCGGCAAGGAACGCCGCAGCTGGCATCCCGCCGGCACCGACCGCGCCGAAGCCGAACGACTCACCGCCAAGCTCGCCAGAGCGGAGACCGCGAAGGTCGACGCCGTTCGGTCCTTGACCTTCGGCGCCTACCTGACCGGGCAGTGGCTCCCAGCGAAGAAGGTGCAGCTCGCGACCAGCACCTACCGGGGCTACGAACGCAACGCACAGCTGCATGTCATCCCGACTCTCGGGCGGATCACGCTGCGTCGGCTCCGCTACCAGCACATCGAATCGCTCTACGACTCGCTCATGTACCCCACCGACGGTCGAGCACTCGCCCCGAAGAGCGTCTATGAGATCCACCTCGTCATCCGCGGCGCGCTCGCCGACGCGCACCGCCGTGGACTCGTCACCCGCAACGTCGCCGACCTCGCCCGGACCCCCAAGCAACGAGCACAGCAGCAAGTCGAAGGAACAGCGCTCACCGAGGACGAGCTCCGACAACTCATGCGCACCGCCGCAGGGCACCGGTTCTTCCCGCTCTACTGGCTCACCGCCATGACCGGCATGCGCCGCAACGAGGTCCTCGGGCTCAAGTGGCCCGACATCGACTTCAAGCGCAAGCGGCTGCACCTCAACCGCGGGCTCGTCGATGTCGACTACGACCTCCACGAGACCCGCGGCAAGACCAAGTCGGCCCGCCGCAACATCGCGCTCGACGCCACCACACTCTCGGTGCTCCGAGGCTGGCGGGCATTTCAGGCCGCCGAGTTCGACGCCGTAGGGATCGACAACGAGGAACGGTGGGTGTTCACCGACGGTGACGGCAACCCCGTTCACCCCCAGGCCGTGTACCAAGCGTTCGGACGGATCGTCCGCAACTCGGGTCTGCCGCACATGCGCTTCCACGACCTGCGCCACACCCACGGCAGCCTGCTCATCAAGGAAGGAATCCCGGTCAAGGTCGTCAGCGAGCGACTCGGTCACGCCCACATCGCCCACACGATCCAGACCTACCAGCACCTGCTCCCCGGCATGCAGGAAGACGCCGCTGCTGTGGCCGAACGCCTCGCCGACCCGACACCAGCAGCCAACACGCAGAACAGGAACAGCACGGTGGAACGTCGAGGGAACAACCGGAGGAACGCGGCCTGAACACGTGAGAAGCCGGGCCTCACGGCCCGGCTTCCCCTGGAATCTCAAAGTCGTTGGTGGCGGGGGCAGGATTTGAACCTGCGACCTTCGGGTTATGAGCCGGATGTCCGGCCTCTCCCCTGGTCCCGTCCTGTCCCGTTTCGTACCTCTGGGCTGGGGTTGCGCGCATTCGACGTACCGGTCCGTGCCACCGCGGACCAGCCGATACCGGCCCGCGGTGTAGAAGGAAGTGTAGAACGCCGGCGCCCCAGATCTCACTCGATCCGGGGCATGTTGGCCGGGCGAACCGGCTCGTCGTCGCCTATCCATGGAGACAGTGCCCCGCGCAGGGCCGCGAAGCGGATGCGTTCCTGCTCGAGCCTGACCTTGGGGCCGAATCGGTCCTCGATCAGATCGCGGTGGACGGCGGCCTCGGCGTCAGTCAGCGCAGCCAGCGGCGCATCGGTCGGTCGCTCCTCGACCACGACGTGACTGAGGTGGTCGATGAGCGTGGCGCGATCCATCAAGATCGAGCTCACGGCGGGCACTCGCTTTCGCAGTCGGTCGAGGATGGCGAAACCGTGCGTGTCGATGTCTCCCCAGTAGACGAGCTCGCAGTCACCCAGCCAGGAGATCTGGTCAAGGACGGTCACGCCGAAGCCCTCGCCGAACACGGCCATCGCGTTCGGCACGCGTGGGAAGTCGAGGTAGCTCGCTCGGTTCTCGATGATGAAGACGGTGGTGACCGAGAGCCTCAGCGCCGCCAGTTCATCGACTCGGAGCTCGGCTTCGGTGATGGATGACGGCAGTTCCGGAACCTGGTCGAGGATCCGGAAGCGCACGTAGCTCGACCGCTCACGGAATCCGTATCGCCCTGCGAACGTCCGCGCCGTGCGGTCGATCTGATCCTCGGGGAGGACCTGCGCAAGCAAGCGCCCGAGGACCTTGCGGTGGCGTTCGACGAACTTGGTGTCGACTCCGGGGACATCGAGGTGGCGGAGGTCGAGGTGTGCTCGATCGCGGTGGTCATCGGCGATCCACGCGACCACGGCAAGGAGGTCGTGCCAGATCTCGTGGTGCTCGATCGCTGTCCGCGGGTTGTCCGCAACCCACGAGGCGATCGCGTCTCTCGTTGGGTCGCCGCAACTCCACGACCTGGTGGTCGCCAGGACTTGATCGAGGGTTGCCAGCTCCGCCTGGGTGCCGAGCGCGGTGCAGAGTCTTTCGAGACTGGGGATGTGGGCTCGTATGGGGACCGACGTGTCGCCGATGGTGCGGGTCCTTCGGATCTTTCGGTCGAGATCGAACACCGCTCGGCCCGTGCCGGCTCGATTGTCGCGATCGAACCGATCGGCCCAGCCTCGGACCTCGTCGGGTCGTTCGGCGAGGTCGGTCGTGGTCGGAGCGCGGACGGGGAGCGAGATCGAGTCGAAGGCGAGGCCGGCGGCGTGTGCTCGGAGGTACGTGCCCTTCTGCCATCGTCGCTGGAGCGTTGCCACGAGGCCACCGACCGTCGTCCAGGTTGGTGTCCCGTCAGACCCGGGGCGGGGTGTGATGCGTGACATCAGCCGTCATCGTCTGCTGGAGTGCCTGCTCGGGCGCGTCCCTGGAGGTGTTCCTCGATCGTGACGCCCTGGAGCAGCGAACCGTTGCCGTCGGGGTTCTGCACGAGGCCGACGCAGGAGACGTACGGCTCGATGACATGGATCTTCTGGAGGGGAGTGACAATGAGGAGTTGAAGTCCGAGCTCGTCGAAGAGGCGCAACGCGTAGCGGGTGGAGTCGTCCGATCCGCGTCCGAACGCTTCGTCGATCACGACGAAGCGGAACGTCCGACCGGCATCGTCGCTGTCGAGCTTGAACTGATACGCGAGCGACGCGGCGAGGATCGTGTAGGCGAGCTTCTCCTTCTGGCCGCCGGACTTGCCTGAGGAGTCCGAGTAGCTCTCGTGCTCCTCGTCGCTGTCTCGCCAACGCTCGGAGGCCGAGAACACATACCACTGGCGGACGTCGGTGACTCGGCGGGACCATGCTCGATCTTGGTCCGTGCTGCCTTCGCGGCCCCGGAACCGATCGACGAGCGCCTTGACCTGGACGAACCGTTGCTCGGAGTACTGATCATCGCCGGCGCCCGCTGTGATGTTGGAGGTGCATGCCCGAAGGTCGTCCTGGAACTGTCGAATCTCGGTGTTCGGGGTGGGTTCGGGGACGAGCCGGATGTAGCGATCGGTGTTGTAGTCGATCGTTTGCAGCGAGGTGTTGATGCGTGCGACGCGATCTCGGATGGTGTTGGCCTGGCTCTGAAGCTGCGCGGAAAGGCCGGCGATCTCGTTGATGGTGTTCTCTCGAAGTGAACGTCGGAACTCGTCTTCGAACCGAGGGAGGTCATCGGTGGCAACGCGATCGCGGAGAACTCGGTACTCGGGCGCGGATTCGACGGCGTCGTCGAGTTCGGCTGATTCCTGTGCGTAGACGAGGCGGAAGTCCCGCATCGCCTTGACGACGCGCTGTGCCACTTGGCTGCGGCGGTCTCGGTGGGAGGCGCGGGCGGTGTCCACTGCTTCTCGGGTGGCGTCGTGCGCGGCGTCGATCCCCTCAGGGTCCGACAGGGCGAGTCGTTGCTGCTCGGGAACCGAACTCTCGACGAGGTGGAACACCGCGCGTGCGGCCTCGCACGCAGCTGTGTCCGAGAGCCTGGCCTTGACGGTCTCGAGGCGCTTCCCGGCGCGGGTTCTGCGGTCCGACTCGACGGCACGTGCGGCCTTGCGTTCGTCGCGTTCGCGCTCGCGTCTCTGCCGATCCTCCACCGCGATCTCGAGTTCGGTGGTCAGCGCGGCGAGGGCGTCCGAGGAGGACCGGATGCGCTCCTGTTCCGCCTGGAGGCGCGTGATCTCCGCGTCGACCGTCGCCCAGTCGAGATCCTCCCACCGGTCGCGCTCCGCCAAGCGCGCCAGGTCGGTCAGGATTCCCTGGACCTCGCCTCGCCGGCCGGCCGGTGCCGTCAACTGCTCCTTGAGGCCTTCGATCTGGCGAGCGATCTCCTGTGCCTCGGCGATCAGGGCATCGACCTTCGCTTCGTTCGTCCACCCGAGCACGTAGCTGCGGCGATCGTCGATGCGTGACCGATCGTCCTTCTCGTGCCGGTCTCGAGACTTGATCTGGCCTTGCTTGGTGATCGCCCGTTCGAACCGGGCGAACTCGCTCGTCTCTTCGACGCACACGTGGTCGGCCCGGTTCGACAGCTCGTTGCGCAGCCATGGCTCGAAGCTGGTGCCCGGCTTGATCTCGATGAGATCGGCTAGCACCGAGTGGGCTGATGTCCGATCGATGGAGCGGGGCCTCCCGAGGCGATCCGGGACTCGGAAGTACACGAACCTGATGCCGAGGTGGCGACGGTTGATCCACTCGGCGACCCCCGCGTAGTGCTCGTTGGGGACGAGCAGCGACGTAGCGAAGCCCCGGAGGACGCGCTCGGCCGCGCCCTCCCACGCCGCCGCGTCGATGCAAACCTGGAGCAGCTCACCCGCGAACGGAAGTGAGTCCGGGTCCAACGCAAGGTCGGCGCTCAGTTCGTCACGCAACGCGAGGCTCCGTGCTGGCAGGTTGCTCTGGCGGCCGGCGAGGCTCTTGAGCTCGGTGTTCACCGATTCGGCGGAGCTTTCGAGCTCCTTGCGTTGGGCACGCAACTCGACCACCTGGTTGTCCAGGCCAGCGGCCTCGGATTCAAGATCGGTTCGTCGCTGTTCGATCTGGGCTGTGACCGCGGCGAACTGCTGAAGGTCGGCGACGGCGTCGTGACCCTCGATGCCGACGCCGGCGAGCAGCTCGTTGTAGCGGTCGAGCGAGCGTCGACGCTGGTCTCGTTCGGCGGGCAATCGGGCCAGGCCTGCATCGATGGCTGCGAGCCGATCGCCACCGTTCTGGGCGATGGCGATGGCCAGTTGCTGCTCTCGTTCGCGCACGCCTTCGATCGCGGTGTCCGCCTCGCCGATCTGACCGTCCATCTCTGCGAGCAGCAGGTCGATGGAGGCGATCAACGCTGCAACCAGGTCCTGGGTGCGCTCGGCAAAGAAGAAGGGCAACGCCTCGCGTTGACGATCAAGACCGTCAAGGTCCGCGGTCAGCGCGTCGTAGACGTCGATGTGGTCGACCAGCGGGTCGAGAAGCTCGAGTTGGTGTCGGGCTCGGACGACGGCATCGTGGGCTTTCGTCAGGTCATCGAAGTGCTCGAGAAGATCCCGGATCCGTCCAGACATGTCGAACGGTTCGAGCATGTGCGAACGGACGAAGTCGTTCAGGTTGTCGACCGCCTTCATCGACACGGTCTGGTGGAACAACTCGAGGACCTGATCGGATTCGATGCCGAGGCGGCGACGGAAGGTCCGCCCGTACTCGGGGAATCCATCGAAGGTCTGCGCGCCGGCTTCTCTGAGGTTGCGCTTGAGTTCGCGGAAGCCCTCACCCGGCTCGATGACGAAGTGCTTGGCGATCGCAAGGTCCGCGTCGGCGGTGACGAAGAAGCGCTCGGGCTGTCCCCCGTCCTCTCGCGCCCGGAACACCTGGGCGATCGTGACCGACGGAGGTGTCGAGTCAGCCAACTCCGGCGTGACGCCATCAGCTGTCCTCGCGGCGAAGACCGCGAGGAGCACCGAGTAGTTCTCCGGGCCCCGCAGGCCGACCGGACGGGTGCCACCCGTCTCCTCGTTGTGCTCAGACTTGTAGTGGCCGAGCACGTAGGAACGAAGGTCGCGCTCTCGGGTCTCCGCCCCGGCAGCCTTGTTGTACGAGATGCGGTGGGCTGGCAAGAGCAAGGTCGTCACGGCATCGACGAGCGTGGACTTGCCCGAACCGATGTCTCCGGTGAGCAGAGCATTCGCTCCTTCGACCTCGAACGTCCACACCGAGCCGTCGAAAGTTCCCCAGTTGTAGACCTCGAGCCGTTGAAGCCGACAGCCCGGCGGGGGCATCTGCTCCGCGTGTTCCGCGTGATCGCCCGGGCCGAGTCGCGGACGATCGTGTTCAGCCTGCATCGTCGACCTCGGCGTCGCCCGCGTCGCCATCGCCAGCCAGGTAGGCGGCGAGGCGCTCGTCGAACTGCGACAACCATTGGCCGTCGACGAAGGCCCGCAGGATGCGCCGAACCTCGAACTGGTCCGTGGTTCCTCGCAGCTTGTGAAGGAACCCGAGGTCCACGGTTCGACCGATGTGCGAGTCGACGTGCCGGGCGAGCTTGATGTCGTCGAGACCCGCTGGGGCGTAGACGCGGTAGAGCTCGATGATCTGGTCGCGGCTGAGGATGAGGCGGGCCTCGGTACTCGCCGTGTCGAACTCGAGGAGCCGCTTGCGCAACAGCGCGATCAGCAGGCTCGTCGTGAACGACAGGGAGTGCCGGGCGATGAGTCGCGGGTACTCGATGTCGCTCTCTCCGTCGCGGAGGCTGCGAAGGTAGGCGAACCCGTCGGTCTCGTCGATCTCGAGACGCAGACCGAGAACCCCCACGTGGTCCGCGACGCGGCGCCGGTTGCGGCCGAGCGGCTCCCACAGCTTGTCGTGAACCTCCCGATAGATCGGCCCCTTGAGCAACTGGATCACAAGCAGCGACAGCTCAGCTGGCTGGTGCGATCCGGCGGATTCGCCCGCCTCGGGAGTTGGTTCCACGTGTGACGTCACGCCCCGTCACCCGCGTGCCGGCTGATGGTGACGAGCGGCAGGTCCGCCACCCGCTCCACCTGCTCGGACTCGTCCGGATCGTCACCAGGAACTGGGCTGTCTTCGCGGCCCGAGCCGGTGCCCTGACCGTCAACTGCTGCGGTCCAGCGAACCTGGACGCGCTCGTCTGGATCGAAGTGCATCGTGAGCTGGGGTTCGTCGATCGAGAGGTACCCGATGAGCTCGGCGAGCCCTTGTTCGAGCGGAACCGCGGCGACCACCTCGTCGAGGCGAATTTCCTGTCGAGGCCCGAGCCGTTCCAGGATCGTTCGGAGCAGCGCGTCGCGATCCACGTGGAGCTGATCGAACAGCACGGAGCGGTCGAGGTCGGCAACACCAACTTCGACCGGCGTGCTGGCCAGCCCGGTCGTTCGCACCCGCCGGTAGAGCGGGCGTTCCATCGGGAGCACCACGGGGACCACCGTGTCATCGAGGTCCATGGCCACCGCGGCATCCACGGCGTCGGTTCCGTGCAGATCACGCGCCTGGATCGCCTTCACCTCGATCGAGTGGAGCAGGTCGAACACTCGACGGTTCTCCATCCACACCTGGTCGTCGAGGAACCGTCGAAGCTGCTCCGACAACCGCCGAACCGTGCCCTGGGTTCGTTCGCTGGCGTCGATCCAGTCGTAGTGCACTCGGGCCAGGCGTGGGTCGAGGTCCGAGATTGCGTCGATCGCGTGAAGTCGGGCGAGGAGGTCGGTGAGCTCCGCCTGTTTCTCCGACGACAGCAGCAGGTCGTAGAAGGCCCGGAAGCTTCGGCCCTGATCCGAGTCGGTGATCCCTCGCCGGTTCGTGAACAGGTCATCGAGCAGTTCGCCCTTCGAGCCTTCCCACAGCGCGATCTGTTCGCGCAGGTCACGGTCGAGATCACGGAAGTTCGCTTCGACCTGGCGAAAGTCGGACAGGAGTTCCCTCGCAGTTCGAGCGAACTGCTGATACCGGTCGCGCTGGGTCACCTCGTCGGCCAGCACCACGTCCCCTGCCTTGAGCTGGGCGATCTCGGCATCGATCACGGCCCGGCGCCGTTCGAGGTCGGCGAGACGCGCCGCCGGATTCTCGTCGGCGCCGTGGACCATCTGCCTCAGGAGCTCGAAGATGGTCGAGAGCCGGGACTCGGTACCGATGAAGCTCCGGGCCCGAAGATCGTCGACCCACGCGAGTGCCTTCTCCACCGCCGGCGTGAGGTCATAGTGCGGCTCATCGCTCCCCGGCGGATAGAAGCGTCGCAGCCAGCCCTTGTCGGTCGAAGCCCAGTCCTCGAGGTACTGCTTGGCCGGTCGTGGGAACCGAGGCTCCTCGTCGTCCTCGCCACGAAGGCGGTCATTCAGCGCGTACAACTCGTCATCGAGCTCATCGATCAGGCGCTGGGCAGGGATGTTGCTGTCATTGGCATCGACGAACACGCGGCCGAGAAAGCTCAGCACCAACGCGACATTGCTGGACGTCAGCAAACGCCACGCGGCGTGACGTGTCCTCAGATGCTCGACCTCGTCGAAGTTCACGACACCTCCCGACCACGCCCCCGCCGACCTCGATGATCGTACGTGACCCCTGTGACACCTTCTTCAGGCGCCCGGCGCCCGCACCGATCACCGGTACCCGTTCGGACATGACCGCTGATGTGGCCATCCCCGATCAGCCAGATCTGGCTGTGCGGCGTCGGACTTCGTCGGCGAACGCAGGCACACCGCCTCGTTCGAGTGCATCCAGCATCTGTGAGAGCGTTCTCGGGGCTCGGCGATTGGCGGCTGCCTGCCGCGACAACTCGTCGACCACTGCTCCGGGGGCAAGGTCGAGCAGGTCGAGGAGAAAGGTGTCGGGGTGGATGACCTCGATCGAGTACGGCTCGATGCTGTGGTCGGGGAAGTCGGTGGTGTTGAAGGTGACGATCGCTCCGGCGTTGGCTCGCACCGCTGACGCGAGGACATGCCGATCCTTCGGGTCACACGTCAGCCCGTCGACGAGCGCCTGGTACCCGGTCACCTCGGCGTCCGGGAACGCAGCGGTCATCTGACCGAGCAGGTGGTCGACGGCCGACGGGTCGACCACCTCGGTCAGGTTGCGCCGCAGCTCCTCGACGATGTCGGCCGACCACAGGGCGCGGTAGAGCCCGCGTTCGGTCAGTCGGAGCAAGGTGTCTCGCAGATGCGCCGGGTACAGCACGCAGGTGTCGAGCACCACCGCGAACGCCACGACGGCTCAGCGGGTGCGCTTGGGGGCGGCGGTGCGTTCGTAGAGGTCAGCCTCATCGGCGATCTCGACCATCCGGTCGAGGGCCGCTCGACGCTCAACCGATGCCCGCTCGCGGTAGGCGAGGACGTCGGCGAGGCGAACTCGGCGGTGACGACCGGGCTGTTCGAAGGGGATCTCACCGGACTCGAGCAGCTTCACCACCGTCGGCCGGCTCACCCCCAACAGATCAGCCGCCTCCTGGGTGGTGAGGCGCTGGTGCACCGGTGCGATCGTCACTGCTTGGCCCTGCGCCATCGCATCGACGACATCGCGCAGCACCTCGAAGACCTCCGGTGGTAGCACCAGATGCTCGCCGTTCGGGCCCGACAACGTCGTGGTCGGCGTCGAGCCAAGCCCATCGAGCATGGCCACCAAAGCCTCCAACGGCTCAGTGGGAGGCAGCACGGTCCGTTCGATCGTTGGCGTCACCATCCATCTGCTCCTTCTCGAGTTCGCCATCCAACCGTACGGCCAATTCGAAAAATTCGCAACACTTACGTGGTGTTCAGGTGTTCTACCGATCAGCCCTACGTCTCCTCCGAGCCGTTGACCTGCGGATTCAACAGGTGCATCCGTCCTGGTCGACAACCGGTGCCACTCGTCCAACGATCGTTCTACCGGGTTCCGGACCGGCCGGATCCGGCAGAACAGGAGGACTGGCCATGAAGGGCCACATCGCCCGCAAGCGAGACCGGTACTACGCGGTCATCTACGAAGGGCTCGATCCCGTCACCGGCAAGGAGCGCCGCACCTGGCATCCTGCCGGAACGGACCGTGCAGAAGCCGAGGCGCTCGTCGCACGACTCGCCGCGGAACGCGACGGCCGCAACGACGAGGTTCGTTCGCTCACCTTCGGCGCCTACCTCACCGGGCACTGGCTGCCCGCCAAGCGGCTCGAACTCCGGGTCAGCACCCATCGAAGCTACGTACACAAGGCCCAGCGCCACATCCTGCCGACCCTCGGACGCAAGCGGCTCCGCCGGCTGCGCCCCGAGGACCTCGAACGGCTCTACGACTCGATGCTGCACCCGACCGACGGGACCAGACCCCTGGCACCCAAGACCGTCTACGAGGTGCACCTCATCATCCGCGGCGCCCTCGACCATGCACTCCGCCGCGGACTCGTAGCCCGCAACGTCGCGCTGGCCGCATCCGCCCCCAAGCTGCGAGCGATCCCCAAGGTCGAGCAAAGGGCCTGGACCGCCGCGGAGCTCCAGGCCTTCCTGCGTGCCGCCGCTGGGCACCGACTGTTCCCTGCCCTGTGGCTCTCCGCCAACACCGGCATACGTCGCAACGAACTGCTCGGCCTGCGCTGGACAGACCTCGACACCGACCACGCCCGCCTGTCGGTCAACCGCGGGCTCGTCGCCGTCGGCTACGAGCTCCATGAATCTCGCGGCAAGACCAGCAACGCCCGCCGCTGCATCGACCTCGACCAGACCACCCTCGGAGTGCTCGCAGGCTGGCGGGCGCTCCAGTCCGCCGAGTACGCCGCCATCGGCGTCGACGACCCTGGATGGATGTTCACCACCGCGACCGGCGAACGCGTGCACCCCCACTCGATCAGTCAGACCTTCGATCGCATCGTGCGCCGCGCTCCCGTACCGGTCATCCGACTGCACGACCTGCGCCACACCCACGGCAGCCTGCTCATCGCATCTGGCGTCAACGCCAAGGTCGTGTCCGAACGCCTCGGCCACGCCCAGTTCGTGTTCACCGTCGAGACCTACCAGCACACCTTCTCGAGCATGCGAGCCGACGCCGCCCGTGTCTTCGAGGCACTCCTCACACCGGGCACCACCGAAAACCCCGCGCTCCCCAAGGCCGGTTGAACACCCGGGAGAACACCACCGAAACCCGGTAGAACGCCCTCCTCAACGGCGAAAGCCCAGGTCAGCGACCTGGGCTTTCGTACCGAAGTTGGTGGCGGGGGCAGGATTTGAACCTGCGACCTTCAGGTTATGAGTCAACCCGTACCAATACGTACCAGATAGTGCCCTTGAGCAGGTCTTTCACGGCTCATGATACTCCGGCCGTGCCAATGCGTATACCCCTGTACCGCGCCGCACAGTAGAAGGAACAGTAGAAACGTGAGGCCCTCCTAGACGGGCCGGCGACGAGACCAGCAACAACCGTGCGGCTGTTGCCGGAGGCGTCCGTGACGCCGACGGCTCGACGACTTCGGCCGATCGTCGGGTTCCACCCGGCCGCCTTCCGCCCAGCGAAGCCAATCGAAGAAGGCAATGGCCCGGGCGCATGCCACGAGAGCATTGGCGACACCGGGGAACTACACGCAGGTTGCCCTGACCGGCCTTGCTCTTCGAGCCTGTCCTTGGGCCGGCGGTCTGCCCGGCGAGACTGTGGACTTATCGGGCGATCGCGGCTGACGGCGACCACGCGTGGGCACCGTTACCGGTTGAACCCCGACCTCGCCGATCGTTCACCACTCCTGGCGTGCTTCTTCCGCGAAGCCCTGGATGTCGTGTATCTCGATCTCGATACCGTCGTCGGTGCGAAGGCGGCCCGACCAGGTTCCGAAGACCTGGTGGGTCTCCGATCCCTGGTCGCGTCCTGGGAGCTTCGTGTGCTTGTCGTAGCGGGGCTGCAGCGTCACATCGAGCTGTCCGCCGGGGTCGACCGCGCGCCAGGGGCTGAGCGGATCGTCCCAGTCGTAGGACCAGTCGAGCTCGCGGCCGAGCTTGGTGAGTCGGCCGTCGACGATCAGGCCGTTCTCGGTGTAGCCCGAACCCTCCGTCCACTTCGCGCCGAACTGCAACCCGACGACGTGCGCGCCGCACCGTCCGGCGCCGCCACCCCAGTTCCACGTGATCTCCGATGGCCAGCGCCCACGCCCTACGTCGAGCACGCCCCACGCGTCCGAGCTACCACCGCCGATCTCCGAGTGCCGGTCGCCGACGGTGAGCTGGCCGGTGGCAGGTCGGGCCTGGTGCTTGGAGGTGTAGTTGAACCGCTCGTCACTCCACGGGATCACTACGTTGAGCGACTCGTGGCCCTCGGGCAGTTCGATCGACACGTCGAGTGCGCCCGGTGTCCCGTCGTGCTCGGTCCACGAGGCGCGAAGGCGCGTCGATCCGGGCTCATCGACGATCTCCAGCGCGAAGCCGTCGCGCTCGACGCGAAGCGGAGTGGTCCCGGGGCGGTCCGGCAGGACGAGTGCACCACGGTCGGTCGTGATGATCCCATTGCCTCCTGTTGTTCCCGCGGCCAGGTCGGCCCACCAGACGTCGGCCAGACCGAAGTGGTCGATGTCCGCGTAGACCGACGACACGACGAGGTCACCGGCGAGGATCGCCCAGTAGTCCCAGCGCTTGTTGATACCGAAGCAGCCATCCAGGTTCGCCCGGTGCAGCGGTCGGCGTGACCAGCCGAGAGCGGCACGGTTCAGCCGTCTGCCGTCGGGCGTGCACAGGTCGATCTCGGATGTCAGCTCGTTCTCGTGGGTCACGTCGCCATCTCCTCGTGAGGGTTCGGTGCTGCTTCGCTGCTCTTTCAGGGGTGTCGGCGGGCGAGCGTGGCGTAGTGCTGCGCCACCGGGCGTGGGTGCCGTTGGGCGTCGAAGAGTCCGACTTCGGTGACGGTGCCGATCGGCGACATCAGTGCGGTGTCCCAGTCGTACTGGTCGCCTCGGCTGTACCAGCAGATCCCCCGGACCGGCAGGCCGCTCGCCGACAGGGTGTCGAGCGATGCGGTGAGTGCGGCGAGCCACTCGCTGCCCTGGTCGACCGCAAGGCCGAGGTTGGAGGTCTCGGACACCCAGAACGGCACCTGGTAGCGCTCATGCCAGGCGGTCGCCTCGTCCTCGTAGGCGCGGACGCGATCGGCGATCGACAGCGGCCTACCGGCACGTGTCCCGTGCGCGGTGACGCTGACGGGGTAGATGTCGTGGCCGGCGATGATCCGGTCGGGTGGGACGACTCCGACGAGGGCCTCGATGCGCGACTGGATCGAGTCGGCCACGACATCGGTCAGTCGTGCCGCGCCGCCCCGAGGTGCGAGACCGAGGTGCAGATCCCAGACGGCCTGCTGCAGGTCACGGGCACGGGTGGCGGCGCGGATGCCGGCCTCGTCGTCGGCGTCGGCGAGGTCGCAGCCGAAGCCTTCGGACCCGATCCACCAGCCGTCTCGGTCGGCTCGGATGCGGGCGAGTGCCTCGAGGTTCGCGAGCACGACGTTTCCCAGCGCGACGAAGTAGTCGTCCTCGCTGGCGAGGCGGTCGTTCCACATGCCGAGGAGCGCGGAGAACATGGCGGTGATGCCCGGCTCGTTGACGGGCGTGAACCACCGTGGTTCCGGATAGCGGGCCAGGAACGCGTCGACGTAGCGGGCGAAATCGTCGACCCAAGTGGTGTCGCAGAACCCGCCGTGGTGGTCGGGCAGACCGAAGTGGCACAGGTCGATCACCGGGTCGAGCCCGTGGCGCCGGCACGCCTCGAGCGCTCGATCCCACAGCGTCCAGTCGTAGACCCCGGGTTCCGGTTCGGTCAGCCGCCAGGGCACGCCGTAGCGCCACACCTTCACTCCGAGCCCCGCGACATCGGCGAGGTCCGCGTCGAGCCGTTCGAGATGTCCGCTTGCCCGGTACTGGTCGACGCGGACGACCCGTCCTTCGTGTAGCACGAGCGGGTCGGAGCCTTCCTCGCCGCAGGCGATGGCGAACGCGGGGAAGTCCATGTTCGACATCACGAGTCGAGGCGGCTCGTGAGACGGCCGACGAGGCCCGATCGCCCGGGCAGCACCCGGGCGAGCGCACTCACGACATGAGCGTCGGGCCCGACCACGACACGTGCACGGTCGCGTTCGATCGCCGACACGATCCGACGAGCGACCGCGGAGGGCGGCCTCATCACGTGGGGCGCCAGACGGGACTGCCCCATCTCGGCGAGCCGAGCGGCCTGCCCACCCCGCGCACCAGCGGTGATGTTGGTGTGGATCGCGCCCGGGAAGACCACGGTGACCCCCACCTTGGTGGTGACCAGCTCGCCGCGCAGCGCTTCGCTGAACGCCCGCACCGCCCCCTTGGTGAGCGAGTACGACACGTTGTGAGGAAGACCGAGCAACCCGACCATGCTCGACATGTTGACGATGTGAGCCTCGTCGGCCTCCCGCAGCATCGGCAGGAACGCACGGCATCCGTGCACCACACCCCACACGTTGATGTCAACGATCCAGCGCAGATCCTCGACCGTCTCATCCGCGAACGCGCCAGCAGCGGTCACCCCGGCGTTGTTCACCAAGATCTGGCACGAACCGAGCGAGCCCTCGACCTCGGACGGGAGCTCGCCCATGCGCTTCGGATCACGCACATCCGCGACGTGCACGCTCGCCCGGGTGCCGAGCGAACGGATCAGATCAGCGGTCTCCTCGGCACCGTCGGGCTGCACGTCGACCACTGCGATCGAGCACCCGCGCTCGGCGAGGGCCAGGCTGGTCGCACGGCCGATCCCGCTGCCCGCTCCGGTGACGACCGCGACTCGTCCGCTGAGCCGCTTCAACGGCCCGAGCCTGTTCCGTCAGCTCCGGTCGCGAGGACGCAGTGGGTTCTGCTGTAGATGGTGGCCATGCACTTGTTGCAGTGCACACACAGCCCCACGGCGTTCGGTGAGGTCGCCATCCTGTTGACCAGGTCCGGTTCCCGTAGCAGTGCCCGGGCCATGGCGACGAACTCGAATCCCTCGCCGAGGGCACCGTCGATCGTGGCCCGTTCGTTGATGCCGCCGAGGAGGATCAGCGGCATGTCGAGCTCTCGGCGGAACTGCCGGGCGAACGGCAGGAAGAACGCCTCCTCGAACGGCAACTCCGGGAGGATGCGCCGACCGAACGCCCGCACGCCGAGTCCCACGATGGGGCCCTGCGCGGCGGCGAACTCGCGGAGGGGCACGTCCCCGCGGAAGTAGTACATGCCGTTGAGCAGCGAGCTGCCGCCGGTCAACTCAAGTGCGTCGAGCGCGCCGTCCTGTTCGAGGAGCTGGGCGAACTGCAGGCTCTCCTCGAGCCACAGGCCACGCTCGACGCCGTCGGCCATGTTGAACTTCGCCAGCACCGCCACCTTGCCGTCAGCGACTCGGCGCACCGCGTCGACGACTCGTCTGGGGAACGTGGCGCGGTTCTCGATGGTTCCGCCGAACTCGTCGCGGCGCCGGTTGAGGTTGGGGCTGAAGAACGAGCTCAGCAGGTAGTTGTGGGCGAGGTGAATCTCGAGCGCGTCGAACCCTGCTTCGATCGCGACGCGTGCTGCACGCTCGAAGTCGGCCACGACCTCGTCGAGGTCTCGCCGTGTCGCGCCCTTGACCCACCCCTTCGCCGGTGCGCTGAACCGGCCAGAGGGAGCCAGGCTCGGGTGGCGCTTCGACTGGGACTGGGCGACGAGGCCCGCGTGACCGAGTTGCGCCGACACCAGCGCGCCCTCGGCGTGCACCGCAGAGGTGAGGCGCTGGAGATCGCCGATGAGGGACTCGGTCATCACCATCGTGTCGCTGCTCACCCGACCGCCCATCGACACCGCGCAGTAGGCGACAGTGCTGAGCGCTGCGCCGCCTCGGGCCACGGTCGTGTGGAACTCGATCAGGTCGTCGGTGACCGCTCCACGGGGCATCACGCCTTCGAACGTCGCGGCCTTGATGACCCGGTTGCGGAGCGTCAGGGGGCCGAGCTGGGCCGGTTCGAATGCGTCGATGTCGGGCCGGGCGGTGGTGACGGCCATGTCAGTCTCCTGTTGTTGCTCGTTCGAGCCGGGCGGCGATGCCATCCAGCACGATCTCCAGATCGAACGTGAAGGTGTCGTGGTCCTCTGAGGTGGTGAGGTCATCGTGGACCCGACGCAGCGCGACGAAGGTGTCAGCGTCTCCCGCAGCGTCGACCAGCTCGGCGGTCGGCTCCAGGAACCGGGTGAAGCTCGGATCGGTACCGCTCGACGCGGTGATCGCCACCCGGACGACGAGCCACACGGCGTACGCCGCTTCCACCGAACTGAACCCAGCCGCCATCAAGAGCCGCAGGCCCGGTTCGCCGATGTCGATCCGCATGGACGCGTCATCACGGGTCGCGTTCAGCAACGTCGCAGCCGACGAGCCCAACTCGCGACGCACCAGCGCGGCGAAGTCGGCCAGCCACCCGCGCCATTCCGTCGCATCGGTCGCGAACTCACGAATCGTGCCGTGCAGCCTCGACTCGACCAACGCGATGACCTCGTCGCGTCCGGCGACGTGCGAGTACAGCGTCGCCGGAGAGATTCCGAGGTCCTCGGCCAACCCCAGCATCGTGAAGGAATCCAAGCCGAGCCGAACCGCCGCATCCACGATGCTCTCCCGACCGACCTTCGGCGGCCGGCCACGACGCGCCTGCGGAGCGCTACGACCTCCCATCTCCATGGTGATCACTATATCCGAATCGTGATTCGGAAATCCCGGCCCTTCCCCGATCACGCGAGGACCAGGGTTCGCGACCGCGGTGTCAGGTTCCCGGGGAAACCGGTGCGGGCTCCCAGCCGTGGTCGCGCGCGAGCTTGTTGAGGCGCACCCGGCCGTCGGGGCGACCGGTCAGGGCGGCCAGGACGAGATAGTCAGGACCGGCCGGCCGAAGTCGTTCACCAGTTGCCGAGCGCGATGGCCGGCGCACTGACCGATGTGGACCGACCGAGCGCCTGGTGCGCTCTTCGGGTTGGGGCTGATCACCCTCTTCTCCTGTCGCCGTCGCGTCGAGGTTCTCGCTTCATTGCGACGACACTGCTCCGGGAGCCCCCGGACTACGTCCCCCAAGTGGGGGACTCATCGCTCCGGCGTCATTCATCGCGTGTGAATGGCGTCTGGTGCTTGGGAGAGGTCGCTGGCTGACGGTCGTGCCCCCACGGGGCGGCAGCAACCTCAGAATGATCTAGCCGAGGTCATCGAGCATCTCGGTGATCGCTTCCACGACGGTGGCGGGGGCGTCGACGTAGACGTAGTGGCCGCTGCCGGCGACGACCTCGTGGTGGGCCCGAGGGCTGAGCACCGTGTACTCGGCTTGTCCCTCGGACCAGAGCTGCTCGATGGCGGGCGCGCCGAGGTCGCCTCGGGTCGGGTCATGCGAGAGAACGACCAGGGGCACGTCAGGCCAGGTCACTTGGGCTTCGGCTTCGTCGATCGCGACCTCTGCCTGCCAGCCGTCTGCCGCGAGGTTCTCGTGGAGGCTGCGCATCGCGAGTCGGGTCGTGGGGTCGAGCAGGACCGCTCCGGCCAGCATGTCGGGGTGACGTGCACCGAATTGCCGGGCCGTCTGGCCGCCAAGCGAGTGAGCTACGAGGACGACCGGCTGATTGAGCCCGGCGGCGTTCAGGGTCTGAGCGAGCACATCGGCTCGTTCGGATGCCGTCGTGGGAGAGCTGGGGGCGTCACTGGGACCGATGCCGGGCGGGTTGAACCGGCAGGTGAGTACGTCGCTCCCGAGAGCGTCGACGAGGTCGTCCCAGACGGTGTGCGGGTCGGTGCCTCCTGCGAGCAGTATGACCGGGATCGAGCCGTTGCCTTCGCATGGCATTGACACGTTCCGCCCTTCGACCCTGTAGTTCGGCGAGCGCGGTACCGCCACTGCACTCGATCCTGTCGAGGAGGCCGCGCTTTCCACTGTCGTAGTGCCGGATGATGCGTCGTGGTCGTCGGCTGCGCAGGCGGAAGCGAAGCAAAGGACGGCGGCCATGAGCCAGACGCCGGATCTCAGGTGGCCATCGCGTTCGAGCACGACTCGACCCCCGACTCACTGATCCGCGGGCTGCGATCGTCCGCCGATCGCGCGCGCGAGCTGAGTTCGGTTCGTGAGGGCCAGTTTGCGCAGGATGGACGTCATGTGGCTCTTGACCGTCTCCTGTCCGACGATCATGCGTTCGGCGATCTGACGGTTGGTGAGTCCGTCGGCCGCGAGGACCGCGACGCGGTGCTCAGTGCCGGTGAGCGCGTCCCATCCGGCAGTGGGCCTGGTGCGTTCGCCGCGGCCTCGCTCGGCGAGCTCGACCGCCTCGTCGAGCGACAGGTCACGGCCCCGAGTCCACTGATCGGCATACCGTTCGTCGCCGAGCTCAGTGCGAGCATGCTCGATCGACTCGAGGTAAGCGGCCTGGTGGGCGGGCCGCAGCACGACACCCTGGGCGTCGCGCTCACGCGACGCGGCCCCGAGCAGGACCGCCGCGGCGCCAGCGCGACCGAAGGTGAGCTCGACCCGGGCGATCGCCTCGAGCGCGTCGCAGACGTGCTGACGGCGGCCGTTGGCGTGGAGGGCGCGCAGCGCGGGGTGGAGCTTGGCCTCCGCTGGGGTCGTGGCCCCTTCGTCCAGGTCAAAGGTGGCGTCGATGACACCGGTCCACGCGTCGATGACTTCCGACTCGATCGCGCGGGCGTCCTCGATCGCGAGGTCGATCACGTACCGCGCGGACGAGTGATCTCCAGCCGCCCAGAGCGCTGTGGCGTAGGGGGTTGCGACGAGCGGCGAGTACACCTTCGATGAGCGGACCTCGGGGTGAGTCCACACCTGCTCGAGAAGTTCGACCGCTTCGTCGGGGCGGCCGGCGGCGACGAGGGCGAAGCCCAGCGGATCCGTGATCAACGGGACGAACTGGAGGTCTTCGTCGCGCAGGTAGCGATCGAGCTCCGCCTCGAGACGGTCGATCACGCCGTCGACATCGCCGCGAGCCAGCTCGACGACGCTCGCCGACCGCAGCGCCATAGCGCGGATGTCCACCGTCGAGACACCTGCGATGGCTCGTTCGAGCGCCTCCATCGCTGCGACGGCGCCGTCGTAGTCGCCGAGTCCCTCGGCGATCGCGCAGCGACGAGCCAGTGCCTCCGAGATGAGCTGGTGGTTGCCGTGTGCGAGTGCATCGCGCTCTGCGGCCGCAACGGCCGCCTCGGGCACTCGTAGCTGCTGTTGGAACATCAGCGACTGGGCGAGCAGGACGTCGGCGAGGATCGCCCAGTACCGACTGCCGTGCTCCCGGCACAGCGTGGCTGCCGCTTCGAGCTCAGGTCGGCGGCCGACGGGATCGTGGAAGCTGCGGTGTGTCTCGAGCAGGAGGCGGCACCGGGCTTCGGTGCCGAGGTCGGCCGCCGCGCGGGCGGCGGCGATCCCTGCCCCGGCAGCACGTTCGATCTCGGTGTGGTCGGGTTGGTGGTGCGCCACAGCGTTGTGACGTGCGAAGCCGACGGCGGCTGCGAGGCGGAGGTCATCGGTCGGCCCGTCCGCGATCGACTCAGCACGGTCGAACCAGCCGATCGCCTCGCCGCTGAGGCCGCGCCAGACCCAGTACCACCCCAACGACGACGCGATGCGCAGGACGTCGTCGCTGCTCCCCGAGCTCAACGCCCACTCCATGGCAGCGCGGACCTCGTCGATGATCGCGTCGATGCGCAACACCGCCTCCTCCGCACCCGAGGACTCGAACCGTTCGGGTAGCCCTTCGACCTCGGCGAGGATCCAGTCGAGGTGACGCCTGCGGGACGCCGCCGCGTCGGAGACCTGCACACTCCGATCCCGCGCGTAGAACCGGACCGTCTCCAACATCCGATACCGAGCGGCGCCGCCGACCGACTCATCGAGAAGGAGCGACTTGTCGACCAGTGCGGCCACCAGATCAACCGCTGCAGTGCCGTCGACCGCGACCACCGCTTCGGCAGCCACCAGGTCGAACGGGCCCGAGCACACGGCCAGATGACGCAATGCCGCCTGCTCGTCTGCGTCGAGCAGGTCGTAGCTCCAGGCCACCGATGCCTCGAGGGTCCGCTGGCGAGCAAGGGCCGAGCGGGGGCCACCGACCAGAAGGGCGAACCGTTCCTCGAGGCGGGAAGCGATCACGCCGAGCGGCATCGACCGTGCCCGAGCCGCCGCGAGCTCCAACGCCAGCGGGGTTCCGTCGAGTCGCTGGCAGATCTCGGCCGCTGCTTCCAGCTCGCCGTCGTCCAGCAGACGACCGGATCTCGCACGAGTCACCCGTTGCGCAAGGAGTACGCCGGCCGCGCTGGTCAACACCTCGGAGGCGTCTGCGGGGACCTCCAGCGGGCCGAGCCGCAGCAGCGCCTCGCCCGCCACCTCGAGTGGCTCGCGGCTCGTGCTCAGGAGGTGGAGCGCAGGGCACTGCTCCGCGAGCACTTCGATCAACTCGGCGGCACTCCCCAGGATGTGCTCGCAATTGTCGAAAACGAGCAGGGCCCGGCGTGACCGCAGGTGCCCGACGATCCGGCGACGTGGATCGTTCGCTCCGTGGTGGAGTCCAAGCTCGGCGACGATGAGCGCCTCGATCCGCTCCCCCGCTCCCACCTTGGCGAGGTCCACCCAGGCGACGTCGTCGAAGTCCTCCACGGCTCGGCGAGCGACCTCCACGGCGAGACGGGTCTTTCCCGACCCGCCCGGTCCGGCGATCGTTGTGATCCGGTCGGCGGTCACCATCCGATACAGCGTCTCGGCCTCGTGCTCCCGGCCGATCAATGCCGAGGTGACACCGGGGAGTCGCAGCCCCCGACCCTCTGGGGTCCGCAGCGGCGGATGGTCCGCCTCAAGATCTTGATGGCAGGCCTGCCAGACGCGCATCGGCGCGTCGATTCCGCGCAAGTGGTGATCGCCGAGGTCAGTCCATGAGAGTTCAGAAGGAAGGTCAGGGACCGATGCTTCCTGCTCGCGGATCATCGCGACGAATGGCCCTGAGGCGACGACCTGCCCGCCGTGGGCCGCCGCCAGGAGTCGGCCGCAGCGGTTCATCGTGGGCCCGCGGTAGCACCCGTCCTCGTCGAGGCCGACCTCACCCACGTGCAGCGCCATCCGAACACGAAGCGGCTGGTCGGTCGACCAGTTCTCGGCCGCGATCGCGCGCGCTGCCGCGACCGCCGAAGCGGCGGCGGCGCTCGCCCGGTCGAACGCGATCACCGCGCTGTCCCCGCCTCCCTGCTCCATCGCGCGGTGGCCCGATGGGCTCGTTTCGTCGAGGATCCGACCCAACCGAGCGACTGCCTCGGCCATCGCCGCAGGCTCCGCCTCCCACGCTGCGGTCGATCCCTCGACATCGGTGAAGAGAAAGGCGACGGTGCCGGTCGGACGTGGGCTGGCGTCCATCGCCCCATCATCGCCCAGCATCAGCGGGTGACCGCTCTCCAGAACTCGAGCGCAGCGTCCCGATCCAGGTCCACGGTGATCACTTCGACGACCAGCCCGTCCACATGGCGCAGGATCCAGACCGCCCGGTTCTCGTAGGGGTGGCCGTCCTTGGAGCCGCGTTCGACGACGAACGACATGCTGCGATCCCCGGAGACGCACACGTCGATGACCTCCTGGGTGAACGTCCCACCAAGAAACGTGAGGTACTCGTCGAACATCTGCGCCACCGCCTCGACACCCTCGAACCGGCCAGCCCATGGCCCAGCACCCGGATCGTTCGTCCAGACGATCGCGGGGTCGTACGCAGCGAGAACCGTCGCCCAGTCCCCGGCGGCGGCGGCCGCGTGGATGCCGAGCACCGCCTCGCGACGCTGCTCGAGAGTGGTCATAGTGCTGTTGGTGTCGCTCATGTGAGCATCGTCGACCCGCCCTTCGGACCCAACCTCCCCCGATCGGGGGAACACTGGCGCCAGGTCGTTGCTCACACCTGCCCTGACCCTCGCCAGCTGCCTGGCGACTGTCGACTCGTCCACACAACCCAGCGGGCCGCTCGACCGCAGTGCCGGGACGGGTGAGGCGCAGCCGCCCGTCGCGCCCGCTGCGCCGACAGAGGCAGTCGAGCTCCTCCGCCGCGCTTCTACCGATGCTTCTACCGGGTCCCGATCGTCGGGGCCGGTGGAAGGAGCCGACCATGGATGGCTATGTCGCCCGGAAGGGCAACCGCTGGTACGCGGTGATCTACGAAGGTCTCGACCCGGTGACCGGTCGGGAGATCCGACGCTGGCACGCCGCAGGCACCGACAAGACAGCGGCCGAGCAGCTCGCACGAAGGCTCGCCAAGGAGCTGAGAGGGCCTGATGACCGTGGCCGAGGGCTCTGCTTCGGGGCGTTCCTCACCCAGACGTGGCTGCCGGCGAAACGCATCGAGCTACGCCCGCTGACCTTCCGCGGCTACGAACGCATCGTCGAGCGTCACGTCCTGCCCGCGTTGGGTGCGACCCAGATCCGTCGCCTGCGTCCGGAGCAGCTCGAAGCGTTGTACGAGTCGAAGCTCCGCCCGACCGATGGCAGCCGGTGTCTTGCGCCGAAGACGGTGCGGGAGATCCACGTCGTCATCCGCGGCGCGCTCAACGACGCTCTCCAGCGTGGCTACGTCACCAAGAACGTCGCCCACATCGCCAAGGCCCCACGGCTCCGGCCCGGGGAGGAGCAGACCGCCTGGACAGCCGAGCAGCTGGCCACGTTCCTCCGGTGCGCGGCAGGACACCGCTACTTCCCGGCGTTGTGGACCTCCGCGTTCACGGGGATGCGTCGCGGGGAGCTTCTCGGCCTCAAGTGGACCGACTGCGATACCCGCGACGCGACGGTGTCGATCAACCGGGCGCTCCAGGACGTCGACTACGAGGTCGTCGAGACTCCTGACATCACGCCGCGCATCGGCGCGAGCCGCGGCAAGACCAAGAGCGCTCGACGCCGCATCGACCTGGACCCGCTCACGACGGACGTCCTCTCGGCGTGGAAGTCGTGGCAGGCGACAGAACGCTCAGCTGCTGGTCTGGAACCATCGGAGTGGATGTTCACCGACGTCCACGGTGACGTCATCCACCCGCAGGCCATCTCCCAGGCGTTCGATCGGATGGTTCGGCGGGCACCGGTGCCGAAGGTCCGGTTCCACGACCTTCGCCACACCCACGCGACCCTGCTCATCGCCGCCGGAGTGCCGCCCAAGGTCGTGTCCGAACGACTCGGTCACTCCAAGACGAGCTTCACCGCCGACACCTACCAGCATGTGCTGCCAGGAATGCAAGCCGACGCGGCACGCATCTTCGCCGAGCTGGTCGCGGACCCGACTTCTACCGGCCTGACCCGGTGGAAGGCCCGGAAGAAGACCGCCTGAACACGGTAGAAGCCGGGCCCACAGGCCCGGCTTCTACATTCGAACACTGCGTCGTTGGTGGCGGGGGCAGGATTTGAACCTGCGACCTTCGGGTTATGAGGCGACGATCAGCTCGTCAGCCCGTACCACCGTGTACCGGATCGTGCCCTCTTGCTTGGGTTTCGAGTTCCATCGTACCG